>Ga0209935_1000121_pt1 | contig 313612 bp, 282 predicted proteins | sample ThiBio_1000_plan_2_FD_183958 | JGI IMG/M metagenome (GOLD analysis project Ga0209935, IMG submission 183958) | Wastewater bioreactor microbial communities from Cape Town, South Africa - Thiocy_cont_1000_plan (SPAdes) | ecosystem: Engineered > Bioreactor > Thiocyanate-remediating >...
TGCAGGGCTATCAACATGGCTTCACTCCCTGGGTGGATTGCAAGGACTCTATCAACTCCTTTAGAACGGCTCGGGCCATGAAGAGTGGATAGCGTTTAGAGTCTATGCAATCGTCCGGGATGCGACAGCTAGCGAAGGCACCAAGGAAGCCGCTGATCAGATTCTGTACGCGCTGTCGAAACTGGGTCATGTCGGACATCGGGTTGATTTTTCCATTCATGGCCGGTGTGTCGCATGCGTTCTACCGAAAGACTCGCCCACGGTCGATCACCCCTCTCTCGCAACCTGCTTGGCCATCGGTAGCCCGTTACTGGCAACACAGATGCCGTAGCAGGCGAAACGAGCTCGAGCCGGTTGAGGCAGGTTTGCCGCAGACTCCTAGCCGCAGGCGACTGCAAAACTGGAATGCCTCATGTCTAACGCTGGTCAGGTGGCCGTGGCGGGGAGCTTCGCCGATGGTTGCGTTTCTTAAACTCGGCATGAAGTTGTGCCATCCATCCTCTGTGCGATTTTCTCTCGGGACAGCATGTGGGGCTGTGAATGGCGGATGTCTGTCTGAGTTTCCGACATTAGTTAGGCCCGCCGGCCGTCGCGGACGCGCGAAGGCCGCATGAATGCTGGATCTCAGTTTCTAACTTTATTTATCAAGAATAGCAGGCCGTGGCCTGCCCTGGTCCTTCGTTGCCCCCTGTGCGAAATGTCCGTCGGACACCCGGCGGCTGGCCTACCTGCGGTGTCGCAACATGGGGCTGCGCACGCTCTGGCCGGTCCTACGGCTGAGCCGCATGTCCGGGCCCACACTGGTTACCAGCGCAGTGCATATCTGCGCTGCAGTCGGGCGCTTCGTTTGACGCGCCTCTTTGACCACCATGTGAAGGAGATACCCATGGCTCAGCAAAACGACCAGCAACAGCAGCAGCAAAACAACCCGCAGCAGCAGAACCCGAACCAGCAAAACCCGGGACAGCAGCAGCAGGACAACCCCCAGCACAAGCAGCCTGGCCAGAACCAGCCAGGCCAGCAGCAGCCCAATCAGCCCCGCTGACAGGCTGGGCGGCGTTCCGTTTGACGTGAGGATGGAACCATGAAACAGCTTCTTCCCACGAGAGGCCCGCAGCATCCGGCCTATGTTCCCATGCAGATGGGGCAACCCATCACGGACAGGAACTACAGCCAGATGCAGTGCAAGGCGAACGTCCGCCAACAAGGGCAGCCTTTGCGCCAGCCACAGCAACGCTGATTGATCGCAGCCAGCGCTGGTGCAGCGCTCCCTGGAACCGGCCGCCTTCGGGCGGCTTTTCCGTGTCGAGGGCCTGCCCTGGCCGGGGCCGCCGGAGATCTCCCCGCACAATGACGCCTTTCCAGCATCAACCTCCAAGGATTTCAACGATGACACTGCAGCGCCCCTGCTTCGTTTTGCCGACCCTGGTGCTCGCCCTGGGATTGTCGGGGTGTGCCGCGCCGCCTTCCAGCGGGCAGCTCGAGAAGGAGGAAGCGGAGCAGGCGAAGACGCTGTGGGTGATCAGCGAGGCCTTGAAGGCCAACATGGCCGTGGTGCTGGTGGCTGACCTGACGCCGCACAAGTCGCTGGCCGACGCCGACGGCATGTCCAAATGGACCTCGAACGTGCTGTGGACCCACCAGGACAGGCCGGAGATCGTGTTCGGCCGCAAGTTCCAGAACAACGCGCTGCAGCGCGATCCCAAGACCACCTACCTCTTCAAGGCCTTCGAGGTCCATGTCCTGCCCCCCGGCAAGTATCTGCTGACGGGCGGCGATGACTACTGGCTCAATGCCCGGCTCGACCAGCTGGGGGCCAAGGCGGGCGCTGCGGGCGCAGGCCGCGGCGCCAGCGGCACGGCGTCCCTGGCGCCCGAGACCTACCGCGAGTTCTATACCGAGATGAACTGGAAGGAGGCCACCACGCACACCCAGACCCGCACCGAGAAGTACTGCACCACGGTGCACCGTGCCTCGGGCCATTGCGTGGCCTGGGGCGAGCGGCAGGTTACGGACAGTACGCCGGGCATGGGTGCGGGCTACTACCAGGACACGGACTCGCGCGACATCCCTGCGCTCAAGGTCCAGGTGCGCGTGCCGCCCCGGCAGGCCCTGGCCAGTTTCACGCTGGAAGGCGGGCAGCTGGTGCTGAGCCAGCGCTCGTATCTGAAGACGCCCAGCTACCAGTTCCGCCAGGCGGGCTGCCGCAAGGTGGCGGCCGAGAAGGTCGAATGCCCGCTGGAGGACTTCACCGTCCACACGCTGCCGGTGCCCATGGAATTCACGCGCACCTATCTGGCCTCCCGCGCCAACCTGACCCCTGACCAGGAAAAACTCATGGCGCGGCTGGTGCCCATGCAGGTCACCACCCTGGGCCGCCAGGGCGCCGCCGATCCGATCTGGGGCACGCCGATCTCGCTGCGCAAGGGGCCTTGAGGTTCGGGCGCAGCCGATGGCCGATGGTCGTTGATCGGCTGCGTCGGGTGGCGGCCCTTTCCGTGCCCGGCCGGTTGTTGGCGGGCTGCGGCGACCGGTGCCTGCCTATGGGGTCACCAGGTGTGCGCGTAGCTGATCTTCAGCACCGTGCCGGCCGCTGGCAGGCGGCTGGTGTTGTTGTTGCTGCGCAGCAGCTGGCTGTAGAGCGGGAAGTACTGGCGGTTGAACAGGTTTTCCACGCCCAGGGACACACGGTTCTTGGGGTCGATCTTCCACTGGCTGATCAGGTCCACCGTGGTGTAGCCCCGTGTGTCATAGCGGCCGAAGCCGGTCTTGCCGTCCAGGCGGTAGTCCTTGGAGGCATAGGCGGTGGCCTGGAGGCGGTGGCTCCAGCGCGTGTCGGGCCGGTACTCCACATAGGCCGTGAGCTTGAGCGGAGGGATGCGAAAGCCCGTCATGTCCTGGTAGCCGCTGGCGGCCTGGGGCAGCTCGCGGCCCTTCATCCAGGTGAAGCTGCCGCCCACGCTCCAGTGGTCGTCGTCGCTGAAGTAGTCCAGGCCGCCTTCGATGCCATGGATCTTCTCGCGGGTGCGCAGCAGGGTCAGGCCATTGTTGAAGCTCTGCACGGCGCCCAGGTTGGAGCGCGACTGGAAGACGCTGAGGTTGGCCATCACGTTGGAGAACTTGCCGCGCCAGCCCATTTCATAGGTGTTGGTCTTGACCGCCTGCAGGTTGGAGTTGCCCAGGTTGAAGGCCGGCGTGGCATTGCGCACCACCACGCCGATGTCCGGCAGCTCGAAGCCCTGGCTGTACGAGGCATAGAGCTCCTGGCCGGGGACCGGCGTGAAGACCGTGCCCAGGTTGTAGGTCCAGGCGTTGTACCGGACGGTGCCGCCGTTCACGGGCTGGGGGCTGGGGGCGCGTGACTGCGACAGCGGCGTGAAGTCATTGAAGCTGGCCTGGGCGCGGTCGTAGCGCAGGCCGCCTTCCGCCGACCATTGCGCATTGAACCGGTGCTGCAGCTGGGCGAAGGCGCCGATGCTGCGCGTGGTGACGGGCGGCATGTAGATCAGCTGGCCCGTCTTGTGAAAGACCAGGCCGCCGCTGGCGTCATAGGCCCGGGGATCGAAGATGTCGATGGGCATGTCGGTGCGCTCCTGGTTGAAGTCAGCACCCCAGATCAGCAGGCTCTTCTTGCCGGCGCCCAGCGGCGTCTTCAGGGTCAGGCGCCCGCCAAAGACCTCGGAGTTCTGCATGGACTGGTCGACATTGGCGCCCCGCACCGGCACGGCGCGTGCGTCGAAGGGCGCAAAACGGGTGAAGAAGTCCCGGTAGTAGAGCTGGGCGGCCAGCGTGCTGCCTGCGATGTCCCGGTTCTCGTAGTCCAGGCCCAGCATGGTGTTCTTGATCTGGTTCTGGTCGGCCAGCACCAGGCCCTTGATGGGGCGGGCCGCCGCCGTTCCTGCCGGCAGCCGCGCCACCGACGGGTCGGAGGCGTAGTCCGTGTCCTGGGCCGCGTTGTAGTGGCTGGCGGTCAATTGCAGGCGCTGGTCGGCATCGAGCTTGAAGCCGATCTTGGCCGAGGCGTTGTAGATGTTGGAGTCGAACAGGTCGCCCTGGCTGGGCTCGGGTGCAATGCGGTCGCCCCTGGCGTCGAAGGCGCCGCCCATGTGCCTGGCGCCCAGGCTCACCGAATAGTCGACCACCTCGCCGCCGCCGGACAGGTAGTGCTGCACCTCGCCGCCCAGCCCCGCGCCGCGCAGGCGGGACAGCGGGGCCGAGCCGGTGACGATGGTCTCGGCCCGCGTCTCGCCCGAGGGCCGCTTGGTGCGGATGGAGACAATGCCGCCCGCCGCACCGCTGCCGTAGATGGCGCTGCTGCCGCGCAGCACCTCGATCTGCTCGATGTCGGCCGGGTTGATGTTGGCCAGGTTCCTGGACGAGTCGCGGTTGGTGTTCAGCGGAACGCCGTCCACCAGCACCAGCATGTTGCGGCCGCGCAGCGTCTGGCCGTAGTCGGTGATGGTGTGGCTGGAGTCCGCCATGCCGGGGACCACCTTGCTGAGCATGGTGGCCAGGCTGTCCGAGCCCTGGCGCAGCTGCTCCACCTCCTGGCCTTCCAGGATCGTGACTTGCCGCGAGGGCGCGACCAGGTTGTTCTGCGTGCGCGCGGTCACCGTGATGGCGGCAAGTTCCGTGGCCTGTGCCGCGGCTGGGGCTGAGGGTGAGGGTGAGGGCACGGCCGCTGCGGCAGACGGCGCCTGGCGTGCCGCCGCAGGCAGCTTCTCCAGCGCGTAGTTGCCCGCACCCACGCGGCGCGCTGTCCAGCCTGACGTGTTCAGCAGCTGCGCAAAGCCGTCTTCCACGGAGAACGTGCCGGACAGGCCGCGTGTCTCCATGCCGACGAGCTGCTGCAGGTCCATGCCCAGGTTCACGCCTGCCTGCGCGGCAAAGGCCATCAGCGCCGGGCCCAGCGGACCCGGCTGGATCTGGTAGCTCCTGGCAGCGGCGCTGGCGGCCGGCTCGGCCGCCTGGACTGGCAGCGCGTGCAGCAGCAGCGAGGTGCTGACGGCCAGGGCCGCCAAGGCGGTGGCGCGCAGGCTGGCGCGTGGTCCGGCGGTGGAAGAAGGGGAGTGCATGGTGTTCTGTCCTCTGGGCTGTCGATGAAAGTGGTCTTCGCAAGCCTTGACAGGCGAGAGCGAAAAACCGGACAGCCACGGCAGAAAAAAATCGGATCAGCGCCGCGCCACCGTCACCCAGTACCGGCTGCGCTCGTGCACGCGCACCGGCAGGGTCTGGGCCAGCAGGGCCAGGATGCGGTCGGTGTCATGCAGCTGGTAGGTGCCGGAGACGCGCAGGTCGGCGACATCGTCGTCGCACCGCACAAGGCCCTCGCGGTAGCGCGACAGCTCGGCCAGGAAGTCCTGCAGCCGCAGGTTCTCGGCATAGAGCACGCCCAGCGTCCAGGCCGAGTCCCGCGGCGCCACCGGGCGGGTGGCGCTGGCGCCTTGTCCATCGAATTGCAGTTGCTCGCCCGCATGCACCACCACGGCCGTGGCCGATGCTGCCGGCGTGACGCGCACCGCGCCCTCCAGCACGGCCAGCGTCGTGCCACGCTCCAGCTTGCGCACGATGAAGCGCGTGCCCAGGGCCTGCATCTGGCCGTCGTCTGTCTGCACCATGAAAGGCTGGGAGGCGTAGGGCGCCGCATGCGCGGTCTCGACCAGGATTTCCCCGGCATGCTGGCGGATGCGCCGCGCCGTGCCATCCATGCGCACGCTGATGGCCGAGGCCGTGTTCAGCTGCACGCGGCTGCCATCGGCCAGCGTGACCGCGCGGCGCTCGCCCCTGGCCGTGCGGTAGTCGGCCGTCCAGTCCTGCCAGGGCAGATGGCGCCAGGCCAGCCAGCCCAGCGCAGGCGTGGCCAGGGCCAGCACGGCCGAGCGCAGCAACTGGCGCCGTGCCGCCGAGGGGCGCGCGCGGTTGAGCGTGGCCATGCCGACGGCGGCGGGCACGGTGTTGAAGCGGCCCTTGAGCTGCTCGGCGCATTGCCAGATCTGTTCATGCCGGCTGCTCTGGCTGCGCCAGCGCGCCAGTTCGGCCTGCTCGGCCGCGCTGAAGTCCGAGGCGTGCCTGCGGGCCAGCCAGCGGGCGGCCTCGTCCAGGATGCGTGCGTCTGCGGCCTGCATGCTCAGCGCTCCAGCATCACCAGCAGGCATTGCCGAAAGCCCTGGGCCATGTAGCGCGTCACGGTGCGCACGCTCAGCTGCATCCGGTCGGCAATGTCCTCGTAGGACAGGCCTTCCAGCTGGGACATGAGAAAGGCCGTGCGCACCCTGGCGGGCAGGGCGTCCAGCAGCGCATCGAGCTCCTGCAGCGTCTCCAGCAGGATGGCCCGCGCCTCCACGGACGGCACGGTGGCCTGGGGCAGGAGGTGCAGGGAGGCCAGGTAGGCCTGCTCCAGCGAGCGGCGTTCGAGGTGATTGACCAGCAGCCGCCGGGCCACTGTCGTCAGATAGGCCCGAGGCTCCCGGATGTCCTCGATGGCCTGCGTCCTGGCGCTGACCCAGATGCGCGTGAACGTGTCCTGGGCCAGGTCGGCCGCATCGCAGCGGTTGCCCAGCCTGCGTTGCAGCCACGCGACCAGCCAAGGGTTGTGCTGCGCGTACATGCTGCCCAGAGCCTGGCTGGCGCCACTGTCGGTGGATGGATGCACGTGCCGGGCCTTTCCTCTTGTGCGTCAAGAAACTGCCGGCATTTTATCCAGTTGATATGAATTCTCATTTGCATTGGGATCGGTGCGATCCCGCGCACCGGATCAGCCCGCCGCCGCCAGCCCGTCGAAGGTCGTGCTGGTCACCCAGTCGATGATCTGCGCGTGCGTGTACTGGCCCGACTCCTTGAGCAGGGCCACCACCGGATCGCAGGCCCGCGCGAACAGCGTGTAGAGCACCAGTTCGGCCGGCAGCGTGGCCTGCATCTGGCCGCTGGTCTGGGCCTCGGTGATCCAGATGCTCAGGCGGTTGCTCAGCGCGATCAGCCGGTCCATGTAGTCGTCGTTGGATTGCAGCGAGGCGCTGAGGTTGGAGTTCTGCGCGGGCAGGGAGGGCATCTCGCCTTCCAGCTGGGTCTGCATGGCCCAGCGCGTCACGGCCTTGAGCTGGTCCAGCGGGAGCGTGGGCGTGCCGGCCTCGGCCGCCAGGCTGGCTTCGTCGCGCAGGCCGTCCACGAAGGCCAGGGCGCGGTCCAGCACGCCCACCATGGCGGCCCCTGCCAGTTCTTCCTTGGAGGTGAACAGCTTGTACAGGCTGGCCTTGGCCATGCCGGCCTCGGCCGCCACCTCGTCCACCGTCATGGCGTCGTAGCCCTTGGTGGCCAGCAGCCGGTTGACGGCCGCCACGATGGCCTGCTCGCGCACGCGCTGTATCTGTTCTTTGATGGAGGAGCGGCTTGTCATAGCCATATTTTAGACCCGACAGGTCATATCCGATACCAAATAGTGCAAAGTGGATACGTTTGGTATATAGTTTGAACTCATCAGTTCACAGTTTGATCTTCATGGTCTGACTGATCGATTCAACCAGGAAGGACGCTCCCATGCATCGCATTGCAGTCATCGGGTCGGGGATTGCGGGGCTGGCCGCAGCACGGCGGCTGGCCGGCGCGCCGGGCGGGCATGGCGTGACCCTGCTGGAGGCAGGCAGCCATTTCGGCGGCCATGCCAACACGGTCGATCTGGCGCTGGGCGGCGTGAGCCAGGGGGTGGACACGGGCTTTCTGGTGTTCAACCACCGCACCTATCCGCTGCTGACCCGTTTGTTCGAAGAGCTGCAGGTGCCCACGGCGGAGGCCGAGATGTCGTTTTCCGTGCAGGTGCCGCAGGCCGGCGGCCGGGCGGGCCTGGAGTGGAGCGGCAGTTCGCTGGGCGGTGTGTTCGCCCAGCGCAGCAATCTGCTGCGGCCCCGTTTCCTGAAGATGCTGGCCGAGATCCTGCGCTTCAACCGCCTGACCACGCGCATCGCCGAGGAAGGCGATGAAGCGCGGCTGCGCAGCTGCATCGAAGATTTCCTGGACGACCACGGCTTCGGGCCGGCCTTTCGCCAGGACTATCTGCTGCCCATGATGGGCTGCATCTGGTCCTGCCCCACCGACCAGATGCTGCGCTTTCCCGTGGCCACGCTGATCCGCTTTTGCCACAACCACGGCCTGATCCAGGTCACGGACCGGCCGCAGTGGCGCACCGTGCGCGGTGGTTCGCGCCAGTATGTGCGGCGCATGGTGGCCGCGCTGCAAAAGGACGGCCGCCACGAGGTCCGGCTGAACGCGCCCGTGCTGGGCCTACGCCGCGCCGCGCACGGCGTGCTGCTGCAGATGGCGCACGGCACGGAGCGGTTCGACGCCGTGGTGCTGGCCTGCCACAGCGACCAGGCCCTGCGCCTGCTGGGCTCCGATGCCACGCCGCTCGAGCGCAGCGTGCTGGGCGCCATCCGCTACCAGCCCAACCAGGCCGTGCTGCACACCGATGCCGGCGTGCTGCCGCGCCGCCCGGCGGCCTGGGCCGCCTGGAACTACGAACGCGCCGCCGATCCCGGAAAAGACCGGGCCGGCGTCTGCCTGCACTACCTGCTCAACCGCCTGCAGCCCCTGCCGTGGCAGCAGCCCGTGATGGTGTCGCTGAACCCGGTGCGCCCCATCGATGACAGCCAGGTCCACGCGCGCATCGAGTACAGCCACCCGGTGTTCGACCTGGCCGCCATCGAGGCCCAGGGCCGGGTGGATGCCCTGCAAGGCCAGCGCAGGACCTGGTTCTGCGGCGCATGGTGCGGCTACGGCTTCCACGAGGACGGCCTGCGCTCGGGCCTGGTCGCGGCCGACGGCCTGCTGCATGCCCTGCCGACCTTGCCCGTCCTGCCCGCCAGCGCGGCCTTCGAGGGGGTTGCATGACGGCCCGGCCGCTCATCGGCTTCGGCCATGTCTGGCACCGCCGCCTGCGGCCGGTGGAGCATGCCTTCCGCTACCCGGGCTATTTCCTCATGCTGCCCATGCGCAGCCTGCGCACGCAGCCGGACGCCGCGCTCAGGCGCAACCGCCGTGGCTGGCTGAGCTTCCATGACGGCGACCACGGCGAGGGCGGCTGCGACGCACTGGCCTGGTTCGAGCAGCTGCTGCACAGCGAAGGCATAGCCGACGCCGATGGCGAAGTCTGGCTGCACACCTTTCCGCGCGTGCTGGGCTACGTGTTCAAGCCCGTGAGCTTTTGGTATGCGCACCGCGCCGACGGGTCGCTGGCCGCCGTGCTGGCCGAGGTCAACAACACCTTTGGCGAGCGCCATGCCTATCTGCTGGCGGGGCCGGACCTGGCCTGGGGCAGGGAGCAGGTGGCGCGCAAGCAATTCCACGTCTCGCCGTTCTGCGAGGTGCGCGGCGAGTACCGCTTCCGCTTCGAACGCAGCGAAGACCGCACCCTGGCACGCGTGGACCTGCATGACGAGGACGGCCCGCTGCTGCAGACCAGCGTGGGCGGCGTGCTGCAGGCGCTGGATGCCGCCGCCGTGCGCCGCGCCTTCTTCGGCACCCCTTTGATGACGCTGGGCGTGGTCGCCCGCATCCACTGGCATGCGCTGCGCCTTTGGGCCAAGCGCGTGCCTTTCCATGGCAAACCCTCCGAGCCCAAGCGCTTCGTCACAAGATGAACACTACCGCCGCCCCCCTGCTGAGCCCCTCCGCGGCAGCGCCGCGCCGCACGCCTGCACGGGCGCGCCGGGTGCTGAACCTGCTCGAACGCCTGCCCCACGGGCAGCTGGACCTGGAGCAGCCCGATGGCCGCCTGCTGCACCTGCCCCGCCCGCCGTCGGGGGCTGCCGATGCGCATTGCGTGCTGCACGACTGGCAGGCGCTGGAGCGCACGCTCAAATCGGGCGACATCGGGCTGGCCGAAGGCTATATCGCCGGCGAGTGGGACAGCCCCGACCTGGCCGCCCTGCTGCGCCTGTGCATGGCCAACCGCGACCATGTGCAAAGCCTGGTGTACGGCAGCTGGTGGGGCCGGCTGGGCTACCGCCTGCGCCACCTGCTGCAGCGCAATACGCGGGCCGGCAGCGCCAGGAACATCCATGCCCACTACGACCTGGGCAACGATTTCTACCGCCTGTGGCTGGACCCCGGCATGAGCTACAGCGCCGCCTGGTTCCAGGGGCGCACGGGTGAATCGCTGCGCCACGCCGACCTGCAGGACGCCCAGCAGGCCAAGCTCAGGCGCACGCTGGACGAGGTGCGGCTGCAGCCCGGCCAGCGCCTGCTGGAGATCGGCTGCGGCTGGGGCGGGCTGGCCGAGGCGGCGGCGCAGGAGTTCGGCGCCCGGGTCACGGGCGTGACGCTGTCGCGCGAGCAACTGGCCTGGGGACAGCAGCGCATGCGGCAGGCCGGCCTGGCCGATGCCGTGGAGCTGCGCTACCAGGACTACCGCGACCTGCCGGCACGGCATGCGGGCGAGCCCTTCGATGCCATCGTCTCCATCGAGATGTTCGAGGCCGTGGGCCGCGAATACTGGCGCGGCTACTTCCAGACGCTGCGCGACTGCCTCAAGCCCGGGGGCCTGGCCTGCATACAGACCATCACGCTGCGCGAGGACCTGTTCGCGCGCTATCTGCGCTCCACCGACTTCATCCAGCAGTACATCTTCCCGGGCGGGCTGCTGCCCAGCATTCCTGCCTTCGAGCAGGAGGCACGGCGCGCCGGCCTGGTGGTGGAGCGCCGCATGGCCTTCGGCCGCGACTATGCGGAGACGCTGCGGCGCTGGCGCCAGGCCTTCGATCACCACCTCGACGCCGTGCGGGCCCAGGGCTTTGACGAACGCTTCGTGCGCATCTGGACCTTCTACCTCGCCTACTGCGAGGCGGCCTTCGACACCGGCAACACCGATGTCGTCCAGTTCACGCTGCGCAGGCCCCTGCCATGAAATCGCCACCACGTCACATGCCGCGCCGCCAGGCGCTGGCCTGGGGCGCCGCCTGCGCCCTTGTCCCTTCACTGATCGCCATGCCCAACGAACTCCACGCCAAGACTCCGACTGCCGACCTTCCGGCCGAACTGCGCAGCGCCCTGCCGGCCGCGCGCCTGGTGGGCACGGGCGTGCTGCGCTTTTTCGGCCTGCGCGTGTACGAGGCACGGCTGTGGGCCGCACCGGGCTTTGTGCCCGAAGACTACGCCCGCCACCCGTTCGCGCTGGAGCTGGTCTATGACCGCAAGCTCGAAGGCGCGGCCATCGCCGAGCGCTCCATCGCCGAAATGCGCAGGGTCGACGGCTTCACCGAGGAGCAGTCCCGCCAATGGCTGGCGCTGATGAAGCAGGCATTTCCCGATGTGGCGGCCCAGGACCGGCTGCTGGGCCTGAACGACGGCCAGGGCGAGGTGCGCTTCTTCCACAACGGCCGCCAGACTGCACAGCTGCGTGATGCCGACTATGCGCGCCTGTTCTTCGGCATCTGGCTCGCGCCCCAGACCTCGGCACCTGCCATGCGCAGCTCGCTGCTGGGCCAATCCTGAGCGCCCGGGACCACGCCATGGCCTCGCACCCTGCCGCCGCCCCCTTGCTGCCCTGGCGCACAGGGCTGGCCTATGGCGGCCTGGCCGCGCCGCTGGCGTTCGTGTCCCTGCCGCTGTATGTGAACCTGCCCTACCACTACGCCAGCGTGGCCGGTGCGCCGCTGGCGGGGCTGGGCGCGGTGCTGCTGGCCACGCGTGCCTTCGATGCCCTGGTGGACCCCGCCATCGGCCGCCAGGCCGACCGGCTGCTGCGCCGGGGCATGCGGCCAGCGTGGTGGGCGGCTGCACTGGCCAGCCTGCTGATGGTCCTGGGCTTCTGGGCGCTGTGGCATCCGCCGCGCGGTGCCCAGGCCGCCATGCTGGGCTGGCTGGCCTGCAGCCTGCTGGTGTGCACGCTGGCCTACAGCTTCGTCACCATCGTCCACCAGGCCTGGGGCACGCGCTGGGGCGGGCAGCCCGCCTGGCGGGCCCGCGTCACGGCCTGGCGCGAGGGCGCTACGCTGGGCGGTGTGCTGCTGGCCAGCGTGTTGCCGGCCTGGCTGGGCTTGGACGCCACCAGCGCCGTGCTGGCGCTGGGCCTGGCGCTGGGGCTGGTGGGGCTGTACCGGCTCAAGGCGCCGGTGACGCTGCCGCAGCAGGCCACGGCGGACACCTCTCGGATCTCACCATGGGCGGATGCCGGCTTTCGCCGGCTGCTGGCCGTCTTCATGGTCAACGGCGTGGCCGCGGCCATTCCGGCCACCTTGCTGCCCTTCTTCGTGGCCGATAGATTGCAGGTGCCCGGGATGCAGCCTCTGCTGCTGCTGTGCTTTTTTGGCGCGGCGGCCCTGGGCCTGCCGCTGTGGGTGAAGGCCGTCTCGCGCTGGGGCCTGGCGCCCAGCTGGCGCGCGGGCATGCTGGCCAGCGTGCTGGCCTTCGGCTTCACGCCCTGGCTGGGCACGGGTGACGGCCTGGCCTTCGCCGTGATCTGCCTGGCCAGCGGGCTGGCCCTGGGCGCGGATCTGGCCCTGCCGGGCGCACTGCTCACGGGCGTGATCCACGAGTCCGGCCAGGGCGGCCAGGGCGAGGGCCGCTACCTGGGGTGGTGGACCTGCGCCACCAAGCTCAACCTGGCCCTGGCCGCAGGGCTGGCCCTGCCCCTGCTGTCCGTTGCGGGCTACCGCAGCGGCAGCACCGATCCGGCCGGCCTGCAGGCCCTGGCCTGGGCCTATGGCGGGCTGCCCTGCCTGCTCAAACTGGCGGCGGCCGGGCTGCTCTGGCGCGCCGAGCGACTGCATTCTTCCTGGAGGCACACATGAGCCACATCACCCACTGCGCTTCGTTTTCACCACTGCGGCGCGCCTGCCTGGGGGCGGCATTGGCGCTGTCTCTGGCGGGCTGCGCCGGTCCTTCCGTGCAGGACTACGCCAAGGAGCAGCCGACGCTGGACCTGCGCCAGTACTTCAACGGGCCGCTGACGGCCCACGGCATGTTCACGGACCGCTCGGGCAAGGTGGTCAAGCGATTCACCGTGCGCATGACGGGCCGCTGGAATGGCGACGAGGGCACGCTCGATGAGCACTTCGTCTACAGCGACGGCAGCACGCAGCAGCGCATCTGGCATATCCGCCACCTGGGCGAGGGCCGCTACAGCGGCCGGGCCGACGACGTGGTGGGCGAGGCCCAGGGCCAGAGCGCGGGCAATGCCATCCGCTGGAGCTATGTGCTGGCCCTGCCCGTGGACGGAAGGGTCTGGAACGTCAGCATGGACGACTGGATGTACCTGATGGACGGGCGCACCCTGCTCAACCGCACGGCCATGAGCAAGCTCGGCCTGCACCTGGGCGACGTGACGCTGGCCATCATCAAGGAGTGATGGCCATGCCACTGTTATCCCGCCGGCTGAACCCGCCGCTGCGCGACTGGAAGGGCCGCTCGGCATGGCTTCTGGGCGCCTCCTCGGGCATAGGGCGCGCCACGGCCGAAGCGCTGCACGGCCAGGGCGCGCGCGTGATTGTCTCTGCGCGGCATGGCGGTGCGCTGCAGGATTTCGTGCGCGGCCGCGAAGGCTGCCTGGCCCTGCCGCTGGACGTGACCGATGCCCAGGCCGTGGCACAGGCAGCCCGTGCCGTGCGGGCCCATGTGGGCAGGGCGCCCGACCTGGTGGTGTACTGTGCCGGCCACTACCGGCCCCAGCGCGCCACCGAGTTCGACCTGGCCGAGATGCAGCGCCACCTGGCCGTGAACTATGGCGGCGCGCTGCACCTGCTCGATGCGGTGCTGCCCATGCTGCTGGAGGCCGGCCAGGGGCATCTGGCCCTGGTCGGCTCGGTGGCAGGCTATCGCGGGCTGCCCATGTCCCTGGCCTACGGTCCTACCAAGGCGGCGCTCAACAACCTGGCAGAAAACCTCTACCTGGACCTGCACGGCCCGGGCCTGGGCGTGTCCATCATCAACCCCGGCTTTGTCGATACGCCGCTGACGGCGCAAAACAGCTTCAGCATGCCGGCCCTGATCGGTGCCGACGAGGCCGCCCGGCACATGCTGCAGGGCTGGGCACAGGGGCGCTTCGAGATGAATTTTCCGCGCCGCTTCACACGCTGGGTGCGGCTGCTGCGCTGCCTGCCCGATGCCTGGTATTTCTCGGCGGTTCGCCGCATCACAGGAGCCTGAAACCGATGAGCACTGCCCTCGGCGATCCCCGACTGGACCGGCTGGCCCAGGCCTATGAGGCGCTGCGCCGCGACAACCTGCCGGCGCTGCTGGCCCTCTATGCGGAACAGGCCCGGTTCAAGGACCCGTTCAACGATGTGCGCGGCCACGCAGCGATACAGCGCGTGTTCGCCCACATGTTCGAGCAACTGGACCGGCCCCGCTTCGCCGTCAGCCAGGGCGCGGTGCAGGGGGACAGCGGCTTTTTGCTGTGGGAGCTGGGCTTTGTCAGGGCATCGGGCCAGCCCATGCACATCTGCGGCACCAGCTACCTGGAGTTCGATGCGCAGGGACTGGTGGCAGTGCACCGCGACTTCTGGGACCCGGTGGAGGAAATCTTCGCCAAGGTGCCCGTGCTGGGCGCCGTGGCCAGGGCGCTGCAGAACAAGCTCAGGGCTCCGCAGTAAGCAGCCTGGCCAATTGCGCCAGGGCGCCGTCCAGGTCGTCCAGGCCTGGGGCGCCCAGGCAGATGCGCAGCCCGCTGGCATGGTCGTGCGGCTCCACCATCAGCGAGCCCGGATCGGTCAGCGTCACGCCCAGCGCCGCTGCGGCCGACACCAGGCGGTCGGCGGCCTCGCGCTCCATGGGCAGCCAGGCGTTGTAGGCCTCGGGGTGCAGCACCAGGCGGCTGTCGCCCAGGTGTGGGGCAAGGTGCGATGCGGCCAGCCGCACGCGCCGCTGTGCCTCATGGCGCAGGTCGGCCTGCAGGGAGGCGACCACGCCCTGGGACAGCCATTCATCGACCACGGCGCATGACAGGGCCGAAGGCGCCATGGACAGCTCCTGCAGCGTCGCCAGCGCGGCGCCGCACAGCGCTGGCGGCAGCACCAGCGTGCCCACCTGCAGCCCCGGGCCCAGCGACTTGGACAGCCCGTTCACATGCAGGGTGATCTCGGGCGCCAGGGTCGCCAGGTGCGCAAGGCGCGCGTGATCGGGCAAGCAGGCGGCGTACACGCCGTCTTCGATGATCCAGGCGCCTGCGTTCCGGCAGATATCCACGATCGCCCGCCTGCGCTCCGCGCCCATGGTGGCCGTGGTCGGGTTGTGCAGCGTGGGGGTGAGGTAGAGCACCTTGCCTTCGGCGGCGGGAATGCCGTCCAGCGCCTCGGCCAGCGCCTGCGGCAGCAGGCCCTGCGCGTCCATGGCCAGGCCCTGCAGGGCGCAGCCCTTGCGCCGGGCCAGGGCAATGGCACCGGGGTAGGTGATGCGCTCGGTCAGCAGCCGGCCCCGGGGCTGGCAGACCAGGTCCAGGGCCAGGGACAGCGCCTGGCGCGCGCTGCTGGTCAGCACCATGTGGTCGGGTTCCACGTTCAGGCCCAGCGTCTGCAGCCAGCGCGCGAGCACGCGGCGATGCTCCAGGTGGCCCTGGGGCGGGGCATAGAAGTTGAAATGATCGGTATCGATGCTGCGCGCAATCCCGGTCAGCGTACGAGCCAGGACGCGCGCACTGATGGCGGCCGGCGGCGCGTTGGAAGACAGGTCGATGTCCTCGCCAGCCTGCGCCTGCTGTGACGCCACGAAGGTGCCCCGGCCCCTGACGCTGCGTGTCAGCCCCCGGCGCTCCAGCAGCGCATAGGCCCTGGTCACCGAGCCCAGGCCGATCTGCAGCCTGTCGGCCAGGTCCCTGTGGGCGGGGAGGCGGTCGCCGCCGGCCAGCCGGCCTTCGACGATGTCGTCGGCCAGGGCGCGCGCCAGCCGCTCGGCGGCACTGGCTTCAATGCGCGCAAGACGGGGCGTCCAGGGGGAGGGCAGGAGCATGGTCGGGGCAAGGAAAAAATGAGTGTGCCGTGACACTATTTCATTTGTCGATAGTGTAACGTTCACTCCATGTTCAGCCACATCACCGTCGGCGCCCGTGATCTCGAGCGGGCCGGCCGCTTCTATGACGCGGTGCTTTTCCCGCTGGGACTGCAGCGCCGCGCCGTCCAGCCCGATGGCGGGCCGGCCGCGCTGTGCTGGGTGGCGCCGCCGGCGGCCTTGCCGCGCTTTTATGTCTACAGCCCCTTCAACGGCGAGCCGGCCACGGCGGGCAATGGCGCCATGGTGGCCTTTGTGGCCCCGTCGCCCGACGCGGTGGACGCGGCCCATGCCGCCGGCCTGGCGCGTGGCGGCAGCGACGAAGGCCCGCCCGGCCCGCGACCTCATTACGGCGATGGCTACTACGGTGCCTACCTGCGCGATCCCGACGGCAACAAGGTCCATGTGGTGCATCGCGCCGATGTGCGGCCGTAGCGCAGATCGGGACCGCCGTCCGTTTCCCCTTCTTTTCCTTCCCATGCAACAAGGACTGTCTTCATGAGCATTGCCGTTCATATGGTCGACGTTTTCGCCAGCGGCCCGCTGTCCGGCAATCCGCTGGCCGTGATCACCGGTGGGCAGGCGCTGACCACCGCACAGATGCAGCAGCTGACACGCTGGTTCAACCTCTCCGAAACCGCGTTCCTGCTTCCGCCCACGCAGGCGCAGGCCGACTACCGCGTGAGGATTTTCACGCTGGACCGGGAGATGCCTTTTGCCGGCCATCCCACGCTGGGCAGCTGCCATGCCTGGCTGTCCCAGCGCGGTGCGCCCAGGAACGCAGGCCACATCGTCCAGGAGTGCGGGGCGGGCCTGGTGCAGATACGGCAGGAGCATGGGCGGCTGGCATTCGCCGCGCCGCCCATGCTGCGCTTTGGCGCGCCCACCGCCGACGAGCTGGATGCCGCGCTGCGCATGCTGGGCATCACCGCCGAAGAGGTGCAGGCCGCCTCGTGGATAGACAACGGCCCCGGCTGGCTGGGCATCCGCCTGGCCTCGGCCGAGCAGGTGCTGGCGCTGAACCCGGCCCGGCAGTGGCCCACGCGCATGGACGTGGGCGTGGTGGGGCCCTATGCCAGGGGTGTCGGCGGTGCCAGCCCTGCCGCCTGCGAGGTGCGCGCCTTCTTCTCCGATCACCAGGGCGCCATCGTCGAAGACCCCGTCACCGGCAGCCTCAACGCCTCGCTGGCGCAGTGGCTGTTTGCGACGGGGGTGATGGACAGCGACTACGTTGCCGCCCAGGGCCGCTGCCTGGGCCGTGACGGCCGCATCTTCCTGACCCGTGACGGCACGGGCCAGGTCTGGGTGGGCGGCACGGCGCGCACCCATGTCGAAGGCGCACTGAGCGGCCTTTGATCCACACCGAAGGAACCCACGAATGACAGCGATCCAGGAGAGCCTGCGCGCTCCCGTCTCATCGGCCAGGGCCAACCTGAAAATGCTGGTGCGCTACAAGGCCTGGGCCAACGGCCTGACCTTCAAGAGCGTGATGGAGCTGCCCGAAGGCGAGGCCTTGAAGCAGCGCCCCACGAGCTTCGGCAACATGGTGCGCACGCTGAACCACGTCCTTGTGGTGGAGGACATCTTCAGGCACCACCTGCAGGGCCGCAAACATGGCTACACCATGCGCAACACCGACCACACGCCCACGCTGCAGGCGCTGTGGGAATCCGTGCAGGCAATGGACCGCTGGTATGTGGAGTTCGTCGACGCATGCCCGGACGAGGAACTGGCGAAGGTCGTGCACTTCGAGTTCGTGGGCGGCGGGCAGGGTGCCATGACGCGCGAGCAGATCGTGCTGCACGTGGTGAACCACGGCAGCTACCACCGTGGCTTTGTCAGCGACATGATGTACCAGGTGCCCTTCGTGCCGCCGGCCAACGACCTGCCGGTGTTCCTCAGGGACTGCTACCGCGTGGACGAGCCGGCCTGCGGTTGAGGCAGGGCCAGGGCCTGCTGCGCCAGGGCGCCCTGGAGCACGGGCAGCTCAGGCGGCGCGTCGCCGGGCAGGGCCCATCCCTGGCGCAGCGCACCGGCAAAGCCGTCGGCCACGCGCGAGTAGGCGCGGCCGCTGGTCATCACCCGGGGCCGGGCCGACCAGGCGATGCGGGCGCCGCCGGCCGCCAGGCGGTCCACCAGGTCCTGGTCCTCGCCGCAGGTGCGTGCGTCGAACCCGCCGGCCTGGCGGTAGTGCCAGGCTGAGATGCCCAGGTTGGCACCATGCACGTGGCGGTGGCCGTCGCGGTCCGTGTAGGTGGTCTCGAAGTGCCGCCGCGCCGTGTCCGCCTGGACGCCGTGGGCCGACCAGTCGGCCACCTGCACCGTGCCGCAGACCACGTCGGACTGAAGCGCCAGCTGGTCGGCCAGCCAGCTCGGCGAGACGGTGGTGTCGGCGTCCGTGAAGGCCAGCCAGCGGGCGCCCAGCAGCAGCAGGTACTCCGACCCCAGGGCCCGCGCCTTGCCCACGTTGCGCGCGGCAATGGACAACGGGATGGCGGGCCAGCGGCGCACGGCCGATTCGGTGGCGTCCTGGCAGCTGTCCAGCACCACCACGACGGCCACGGTCTCGCCTTGCAGGTCGGCATGGGCGGCCGCGCAAAACACGCTGTCCAGGCAGCGGCCTATGAGGTCTTCCTCGTCATGGGCTGGGATGCACACGCCGATCATCTGTCCGTCCTTTCAGGGGTTTTCTGCCAGATGTCCAGCTGGAAATCCGGTTCGCTGTGGCTCAGCAGCAAGTGCAGCTGCGCATGGGCCGACACGCTGTCATGCAGGGCGCGGGTGCTCTGCAGGTGATCGTGCGCCCCATGCCGCCAGTGGCACATGAGCCAGTGGCCGCCGCCCTGCAGCGAGGCCAGGCACTGGCGGTTGAAATGCGCCAGGGCCGCGTCGTCGAAGTAGTAGGCAAGCTCCGAGACCACGATGAGATCGAAGCCTTGCTGGGGCACCTGTGGCCATTGCCAGGGCAGGGGCAGGGCCTGCAGGTCCAGGCGGGCGCGGTCCTGCGGCGCAATCCGCTGCCGGCACAGATCCACGGCCCTGTCCGAGAAGTCGACGGCGCACAGCCGGTCGCAGCGCTGCAGCAGGCGCTGCGTGGCCTCGCCATTGCCGCAGCCGGGCTCGAAGCCGTGGGCATAGCGCTCGCGCGGCAGGGCGGCCAGCAGCAGGTCGCGCTTGCGCCGCTCGTACCAGCGCGATGCGACCTGCCAGGGGTCGGGGTCGGCCTGGTACATCCGCTCGAAGTGCTGCCGGGCGCCGTTCATAGAAACACCACTTCAAACGGACGCAGCAGGCGCTGCGTGGCCCAGGACGGCAGGATGGCGTCGCGGCCCGTGGACGGGTCGGGCAGCAGCTGGCTGCGAAAGCACGACAGGGCCTGGCGCTTGAGCGCCAGCTCCTGCGGCGCCAGCGCAATGGCGGCGGCGCGGTGCCAGGGCACGCGCGCGTCGCCGGGCTCGGCCCAGTGCCAGGCCCAGATCGGCAGCTCGAAGAGCCGGCAGCCCGCGTGCAGGGCTGCCGTGGCGCAGGCCTGGCCCGTGGCCTCGTGGTCCGGGTGACCGTCTTCGCGCCAGGTGCACAGCAGCGCATCCGAGGGCTGCAGCAACGGCTCCAGCCGCTGCAGCAACTGCGCTGCATGCTCGGCGATACGGCCGTCGGGCAGGCCCAGCCGCAGCACCTGCGCCTGCGGCGCAAGCAGGGCCAGGGCCTGGGTGCTCTCCTGCACGCGCTCGCGCACCAGCCGCTGCGGCGGCCACAGCGTCGAGTCGGGGTGGCTGGCTCCGCCATCGGTCACGGAGACGATGAGGCAGGGCATGCCCCGCTCGGCACAGCGGCGCAGCAGGCCGGCGCAGCCCAGGATCTCGTCATCGGGGTGCGGCGCGACGATGACAGCGCGGCGCCGGCCGTCCAGCAGGTCGTCCATGGATACCTGCGCTGGCCGGCGCTGCGCAAACCAGGCCTGCCAGCGCGATTCCGGCGTGCCCCGGCCCTCAATGAGGCGCGGCTTCACAGCATCCATGCCGCGCCTCCCGGTGCCTGCGAGACCTGTGCCTTGTCGGCCAGCAGGCGGCCCAGCGCGGCCTGGTCACGCTCGGCATGGCTTTGGCGGATGAAGACGGGCAGGTCGGCCATCAGCTGCGCCAGGCCCCTGTTCTTGCACAGCGGGCCCGGTCCGATGGCGCGCGGCACGCGCCGCAGCACCTCTTCGGCGGCGGCTTCCACGGCCAGGCGGGCGCGGCTCACGGCCAGCAGGCAGGGGTCCGAGGGCGTGGCATCGATGCGGGCCGCAGCGTCGCGCAGCAGGCCGGCCGCGCCGGCCAGGGCCACATCCAGCGCGCCCAGGTGGGCCTGGCGGTGCGGGTCCTCGCCTTGACCGACGGCCTGCTGCAGATGGCTGGAGATGCGCGCTGCCGCGCCATGCCAGCAGGCAGCAACGCCCGCGCCGCCATGGTGAAAGCCGGGGCGGCTCAGGTACTGGCCCGGGGCCCCGACCAGCACGCCGGTGGCGCCGTCGAAGTGCACATCGGCGCTGGCGCTGGCGGCCATGCCCACGGCCTGCCAGTGGCTGTCGTCCCTGCGGATGCCGGGCTGGTCCATGGTGACGGCGATCAGGCAGCGCCGGCCGTCGGCCAGCCAGCCGCTGACCAGGGCACGGTCCACCGCGCGCGCGCCCGAACACCAGGGCTTGTGGCCGGACAGCTGCACGGCCATGCCGGCATGTGCCGCAGCATGGGGGGCCGTGGACGTGGCCTGCACGCGCTCGCCCGGCGGCTCGGCGCACCAGACGGCCCAGCGCAGTCCTTCGGTGGCCAGGTCGGCCTGCAGTTCGGACAGGATGGCCAGGGCATCGGTATGGCCTTCATAGAGCTTGGCCAGGCTCAGGCTGTGGGCGGCCACCTCGGCCAGTGCGCGCCAGCGCAGCAGCGTGTGGCCATGGCCCGGCAGCGGCAGGCGGTCGGCGCCCTGCGCCACCAGCAGGGCCAACTGGTCCGCTGGCGACAGGTCCGTGTGGCCGCGCAAGGCCTGCGCCAGCGTGTCGCTGCATGTCCACGCATGGGCGTGCTCGTTGTCGTGCTGGGCCATCGCCGCTTGCCTTCCTTTTGTGTGTCGTGCGCAGCCCGGGAAATGGGGGTGGGGCCGGGCGATGCCATGGTGCCGGGAGGATGAACGCGGCGCCGCAGGAGCAGGAAGGCATTACCTGTCGGAGACCACCGACCGGCAGGCGTCCCGTTCCACGCCGTCGGCAGGGCAGGCGGCCAGCTCCAGGCGCAGCGGTGCCTGCTCCTGCCTGATCGAGGGAACGGGGATGCCGAAGGCTTCCCTTTCCCTGTGCTCCAGCGGCCTGGCCTCTTTCAAGGCAGACAGAAAGGCCTTGCGCCACCAGTGCACGTCCTGCTCGGCGATGCGCTGCAGCAGCCGCTGGTGCCGCTGGCGCCTTTCCTGCAGGGGCATCTGCAGGGCCTGCTGCACCACGGCGGCCGTGCCGTGCACGTCGTAGGGATTGACCAGCAGCGCCTCCTGCAGCTGCTCGGCCGCGCCGGCAAACCGCGACAGCACCAGCACGCCCGGGTCGGCCGGGTCCTGCGCCGCCACATATTCCTTGGCCACGAGGTTCATGCCGTCGCGCAGCGGCGTGACCAGGCCCACGGCCGCCGCGCGGCACAGGCCCGGAATGCCATCGCGCGGCAGGGTCTGGTGGATGTAGCGCACGGGCATCCAGTCCAGCTCGCCGTAGTCGCCGTTGACGGCGCCGCACAGCGATTCAAGCTCCCGCCGTATGTCGGCATACGCGTCCAGGCCCTCGCGCGTGGGCGAGCCGATCTGGATCAGCGTGGCGCGCCGGCGCTGCTCGGGATGGCGGGCCAGCAGCTCCCGAAAGGCACGCAGGCGCTGCGGCAGGCCCTTGGAGTAGTCCAGCCGGTCTATGCCCAGCAGCAGGCGACGCTGTGCGTACTCGTGCTTCATGCGCGCATGCATGTCCTGCGATGCGCCGGACAGGGCCAGCGCCGCGAAGCCCTCCACATCGATGCCGATGGGGAAGGCGCGGCACACCAGGCGCTGCCCATGGGCACGCAAGGCGCCATCGCCCAGCGACTGGCCCCCGGCCTCGTCGCAGACATAGCGCTCGAAATGCTGCACGTCCTGGCGGGTCTGCAGGCCCACAAGGTCGTAGGCAAACAGGCAGCGCATCAGCCATGCATGCTCGGGAATGGCCGCCAGCAGGGTCGGCGGGGGCAATGGGATGTGCAGGAAAAAGCCGATGCGCTGGCGGCAGCCCAGGGCGCGCAGCTCGGCCGCCAGCGGGATCAGGTGGTAGTCATGCACCCAGAGGATGTCGTCCTGCGCCAGCAGGGGCAGCAGCCTGCGCGCAAGCAGCTGGTTCACGCGGCGGTAGCCGGCCGCATGGCCCGTGTCGAAGCTCGCCAGGTCCAGCCGTCCGTGAAAGACGGGCCACAGCACGCCGTTGCTGTAGCCCGCGTAGTAGCTGTCATGGTCCGCGCGGTCCAGGTCCACCGTGGCCAGCGTGACGTTGCCTGCCTGGGTGCGGTGCACATGGCCGGCCGGCGCGGCCTGGGCACCGTCGTCGGTGACGGCGCCGCTCCAGCCGAACCACAGGCCGCCCGTCTGCCGCAGCGCATCGCCCATGGCCACGGCAAGGCCCCCGGCCGCGGCCGCGGCCCTGCGCGGATCGGCCACGCGGTTGGAGATCACCACCAGCCGGCTCATGGCAGCACCTCCGCGCAGGTCTGCGCAGCCAGGTGCATGCATGCGGACTTCAGCCAGGCATGCGCGGCCTGCGGGCTGCCCAGCCGGTGGCGGGCCCTGGTTGCGCCTTCGCCCACCTTGATCGCCATGCCGCCGTGCGCCTGCACCACGGCAAAGCCGCTCTCGTCCGTGACATCGTCACCGGCAAACACCGGGGTGCGGCCGGCGAACGGCGCTTCGCGCAGGAAGGCCGCAATGGCGTGGCCTTTGTCCACGCCTGCGGGCCTGACCTCCAGCACGCATTTGCCGTGCAGCAACTCCAGCCCGGGCTGGTGTCGCAGGGCGCGGCCCAACATGTCCAGGCACAGCGCCGCCAGCTCTGGCGCACGCCGGTAGTGCAGTGCGACCGAGGAGCGCTTGCGCTCCACCAGCAGGCGCGGATGATCGGCCGCCAAGGCATTGCACATCTGCAGCACGGTCTCTGGCATGGCCGATGCCTGCATGTGCAGGCGGCCTGCGGCATCCCGCCGCTGCAGGCCGTGCTCGCAGGCGGCGGGCAGATGCAGCGGCGCCAGAAAGTGGTCCAGCATCTCGACCTGCCGACCCGTGACGATGGCCAGCGCACCGCCCAACAGACCCTGCAGCCTGGCCAGCATGGGGATCAGGACGGGGTCTGGCGCAATGGCGTCCGGGGTCTCGGCCAGCGGCACGAGCGTGCCGTCGAAGTCGAGGAACAGGGCGGATCTGCAGGTGGGGGATGGGGGTGTTTCCATGGAGGCGCCAGGGTATGGGTTGCCGGTTTCGTGGATCGACATCAGGAAAGCGTCTGCTGCCATGGCCTGCTCACCGCTCGGCCTTGATGGAGCCGCGGATGTTGGTGATGGCCAGGCAGAACTGCAGGCTCACCAGCGCCCAGGCCGCCGTGGACCAGCCCCACAGCGCCCACAGCGCATTGCTGAGCATCAGGACCCAGAAGCCCAGGTTGCGCCTTTGCGCAGAACGCGAGCCCACACACCAGGCGCCGGCGATGGAGGCCAGAAAGGCAGGCCACTGGAGCCAGTCGGGAATGTCGGGCATGGGGTTGCTCCTGTATGGAGTAAAGCGCGGGCACCTCAGTTGCAGGGCCGTGCCGGGTCGTCTTTGTCGATGGAGTGGCATTCCTTGCAGGCTCCGCTTTCGTGCGCGCGGGCGGCCAGATTGACGTGGAAGGCCGCCCCTTGCTGCAGCTGCTCCCCGTCCAGAGCCCTTCGATGCCGGTCATGCGGTTGCTGGCGATCTTGTTGGCTGCCAGCAGCTCGTTGCGCTTCAGGTGCAAGCTTCAGGTGCAATCAAGGCTGCTTGCGCACCATCTTCTTGCGCCGTTCGGCATCCAGGCCCGGCGTCTGGCGCATGTCGGTATCGACCTGGCCGGAGGCGAGGTCGTCATGGGCCTGGCGCATCACCGGATCGGGCGCATCGCTGGTAGCGTCCAGGCTCTGGTCGCGCTCGTGCGGAAGGCGCAGGCCCTGTTCGGATGCGTCGGATGCATCGGATTCACCGGGCGCATGGGGCGCCTTGCCGACCTGTCCCGGCATCTTGGTCTGGCCATCGCCCGACGGCTTCGCCTGTGTGGGTGCAGAGGACTTGGATGCGGATGGGGTCTTGTCTTTCATGGCGTCTTCCTTTCATTCGCGGGCCTGCGCAGGCGGCGCTTGGGCCATGGTCTCTTGGCCCTTTCGCAGCCGCCGTGGGACCACGCCGAAAGCGCAGGAACGAAAAGATGCCTCGCGCATGAACGCCGTTCTCAGGCACGCCGATTGCCCTGTGCCGGGGTGCGAAAAATGGCCACAGGCCACTGGCGCGATGTCCGCAAGGCCCGGTCGCCGCGTTCCTACGGCACATGGCCGCAAGCGCGCACGCCGGCGGCGCGCCACGGCGATCACGATAGACATCACTTTCAACTGCCAAGGAGCACATTCCATGACGCAATCGAATCCCGCAAACCGTGACCCGCTGTCCGACGCGCCCGGCGCACATCCCGTGGGCACCGGCATAGGCGCTGCAGGCGGTGCCGTGACCGGCGCTGCATTCGGCGCAATGGGCGGCCCCATCGGTGCTGCCGTGGGCGGTGTGGCCGGTGCCGTGGTCGGCGGGCTGGCCGGCAAGGGCGCGGCCGAAGCCGTCAATCCCACGGTCGAGGACGCCTACTGGCGCGACGCCTACCAGAACGAGCCCTACTACGTGGCAGGCCGCAGCTACGAGGAATACCGCCCCGCCTACGAGCTGGGCTGGAACGCGGCCGCCGCGCGCCGCGATGCCGATTTCGATGCCTTCGACGCCGAATGGGAGCGCGAATGGACCACGCGCCGTGGCGCCAGCCATCTGGACTGGGATCAGGCCCGGCCCGCAGCGCGCGCAGCCTGGGAGCGCGCAGGCGTTCGCGATGTCCGTGATGACACGGGGACCATCGTGGCACCGGCCTACACCGGCGACATCGACAACGACGATGTGGCCGACGTGCTCAACGACCTGCTCGAATCCTGCCGCGATGGCGAGTACGGCTTTCGCACCTCGGCCGAGAACGCCGACTCGCCGGACCTCAAGACCCTGTTCCTGCGCCACAGCGCCGAGTGCGGCGCCGCCGCGCTGGAGCTGGAGGCCGAGATCCGCAAGCTGGGCCGCGAGCCCGCATCGGGCGGCACGGTGGCCGGCGCGCTGCACCGGGGCTGGGTGTCGGTGAAGACGGCGCTGACCTCGCAGGACGACAAGGCCGTGCTGGAGGAGTGCGAGCGCGGCGAGGATTCCGCCGTGGCCCAGTACCGCAAGGCGCTCAAGCAGCCGCTGCCTCCGGCCATCCGCGTGATGGTGGAGCGCCAGGCCCAGGGCGCGCAGCGCAACCACGACGAAGTGCGCGATCTGCGCGACCGCATGCGCGCGGCCTCCTGACCTGGCACAGGATGCCTGGGGGTTGCTAGCCGCCTACGCCGTACGGCGCAAAGCGGCTGGCGTTCTCATCCACATGCAGCGCCTTTCCCACATAGGGAAAGGCGCGCTGCGTGCACTGGTCGCGCTCGCAGACCTTGCAGCCCATGCCGATGGGCGTGGCCGATTCCGGATCGCCCAGGTCCAGCCCCTTGGCATAGACCAGGCGCGAGGCATGGCGTATGTCGCAGCCCAGGCCGATGGAGAAGGTCTTGCGCGGCGAACCATAGCCCCGCTGACCATGCGAGACCGAGCGTGCAATCCACAGGTAGCGCCGCCCGTCGGGCATGCTGGCGAGCTGGCGCAGCACCTGGTCGGGCTGGCCGAAGGCCTCGTACACCGTCCACAGCGGGCAGGTGCCGCCGGTGCGGCTGAAGTGGAAATGCGTGGCCGACTGGCGCTTGGAGATATTGCCCGCGCGGTCCACGCGCACAAAGAAGAAGGGCACGCCGGGCGCGCCGGGCCGCTGCAGCGTGCTCAGCCGGTGGCAGACGGTTTCAAAGCCCACGCCAAAGCGCTGGCCCAGCAGGTCGATGTCATAGCGCAGCTGCTCGGCCGATTCCAGGAACAGGTCGTAGGGCAGCAACAGCGCGCCCGCAAAGTAGTTGGCAAGGCCCACGCGGGCGAGCTTGCTTGAGGCCGGGTCGCCCTGGAAGGCGGCGGTGGCGATCAGCCGGTCCAGCGTGTCGCCCATCTCCAGCAAGGCCAACTGCGTGCCCAGCTGGAAGGCCTGTTGCGCAGGCTCCAGCGCCGAGGACAGCCACAGCGAGCGCGTGGCCGGGTCGAACCGGCGCTGGCTTTGCCGGGAGTCTTCCAGGCGATGCACCTGCACGCCGTGGCGCTGCTGCAGCCGCCGGACCAGCCAGTCCGCCAGATGGCCCGGGTCCGCACGCGCCTCGCCGGCCAGAGCCTGGGCCGCGCGGTCCACTTCATCGAAGTAGTTCTGGTGCGCAAAGAAGAAATCGCGCACGGCCTCGAACGGCATGGTGCGCGCCACCGGCATGTCCGAGCGGTCATCGCCCAGCCTGAGCGACATGCTCTCGATGCGCTCCAGGGCTTCCAGATGGCGGCGGTGCAGCGCCATCACCGCACGTCCCAGGGCGGGCATCTGCGCGGCGACTTCCTGCAGCTCGGGCAGGGCAATGGATTCGGGCGCCTCGGCAAGGGCCTCGCGCAGGCCGGCGACCAGGCGCGCTTCCTCGTCCTCCGAGAACTGCTGGATATCGACGCCCAGCGCGCGGTTGAGCTTGAGCAGCACCGACACCGTCAGCGGCCGCTGGTTCTGCTCCAGCTGGTTCAGGTAGCTGGGCGACAGGCCCAGCGCGTGGGCCAGGGCGATCTGGGACAGGCCGTGCTCCGCGCGCAGTTTGCGCAGCTTGACGCCCATGAACGTCTTCTTCATGGCTGTTTCCTCGGGTGGCTGTTATTCGCAGAATTTGCAAATTCGCGGACTTCGTTTCGCAAGAATTCGCCTTTTCAGCACTATGGCAGGGGCGCTATTTTGCGTAAATTGCGAAACATGACAACACCCACCGGAACCGCCGAGCTGCATGAACTGGTATTGCCCGCGCTGGCCAACCACCACGGCACGCTGTTCGCGGGCCAGGGCCTGCAGCTCATGGCCAAGGCGGCCTTTCTCGCTGCGCGCAGCCTGGCACAGCGCGAGATCGTGATGGCCGCCGTCACCGGCGTGGACTTCCTGGCACCCGTGCCCGTGGGCCACGAGATCGTCCTGCGCGGCTGGGTCAGCCGCGTGGGGCGCAGCTCCATGACGGTCTGCGTCACCGCGTCGGCCCAGGCGCCGGGCATTGCCTGCGAGGACGTGCTCAAGGGCCTGTTCGAGATGGTGGCTGTCGACCACAACGGCCTTCCTGCCGCCATTGCCCATTCCTATCTGAACCAGGAGACCCTTTCATGAGTACCACGACCATCGACGCGCCATCTGCGTCAACAGCGCCATCTGCGTCCGCATTCAAGCCCAAGAAATCCGTCGCGCTGTCGGGCGTGACCGCCGGCAACACCGCGCTGTGCACCGTGGGCCGCTCGGGCAACGACCTGCACTATCGCGGCTACGACATCCTGGACATTGCCGAGGTCTGCGAGTTCGAGGAAATCGCCCATCTGCTGGTGCACGGCAAGCTGCCCACGCGCCCCGAGCTGCAGGCCTACAAGACCAAATTGCAGGCGCTGCGCGGCCTGCCGGCCAGCGTCAGGCAGGCGCTGGAGCAGCTGCCTGCCGGCGCCCATCCGATGGACGTGATGCGCACCGGCGTCTCGGCCCTGGGCTGCGTGCTGCCCGAAAAGGACGACCACAACCTGGCGGGTGCCCGCGACATTGCCGACCGGCTCATGGCCAGCCTGGGCTCCATGCTGCTGTACTGGTACCACTGGAGCAATTCGGGCCGGCGCATCGAGGTGGAGACCGATGACGACTCCATCGGCGGCCACTTCCTGCATCTGCTGCACGGCCACCGGCCGTCCGAAGGCTGGGTGCGCGCCATGCACACCTCGCTCAACCTCTATGCAGAGCATGAGTTCAACGCCTCCACCTTCACGGCGCGCGTGATCGCGGGCACGGGCAGCGATATGTATTCCTCCATCGCGGGCGCCATCGGCGCGCTGCGCGGGCCCAAGCATGGCGGCGCCAACGAGGTGGCCTTCGAGATCCAGAAGCGCTACGACACGCCCGACGAGGCCGAGGCCGACATCCGCCGCCGCGTCGATGCCAAGGAAGTGGTGATCGGCTTCGGCCACCCGGTCTACACCGTCAGCGACCCGCGCAACGTGGTCATCAAGGGCGTGGCCAAGCGCCTGTCCGACGAGGCCGGAACCACCCGCATGTACGACATTGCCGACCGGCTGGAATCGGTGATGTGGGAGGTCAAGAAGATGTTCCCCAACCTGGACTGGTTCAGCGCCGTCAGCTACCACATGATGGGCGTGCCCACGGCCATGTTCACGCCGCTGTTCGTGATCGCGCGCACCAGCGGCTGGGCCGCGCACGTGATCGAGCAGCGCCAGGACAACAAGATCATCCGCCCCAGCGCCAACTACACGGGGCCGGATGACCAGAAGTTCGTGCCCCTCGATGCGCGCGCCTGAGCCGCCGCTGTCCTGAACCTGGCGGGCGGGCTGCAGGCCTGCCCGCATTGCATCCGCCCCATGAACAACGACCACAAGAAACCCCTGCCCGGCACCACGGTGCACTACATCGATGCGCGCGCCGCCGTCGATGCGCTCTCGCCCGGCGCCTGGGCACGCCTGCCCTACACCGCCCGCGTCCACGCCGAGAACCTCGTGCGCCGCGCCGATCCCGCGCAGCTGGACGGCTACCTGCTGCAGCTCATCGAGCGCCGGCGCGACATCGACTTTCCCTGGTACCCCGTGCGCGTGGTCTGCCACGACATCCTGGGCCAGACCGCTCTGGTGGACCTGGCCGGCCTGCGCGACGCCATTGCGGCCGAAGGCGGCGACCCGGCCCAGGTCAACCCCGTCGTGCCCGTGCAGCTCATCGTGGACCACTCGCTGGCCGTGGAGTGCGGCGGCTTCGATCCCGATGCCTTCGTGAAGAACCGCGCCATCGAGGACCGCCGCAACGAGGACCGCTTCCACTTCATCGAGTGGACAAAAAAAGCCTTCGCCAACGTGGATGTGATCCCTGCAGGGAACGGGATCATGCACCAGATCAATCTGGAGAAGATGTCCCCCGTGGTGACCGTACAGGATGGCCTGGCCTTCCCGGACACCTGTGTCGGCACCGACTCGCACACGCCCCATGTCGATGCCCTGGGCGTGATCGCCGTGGGCGTGGGCGGCCTTGAGGCCGAGAACGTCATGCTGGGCCGCGCCTCCTGGATGCGCATGCCCGAGATCGTGGGCGTGCGCCTCACGGGCCGGCGCCAGGGCGGCATCACCGCCACCGACATCGTGCTGGCCCTGACCGAATTCCTGCGCCAGAAAAAAGTCGTCGGCGCCTATGTGGAATTCTTTGGCGAGGGCGCCGACAGCCTGAGCATCGGCGACCGCGCCACCATCTCCAACATGTGCCCCGAATACGGCGCCACGGCGGCCATGTTCTCCATTGACGACCAGACCCTGGCCTACCTGCGCCTGACCGGCCGCGACGAGGCCCAGGTGCGCCTGGTCGAGGCCTATGCGCGCACCGCAGGTTTCTGGAGCGACAGCCTGGCCGATGCCCAGTACGAGCGCGTGCTGCAGTTCGACCTGTCCACCGTGGTGCGCAACATGGCCGGTCCCTCGAATCCGCACCGGCGCCTGCCCACCTCGGCCCTGGCCGAGCGCGGCATTGCCGATGCGGCAAAACTGCAGGCCGCCCGCGCCCAGGAGCGCCAGGGCCTGATGCCCGATGGGGCCGTCATCATCGCGGCCATCACCAGCTGCACCAACACCAGCAACCCGCGCAACGTCATCGCCGCGGCGCTGCTGGCGCGCAATGCCAATCGCCTGGGTCTCACGCGCAAGCCCTGGGTCAAGTCCTCGCTGGCGCCGGGCTCCAAGGCCGTGGAGCTGTACCTGAAGGAGGCCGGGCTGCTCACCGAGCTGCAGCAGCTGGGCTTTGGCATCGTCGCCTTTGCCTGCACCACCTGCAACGGCATGAGCGGCGCGCTGGACCCCAGGATCCAGCAGGAAATCGTCGAGCGCGACCTCTACGCCACGGCCGTGCTCTCGGGCAACCGCAACTTCGACGGGCGCATCCATCCGTATGCCAAACAGGCCTTCCTGGCCTCGCCGCCGCTGGTCGTGGCCTATGCGCTGGCGGGCACCATCCGCTTCGATATCGAGCAGGACGTGCTGGGCGTGGTGGACGGCCGCGAGATCCGCCTCAAGGACCTGTGGCCCGCCGACGAGGAGATCGACGCCATCGTTGCCCAGGCCGTGCGCCCCGAGCAATTCCGCGCCGTTTACGAACCCATGTTCGCCATCCGCAAGGACGATGGAGACAAAGCCTCGCCCCAGTACGACTGGCGCCCCCAGTCCACCTACATCCGCCGCCCGCCCTACTGGGATACCGAAGGCGTGGGCGCGCTGGCGGCCTTCCCGCGCACGCTGCGCAACATGCGGCCGCTGGCGCTGCTGCCCGACAACATCACCACCGACCACCTGTCGCCCTCCAACGCCATCCTGGCCGACAGCGCGGCGGGCGAATACCTGGCGCGCATGGGCCTGCCCGAGGAAGACTTCAACTCCTACGCCACCCACCGCGGCGACCACCTCACCGCCATGCGGGCCACCTTCGCCAACCCGCAGCTGGTCAACGAGATGGCCGTCATCGACGGCGTGCAGCACAAGGGCTCGCTGGCGCGCATCGAGCCCGAAGGCCGCGTGGTGCGCATGTGGGAGGCCATGGAAACCTACCTGAACCGCCGCCAGCCGCTGATCATCATCGCGGGCGCCGACTACGGCCAGGGCTCCAGCCGCGACTGGGCCGCCAAGGGCGTGCGCCTGGCGGGCGTGGAGGCCGTGGTGGCCGAAGGCTTCGAGCGCATCCACCGCACCAACCTCATCGGCATGGGCGTGCTGCCGCTGCAGTTCCTGCCGGGCACCGACCGCAAGACCCTGGCCCTGGACGGCACGGAGGTCTATGGCGTGGAAGGCGAGCGCACGCCGGGCACCCAACTCACGCTGGTGGTCGAGCGCAGAAACGGCCAGACGCTGCGCGTGCCCGTGACCTGCCGGCTGGACACGGCCGAGGAGGTATCGGTGTACGAGGCCGGCGGGGTGCTGCAGCGGTTTGCGCAGGACTTCCTGGCGCAGGCTCAGGCAGCCTGAGCAGGGGGGGCGCCAGCGGCCAGCGGCTGGCGCGCCAGCTCGATGAAGGCCTGCAGATAGTCGGTCTGCAGGTCCGCCACGCGCGCGCCCAGGAAGATCTGCTTGGCAATGCCCTGGGCGCCCAGGCGCACGGGAACCACGTCCAGCTTGCCCGCGTACTCCTGCACCAGCCAGCGCGGCAGGGCCGCCACGCCCCGGCCGCTGGCCACCATCTGCATCATGATGTCCGTGGTCTCTATGGCCTTCTGGCGGCGCGGCGTGATGCCTGCCGGCATGAGGAACTGGTTGTAGATGTCCAGCCGGTCCATGGGAACGGGATAGGTGATCAGCACCTCGGGCGCGAGCTGGGCGGCCTCCACGAAATCGGCCCCTGCCAGCGCATGCGCGCTGGAGACCACCAGCACCTGCTCGTAGTCGAACACGGGCACGAACTCCAGGCCCGCCTTGAACAGCGGATCGGGCGTGACCAGCAGGTCGATCTCGTAGCCGAACAGGGCGCCGATGCCGCCGAACTGGAATTTCTGCTTCACATCCACATCCACATCGGGCCAGCTCGCCAGATAGGGCGCGACGATCTTGAGCAGCCACTGGTAGCAGGGATGGCACTCCATGCCGATGCGCAGCGCGCCGCGCTCGCCCTGGGCGAACTGGCGCAGCCGCTCCTCGGCCAGGTCCAGCTGGGGCAGCACGCGCTGGGCCACGGCCAGCAGGTACTGGCCGGCCTGCGTCAGGCGCAGGCTGCGGCCTTCGCGCAGCCAGATGTCCGTGCCCAGCTGCTGCTCCAGCTTCTTCATGCTGTGGCTCAGCGCCGACTGCGTCACGCACAGCACGCCGGCCGCCGCCGTCAGCGAGCCCTGTTTTTCGACTTCACGGACGATGGCGAGGTGGGTGCGTTCCAACATTTTGGTGAGAAAAATTCATGGATTTTTGAACTAGAAAAATTTTAGTTCATTGATGCGAATCCATTCCATGGCTGCCTTCATCGATTGAAAGCAGTGCATGACCATCATTCATCACCTCGGTTTCCCATCGGCGCCCGGCGTGCTACGCAGCCGGTGCGCCGGGCTGCAGGGCGCCGTGCAGGAAGGACTGCTCCATCACGGCCGCCACGCTGGCCCGCGCAACACGGCCGCGCCGCTCCGCATCCAGCAGGCCCACGGCCATGGAAAGCCACAGCTCGGTCATCGCCGCGGCCGTGATGTCGATGCGGAACACGCCGGCCTGCTGGCCGCGCAGGAAAAAGGCATCCATGGCTGCCACCCATTCGCTCTCTATCTGGCCGACCACCGAGATGTCGGAGCGCCAGAAATACATCAGAAACAGCAGCAGCGTCTGGTGGTCCTGGCAGTGGGCGGTGAGGCGGCGCAGCGCCTCCAGCGGCGCGTGGCGCTCCAGCTCGGCCGCGCGCATGGCGCGTGACAGCGTGTCGGCCGCATGCCCTATGAGCCGGTCGATGAGCTGGTCGCGCGTGGGGCAGAAGCGGTAGAGCGTGGCCTTGCTGATGCCGATGGCGCGTGCCAGCTCCTGCAGATTGGCCTTGGGATCGTCCAGCAGCGCCAGTGCCAGTGCGCCCAGCAGCTTGCCTTCGTCCTCTTGCTTGGTGCTCGTCATCGCTTGTCATGCCTCCTTGGAAAGTGCATAGATTTTATCTGTTGATGTTTTAAAGAATCAAATGAATCGATGTTGACTCATTTGAGTCTGATGTGTACCATCGCGGCCTTCGTATCGAACTCAATCAGGTTGTGAACATGAGCATGCGTCTGAACAAGCGACGTGGCCTGCCGCTGGCGGCCCTGGTGCTGGCCGCCCTGGCCGCCCTGGCAGCGGGCTGCGGCCGCAACGAGGCTCCGGCCGCAGCGGGTGACGCGTTGCCCGTGGTGCAGGCCGTCACCGTGCAGCCCACGCCGCTGGCCCTGTCCAGCGAGCTGCCGGGCCGTATCGAGCCCGTGCGCGTGGCCGAGGTACGTGCGCGGGTGGCCGGCATCGTGCTGCGCCGCCATTTCGAGGAAGGCGCCGACGTCCGGGCCGGCCAGGTGCTGTTCCAGATCGACCCGGCGCCCCTGCGCGCCGCCCTGTCCCGCGCCCAGGGCCAGCTGGCCAGCGCCGAGGCGGCCCTGATCGAAGCGCGTGCCGTGGTCGGCCGCAACGCGCCGCTGGTGGCGCAGGAGGCAGTCAGCCGCCAGGACTTCGAAGCCATGCAGGCCCGCCTGCAGGCGGCCCAGGCCGCGCGGCAGTCCGCCCAGGCCGAGGTGCAGGCGGCCGCCCTGAACCTGGAATACGCCACGGTCAGGGCGCCTATCGCGGGCCGCATCGGCCGTGCGCTGGTCACCGAGGGCGCCCTGGTGGGCCAGGGCGAGGCCACGCCCATGGCGCTGGTCCAGCAGCTCGACCCGGTCTATGCCGACTTCCAGCAGCCCGTGGCCGAAGCCCAGCGCCTGCGCGCGGCCCTGGCCGAGGGCCGCCTGGCACAGACGGCGGGCAAGGACGGCACGCCGGTCTCCCTGAAGGTGGACGGCACGGGCCTGCAGCGCACGGGGCAACTGCTGTTCTCGGATGTGACGGTGGACCGCGGCACGGGCCAGATGGCGCTGCGCGGGCGCTTCGACAACCGCGACGGCATGCTGCTGCCCGGCATGTATGTGCGCGTGACCGTGGGCCAGGGCGTGGACCCTGCCGCCATCCTGGTGCCGCAGCGGGCCGTGCAGCGAAGCACCGACGGGCAGGCCCACGTGCTGGTGGTGGACGGCCAGGACACGCTGCAGATGCGCCCCGTGCAGACCGCGGCCATGCATGGCGCGCAGTGGCAGATCAGCGCAGGCCTCAAGGCCGGCGAGCGCGTGGTGGTGGGCCGCATGGCGGGCCTGCAGCCCGGGGCGCGGGTTCAGGTCACGGCCCTTTCCGATGCCGCGGCCTCCCCTACGGCGGGGCTGTCCGGCACCTTCAGCGCCTCCGGCAGCTCCGCCACGTCCAGCGACTGAGCCGGCGCCTGCCCAAGGAATAGACCATGTCCAAGTTCTTCATCAACTGCCCCAACTTCGCCTGGGTGGTGGCCATCTTCATCATGCTCGCCGGGCTGCTGGCCATACCGGCGCTGCCCGTCTCCCAGTTTCCCAACGTGGCGCCGCCGCAGATCTCGATCACCGCCAACTATCCGGGCGCCTCCGCCACCACGGTGATGGAGTCGGTGACCAGCGTCATCGAGGAGGAGCTCAACGGCACCAAGGGGCTGCTGTACTTCGACTCCTCCAGCGGCTCCACGGGCCTGGCCGAGATCACGGCCACCTTCGCCCCGGGCACCGAGCCCGCGCTGGCCCAGGTGGAGGTGCAAAACCGCATCAAGAAGGCCGAGGCGCGCCTGCCCGCGTCCGTGATGCAGATGGGCCTGCAGGTCGAGCAGGCCAGCGCCAACTTCCTGATGATCTACTCGCTGACCTACAAGGACGGCAGCGGCAGCAACAGCGAGGTGGCCCTGTCCGACTACGCCGTGCGCAACATCAACAACGAGATCCGGCGCGTGCCTGGCGTGGGCAAGGTGCAGTTCTTCGCCGCCGATGTGGCCATGCGCGTCTGGGTCGATCCGAACAAGCTGCTGGGCTACGGCCTGTCGGTGGCGGACGTGAACGCGGCCATCGCCGCCCAGAACGCGCAGGTGCCGGCCGGCAGCTTTGGCGCCTCGCCCGCAGGGCCCGGCCAGGAGCTGAGCGCCACCATTGCCGTCAAGGGCACGCTGGCCTCGCCCGAGGAGTTCGGCCAGATCGTGCTGCGTGCCAGGGCCGATGGCTCGGCCGTGCGCTTGGCCGATGTGGCGCGGCTGGAGGTCGGCCAGCTGGACTACAGCTTTTCCTCGCGCGAGGACGGCCGCCAGGGCGTGGCCGCCGCCGTGCAGCTGGCGCCCGGGGCCAACGCCATGCAGACGGCCAAGGCCGTCAAGGCGCGCCTGGCCGAGCTGTCGCAGAACTTCCCTGCCGGCATCCAGTACGCCGTGCCCTATGACACCTCGCGCTTTGTGGAAGTGGCCATCGGCAAGGTCATCCAGACCCTGGTGGAGGCCGTGGCGCTGGTGTTCCTGGTGATGTGGCTGTTCCTGCAGAACCTGCGCTACACGCTGATTCCCACCATCGTCGTGCCCGTCTGCCTGGCCGGCACCCTGGGCGTGATGTATGCGCTGGGCTTTTCGGTGAACATGATGACCATGTTCGGCATGGTGCTGGCCATCGGCATCCTGGTGGACGACGCCATCGTGGTGGTGGAGAACGTGGAGCGCCTCATGGCCGAGGAGGGGCTGTCGCCGCTGGCCGCCACGGTCAAGGCCATGCAGCAGGTCTCGGGCGCCATCGTCGGTATCACCCTGGTGCTGGTGGCGGTGTTCCTGCCGCTGGCCTTCATGAGCGGCTCGGTGGGCGTGATCTACCGGCAGTTCTCGCTGTCGCTGGCCGTGTCCATCCTGTTCTCGGGCCTGCTGGCACTGACCTTCACGCCGGCGCTGTGCGCCACGCTGCTCAAGCCCGTTGCCAAGGGCCACCACGCCGAGCGCAAGGGCTTCTTCGGCTGGTTCAACCGCCGCTTCGCGGCGCTGACCGAGCGCTTCGACCTTCTCAACCAGCGGCTGGTGCGCCGCGCCGGGCGCTGCATGCTGGTGTATGCCGCCATCGTGGCCGGGCTGGGCGTGGCGTACACGCGCATGCCCGAATCCTTCGTGCCCTACGAGGACATGGGCTACTACATCGTCGGCGTGCAGCTGCCGCCGGGCGCCACCACGGAGCGCACCAAGGCCATGGTCAAGGACATGGAGGACTACATCCAGGGCCGCCCCGCCACGGCCCAGGCCGAGTTCCTGATGGGCTACAGCTTCTCGGGCATGGGGCAGAACGCGGCCCTGGCCTTCGTCACGCTCAAGGACTGGTCGGTGCGCGGCGCCGGGCAGGCGTCCTGGGACGAGGTGCAGGCCTTCAACCAGCGCTTTGCCAGCCTGTCCGACGGCACCGTCATGGCCGTGGACCCGCCGCCCATCGACGGCCTGGGCAACTCCGGCGGCTTTGCGCTGCGCCTGCAGGACCGCGCCAACCTGGGCCGCGAGGCCCTGATCGCCGCGCGCGACCAGCTGCTGGCCAAGGCCAATGCCTCGCCCATCATTGCCTACGCCATGATGGAAAACCTGGAGGATGCGCCCCAGCTGCGGCTGGACATCGACCGGCGCAAGGCGCAGGCCCAGGGCGTGGATTTCAGCGCCATCAACACGGCCCTGTCCACCGCCTACGGCTCGGCCGTGATCAACGAGTTCCCCAACGCGGGCCGCCTGCAGCGCGTGGTGGTGCAGGCCGATGCCCAGGCCCGCGCGCGGCCCGAGGACATCCTGCGCCTGCACGTGCCCAACGCCGGCGGGCAGCAGGTGCCGCTGTCGGCCTTTGCCACGGTGCGCTGGGAAAGCGGGCCGGTGCAGATCTCGCGCTACAACGGCTATCCGGCCTTCCGCATCTCGGGCGATGCCAGGCCCGGCCACACCACGGGCGAGGCCATGGCCGAGCTGGAACGCATCATGGCCGAGATGCCGCGCGGCATAGGCTACGAGTGGACGGCCCTGTCCTTCCAGGAGAAAGCCGCCGGTGCCCAGGCGCCCAAGCTGTTCGCGCTGGCCATCGTGGTGGTGTTCCTGCTGCTGGTGGCCCTGTACGAGAGCTGGAGCATTCCCGCCGCCGTGATGCTGATCGTGCCCATAGGCGCGCTGGGATCGGTGCTGGCCACCTCGGCCGTGGGCCTGTCCAACGACGTGTACTTCAAGGTGGGCCTGATCACCATCATCGGCCTGGCGGCCAAGAACGCCATCCTGATCGTGGAGTTCGCCAGGGACCTGCATGCCCAGGGGCACAGCCTGGCGCAGGCCGCGCTGCAGGCGGCGCGGCTGCGCTTTCGGCCCATCGTCATGACCTCGCTGGCCTTCATCCTGGGCGTGGTGCCGCTGGCGCTGGCCTCGGGCGCGGGCGCGTCCAGCCAGGCCGCCATCGGCTTCGGCGTGATCGGCGGCATGCTGTCGGCCACGCTGCTGGGGGTGGTCTTCGTTCCCGTCTTCTTCGTCTGGGTGCTGTCCCTGTTCCGGCGCAAGGCGCCGGCCGGCACCCCGCCTGCCCTGCAGGCCCCGGCAACCCCCATCGAGTAAGCGCCATGTCCATGCACTTCTTCCCACGCGCCCTGTGTGCGCTGGCCGCCAGCCTGGTGCTGGCCGGCTGCTCCCTCGCCCCGGTCCACCAGCGTCCGCAGGCGCCCATTCCCGCGCACTGGCCGCAACAGGATTCCGCACCCGTGCTGTCCTCGTCGGCGGCCACGCTGGACTGGAACAGCTTCATCGCCGACCGCCAGCTGCGCCAGCTGGTGGACCTGGCCCAGGCCCACAACCGCGATCTGCGCCAGACCCTGCTCAACGTGGAGGCGGCACGCGCCCTGTACCAGGTGCAGCGCGCCGACCGGCTGCCGGGCGTGGGCCTGCAGGGCGGCGGCACGCGCCAGCGCCTGCCGGGCGACATGAATGCCACGGGCCAGCCGCAGGTGCAGGGCAGCTGGCAGGCCGGCCTGGGGCTGGCCGCCTTCGAGCTGGACCTGTTCGGCCGCGTGCGCAACCTGTCCGAAGCCGCCCTGGGCGAGTACCTGGCCACCGAAGAGGCCGCGCGCGCCGCCCGCATCAGCCTGGGTGCCGAAGTGGTGCAGGCCTACCTGTCCCGCGACGGGACCCTGCGCCGGCTGCAACTGGCGCAGCGCACGCTGCAAAGCCGTGAATCCTCGCTGCGCCTGACCGTGCAGCGGCGCCAGGCGGGCACGGCCACGGCCCTGGACCACCAGGACGCCCTGGGCCTGGCCGCCCAGGCCCGCGCCGACGTGGAGCGCAGCGAACGCGAGCTGCGCCAGGCCGGCAACGCCCTGCTGCTGCTGACGGGCGTGGAGGATCTGGCGCCGTACCTGTCTGCACAGTCCGCACAGTCCGCAGGGTCTGCACAGTCGGCAAAGTCGTCCGACGTACCCCTGCTGCTGCAGGACCTGTCGGCCGGCACGCCTTCCGAACTGCTCATCCACCGGCCCGACATCCAGGCGGCCGAGCACCGGCTGCGCGCGCGCAGCGCGGACATTGGTGCGGCGCGCGCGGCCTTCTTCCCGCGCATCTCGCTCACCGGCTTCCTGGGATCTTCCAGCGCCGATCTGTCCGACCTGTTCCGCTCGGGCCAGCGCGCCTGGTCGTTCACTCCCCAGGTCACGCTGCCCCTCTTCGACGGGGGGCGCAACCGCGCCAACCTCGACCTGGCCGTGCTGCGCAAGGACATGGCCGTGGCAGCCTACGAGCAGGCCATCCAGACCGCCTTCCGCGAAGTGGCCGACGCCCTGGCCGCCACCGACACGCTGCGCCGCGAGGAAGCCGCGCGCCTGGCGCTGCGCGACAGCAGCCGCGAAAGCCTGCGGCTGGCGCAGGCCCGTTACCAGGCGGGGGTGGACGACCATCTGCGCTACCTGGACGCACAGCGCAACGCCTTCGCCAATGAAAGCGCCTACATCGATACCGTGACCCAGCGGCAGCTGGCGCTGGCCCAGCTGTTCCGCGTGCTGGGCGGCAGCTGGACGGCGCCGCCGCCTCACAGCGCCCCGAACACCTCCGGCAAGGCGGCATCGCGCGGCATGCCGCCATAGCTCTTGGTGCCGCCCTGGCTGTCGATCACCACGATGCCCGGCGTGCCACGGAAGCCCAGGGACATCATCAGCTTGCGGTGGGCCTCCAGCGTCTTGCGCACGTCGGGGCTGACGCTGAAGGCGGGCGCTATGCCGCCCTGGGCGGACTTCTTCTCGTGCTCCATCAGTGCGGCCGCGCGGTCCGGGGCCTGCAGGATGGCGGCGGCCTTGGCCGGGCTGTCGTCCCGGATCACGCCCACCAGGATGTGGCGCAGCTGCACCTTGCCTGCGTCCACCCAGGGGCGTGCGGCCTCCCAGAACTTGTGGCAGTACTTGCAGTTGGGGTCGGTGAAGGTATAGATCACGCGCGGCGCATCGGCCTTGCCGTCGGGCACCCAGGTGGAGGTCTCCAGCTGCGCCTGCACGGTGTCGCCCGCCGGCTTGGCGGCCTGGGCCTTGGCCTGGGGGGTCTGGGCCGTGACAGGGCCTTCTGCGGCCGTGGCCCATCCCGCCGCCAGAAAGAGGCTGGCAGCCATGCCTGCAAAAAGGACGGTGCGTTGAAGATGCATGGGAACTCCTTGGAACGGTTGGATGAATGAGGGTGCAGCGCTGCGCGGCAAGCGTGCAACGCCTGGTGCTGTGGCCACAGCGGCGGACGGTGTGAGTCGGAGTGCATCCGCCGCGTTCCATCGGTCCAGGAAATCGCTTGCGGCAATCTCGCACACGACGGCCGACCGACCACGCGCCGTTTCCGCCGCGTTGCAGCCCATGGGCTTCGCACGCCGCCGATTGTCATTGACACCCTTGCAGATGCTGCGCATCGGCGCTGGGCAGTCGTCATTGCAGACAGCCAGGGCGAGCGGGGCAGGGTGGAGGAGGGCTTGCGCCCGGCGCGGCAGGCAGTCTTGAAAGCGGGGGCCGGTCCCGCCTCCGTGCTCAGGGCGCAGCGGCAATCTCGGTCTGGCCATCGGGCCCGGCCACCAGAGTGACGGACAGGATCTGGGCCAGCATGCGTGCGAACTCGGCGGGGCGGCTGGCCTGGTAGGTGCCGCCAATGCGCAGAGCCGCCACGGCCGGGTCGTGCACCACCAGGCCGGTCGGCCCGTAGCGCTCCAGTTCCACCAGGGCGTCGGCCAGGGGCGTGTTCTCGAAGCGGATCAGTCCCTTGCGCCACAGCGCAATGCTGCCGGGCGCCACAGCCGACACCGGACCGAGCACGCCTGCAGGCGACACGCTCAGGGCCTGGCCAGCGACCAGGTCGGCAGGCGTTGCCGCGCCTTGCGCACCGGCCACGCGCACATGGCCCTCCTGCACGGCCACCTTGGCGCTGCCCGCCTCCATGCCCGTGGCGCGATAGCGCACGGAAAACCGCGTGCCGCCCACGGTGACGCGCGCCGGGCCGGCCAGCACATGAAAGGGCCTGGCGCTGTCGGGTGCCACGGCGAACAGGATCTGCCCTTGCGTGATGCGCACCTCGCGCCGGTCGCGGTACAGAGTTACCTGCGCCTGGGTATCGGCATCCAGGGACAGTGCGGTGCCATCCGGCAAGGTGATGGTCCTGGCCTGGCCGCGTGGGGTCAGGTGGCTGCTGGTGAAGGTGGGCTGCTGCTGCCACTGGTGCCAGCCCACGCCCACGGCCAGGACCAGGGCAAGGGCCACCGTGCAGCACAGGGCCGCCAGGGCAGGTCGCGGCAGCAGGCGGGACCAGCTCCAGCCTTGGCGCTCTTCGGAGGACGGGCGCTGCGAGGCCGGTTCCGGGCGTGCGTGAGGCGCCGACTGCGAGCGCCGGCGTGCCTGCTCCGCGCGCAGGCGCGCCACCTGTTCGGGGGGAATGGACCGCGCTGCCGCCAGGCTCTGGCCCAGGTGGCGCAAGGCGGCCTCGTGCGCCGTGCTGGCCGCCAGCCATTCGGTGAATTCGGCTTCTTCCTCGGCGGTCAGGCCTTGCTCCATGCGCGTGTGCCAGTCGGCCGCAGCGAGGTCGATGGGGTTTTGCCCGCGGAAGAACTCTTCCAGTTCGCGCACCTGCGCAGCCTTGTCCAGGGGCGCGGTGCAGGAGCGGTGGCGGCGCATGCGTGCGGCTTGCCGGCTTCAGAAGCTGGTCCAGTCCTGCGATTCGGCGGACGGCTTGGCCGCAGCCAGGCGTGCAGGGCTTGCAGGGCGCGCGCCAGCTGCGGGTCGTGCCGGTGCCGGCCTGGCCGGCGCCAGCGCAGATGCCGTGGCCGCGCGCGTGGGCACGGACGCCGGCAGCGGCGCCTGCAAACGCGGCTGCTGCGCCGCGCCACCCTGGTCGCCCAGGCGGAAGATGGCCACGGCCTGCACCAGGCGCTGGGCCTGGGACTTGAGGCTGGAGGCCGCCGCCGCGCTTTCTTCCACCAGCGAGGCGTTTTGCTGCGTGACCTGGTCCATCTGGCTCATGGCCTGTCCGACCTGGGCCACACCGGCGCTTTGCTCGTCGCTGGCATTGCTGATCTCGCCCATGAGGTCGGTCACGCGCTGTATGGATTGCAGCACCTCGGCCATGGTGGCGCCGGCCAGGTCGGCCAGCTCCGTGCCCTGGCTGACGCGGGTGGCGCTGTCAGTGATGAGCTGCTTGATCTCGCGGGCGGCCTGCGCGCTGCGCTGGGCCAGGGTGCGGACCTCGGCGGCCACCACGGCAAAGCCCTTGCCCTGTTCACCGGCGCGAGCGGCTTCGACGGCGGCATTGAGGGCGAGGATGTTGGTCTGGAAGGCGATGGAGTCGATCACGCCCACGATGTCGCCGATCTGGCGCGAGCTGGCATGGATGTCCTGCATGGCGCCGACGACTTCCTGCACCACGGTGCCGCCCTTGACCGCCACCTGGCTGGCGCCGAGCGCGAGCTGGTTGACCTGGCGCGCGTTGTCCGCGTTCTGCTGCACGGTGGAGGACAGCTCATCCATGGAGGCCGCCGTCTGCTGCAGCGCGCTGGCCTGCTGCTCGGTGCGGCGGCTCAGGTCGGCATTGCCCTTGGCGATCTGCTCGCTGGCCACGGCCACGCTGTCGGCGTTGTTGCGCACGTCGCTGACCACGCTGGCCAGGCTCTGGTGCATGGCGTTGAGCGAGGCCTGCACGCTGCCGGCGGGCGCTTCGCTGCGCAGCAGTCCGGGGTCGAGGTTGCCGTCGGCTATCTGGCGGGCGACTTCACCGAGCTGGGCCGGCTCGGCGCCCAGCGCGCGTGTCAGGCCGCGTGCGATCAGCCGGCCCATGAGCAGGGCCAGCACGAAGGCGACCGCGCTCATGCCGATCTGCATGTTGCGTTGCTGCACATAGGACTGCGTGGCCTGCTCCACCATGTCCTGGGCGTGCTGGCGCGTGAGCCGGCTGTACTCGTCGGTGGCCGCGATCAGCTGGGCCAGCAGCGGCCGGCACTCGCTGTTCATCTTGGCAATGGCCTCGTCCCGTTGCTGGCGCAGCGCCAGCGCGACGATGTCCAGCGCCACCGGGCCGTAGCGCTGCTCTATCTGGTCGATGCGGGCGACCAGGGCGCGTGCCTCCTCACCCACCCCGGGCGCGGCCACCAGGGCCTTGAGCTGGTCCAGCCGGGTCTTGACCTCGGCATGGGCGGCGTACACCGCCGATTTTTCCATGTCCAGGTCGGCTGGCGTGTTCACCAGCACCAGGTTGCGCGCCGCGATGGCACGGCTGTCCACGGCTGCGCGCACCTGTTCGGCCAGTTGGGCACGGGCGTTCACGCCATCGACGAACCGGGTCAGGTTGCGGTTGGCATCGTCCAGCGCCTGCAGAGCGGATACGGAAACCAGCGCGACCAGCAGAGCCAGGGCGGTGAAGGCGGCGTAGAGCTTGGTCTTGACGGTCCAGGTGCGGAGATTCATGGCGCTTTCCAGGTAGATGGTGCAAGTATCAGTTTTTATCAAAGAATAAGTGATTAATTTGATAAAAGCCCTTTGAAAATTGTTAAATTTCCATGAGAAGTGACAAATTCAGACGAGGCATCGGTTCAGCGTCGCCGCTGCGCTTCCCGTGCAGGCAGGATCAACAAAGCCCGCATTTCTTGACCGCCTGCGGGTGCTGCCCCTGCGGGACAGGCTGCGTCGGCGCTACAGTCGGTCCCCATCCCATGCATACCCCTCCCCACATCCAAGGCTGGTGCCCCGGCGCCTGGCAGCCCATGGCCTCCGGCGATGGGCTGGTGGTGCGCGTGCGCCCGCCGCTGGGGCGGTTGACGGTGGCCCAGGCGCGGCGCCTGGCGCGCCTGGCACTGGTGCATGGCACTGGCGTGCTGGAGCTGTCCAGCCGCGCCAATGTGCAGCTGCGCGGCATTGCACCCGGTCGGCACGCCGCCGTGCTGCGCGCCCTGGCGGCCGTGGGCCTGCTGGACGCCGACGCGGGCCGCGAGCGCCGCCGCAACCTGGTGATCGACCCGCTGTGCCGGCCGCAGGAGGCTGTCCATGCGCTGGGCCAGGCCCTGCAGCAGGCGCTGGATGCGGCCGACGACCTGGCCGGCCTGCCGGCCAAGTTCGGCTGGTCGGTGGAAGGCGCGCCGGGCCGGCTGGCCGGCGTGTCCGCCGATATCCGCCTGCAGCGCACAGCCACCGGCTGGCTGGTGCAGCCTGATGGACGGCAGCAGGCGCTGGCCGTGGCCGACACCAGCCAGGCCGTGGCCGCAGGCCTGGCGCTGGCACGCTGGTTTGCCGGTCAGGCCTCCCTTCGCCGCGCCCAGGGCTTGCGGCCCGGACGCATGGCCGCGGTGGCGGCGCAACTGCAGTCGCCCCCCGGACTGGACTGGGTGGAGACAGAAACCCCGGCCTACGGCGAAGGACCGGCGCCCGGTGCCGTGCCCGGCGTGGGCTGGCTGCTGGGCGCGCCGCTGGGCCGCTTGCCGGCCGTGGCGCTGGCGCGGCTGCTGCGCGCCTTGCCTGAGCAGGCCTTTTTGCGTGTGACACCCTGGCGCATGCTGCTGGTGGAAGACGCCGGAGCCGGCGCGGCGCTGCCCCGCTGGTGGGCGGCTGCAGGGCTGGACAGCGCCGCTGACTGGGTCACCCACGCCCATGACCCGCGCCTGCGCGTATCCGCCTGTACCGGCGCGCCGGGCTGCACCCAGGCCCTGGGTCCCACGCAGACATTGGCGCTGGAGCTGGCGCCGCAGGTGCCGCCCGGCGCGCACCTGCATGTGACCGGATGCGCCAAGGGCTGCGCGCGGCAGGCGCCGGCCACGGTGGTGCTGCGGGCAGAAGGTGAAGACGAGGGCGAAGGCCCTGTCTATTCCGTAGTGCGCCAAGGCCGTGCTGGGGATAGGGCGCAGGAGCAGCGGACCCTGGCCTCGGTGCGAGACAATCCGGGATTGCTGTTTTCAAAAGAATAATGCTGCACCGCTACGAAACCGATGGCGCCGAGATCTACCGGCAGTCCTTTGCCACCATCCGCCGCGAGGCGGCGCTGGAACGCTTCACGCCTGTCGAGGAACGCGTGGTGGTGCGCATGATCCACGCCGCCGGCCTGGTGGAGCTGGCCCCGCACGTGGCCTTCTCGCCCGGCATGGCCGAGGCCGCCGCACAGGCCCTGCAAAACGGCGCGCCCGTGCTGTGCGACGTGCGCATGGTCAGCGAGGGCATCACGCGCTCGCGCCTGCCCGCCGCCAACCCCATCATCTGCACGCTGCAGGACGAGCGCGTGCCCGCGCTGGCCCGTGACATGGGCAACACGCGCAGCGCCGCCGCGCTGGAGCTGTGGCGCCCGCACCTGGCCGGGGCCGTGGTGGCCATCGGCAATGCGCCCACGGCCTTGTTCCACCTGCTCAACATGCTGCAGGACCCGGCCTGCCCCCGGCCGGCCGCCATCATCGGCTGCCCCGTGGGCTTTGTGGGCGCCATGGAATCCAAGCAGGCGCTGATGCAGGACCTGCCCGTGCCCTGCATGGCCGTGCACGGCCGTCTGGGAGGCTCGGCCATTACCGTGGCCGCCATCAACGCACTGGCCAGCCATGTCGAGTAGGCAGCCGCGTCCCAGCCAGGGCGGGCCCGGCATTGTCTGCGTGGGCCTGGGCCCGGGCGACCCCGAACTCATGAGCGTCAAGGCCGACCGCCTGGTGCGCGGCGCCCGCCAGGTGGCGTTCTTCCGCAAGAAGGGCCGGCCCGGCAAGGCCCGCCAGCTGGTGGACGGCCTGCTGGCCCAAGGCGCTGCCGAGCACGCCATGGAATACCCGGTGACCACCGAGCTGCCCGTGGACAGCCCCGCCTATGTGGACCTGCTGGCGCGCTTCTACGACGACTGGTGCCTGCGCCTGGAAGCGCTGGCGCAGACCGGGCAGGTGGTGGTGCTGTGCGAGGGCGACCCCTTCCTCTACGGCTCCTTCATGCATCTGTACACCCGGTTGCGCGAACGCGGCCAGGTGCCGCTGGACGTGGTGCCCGGCATCCCCGGCATGGTGGGCTGCTGGCACGCCACGGGCGAGCCCATCACCTGGGGCGACGACGTGCTCAGCGTGATGACCGGCACCCTGTCCGAAGACGAGCTGGTGCGCCGCATGCAGACGGCCGAGGCCCTGGTGGTCATGAAGGTCGGCCGCAACCTGCCGCGCATCCGCCGCGCCCTGCAGCGCACGGGCCGGCTGGAGGCCGCCTGGCTGGTGCAGAACGGCACCACGGACAGCGAGCAGGTCGCGCGCCTGGGCGATGTGTCCGACGACGCCTGCCCCTATTTCGCCATCGTGCTCGTGCACGGCCAGGGCCGCCGCCCGGAGGCCGCATGGTGAGCGCCGGCCGCCTGACGGTGGTGGGGCTGGGCCCGGGCGCACTGGACCAGATCACGCCCGAAGCCGCAGCCGCCTTGCACGCGGCCGACGATGTGGTCGGCTACCTGCCCTATGTGTCCCGCGCGCAGGCCCTGCTGGCGCAGGCGGGTCAGGGCCAGGCCGTGGCCTGGCATGCCTCGGACAACCGCGTGGAGCTGGAGCGCGCGCGCCAGGCGCTGGCGCTGGCCGCGCAGGGGCGGCAGGTGGTCGTGGTGTCCTCGGGCGACCCGGGCGTGTTCGCCATGGCGTCGGCCGTGTTCGAGGCCATGGAATCGGCCGGTGCGGCGCAGGCCGCCGCCTGGCAGGCGCTCGATATCCAGGTGCTGCCCGGCATCACCGCCATGCTGGCCGCCGCCGCGCGCGCTGGTGCGCCGCTGGGCCATGACTTTTGCTGCATCAATCTCTCGGACAACCTCAAGCCCTGGCCGGTGATCGCGCGGCGCGTGGAACTGGCGGCCGAGGCCGACTTCGCCATGGCCTTCTACAACCCGCGCTCCAAGAGCCGGCCCGAAGGCTTTGTGCGCCTGCTGCAGCTGCTGCGCACCCATTGCGAGCCGCAGCGCCTGCTGGTGTTCGCGCGCGCCGTGTCCACGCCCGAGGAACACTTGCACGTATGCACGCTGGCCGAGGCCACGCCCGAGATGGCCGACATGCGCACCGTGGTCCTGGTGGGCAACAGCGCCACGCGCCGCGTGGGCCGCTGGGTCTACACGCCACGCCACTACGGCATGGATGGCGGCGCGGGCGGTGCTGTCAGCGCCGTCGGCAGCACGCCATGAGCAATCCAGTGCAGCACCGCAGCCACCGACCCGGTGCGCTGGCGCTGCGGCAGCGCCGGGCGCTGCACCATCACCACGGGCAGGCCCAGGGCGCGTGCGGCATCGAGCTTGCCGCGCGTGGCCTCGCCGCCTGCGTTCTTGGCCACCAGCCATTCGATGCCGTGCGTGCGCAGCAAGGCCTCGTCATCGTCCGCGCTGAAAGGCCCGCGCCCCAGAACCACCGTGGTGTGGGGCAGGGGCAGGCTGCCGGGCTCGGGCGCATCGACCAGGCGCAGCAGATAGTGGTGCTGCGGCTGGCCCGCAAAGGCCGCAAGCTGCTTGCGGCCCACGGCCAGAAACACCCGGGCGGCTGCCTGGGGCAGGGCGGCAGCGGCGGCTTGCATGTCGGGCACGTCGATCCAGGCATCGCCGGCCCTGGCCTGCCAGGGCTCGCGCTCCAGCGCCAGCAGCGGCGTGCCGGTGGCGGCGCAGGCCTCGCAGGCATTGCGGCTCATCTGCGCGGCAAACGGATGAGTGGCATCGACCACATGGCTGATGGCCTGCCCGCGCAGGAATTGCGCCAGGCCCTGCGCGCCGCCAAAGCCTCCCACGCGCGTGGGCAGGGGCTGGGCCACGGGCGACTGCGTGACGCCCGCATACGAGAACACGGCGGCAATGCCGGCGCGGTGCAGGGCCTGGGCCAGCTGGCTGGCGCCGCTGGTGCCGCCCAGCAGGAGAACATGGGGCATGACTGATCCCTGGTTGACATTGGTGGGCCTGAACGAAGACGGCCTGGACGGCCTCTCGCCCGCCGCGCTGCGCGCGCTGGACGCGGCCGAGACCGTTTTTGGCGGGCCGCGCCACCTGGCGCTGGCCGGTGCCGGCGAGCGGGGCCGTCCCTGGCCCGTGCCCTTTGACGTGGCTCCCGTGCTGGCCTGCCGTGGCCGGCCCACGGTGGTGCTGGCGTCGGGCGATCCGTTCTGGTTCGGGGCGGGCGGCAGCCTGGCGGCGCATCTGGCGCCGCAGGAGTGGCACTGCCACGCCCAACCTTCGACATTTTCGCTGCTGGCGTCCCGCCTGGGCTGGAAGCTGGAAGACACGGTCTGCCTGGGCCTGCACGCCGGCCATGTGCAGCAGCTGCTGCCGCACCTGTCGCCAGGCCGCCAGTCGCTGGTGCTGCTGCGCGATGGCGCCGCCGTGGCCGCATTGGCGGACTGGCTGGTGCAGGAAGGCTGGGGCGACAGCCGCCTGGAGGTCATGGAATCCGTGGGCGGCCCGCGCGAGCGCCGCCGCGCATGGCGCGCCGCCGAAGCCGCCCAGGCCCTGGCCGCCGACCCTGCCTGCGCGCCCGTGGCCGTGGCCGTGCTCGCCCAGGGCGGCGCGGCCCTGCCGCTGGTGCCGGGCCGGCCCAATCACTGGTACGCCAACGACGGCCAGATCACCAAGGCCCCGGCCCGCGCGCTGACCCTGGCGGCTCTTGCGCCGCGCCACGGCGAATGCCTGTGGGATGTGGGCGGCGGCTCGGGCTCGGTGGCCGTGGAGTGGTGCCTGGCCGGTGGCTCGGCCATCAGCCTGGAGCAGCATGCGGCGCGTGCGGACAACATCCGCCACAACGCCCGGCGCTTCGGCCTGCAGGCGCGGCTGCGCGTGGTGCAGGGCGTGGCGCCAGAGGCGCTGGCCGGGCTGCAGGCGCTGGCCCGGCCCCAGGCCGTGTTCGTGGGCGGGGGCTTTGACGCGGCCCTGTTCGAATGCCTGCAGGCCCTCATGCCCGCGGGCTGCCGCCTGGTGGTCAATGCCGTGACGCTGGAGACCGAGGCCCTGCTGATGCAACTGCAGGCCGAGCACGGCGGCCAGCTGCTGCGGCTGGAGATTTCCAGCGCCGAGCCGCTGGGCCGCATGCGCAGCTGGAAGGCTGCGCGGCCGCTGGTGCAGTGGAGCTGGCAGCGGTGAACCCGGACGAAGCCATCCCCCACCGCTGCGGCGTGCTGGGCCTGGGCCTGCACACCGACGCACTGCCCCATGCGCTGCAGGCGCTGTGGCAGCGGGCGCAGGCGCAGCTGCCGGAAAGCGCAGACGCAGGCGCCTGCGCGCCCCAGCCCATCTGCGCCGTGGCCGTGCTGGACACCAAGGCCGGCCACCCGGCGCTGGCCGCCTGGATGGCGGCTGTCGTGCCCACGGCCGTTCTGGTGCGCGTGCCGCCAGGGCAACTGCCTGGGCAGCCCGTGGTCACGCAGTCGCCGCGCATGCTGGCGCGCTATGGCACGGGCAGCGTGGCCGAGGCGGCGGCGCTGGCCGCCGCAGGCCCGCACTCCGCCCTGAGCGTGACCCGCCTGGTGGCGGACGATGGCAGCGCCACCCTGGCCCTGGCCGTGGGCCAGGGCGGTCCTCTGAACTGTTGCCTGGCCCACGCCAGCCAGGCCAAGAAACAAGGAGCAACGGCATGACCGTGCATTTCATCGGCGCCGGCCCCGGCGCCGCCGACCTGATCACCGTGCGCGGGCGCGACCTCATGGCGGCCTGCCCGGTCTGCCTGTACGCAGGCTCGCTGATACCGCGCGAGCTGCTGGCGCACTGCCCGCCGGGCGCGCGCATCGTCAACACCGCATCCATGAGCCTGGACGACATCGTGGCCGAGATCCAGGCCGCCGAGGCGCGTGGCGAAGACGTGGCGCGCCTGCACTCGGGCGACCTGTCCGTGTGGTCGGCCATGGGCGAGCAGCTGCGCCGCCTGCGCGAGGCCGGCATTGCCTACACCGTCACGCCCGGCGTTCCCTCGTTCGCGGCCGCCGCTGCCACGCTGGGCGCGGAGCTGACCCTGCCCGGCCTGTGCCAGTCCGTGGTGCTGACGCGCACTTCGGGCCGCGCCACGGCCATGCCCGAGGGTGAGAACCTGGCCGCCTTCGCGGCCACGGGCGCCGTGCTGGCCATCCATCTGTCCATCCATGTGGCCGCCAAGGTGCAGTCCGAGCTGCTGCCGCACTACGGCGCCGACTGCCCCGTGGCCATCGTCTGGCGTGCCAGCTGGCCTGACGAAACCGTGGTGCGCACCACGGTGGGCAGCCTGGCCGAGGCCGTGGCCACCCACATGGAGCGCACGGCCCTGATCCTGGTGGGCCGCAGCCTGCAGGCCGAGGACTTCGGCGAAAGCCGCCTCTACGCGGCCGACTACGACCGCCGCTACCGCCCGCTGGGCACCGAGCCGCGCTTTCCCGCCACCGATGTGCATGCGGGTGCCACGCTGGATACCGCGAGGGATACCTTGAGGGACACCGTGAGCGACACCGTGATCGACGTGCCCCTCGGGAACCCCGCCCCATGAGCGCGGCCCTGCCGCCCGTGGCGCTGAGCCTGATCGGCATCGGCACGGGCAACCCCGACCACCTCACGCGCGAGGCCCAGGCCGCCATGCAGGCCGCCGACCTGATCCTGCTGCCGCACAAGGGCGAGGACAAGGCCGAACTCGCCGCCCTGCGCCGCGACCTGTGCGATGCCGTGCTCACTGCGCCCGGCCCGCGCATCGAAGGCTTCGACATGCCCGTGCGCCGCAGCGTGGGCGACGACTACCTGGCCCAGGTCGATGAATGGCATGCGGCCATCACGCGCTGCTGGCAGGCGGCCATCACCCGGTCCCTGGACGAGGGGCTGCAGCCGCGCACCCCCGGCCAGCCCTTGCAGGTCGCCCTGCTGGTCTGGGGGGACCCGGCGCTGTACGACAGCACGCTGCGCATTGCCGCGCGCATGCAGCCGGCGCCGCACAGCGTGCGCGTGGTGGCGGGCATCAGCTCCATGCAGGTGCTGTGCGCCGCGCATGCGATTGCGCTCAACGGCATAGGCCAGCCCTTCGTGGTGACCACGGGCCGCCAGCTGCGCGAGCAGGGCTGGCCGCCCGGCGTGGACACGGCCGTGGTGATGCTGGACGGGCAGTGCAGCTTCACCGAGCTGCCCTCCCACGGCCTGCACATCTGGTGGGGTGCTTACCTGGGCATGGACCGCCAGATGCTGGACAGCGGCCCGCTGGCCGAGGCCGCCCCGCGCATCGCGCAGGCCCGCGCCGCAGCGCGCGAGCGGCATGGCTGGATCATGGATATCTACCTGCTGCGGCGCGGCGGCTGAGGCCGAGGCTGCTGCCGACGCCGGCCCTCTAGCTGTACACCCCCTTCATCAAGGAATCCCGCCATGCAGATGGACAACATCCCCTTCAACACCACCGACTGGGCCGCCGTGGCGCCCACCGAGCATTCGGCCGAGGCCGGCCAGGCGTTCTGGCGCACGCAGAACTTCGGCAACATTCGCGTGCGCACGGTGGAGTACACGCCCGGCTATGTCTCCGACCACTGGTGCACCAAGGGCCATGTGCTGCTGTGCCTGGAAGGGGAGCTGGAGACCGAACTGGCGGACGGCCGCCGCTTCACGCTGACGCCCGGCATGAGCTACCAGGTGGCGGACAACGCCGAGCCGCACCGCTCGCGCTCGCCCAAGGGCGCCAGGCTCTTCGTGGTGGACTGAACCTGCAGGCACGATCGGCACGGCAGCGCGCTGCAGGTCTGCGACAGGTTCGCGCCGGCGCGGGCGAGAGCTGCGCAAACGTGCCGTCATTGAGTGGCGTACGGCACGGGTTGCCAGGGTGCCCATGCCGGTGGGTGGAATGCCTGACGGACGGCTCTCCAGGTACACAGTCATCGGCCATCAACTCAGCGGCGAAGTAGGCATTGCCGATGGCGACAGCCCTTGTGGCCGGGCTTGTGCACAATGAAGAGCTTTCGCCCAGCCTCTTCACGCGATGCAGCAAGAACCCGACTTCCTCCACAACCTGAACCAGGAATTCCGGGACGGCAGGCGCTGGCTGGACCGCACCATCGTGCTGGCCTATGCCGCCGCCGCCGGGCTGTGCGTGGTGGCCTTCACGCTGATGGCGGACGCGGGCTTCGAATTCTTCGAGAGCATCTACCACTGGCAGGGCGGCTGGGCCGTGCTGCTGTGGATGCCTGCCGTCACGGCGGGCGCCGTGTGGCTCACGCGGCGCTGGGCGCCGGGTGCGGCGGGATCGGGCATTCCGCAGGTGATCGCCACGCTGGACCCGGCGCTGGACTCCACGCAGCGCGGGCGCTTCGTGTCGCTGTGGCTGTCCTTCGCCAAGATGGCGCTGGCCAGCGCAGGCTTTGCGGCGGGGCTGTCCATCGGGCGCGAGGGGCCGTCGGTGCAGGTGGCCGCCGGTGTCATGCACCATGCGCGGCGCTGGTTCGGCCCGCATTCGGGCATCAGCCACCATGCGCTGCTGGTGGCCGGCGGCGCGGCCGGCATTGCGGCGGCCTTCAACGCGCCGCTGGCCGGCGTGGTCTTCGCCATCGAGGAGCTGTCGCGCAAGCTGGAGTCGCGCTCCAGCGGCCTGATCATCGCGGCCATCGTGCTGGCTGGCCTGATGGGCGTGTCGGCCTTCGGCAATCTCAGCTATTTCGGCCGCATCCAGGTGCCCCACCTGACCTGGGACGCGCTGCTGCCCGGCCTGTGCGTGACCCTGGCCTGCGGCGTGCTGGGCGGGCTGTTCGCCAAGCTGCTGGCCGCCTCGCTGACCCGCGCGCCCGAGCGGCTCAACCAGCTGCGCGCGCGCTTTCCCATCCGCTTCGCGGCGGCGGTCGCGCTGGTGATCGCCGTCATCGGCATGGTCACGGGCGGCGCCACCTTCGGCGCGGGCTCGGAAGCCGTCAAGCACATGCTGGCGGGCCAGGCCGACGTGCCTTCGTTCTACGTCACCCTGAAGTTCATCGCCACCTGGCTGTCGGCCTGGGTGGGCGTGCCGGGCGGCATCTTCGCGCCGTCGCTGTCCATTGGCGCGGGCGTGGGCCACAACGTGGCCGGCCTCATGGGCGCAGACATCGCGCCCGCCCTCATCGCCATGGGCATGGCCGCCTTCCTGGCCGCCGTGACGCAGGCGCCGCTGACGGCCTTCATCATCGTCATGGAGATGGTGGACGGCCACTCCATGGTGCTCAGCCTCATGGCGGCGGCCATGCTGGCCAGCCTGGTCTCGCGCATGCTGGCCCGGCCGCTGTACGAGACGCTGGCCCAGCACATGCTGAGCATGGTGGTCGCACCTGCTCCTGCTCCTGCGTCGGCACCCGCACCGGTGCCCGAGCAGGCCTCTCCCCCGAAGGACCAGGACAAGCCCGCAGGCGCCTGAAGCGGGCGCGCTTGGCTGACAGCCAATGGCGAATGCCGATGGCCTGGGTGTGCTGCACGCCACGCCATGCTCCCTTCCTGAGTCCGGACGCAAACCCAAGGAAAGGAACGCGCCATGTGGGAGGAAGTGGCCAACACCCTGGTCGAGGAATTTTCCAGCCTGCCCGATGCGGCCGAGGTCACGCGCGTCATGGTGCGCCTGCTGCTGGCGGCGCTGCTGGGCGGCATCGTCGGCTACGAGCGCGAGCACAAGGGCAAGGCCGCAGGCCTGCGCACCCACATGCTGGTGGCCATGGGCGCGGCGCTGTTCGTGCTGGTGCCCGAGCGCGGCGGCATGGACATTGCCGACATGAGCCGCGTGATCCAGGGCGTGGTGGCCGGCGTAGGCTTCCTGGGCGCGGGCGCCATCATCAAGCGCCACTCCGAGGAACAGGTGCAGGGCCTGACCACGGCAGCCGGCATCTGGATGACGGCCGCCATCGGCGTGGCCTGCGGCCTGGGGCGCGAAGCCATCGCGCTGCTGGCCACGCTGCTGGCCATCGTCATCCTCGTGATGCTGCCGCATGTGGTCAGTGCGCCGCCGCCGCACGATGATGCGGAGCCGGACACCAAGCCGCGCGAGACCTGAGGGCGGGCTGCGGCTCAGGCGTGCGGCTGTGAGTCGGGTGGCGGGGACTCCGCCTGTGCCAGCAAACTGTCCCAATCGCCAGGAGGGTGCCCGTTGGCGAGCATTTTTCGGAACACCCTGTAGGCATCGTCGCTGCCCTCATAGGCTCGCCTGGTGTCCTCATCGTTGACCCAGGCGAACACGATGATTTTGCTGGGGGCGTGAAAGCGAAAGAACAGGCGGTACTGCTGGAAGAACCTGGCCCGAAACCAGTGCTTGTGCTCCTCGCCCAGGGTATGGCCCTGGCGGTAGTCTGGCCGCGTCGGATCCTGCGGGATGACATCGAATGCCAGCTTGCGGATCGCCGCCAATCGCTTGGTCGCGTTCTTGCGTGTGTACCCGCCAGGGTCCTTCGTTTTCAGACCCTCCACTTCGTGGCTCAACGCCTGTAGCTGGGCCAGGAAAAGCGGGTGCATGAATACCGTCCAGCCGTGGATGCGCAAGGGGGCGGGCGGTACGGCGCTCATTCGTCGTCTGCCGAAAGCGGTGCATCCAGATCGACCTCGATGCCTTCGGTCAGCGCCTGGATCTGCTGCGCCAGACGGGCATCCATGGTCTGCAGGCGCTCGGGGTGGGCTGCCATGTCCTGGGCCAGAAAGCCGAGAAACTGGCCCAGCACGGGATCGGCATCCTCGGTGGAGTCGGCGCGACTGAGCACGACCTCCCCGCCGGGCAGGATGGTGTAGTGGATCCTGTCGCGCTTGCTCAGGTGCAATGCGCGGCGAACGGCTTCGGGAATGGTGGTCTGGTAGCGGTCAGTGAGCGTGGATTCGGCTTCAAGCGTCGAAAACATGATGGCATCTCCTGAAAGGCTGTGATGCATGGTAATGCAGGTGCATTACCATGCCCGGGCAAAAGGTTCCTTCCCGGAAAGCACGCGCCTCGCGCCTCAGAAATCCACACTCGCACTCAGCGAGAACATGCGCGGACCGCCCACCGTCAAGTAGCCCGAACCCGGGTAGCCGCCCACGGAGGCCCAGTAGTTGCGGTCCGTCGCGTTGTCCACGCGCAGGCGCAGCGTGAGCAGCTTGCCCTGCACTTCGGTCATGTAGCGCACGCCCAGGTCCAGGCGGTTCCATCCGGCCACGCGCAGGGTGTTGACATCGTTGGCGTAGCTGGCGCCGGTGTGCACCAGGCGGCCGTCCAGCGCCAAGCCGTTGATGCCCGGCACATCCCACTCCACGCCCGCCGTGGCCTGGAAGCGCGGCACGCCGATGACGCGCTTGCCGTCGGTGGTGGCGCGGCCCGTGCTTTGCTGCCTGGCGTCCAGCCAGGTGGCGCCGCCCAGCAGGCGCAGGCCGCGCATGGGTTCGCCGAAGACGTTGAATTCCACGCCCTGGTGACGGTCCTTGCCGGCCGAGGTGAACAGGTTGCCGTCGATCAGCGAGCGCGGCTTGTCGGTGGAGAAGAAGGCCAGGCCGCCGCCCAGCTTGCCGCCGTCGTACTTGACGCCCACTTCCTTTTGCTTGGTGACGTAGGGCGACATCTGCTGGCCCGCGTTGGCGATGATGGTGTCGCCCGACTTGGCCGGCGCCGTGTCGCCCTGGGCCAGTCCCTCGATGTAGTTGCCGTACAGCGATACCTGGGGCGTGAGCTTGAACACCGCGCCCAGCACCGGGCTGGTACGGCTCTGGTCGTAGGCCGTGCGCACGCCGCCCTGGCTGGTGACGGCGCCGTTGCTGACGAGGCGGTAGCTCACCGAGTCGGTCTCTATCGTCTGGCGGCGCACGCCGGCCGTCACCAGCATGCGGCCGTCCATCAGCGACAGCGTGTCGCCCAGCGCAAAGCTGTTCAGGCGCGTGCCCCGGTTGTAGGCGGGGTTGGACAGGTCGTTGCCCAGGTAGTTGAGCGGCGTGATCGCGTAGTAGCTGGGGTTGTAGAGGTTGGTGTTCAGCACATTGCCCTGGACCGCAGACGTGCTCATGCCATAGGCGTTGTAGACCTTGAGGTCGAAGGCCGAATAGCTGGCGACGATCTCATGGCCCACATCGCCCGTCTGCAGGCGTGCGCGCACGCCCAGCTCGCCCGTGCTCACGCGGTCCTTGCGCGCGTTGTCGAAGCGGCTGGTGGTGGCCGCGCCATTGCCGGCCGCCGCCAGCGTGATGTTGGCCAGCGAGTTGTTCTCGGAGCTGCGGCGCAGTCCATAGGCGGCCCAGGCCGTCACATTGCTGTTGATGTCCCATTCGCCGCGCAGCGTGCCGAACAGGTCGCGCTCGTCGGAATAGGTCCAGGGCTGGGCCCAGTTGGAGGAAGCATCGGGCGCCGCAGGAATGGCGGCCAGCCCTGCGCCCGGCGTGACATTGGTACGCGTGCGCTTGAGGCGGTTGTCCTGCCAGCCGATGTCGCCCGACAGGCGCACATTGCGGCTGCGCCAGTCCATGCCCACGGACAGCAGATCGAGCTTGGAGCTTTCCTGGTCGATGGCGGTATCGCCGCCCCGGTGCGCGGCGTTCAGGCGGATGCCCGTGGCCTGGTCGGGGCCGAAGCGCCGGCTCACGTCGGCCGCCACAAAGGCCTGGCCGCCGCTGGCAATGCCTGCCGTCACGCGCGACAGCGGATCGCTGCCCGCGCGCTTGGGCAGCAGGTTGATGTTGCCGCCCAGGCCGCCGCCATTGGGGCTGGCGCCCATCAGAAAGGCCGATGCGCCGCGCAGCAGCTCCACGCGCTCGAACAGCTCGGTGGCGATGTACTGGCGCGGCAGCAGCGCGTACAGGCCGTTGTAGGCCACGTCGTCCGAGCCCAGCACGAAGCCGCGCACGAAGTAGGACTCCTGGAAATTGCCGAAGCCGCGCGCCACGCGCACGGAAGGATCGTTCTGCAGCACATCGCCCACGCTCTTGGCCTGGCGGTCCTGGATCAGCTCGTTGGTGTAGCTGGTGATGGAGAACGGCGTCTCCATGTTGTCGCGCGTGCCCAGAATCCCGGCCCGCCCGCCGCGCGCCACCTGGCCGCCCGCGTAGGGCCTGGACAGGCCTTCAGCCGACGCATCGGCGCTGGCCTCCACGGTGACGGTGCCCAGCTCGGGCGCGGCCGTTGCCGTGGAATGGGCAGGCTGGGCCCATGCGGCGCCAGCAGACAAAAGAAGGGCCAGGGCCCCGGCGATCGGGGTCAGCGTGTGGAGGGGGGAGTGCATGGAGAAAACGGGATGAGAATGCGGGATGAGAATGATTCCCAATAATTTTATCGATGCGACTCCCCCGTATGGAGCTTGTAGGGAGATATGTCTGTTTGTGCCCACACTCCGCCTGGCCCGCCTTCACGCCTGTCCAAGCAGCTCCCACGAGCAGACCTGCGCCTCATCCTCCCCCTGCACGAACGCAACCCGCATGCCCAGCGCCTTGCCCATGCCCTGCACGGCCAGGCGCAGGGCGGTGGGCACGGCGCGGTCGCCCGTGATGACGACCATGCCCCGGCACAGCTGGCGCATGCGTTCGCGGTTGCGCTTGAAGAACAGGGCGCGCTGCTTGCGTTCTTCGTGGCTTTCCTCGGGGTGGTCGCCGGGCAGGTGGTCGGTGAGCAGCACGAAGTGCCGGCCCTGGTCGAGCAGGGATTCCAGCTGGCCTTCGGCCGATGCGTCTTCGTTGGTGCGGGCCTTCTGCGCCGCATGCTCGCGCAGGTAGACCAGGGGAAAGTGGGTGGTGTCGAGCAGCATGGCATTTCTCCTGAAAAGGGCGGGCCGTCAGTACAGGTCGTTCCTGACCGCATGGGCGTAGTGGGCGTTGGCCTGTTCCTGTTGGGCGGTATCCATGGCGGGCGCCGTGGCATCGGCCAACTGCGTGAGGGCGGCCATCATCTGGCCCACGGAGGGCAGGGCGGTGCGGTCCAGCTGGCTTGACGGGTTCCACAGGCCGGAGCGGTGGACGGCCTTGCCGCAGTGCAGCAGCACCTCGTCGACCAGGACCACGGTGGCGGTCTTGGGCGTGCCCCGGCCTTCGCTCAGTTCCTGCAGCAGATGGGGGTCGGTGGAGATGCGGCCGCGCCCGTTGATGCGCAGGAAGATGTCCAGCCCCGGGAACAGGAAGAGCATGGCCAGGCGGTCATCGGCCTGCAGGTTGCGCAGGGATTCGATGCGGTTGTTGCCGGGCCAGTCGGCAAAGGCCACGGTGCGCTCGTCCAGCACCTGCACAAAGCCGGGTGGCCCGCCGCGCGGCGAGGCATCCAGGCCGCGTTCGCCGGCCGTGGCCGGGCAAAAGAAGCTGGCCTGGCGCAGATAGGCCTCGTGGAAGTCGGACAGGCGGTCGCGCACGGCCTTCTGGATTCTTTCTGCCGGGGCGGCGTAGAGCGAATCCAGGTCGATGGCCGGGCCTGGCGGGTCTGCAAGGGCGGTGTTGTCTGTGTGCATGGCACAAGCGTAAGAACAAAGGCGTTGGCGGCTGTAGACTGGATCAGCCAACAAATAGCTCAAAGACGCCATGCCCGATGCCATTCTTGAACTGGTCAGCCATGTGAACCGTGCCGATGGCCCCGTGCTGATCGCGGCCGTGGGCAATCAGGACGAGGAGCTGGCCTCCGAGCCGCACCGCCACGCGCGCGGCCAGCTGTTCGGCTCGCTGCGCGGGCTGCTGTCGGTGGGCGTGGAAGACGCGGTCTGGGTGGTGCCCGCCATCCATGCCGTGTGGCTGCCGCCGCACCAGCTGCATTCGGGCCGCTCCCATGGTCCCTTCCACGGCTGGAGCGTCTATGTGGCGGAGCCGGCCTGCGCCGACCTGCCGCAGCGGCCCTGCGCCATCCGCACCTCGGGCCTGCTGCGCGAGGCCGTGCTGCGCGCCGCCGGCTGGGGATGGCAGCAAGGCGTGCCCACAACGCAGCCCGTGCAACCAGGCCCTTCGGTGGACCAGGCCCGCGCCCATGTGATGGCGGTGATCCTGGACGAGATCCGCACCCTGCCCGTGGAGCCCCTGGGCCTGCCCCTGCCCGCCGACCCGCGCCTGCAGCGCATCGCCCGCGCACTGATCGCCGACCCGGCCGATGCCCGCGACCTGGAGGCCTGGGCGCGCTGGGCCGCGGTCAGCTCGCGCACGCTGAGCCGGCGCTTTGTCTCGGAAACCGGCTTCAGCTTCACCGCCTGGCGCCAGCGCGCGCGGCTGATGCGCTCGCTGGAGATGCTGGCCGCCGGCGCGCCTGTAACGAACATCGCGCTGGACCTGGGCTACGCCACGGCCAGCGCCTTCATCGGCTTGTTCCGGCGCACGTTCGGGGAGACGCCTGCGGCGTACCGGGGGAGGTTGGGGGCGAGTGCAAGCTGAGGCGGGGTCGGCGACTGGATTGCCACATGAAAGTAGGATCACTCACTTGCCTACAGGGAGCCTCCCATGCAGACCACTCAGCAAATGAGCATCACCTTGCCCAATGACATCGCCGATGCGGTCAGGGCCAAAGTGAGGGCCGGTGAGTACGCCAGCGAAAGCGAGGTGATCTGCGCGGGGTTGAAAGCGCTGATGGACAAGGATCGCGGCCTGGATAGCTGGCTGCACCTGGAGGTAGGCCCTGCTTATGACGCCTTGAGGGCTGATCCCTCCAGCGCCGTCACCCTCGGCCAGTTGCGGGAGCGTCTGGCTGCCGAGCGCAGCGGCGGCAACGGCGCGTGACGCTGCCCGCGTCGCTCCTGGGTGACTTCGCCTACAACCGCTGCAACTGCGCATTCAGATACGCATCGCGCGAGGGCAGCAGGTGCTCGGCGCACAGGCGGACCAGGGCGTCGCGGTCCTGGGCGCGCAGGGCTTCGATCATTTGCCAGTGTTCCTGGCGTGCGCGCTCGCGGTAGTTGGCCGAGACCAGGGAGGCGAAGCGGATGGGGTGCGTCTGGCGCGCGTATTCGGTGATGGCCTTGTGCAGCGTGTCGTTGCCCGCCAGCGCAAACAGTTCCTGGTGAAAGGCCAGGTTGATGCGGAACACCAGGCGCGCGTTGCCTTCGGCCACGGCGGCGTCGTGCTGCTGCTGGATGGCGGTCAGGCGGTCCAGGCTTTCGGGGGGAACGGGCAGGGGGATCTTGCGCGCGGCCTCGACTTCGAGCATGCCGCGCAGCTCGTACAGCTCCTGCACTTCCTGGGTGGAGAAGGAGCGCACCAGGGCGCCCACGTTCTTGCGGCGCTCGATGAGGCCCATGCGGTCCAGCGCGGCCAGGGCCTCGCGGGCCACATGGCGCTTGACGTCGAAGCGGGCCATGAGGTCGTCCTCCACCAGGCGCTCGCGCGGGTGCAGCCGGCCGAAGACCACGTCCTCTTCCAGCGCGGCCACCATGGCGCCCAGGGCGTCGGCTGCGGGGGCGGGTTCGGCATCCAGGGAAATCGGCAGTGAGGCGGCAGCGACCATCAAGACAGGCGGTTGGGACAAAGACGCCATTTTGTCCGAATTGACCGCCTGCGCCGACTATTCGCGCCGGCCGGGAATGGTGCCGCGCTCGGTGGTGCAGCGCAGGAAGTCGAAGTCCACGCCCTGGTCGGCCTGGTTCACGGTGGTGAGAAAGAGCTTGCGGTAGCCGCGCTCGGCCGTGGGCACGGCCACCGGCTGCTCGCGGGCGCGGCGGGCCAGTTCCTCGTCGCCGACCTGCAGCGTCAGCTCGCGGCGCGCCACCGATAGCGTGATGCGGTCGCCATTCCTCACATGGGCCAGCGGCCCTCCCACGGCCGATTCGGGCGTGACGTGCAGCACGATGGTGCCGAAGGCCGTGCCGCTCATGCGCCCGTCGGAGATGCGCACGATGTCCTTGACGCCCGCACGGGCCAGCTTGCGCGGGATGGGGATGTAGCCCGCCTCGGGCATGCCGGGTGCGCCCTTGGGGCCGATGTTCTTGAGCACGAGGATGTCGTCGGCCGTCACGTCCAGATCGTCGCTGTCGATGCGGTGGGCCAGGTCGGCCGCGTTCTCGAAGACCACGGCGCGGCCTTCGTGCTCCATGAGCCGGGGATGGGCGGCCGACTGCTTGATGATGGCGCCGCCCGGCGCGAGGTTGCCGCGCAGCACGGCGATGCCGCCCTGGGGGTAGATGGGGTTGGAGCGCGGGCGCACCACGTCCTGCGCAAAGCCGGGGCCGGCGCGGTCGATCTCTTCGCCCAGCGTGCGGCCGGTGACGGTGAGGGCGTCCAGGTTCAGCAGGGGCTTGAGCTCGCGCAGCAGCGTGGCCATGCCGCCTGCGTGGTGGAAGTCCTCCATGTAGTGGTCGCCCGAGGGCTTGAGGTCCAGCAGCACGGGCGTGTCGCGGCCCATGCGGTCCAGGGCCTTGAGGTCGATGTCATAGCCCATGCGCCCCGCAATGGCGGCCAGGTGCACGAGCCCGTTGGTGGAGCCGCCGATGGCCAGCAGCACGCGCATGGCGTTCTCGAAGGCGGCGGGCGTGAGGATTTTGTCGATGGTCAGGCCCCCGCGCGCCATGCGCACGGCCTCGGTGCCGGTCTGCTCGGCAATGCGGATGCGGTCGGCCGTGACGGCGGGGGGCGAGGCGCCGCCGGGCACGGTCATGCCCAGCGCCTCGGCAATGCAGGCCATGGTGCTGGCCGTGCCCATGACCGAGCAGGTACCCACGCTGGCCACCAGCTGGTTGTTCACGTCGGCGATCTCTTCGGCGTCGATCTCTTCGGCGCGGAACTTGCCCCAGTAGCGGCGGCAGTCCGTGCAGGCGCCCACGCGCTCGCTGCGGTGCGAGCCGGTGAGCATCGACCCGGTGATCAGCTGGATGGCCGGAATGCCCGCCGAGGCCGCTCCCATCAACTGGGCCGGCACCGTCTTGTCGCAGCCGCCGATGAGCACGATGGCATCCATGGGCTGGGCGCGGATCATCTCCTCGGTGTCCATGGACATGAGGTTGCGCAGGTACATGCTGGTCGGCGCCGAGAAGCTTTCGTGCACCGAGATGGTGGGGAAGTCCATGGGCAGGCCACCCGCCAGCATCACGCCGCGCTTGACGGCCTCGATCAGCTGGGGCGCATTGCCGTGGCAGGGGTTGTAGCTGCTGCCCGTGTTGGTGATGCCTATGACGGGCCGCTGCAGCGCCGAGTCCGTGTAGCCCGCGCCCTTGATGAAGGCCTTGCGCAGGAACAGCGAAAAGCCGCGGTCGCCGTAGTTGGTCAGGCCCTTGGAGATGCCCGTGGCCGCATCGGCGGGGGCGATGTCATGGCCTGGAGCGCCATCGGGAGTCTTGGGGTCGGTCATGGGTGGGGTGCTTTGCAGAGGGTCTTGGCGGGGTCGGAAGGCAGGCGCTGCCTTGTCGTGGGGCAGGATAGCGGCGGATGCTGCGGATTATTATCGTCGTTATCACCTATATTATTAATAATCTATCTGGCCAACCATGCAGCCGTGCCCGGCGTGCGTGCCGGGCATGTTTTTCCGACACAAGACAAAAGGAGGAGACACCCATGGTTGTTGCTGCATCCCGCATCCGTCGCATTCATGCGCCCAACCGGCGCGCCGCCCTGGCTGCGGCGCTGCTGGCCGCGCTGGCGCTGGGCCCAGGCTTGGCCACGCCCGCGCTGGCCGACGGCGCCTATCCGGCCCGGCCCATCAAGCTGGTCGTTCCGTACACGCCCGGGGGCGCCACCGACGTGATCGGCCGCGTGGTGGGGCAAAGGCTCTCGCTGGCGCTGGGCCAGCCCGTGGTGGTGGAGAACCGGGCCGGCGCGGCCGGCAACCTGGGCGCCGCAGCCGTGGCCAAGGAAAGGCCCGATGGCTATACGCTGCTGCTGGGCGCGCTGACCAGCCATTCCATCAACAGCGTGCTCATGCCTGCCACGGCGGGCTTCACCATGGACAAGAGCTTCGCGCCCATAGCCGTGGTGGGCCGCGTGCCGCTGGTGATCACCGTGGGGCCGTCGGTGACGTCGGCCAATCTGGCGGAGTTCATCGCGCTGGCCAAAGCGAAGCCGGGCGGGCTGAACTACGGCTCCTCGGGCAATGGCTCACCCCAGCACCTGGCGGCCGAGCTGTTCAAGCGGCAGGCCGGCGTGCCGCTGACGCACGTGCCCTACAAGGGCAGCACGCCCGCGCTCAACGACCTCATGGGCGGCCAGGTGGATGTGGTGTTCGACACCCTGCCCGCCACGCAGGGCTTCATCAAGGGCGGGCGGCTGCGCGGCCTGGCCGTGACCACGGCGCAGCGCGTGCCCTCCATTGCCGACATTCCCACCACGGCCGAGGCCGGGCTGTCGGGCTTCGAGGTGACGTCGATGTTCGGCCTGCTGGCGCCTGCGGGCACGCCCGCGCCCATCGTCGCCCGGCTCAGCGGCGCGCTCAAGGAAGTGATGGGGCAGCAGGAAGTGAAGGACGCCCTGGTCGCCCAGGGCGCCATGCCCACCTTCACCACGCCTGCCGAGGCGCGCATGCAGATCGCCAAGGAGGTGGGCCGCTGGTCGGCCGTGATCAAGGAGTCGGATATCAAGCCGGACTGAGGCCGGGTGCGGGGCGGGGCCGGGTGGGGCCGCGCTGATATCGGTAAGGGCACAAGCATATGCCCAAAGATTCGTTCCCCCGCGCCTGCATCGTGGCGATACTGGCCGGCCGCATTCCCTCCACTGCCTTGCCTGTACCACCGTGCTACCCGACCCAGTCCCCGACAGCGCGGCCGAAGCGCAGGTCGATCGCGTCATCGACGGCCTGCTCAACGGCCTGCAATGGCGCGCCAGCGTATTCCATGTGGGGCAGTACTGCGGGCGCTGGCGGGCCTCCACGGCGGGGCGCGCGCGGGCCAGCTTTCACCTGATCCTGGACGGGCGCTGCTGGCTGCACCTGCCGGGCCAGCCCTCGGTGGAGCTGCAGCCGCGCGACGGCGTGTTCCTCTCGCGCGATGTGCCGCATTTCATCTCGCCCTATGCCGACCCGGACATGGCCTGCGCCCCGCAGGCCATGCGCCCCGCCACGGGCGATGCCGGCATCGGAGAGACGGCGCTGGCCTGCGGCTTCTTCACCTTCGAGGGCCCCATGCGCGGCCTGCTGGTCGATGCCTTTCCCGACCACCTGGTGCTGCGTGGCGACGACCATGCGATGAGCGGCGCCTCCATGCTGTTCGACCTGATGCGCGCCGAGGCGCTGCGCACGGGCACCGAGCCCTCGGCCGTGATGGACCGGCTGGTGGGCCTGCTGTTCTTCTACGGCCTGCGCCAGCTCGCGCATGGCGATGCGCGGGCGCGCGGCATCTGGAGCCTGCTGCGCCGGCCGGGCTTTGCGCCGCTGGTGGCCGAGCTGCTGCGCGAGCCGGCCCGCAACTGGAGCGTGGCCGACATGGCCGCGCGCGTGTGCCTGTCGCGCGCCACGTTCTTTCGGCAGTTTGCCGAGGCCTGCGGCCAGCCGCCCCAGCAATTCCTGCTGCTGCTGCGCATGCAGCTGGCGGCGCGCCGGCTGGCCCAGGGCGAGGCGATAGGCCAGGTGGCCGAGGCCGTGGGCTACGAGTCCTATGCGGCTTTCTCGCGTGCCTTCAAGCGCGTGATGGGCGAGCAGCCCGGCGCCTGGCAGCGCGCGCAGGCACGCTGCTGCTGAGCCGCCATCCGAGCCCGCCGCATCTGCCTGCGGGTTGACACGTTCGGGCATAAATCCGCGACGCGGCGGCATTGATGGCAAGGGGGGCGCGGCCGATCATGAAGGCATTCCTTCATTCCTGCAAAGCACCATGGCACGCCTGACCCTGCACACCCCGCAAACCGCCCCTGAAGACAGCCGCCCCTTCGTGGAGCGCGCCCTGGCCGGCAACGGATTTCTGCCCAACCTGATCGCCATCCTGGCCAACTCGCCCCAGGCGCTGGAGACCTATGTGACCGTGGGCCAGATCAACGCGCGTGCCCAGCTCACGCTGGCCGAGCGCGAGGTGGTGCAGATCACGGCGGCGCGCATCCATGGCTGCGACTTCTGCGTGGCCGGCCACACCAAGCTGGCCTTCAAGCAGGCCGGCCTGACCCAGGCCGAGGTGGTGGCGCTGCAGGACGGCCGCGACACGGGCCAGCTGCGCCTGGACGCCGTGCGCCGCTTTGCCGAAGCCGTGATCGCCACGCGCGGCGCCGTCGCCGACGAGGCCCTGGCCGCCTTCCACGCGGCCGGCCTGAGCGAGCAGCAGGCGCTGGAGGTGGTGCTGGGCATCAGCCTGGCCACGCTGTGCAACTTTGCCAACAGCCTGGCGCAAAGCCCCGTCAACCCGCAGCTGCAGCCCTATCTGCCCGAACAGTTCCGACAACCGCAGGAGAACGCACATGCTGGCTGATTCGCTGCGGCAGTGGCTGGACGCCCATGCCGACTCCCTGGACGAAGGCCCCGCGCACGCGCACGAAGTGCTGCCCCGGCTGGCGCAGCACGGCCTGTTCGGCCTGGGCGTGCCCGTGGCCGAGGGCGGGCAGGGCGGCAGCCTGGGCGATGCGCTGGAGGCCATTGCCGGCGTGGCCGGGCATTCGCTGACGGCGGGCTTCGTGTTCTGGGCGCAGCGCGCCTTTGTCGAATACCTGCTGCAGTCGCCCAACGCGGCACTGCGCCAGCGCTGGCTGCCGGGCCTGCTGCAGGGCACGCAGGCGGGCGCCACGGGCCTGTCCAACGCCATGAAGTACCTGGGCGGCATCGAGGCCCTGCAGGTCGAGGCCACGCCCGTCGGCACTGTCGGCGCTGTCGGCGCCGACGGCCTTGCACTGCGCGGGCGCGTGCCCTGGGCCACCAACCTGGTGCCGCCGGGTCGCTTCGTGGTGGCCGTTGCCGTCTCGCGCAGCGACGGTGCAAGGCCCTTCGTGGCCGCGCTGCCCGGCGATGCGGCGGGCCTGCAGCGCAGCGCCGACCTGGACCTGATCGCGCTGCGCGGCAGCCATACGGCGGCGCTGTCCATCGAGGGGCTGCAGATCGGTCCGGCCGATGTGATCCATGCCGACGCCAACCATTTCCTGCCGCGCGTGCGGCCCGCCTTCATGGGCCTGCAGCTGGGGCTGTGCATCGGGCTGGCGCGCGCCTCGCTGGCGGCGGCCTCGGCCCGTGCCGGCGCCGGGCGCGATGTGCTGGGAGGCCCGCTGCAGCAGCAGCGCCACGCGCTGGAACTGGCCACGGCCACGCTGCATGCGGGCCTGTCCGACGGGCGTTTTCTTGACCGACCTCAAGCCCTGTTCCGCCTGCGCCTGGAATTGAACGACATCGTGCAGCAGTCCCTGCAGCTGGAGCTGCACGCCAGCGGCGGGCGCGCTTATCATCGCGACCAGCCGCTGGGATTTGCGCGCCGTTGGCGCGAGGCGGCCTTCATCCCCATCGTGACGCCCAGCGTCACGCAGCTACAGGGCGCGCTGGCTGGCGCGGCCCTGGCAACCACCAGTTCATGACCCAGACGGAAGCTTTCTCCCCTGACGCTCCCGCGCCCGTGCTGCAGGCACGCGGCGCGGGCTTTGGCTATGCGCCCGGCAAGGCCGTGTTCGAGGACATCTCCCTGAGCATTGCCCCGCGCGAAATCGTCTGCCTGCTCGGCGGCAGCGGCTGCGGCAAGTCCTCGCTGCTGCGCGTGCTCGGTGGCCTGGAGTCGCCGGACGGCGGCGCCTGGAGCCGGGGCGAGCTCCAGTTCCTCGGCCAGCCGCTGACCGCGCCGCACCCGCGCGCGGGCTTCGTGTTCCAGCAGCCCAGCCTGCTGCCCTGGCTGGACGCGCGGCGCAACGTGGGCTTCGGCCTGGACTTCGAGCGCCAGCCGAAGCTGGAGGCCGATGCCCGCCGCCAGCGCGTGGAGCAGGCGCTGCAGGCCGTGGGCCTGGGCGGCAGCGGCGCGCTCTATCCCTCGCAGCTGTCGGGCGGCATGGCCCAGCGCGTGGCCCTGGCGCGCGCCCTGGCGCGCGAGCCGCAGCTGCTGCTGGCCGACGAGCCGTTCTCGGCCCTGGACGCCATCACGCGCGCCGAGATGCAGGAGCTGATGGTGGACGTGGTCCACCGCTGGCACACGGCGGCGCTGCTGGTCACGCATGACATCGACGAGGCCATCCTCGTGGGCGACCGCATCCTGCTGATGGGCGGGCGGCCCGGCCACATCGTGCGCGAATGGCGCGTGGACATTGCGCGCCCGCGCGAGGACCAGGCCGCCGCCGTGACCGCGCTGCGGCTGGACATCCTCTCGGCCCTGCACGGCGTGCGCCATGCGGCCCAGGCCTGATCCGGCTCGCCTGCCTGCCCGCCTGCCGATCCGCCTGCAGATCCGCCATTTCTTCGACTTCAACCATGCTCTTCTGAAAGGTCTTTCGCATGAGCTTCCAGGACCACCCTTCCTACACCCACATCTGCGCTTCGTCGGACTGCGGCTGCGGCCTCACGCGGCGCGACATGCTGCGCCTGGGCGCGCTGGCCACGGCCTCGGTGGCCGCGCCGCTGCTGGCCGCAGGCGATGCGCGCGCCCAGGCCTTCAAGGGCGATGACCAGCCCGTGAAGATCGGCTACCTGCCCATCACCGACGCCACGCCGCTGCTGGTGGCCCACGGCAACGGCCTGTTCGAGGCCGAAGGCCTCAAGGCCGAGGCGCCGCGCCTGTTCCGCTCCTGGGCCCAGATCGTCGAGGCCTTCGTCTCGGGCCAGGTCAACGTCATCCACCTGCTCACGCCCTCCACGCTGTGGGTGCGCTACGGCGCCAAGTTCCCCGCCAAGATCGTGGCCTGGAACCACGTCAACGGCTCGGGCCTGACCGTGCTGCCCGAGATCCAGAAGGTGCAGGACCTGGGCGGCAAGACCGTGGCGATCCCGTTCTGGTACTCCATCCACAACATCCTGCTGCAGGACGTGCTGCGCAAGGCCGGCCTCACGGCCGTGACCCGCGCGCGCGGCGGCGCCATTGCGGCCAACGAGGTCAACCTCGTCGTGCTGGCACCGGCCGAAATGGTCTCGGCCCTGGCCGGCAAGTCGATTGCGGGGTTCATCGTGGCCGAACCCTTCAACGCCGCCGCCGAGATCGCGGGCGTGGGCAAGATGCTGCGCTTCTCGGGCGATGTCTGGAAGGACCACGCCTGCTGCGTCACCTTCCTGGCCGAGCGCGATATCGCCGACAAGCCCGAATGGGCCCAGCGCGTGACCAATGCCGTGGTCAAGGCCCAGCTGTGGACGCGCGACAACCGCCTGGCCGCCGCGCGCCTGCTGTCGAGCACCGGCGAGCGCCGCTACACGCCCCATCCGCAGCAGACGCTGTCCAAGGTGCTGGCCGCCACCGACTACGCCAGCTACGAGGCCAGCGGCGTGGTCGTCAACAAGGGCTGGCACCAGCGGCGCATCGACTTCCAGCCCTATCCCTATCCCTCGTACACCGAGCAGCTGGTGCGCGCCATCAAGGCCACCAAGGTCGAGGGCGACACGCGCTTCCTCGACAAGCTGGAGCCCAGGTTTGCGGCCACCGACCTGGTGGACGACCGCTTCGTGCGCAAGGCCATCCAGGCCGTGGGCGGCCCGCAGGTCTTCGGCATTCCGGCCGATTTCTCGCGCCGCGAAACCATCGTGGTGTGATCCAGGTGTTGCGACGTATTGGATTGCCGCTGCTGGGCGCGGCCCTGGTCCTGGCCCTGTGGTGGGTGGGCGGCGCGCTGCTGGCGCGCAGCACGCCCGTGGCTGCGGCCTTCGCGCCCTGGCCTTCGCTGCAGGCGCTGGGCCAGCTGCTGACGGGCGCCGACATCTGGATGCACACCCTGCTGAGCCTGCAGCGCGTGGCCGTGGGCCTGCTGCTGGCCTTCGTGGTCGGCGTGCCGCTGGGCGTGCTGGTGGGCCTGTCGCGCGGGTTCTCGCAGGCGTTTTCGCCCGTGTTCCAGTTCCTGCGCATGATCTCGCCGCTGTCGTGGATGCCCATTGCCGTGATGGTGCTGGGCGTGGGCGACGCGCCCGTGTACTTCCTGCTGGCCTTCGCCGCCGTCTGGCCCATCCTGCTGAGCACGGCGGCCGGCGTGGCCCAGCTGGACCGCAACTGGCTGCTGCTGGCGCGCAGCCTGTCGGCCACGCGCACCGAGACCGTGCTGCGCGTGGTGCTGCCCGGCATCACGGCCCAGATCCTCACCGGCGTGCGTCTGGCCATCGGCATCATCTGGATCGTGCTGGTGCCCGCGGAAATGCTGGGCGTATCGGCCGGCCTGGGCTACTTCATCCTCGACACGCGCGACCGCCTGGCGTATTCGGAGCTGATGGCTGCCGTGGTGCTGATCGGCGCCCTGGGCTATGCGCTGGACCATGCGGCTCGGTGGCTGCACCAGCGCTGGATGCATTCGGCCTGAGGCCTGCGGGCAGGCAGTGGCATCAGGTGCTGCATCAGGTGCCGCATCAGGTGCCGCATCAGGTGCCGTGCACGCGGCGCAGCCGCAGTCCTGCCCATCCCGTCAGCACGGCGCACAGCAGCACTCCCCAGGGGCCCAGCGCGGGCACGGGGGTGGCTGTGGCCGGGGCCGGGGCTGCGGGCTCCACGGTCTGGGCCCATGCGCCGCTGTCCGCGGCGAGATAGTTCGCATCGCCGCCGTACCGGGCCACGATGGCATGCGGGCCGGCCGCCGTCAGTTGGGTGGTGGCGATGATGGCCCTGGCATTGGACAAACCCGCCGTGCCCAGCGACAGGCCGCCAGCCAGGATTTCGACCGTTCCCGTGGGGACGGCGGCGGTGCCCAGGGAGACATCGGGTGCGACCACCACGGAGAAGGACAGCGACTGCCCGGAGCGCGAGGGATTGGCGCTGGAGGTCAGCGTGACACGGGAGGGGCCCTGTCCCACCGCCGCCATCTGCACCGCCTGCGGAGCCGCGTCATGGTCCGCATCGCCGAGCTGGCTGGCGTTGATCGTGCATGTCCCTGCGGCCTGGAAGCGGATGGTGCTGCCGGAGGCGCTGCAGATCGCCGCGGTCAATGCATCCACGGCGAACATGACGGGGTTTCCCGAGGCGCCTCCGACGGCGGCCACGTCATAGGTATCCCCCACCCGTGCGCCGGCCGGTGGTGCCGTGGTGAAGGTGATGGCCTGCGGCGCTTTGGCGATGGCACCTGCCGCCGCCGGGCAACTGGTATCGCTGGCCGGCCAGTAGCGGTTGCCCGTCCCCGTGAACGTTTCGCCGCCACAGTTGTTGCCGGGCGCGTTGTTCGTGATCTGGTTGCCGTGGAGTGTGCGGGGGCGGGTGAGCGTGAACGAGACGCCGGCACCCGAGCCCGGAGACACCAGCACGTTGCCGGTGACGGTGCTGTCGGTCATGGTGGTCGGCACCCCGCTGCGCAGGCCCCCGCCCAGCGTGCGGGCCGTGTTGCCGGACAGGCGGCTGCGCTCCACCGTCAGCGAGCCGCTGCCCGTGCTGTAGATGGCACCGCCCTGTCCCCCTGCCTGGTTGCCGCTGAACACACTGTCCACGATGGTCACCGTGCTGTCGCGGCTGTACAGTCCCCCGCCGTTGATGCCGGCCGTGCTGTCCTGCACCACGCTGCGCTCCAGGCGCAGGGTGACGCCGTTGTCCAGGTAGATGGCGCCGCCGTCTTCACCGGCGGCGGTCAGCCCGCCGCGCAGTGTCAGGCCGCGCAGCGTGAGCTGGACACCGCTGCCCTGGGCCGACACCAGGCGGGAGGCATTGCCCCCATCGAGCGCCACCCGCTGGTCCCCGTCGATCGTGATGTCCGAGGTGGTGAAGTTGAGGTCGATGGAATGGCCTGCCAATGCAATGGCGGTGAGGCTGCCTGCCGGAAAGACGGCCGGGTCGAACACGATGGTGTCCGCGCCATTGCCCGATATGCATGCGCCGTTGCCCCAACTGCCGTCATCCATCTGGGCACTGGTCAATGCCTCATTCAGGCTGCAGTCCGCTGCACCGGGCGTGTTGTCCGTGGTATTGACCACGATGGTCGCGGCCTGGCCATTGAGTGCCAGCAGGCTGCACAGCGCGCCAGGCACTGCCAGAAGCCGGAGGCGTCGAAAGGGTCTGTGAAGAAAAGCGTGCACGGTTCCTCCCGTTGCGCTGCGTGTCCCAGGCAGACCCGCGCGCTGTTGTTGCGGACCGCGTGACCTTAGCTTTCTGCGAAGATCGTGAAAATGTGCCGACGGCACATCGCAGGCCTGAAAATGCGGCCTCAGCCGGCCCACCTATCGCCAGCACCTCGAGCACGCCATTGGATTTCGCGACATGACCCTGTCAACGCAGCAACTGGGGCAACTCAATCAGGCCATCCTCGCGGTGCACGGCGCGCCCGATCTGCACGCGCTGGCCACGCATTTGCTGCACGCGCTGCGCCTGGTGGTGCCGGGTGACATTCGGGTGGTGGATTTCTCCGGCATTGCGGAAGTCCGTGGCTACACGGCCTACGATCCGGTGCGGGCCATTTCCTCCGAAGTCAACGCTGCGGTGCACCGGCATCTGGCCGACAACCCCTTGTATCGGCAGCGCCAGACGCAGGCCGCCAGCATTTCCGACCTGCTGACTCGCGGGCAATGGCAGAGGACGGCGCTCTATGCCCAGGCCTACTCCCAGGTGGGCCAGCAGGACGGACTCGCGCTGGACGTGGAACTGGGCCACGGAGCGATGCTGACCCTCAATGTCACACGCGCCTCGCGCGGCTACACCGCGGCGGAGCGCATGGCGCTGACCTTGCTGGGGCCGCATGCGCAGGCGCAGTGGCGGCGCCTGAGCCAGCAGCAGCGAATCAGCCAGGCGGCATGGCAGGCGCTCTCACCGGGCTCGCCGGCTGCCGACGTGCTGAGCCCGCGCGAACGTGAAGTGCTGCAATGGGTCGCCAACGGCAACACCAACGCAGAAATCGCCACCATGCTGGAGTTGCGTGCAGGCACGGTGAAGCGGCACCTGGAAAACATCTACCGCAAGCTGGGAGCCGCCAATCGGCAGGACGCCTTGTCGAGGATGCGCAGGCCGGATTTGTAGCGCGTGTCGCGCGCTTGTGCGAACCCGCGCGGGCGCCGTGCGCGGGGCCAGCTCTTCGAGAAGCAGGGAAACCGGCCCTACGGCAGGACGCTCCGGCAGGCACTGCCAAACCGCTGGGCCAGCGCGTGCAGGCGCCTGTCTCGCGACCACAGGCTTGCTCGACGTAAGCGGTGCAGCCACGTCCGGCACAGTTTTACCTACAGGTTTCGCGCCAGCACAATAAAAGTCCGCCCAAGCCATACGGCGGACTTCCTGAAATCCACTGTGTCGAGGCCTCATGTTTTGTTTTGCCAGTTGCTCTCCTGTCGGCTTCAACGCCGTCCTTCTCAGCGGCGGTACGTTGCCATTTCTGGTGTCCGACGGCATGTTGTTTCAACCATTGCAGTGAGGCAGCGCATGGAGCAGGAAGTGAGATGCGCGAACTGCAATCGAAAGCTCGCCATGGGCGTCTTTCAGCTACTGAACATCAAGTGCCCGCGTTGCGGCACGTTGAATTCCCTGAGGGTCCAAGCGAACCCCCCACCCGAGTGCCGCCGAGCGCCTTCGACTCCATCCATTGAATAGGAGGCCTCCATGGCTCAAGTTTCCAAGGTTCTCGTCTCGGATCAGTACATGCCGCCGGACAACATCCAGCAGTACAAAAGCACGACGGGTTTCCCTCTTGTTTACGATTCGCGGCATATCAATCCGCATGCGCTCGTGTTCGACAACACGGGGCGTCCTGCCAACTACAACCCTGCCAACAACCGCCACACCATCGTGATGGATGTGCGCTTCAGCGATGGCTATCTGGCCGCTTGCCACATGGGCATCATTGCCAGGCACAAAGGCTCATACAGTGTGGCGGGTGACAACCGTGGCGGTGCTGTCATTGCGGGCAATTGGGGCTATTCGCCAGGCAGCGTGGCGCTTGAGGAAATTGAGATCACCAACACCAAGGACAACGGTGACTCGCACCATCGTCCGTCCGCTCAATATCCGCGTGGTGCCATCGGCGAGGCCAAGCTCGAGGAACTGCGCTGGTATCGACTGGTGATCGAAAGCATTTCCAAGAACGGCAGCATCGGCCACGCAGTCCGGGCAACGGACAAGAGTACGGGCCAGACCGTATTCAGCCTGCCAACCTTCTGGTCGGATTACTCGGCCAACTATGACTCCCGTGACGCAGGCAAGGTGGTGTTGTTCAGCATCAGTGATCCCAACAAGCCTGCCGCCGGCTTTGTCTATACACGCCTGATCAGCTATTGGTCGGATGCTGACGAGGTGATAGCCAATCCGTAAGTGATCTGAGAGCGGGTCCCAGGGCAGCGTGTAGCCGTATCGCCGCCATGCCCTGGTCCTCCTGGCAGGGGGTGGTCAATACGCATGCTGCCATGCGTTGCGCATCGTGCTGCCTTTGGTGGAAAGCCAGTCTGTAGGCGAGGGCCAGCGATACGCAATCTCCTGGGAATCCGGCATATCGGTTGCCCTGCCGCCAAGTGCTGCGAGGCGTTTGACTGCCTGCACCCTCACGAAAGTTCTGAGGACCTGTTGGAACAGAGCTGCCTCGTCCATGCCTGGCTCCAGCATCTTCAGGGCTTATTCGTACAAGGCATCGTCGATCGTCACGGTGATCCGCATGGCGGGCCCTCTGTCATCAAAACAGATGCAATTCTGGGCTTGCGCCAGCCTGCAGACAAGCGCGCTTCCCTCCGAAGTGGTCACTCCTGTTTTGCTATGATGACTGTATAAATATACAGTTTTCGAGCGGCCTGGCTGCCCGATCTGCCAGGCCCATGCTCCCTCCCCACCGCTTCTACTACCTGCACAACTTCCAGCGCGCGCTGGACTGGATTGGCCAGCGTTACGGCGATCTGCTGGACGCGCCCGAGCAGGCATTCCTCACCCGTTTCACGCAGCTGCCCCAGCCCTCGCAGGCGCTGATGGTGCGTTTGCTGATGCGGCGCGGGCCCTGGTTTCGGGCCGGCAAGCTGGTGTACGAAGAGATTCCCGGCATTGCCGACGCGGCCGCGCCCCTGCTGGAGATGGGCTGGCTGGACGCGGACCACCCCATGGCGCTGGAGGAGCTGTTTGCGCTGCACACCAAGCCCGAGCTGCTGCAGCTGTTCGCAGGCGCACCCGTTCACTCAGGCCTGCGCAAGGCCGAGCTTTTGCAGGCCCTGCAGCCCCTGCACGAGGCGCCCAGGCCCTATGCGCAGTGGCAGCCCCAGGGCGTCGCAGCCGGCGAAGCCGCCTGGCGCGTGATGGTGGGTGCGCTGTGCGAGCGCTTTCGGCTGATGTTCTTCGGCAATCTCTACCAGGACTGGTCGGAATTCGTGCTGGCCGACCTGGGCGTGTTCCGCTACGAGGCCGTGGCCTTCGATGCGGCGTCGCGGGCCTTCCAGTCGCGTGACGATGTCGATGGCTACCTGGCCCTGCAGGCCTGCCGCGCGGCGCTGGATGAGGGCGTGGAGATCGATGCGCTGCTGCAGCAGGTGGCCGGCTGCGCCAGCGGCAATGCCTGGCTGGAGCAGCGCCGCGCCAAGGTGCTGCTGCGCATAGGCCAGGCCTGCGAGCGCATGCAGGACTGGGAGCGTGCCGAGCAGGCCTATGCGCAAAGCCGCTACCCCGGCGCCCGCCACCGGCGCATGCGTGTGTACGAGCGCATGGAGCGCTTTGCCGATGCCATGGCGCTGGCCCAGGCCGCCCAGGCCCAGCCCGAGAGCGACGAGGAACTGCAGCGCGTGGCGCGCATGCTGCCGCGCCTGCGCCGCAGCCTGGGGCAGGGCGCGCGCGGGCGTGCGGCGGCGCTGGCGCCCGTGGTGGCGCAGATGCGCATGGACGTGGAGCTGGAGCTGCCGGCCCGGCCCGCATCGGTCGAATACGTGCTGCGCGACCACTGGCACAGCGACGCCGCGCCCGTGTTCTACGTGGAGAACGCGCTCATCAACTCGCTGTTCGGCCTGCTGTGCTGGCCGGCCATCTTCGCGCCGCTGCCGGGCGCTTTCTTCCACCCGTTCCAGAGCGGCCCGGCCGACCTGTCCGCGCCTGACTTCGTGCAGCGGCGCGCAGCCTTGTTCGAGGAATGTCTGGCGCATCTGGACGATGGCAGCTGGCGCGAGGTCATCGTGCAGCGCCATGCCGACAAGCAGGGCCTGCAGTCGCCCTTCGTGTTCTGGGGCACGCTGAGCGCGCCCCTGCTGGCGCTGGCGCTGGACTGCATTCCGGCCGCCCACCTCAAGCTGTTCTTTGCGCGGCTGCTGCGCGACGTGCAGGCCAACCGCACGGGCTTTCCCGATCTGGTGCGTTTCTGGCCGGCCGAGCGCCGCTACGAACTGGTCGAGGCCAAGGCCCCCGGCGACAAGCTGCAGGACAACCAGATCCGCTGGCTGCAGTACTGTGCCGAGCACGGCATTCCCGTGCGCGTGTGCCATGTCCAGTGGCGCGGCCAGCCGCTGGGAGAGGCCGCGTGAGCTACACCGTGGCCGTGCGCGCGCTGTGCGAGTTCACGGCGCGCGCGGGCGACCTGGACCTTCGCTTCACGCCCGCGCCCAGCGCGCTGGAGGGCATGGCCGGCCACAGCCTGGTGCAGTCGCGCAGGGGCAAGGACTACGAGACCGAGATCAGCCTGGCCGGTGAGTACGGCGACCTGCGCGTGCGCGGCCGCGCCGACGGCTTCGACGCCCAGGCCGGCCAGCTGGAGGAAATCAAGACCTACCGCGGCCAGATTGAGGGCGTGCGCGCCCACCACCGCGCCCTGCACTGGGCCCAGGCGCGCATCTATGCCCATCTGCTGTGCCAGGCGCGCGGCCTGCAGCGGCTGCGCGTGGCCCTGGTGTATTTCAACGTGGGCAACTCGGAGGAAACCGTGCTGGTGCAGGAGGAAGACGCGGCCACGCTGCGCGCCTTCTTCGAGCAGCAATGCGCGCTGTTCCTGGACTGGGCGCGCAGCGAGGCCGCCCACCGCGCGGCGCGCGAGGCGGCGCTGGCCGCGCTGCGCTTTCCCATGCAGGGCTTTCGCGCGGGCCAGCGCGAGCTGGCCGTGGCCGTCTACCGCGTGGCGCGCGCGCAGCAGGGCGGCCAATGCCTGATGGCGCAGGCGCCCACGGGCATCGGCAAGACGCTGGGCACCATCTTCCCCATGCTCAAGGCCATGCCGGACCAGGGCCTGGACAGGCTGTTCTTCCTCACGGCCAAGGGCACGGGCCATGGCCTGGCGCTGCAGGCGCTGGCCAGCGTGAACCGGCAGATTGCCGAGCAGCACCAGCCACCGCCGCAGGAACCGGCTGCGCCACAACCTCCGCCCTCGCCACCCTCGCCACCCGCAAGGCTGCGCGTGCTCGCCATCCTGGCGCGCGACAAGGCCTGCGAGCATCCCGACAAGGCCTGCCACGGCGACTCCTGCCCGCTGGCGCGCGGCTTCTTCGACCGGCTGCCCGCCGCGCGCGCCGCCGCGCTGCAGCAGGTGCCCTGGGACCCGCCCGCCGTGCGTGCCGTCGCTCTGGCGCACGACATCTGCCCCTACTACCTGTCCCAGGAACTGGTGCGCTGGAGCGACGTGGTCGTGGCCGACTACCACTACTTCTACGACAGCGCCGCCATGCTGTACGCGCTCACCCAGGCCCAGCAATGGAAGGTGGGTGTGCTGGTGGACGAGGCCCACAACCTGCTCGAGCGCGCGCGCCGCATGTACACGGCCGAGCTGTCGCAGTTCGCCCTGGCTGCCGCCCGCAAGTCGGCCACCGGTGCCGTGCGCAAGGCGCTGGACCGGCTCAGCCGCAGCTGGAGCGCGCTGAACAGGGAGCAGACCGCCAGCTACCAGGCCCATGAGGAAGTGCCCGCAGGCCTGCTGGGCGCCGTGCAGCGCGCCGTGGCCGCCATCGCCGACGCCAATGCCGACAGCCCCATGTTGCCCGGCGACCCGGTGCTGGACTTCTACTGGGAGGCGCTGCAGTTCATGGCGCTGGCCGAACAGTTCGGCGGCCATGCGCTGTTCGATGTCCACCTGCTGCCCGGGCGCTCCGGCCCCCGTCGCACGCCGGCCTCCACGCTGTGCATACGCTGCGTGGTGCCCGCGCCCCACCTGGCGGCACGCCATGCGGCGGCCCATGCCTCGGTGCTGTTCTCGGGCACGCTGAGCCCGCCGCACTTCTACCGCGACATCCTGGGCCTGCCCGAAGGCACGCACTGGCTGGAGGCCGACTCGCCTTTCCAGGCCGACCAGCTCGATGTGCAGGTGGCCGGCCACATCTCCACGCGCTACCGCGACCGCGACCGTTCGCTGCGGCCCATCGCCGACCTCGTGGCCGCGCAGTACGCGCGCCGGCCCGGCAACTACCTGTGCTTTTTCAGCAGCTTCGACTACCTGCAGCGCGTGGCCGAATGCCTGCAGCGTGCCCATCCCGATCTGCCGGTCTGGCTGCAGACCCCGTCCATGGACGAGGAGGGTCGCGCGGCCTTCCTGGCCCGCTTCACCGAAGCCGGGCAGGGCGTGGGCTTCGCCGTGCTGGGCGGGGCGTTCTCCGAGGGCGTGGACCTGCCCGGCGAGCGCCTCATCGGCGCCTTCGTGGCCACGCTGGGCCTGCCCCAGGTCAATCCCGTGAACGAAGAGATGAAGCGCGCCATGGACCGCCAGTTCGGCGCGGACAAGGGCTATGACTACAGCTACCTCTACCCAGGCCTGCGCAAGGTGGTCCAGGCCGCAGGCCGCGTCATCCGCAGCGAGCGCGACCGCGGCGTGGTCTTTCTCATCGACGACCGCTATCGGCGCGGCGAGGTGCAGGCGCTGCTGCCGCGCTGGTGGCGGGTGGAGGGCATGCGATGATCCGGGGCCGCACCAGTCCGCGACTGCCATCCCATCCCCATCCAGTCTCCATCCAGGAGCCTTCCGAATGCCCCGCATGCGCTGCGCCATCCTTGCATTGACCCTGGGCCTGCTGGCCGGTGGCCCGGCTGCGGCAGGCGTGGTGCAGCCTGTGCCCGACAGGCAGGCCAGCGAGAACAAGATGCCGGCCTATCCCAAGGAAGCCAGGCGGCTGGAGCAGGAAGGCCAGGTGGTGCTGCGGGTTCTGGTGGGCGCCAGCGGAAAGGCACTGGCCGTGGATGTGGCAGACAGCAGCGGCTATCCTCTGCTCGACCAGGAGGCGCTGGACGCCGTGCGGACGTGGCGCTTTGTCCCCGGCACGCGCGACGGCGTGCCGGACAGCATGTGGACGCGCGTGCCCGTCACCTTCCTGCTGAAATAGCGGCATGCCGGTGGTGGCAGGTGTGTACCCGGTGCGTGCCCTGCGCAGCGACACAAGGAGCATTCCATGAAGATCGTCATCACCAGCGTGCTCGTCGATGACCAGGACAGGGCCCTGGCCTTCTACCGCGACGTGCTCGGCTTCGTTCTCAAGCACGACATTCCCATGGGCGGCGACGCGCGCTGGCTCACCCTGACATCACCCGGCGATGCCGATGGCGTGGAGCTGCTGCTCGAACCCGACATGCACCCGGCCGCCAGGCCGTTCAAGACCGCCCTGCATGCCGACGGCGTGCCGGCCACCTTCTTCGGCGTGGACGACGTGCAGGCCGAGTACGAGCGCCTGAGCGCGGCCGGCGTGCGCTTCACCAGGCCGCCGACGCATCTGGGGCCGGTCACGATCGCCGTGTTCGACGACACCTGCGGCAATCTCATACAGATCAACCAGCGGCATTGAGCGGGGCCTGCGGCCCCTGCGGCCCTTTCGCGCTCAGTCCCTGGCGGTGGGCTTGTCGTGCCGGGGCGGATCGATGCGCTCGATGTTGCCCAGCAGCAGCGCGCGGCCCGCAAAGGTGCCGCCGGCGGTCTCCAGCGCAAAGCGCTCGGTGTCGCGGCCGCGCACTTCGGACTCCAGCGTCCGGGCCTCGTCCTCGGTGGCGCCCAGGGCCAGCACGGCGTGGCGGCCCATGAGCAGGGCGGACTCGAAGCTCTCGCGCACGACATGGTCGGCGTCCTTCTGGATGAGCTCCAGCGCGTGCTCGCGGTCATAGGCGCGCACGATGAGGCGGGCGTGCGGGCATTCGTGGCGCACGTTCTCCACGATGCGCGTGGCGGCGGCCTTGCTGTCCACGCAGACCAGGATGGCGCTGGCATGGCTGGCGCCGGCCGCATGCAGGATGTCGGCGCGCGCGCCGTCGCCGAAGTAGACCTTGAAGCCGTAGGGCTCGGCGTTGCGGATCACGTCGGGGTCGTTGTCGATGATGGACAGTCTGGCCCCATGCGCCAGCGGCCCCTGGCTGGCGATCTGGCCCACGCGGCCGAAGCCGATGACCAGCACGTTGCCGCGCAGGTCCTGCGGCGCCTCCACGCCGTCCAGCGACACGGCCTGGGCGCCGGCCAGGCGCTTGTGCAGCAGCACCACCAGCGGCGTGATGGCCATGGACAGCACGACGATGGCCGTCATGTTGGCATGCACCTCGGGGCTGAGCACCTTGAGCTTGAGCGCCTCGGCAAACAGCACGAAGGCGAACTCCCCGCCCTGGGCCATGAGGATGGCGCGGTCCAGCGCATCGGCATGGCTGCTGCGTGCCACGCGGGCCACGGCGTAGATGCACAGCGCCTTGCCCAGCATCAGCGCCACCACGCCCATGCCCACGATGCGCCAGTTCAGCGCCACCACCTCCAGGTTCAGCGCCATGCCCACGCCCAGGAAGAACAGGCCCAGCAGCAGGCCGCGGAAGGGCTCCACATCGGCCTCCAGCTGGTGGCGGAACGAGGATTCGGACAGCAGCACGCCCGCCACGAAGGCGCCCATGGCCATGGACAGGCCGCCCATCTCCATCAGCAGGGCGGCGCCCAGCACCACCAGCAGCGCGGCGGCCGTCATCACCTCGCGCGCCTTGGCCTTGGCCAGGATGCGGAACAGCGGGTTCAGCAGCCACAGGCCCGCGCCCACCAGCGCGCCTAGCGACAGCAGGGCCACGCCCGCGCGTTGCCACAGGGGCGAGGTGGCCACGGGCGCCGCATCGGCCGGCGCCAGAAAGGCCACGGCGGCCAGCAGCGGCACGATGAGCAGGTCCTCGAACAGCAGGATGGAGACGATGCGCTGGCCGCGCGGCGCCAGGATGTCGCCACGCTCGGCCAGCACCTGCATGACGATGGCCGTGGAGGTCAGCACAAAGCCCGCGCCGCTGACGAAGGCCACCTGCCACGGAAAGCCGAAGGCCATGCCCACGCCCGTGAGCAGCAGCGCGCACACCACCACCTGCAGGCTGCCCAGCCCGAAGATCTGGCCGCGCAGATCCCACAGGTGCGAAGGCTTCATCTCCAGCCCGATGACGAAGAGAAACATCACCACGCCCAGCTCGGCCACGTGCAGGATGGTCTGCGCGTCCGTCACCAGGCCCAGCCCGTAGGGGCCTATGGCCAGGCCAGCGGCCAGGTAGCCGAGCACGGCGCCCAGGCCCAGCCGCTTGAACAGCGGCACGGCCACCACGGCGGCCCCCAGCAGCGTGACGATTCCTACGAGCTGGCTTGCATTGCCTTCAGCGGCCATGTTGTGTTTCCTTTGTGCGTGCGGCAAGGCGGATTTCCATCCGCGAATTTGCGCGCAGGATAGCAAAGCCCGGTCCTGTGTAGAATCGCGCCCCCTCTGTGCCCCCCCTCTGCGCTTACCTCACCGCCCAGCGCCATGCCCCAGATCCTCGTCCACGACCTCCGCAAGACCTACCGCATCCATGAACGCGACCCCGGCGTGATGGGCGCGCTGCGCGCGCTGGTGCGTCCGCGCCACCGCACGGTGCAGGCGCTGCAGGGTGTGTCGTTCGCGCTGGAGCCTGGCGAGCTGCTGGGTTTCATCGGCCCCAACGGGGCGGGCAAGTCCACCACCATCAAGATCCTGTCGGGCATCCTGCGGCCCGATGGCGGGCGCGTGGAGGTGGACGGGCGCGACCCCTTCGCCGACCGCCAGCGCCATGTGGGCCGGATCGGCGTGGTCTTCGGGCAGCGCTCGCAGCTGTGGTGGGACCTGCCCGTGGGCGACGGCTTCAACCTGCTGCGCGACCTGTACCGCGTCGATCCGCTGCGCTTTGCGCGCACCCGCGACGAGCTGGTGGCCATGCTGAACCTGGAGCGGCTGCTGGACCAGCCCGTGCGCCAGCTGTCCCTGGGCCAGCGCATGCGCGCCGAGATCGCCGCGGCCCTGCTGCACGAGCCCGAGATCCTGTTCCTGGACGAGCCCACCATCGGCCTGGACGCACCCTCCAAGCTGGCCGTGCGCGACTTCGTGCTGCGCGCCAACCGCGAACGCGGCACCACGGTGCTGCTGACCACGCATGACATGCACGACATCGAGGCGCTGGCCCGGCGCGTCATCGTCATCGGCCATGGCCGCGTGCTGGCCGACTGCGCGGTCGATGCGCTGCGCGCCCAGGTGGCGGCAGCGCAGGGCGAGGATCGTGGAGGTGGTGATGGCGAAGGCAATGGAGAAGACATGGCCATCGAGGCCGTGATCGCCCGCTTCTACGCCATGCACGGAGCGGCCGAAGGCTGAGCCGGCATGACGCTGCGTGAACTCCTGCGGCCCTATGTGGCGGCCTTTGCATCGCGGTTCCTGGTGATGCTGCAGTACCGCACGGCCGCCTACGCGGGCTTTGCCACGCAGTGCTGGTGGGGCGCCATCAAGACCATGGTGCTGGCGGCGTTCTACGGCAGCGCCTCGGCATCGGCCGGCGCGCCCATCTCGCTGGAGCACGCCATCACCTACACCTGGCTGGCGCAGGGCCTGTTCGCGCTGCTGCCCTGGAGCGGCGACCCCGACGTGGCCCTGGCCGTGCGCACGGGTGCCGTTGCCTATGACCGGCTGCGGCCCGTGGATGCCTATGCGCTGTGGTTCGTGCGCTCGGCTGGCTGGATCGCCGCGCGCGTGCTGCCGCGCGTGGCGCTGATGGTGGCGTTTGCAGGGCTGGCCTTGCCGCTGATGGGGCTGGGCGCCTGGGGCTGGCAGCCGCCGGCCGGCTGGGCCGCAGGCCTGGGCTTTGCCGCCTCCATGCTGCTGGCGCTGCTGCTGTCCACGGCACTGGTCATGCTGCTGAACGTTGCCGCTGCCGCCGCGCTCAATGAAAAAGGCATCAACACGCTGGCCGCGCCCGTGGTCATCGTGCTGTCGGGCAACCTGCTGCCGCTGGCGCTGATGACCGACGCCTGGCAGACCGCGCTGCTGCTGCAGCCGCTGGCCGGCGTGATGGACATTCCTGCGCGCATCTATTTCGGCCAGATGGCCGGTGCGCAGATGCTGGCCTGCCTGGCGCTGCAAGCCCTGTGGATTGCCGCGATCGTGGCCCTGGGCCGCGTGGCCATGGCGCGCACCATGCGCGGCCTCGAAGTGCAGGGCGGGTGAGCGCCATGGCCAAGCAAAAAGGATCGCTGTCCATGTTCCTGCGCCTGGCGCTGGCCTCGCTGGGCGGGCAGGCGCGCTACCCGGCCTCGGCGCTGATGCTGACCCTGGGCCAGTTCCTGGTCACGGGCATCGAGGTCATCGCCGTCTGGGCGCTGTTCCACCGGTTTGGCGAGGTGCAGGGCTGGCGCATCGGCGAAGTGGCCGTGTTCTATGGCCTGGTGAACTGCATGTTCGCCCTGGCCGATGCGCTGGGCCGGGGCTTCGACGTGCTGGGCACGCAGTTCCTGCGCACGGGCGCCTTCGACCGCATGCTGCTGCGTCCGCGCCCCGTGTGGCTGCAGCTCATGGGCCATGACGTGCGCATCAGCCGCCTGGGCCGCCTGCTGCAGGGCCTGATGGTGCTGGGCTTTGCCACGGCCCAGGGCGCCGTGGCGTGGACGCCCCAGGCCGTCGCCGTGGCGCTGTTCGCCGTGGCGGGTGGCGTGGCGCTGTTCCTGGGCATCCTGGTGCTGCAGGGTGCGCTCTCGTTCTGGACCGTGGAAAGCCTGGAAGCCGCCAATGTGCTGAGCTACGGCAGCGTCGAGGCCGCCCAGTACCCCCTGGCCCTGTACGCGCAGTGGTTCCGCCGCCTGCTGACCTTCGCCGTGCCGCTGGCCTGCGTGGCCTACTACCCGGCGCTGGCCGTGCTGGGCAAGCCCGACCCGCTGGGCGCGCCGGCCTGGCTGGGCTGGGTCTCGCCGCTGGCCGGCTTTGCCTTCCTATGGCTGGCCTCGGGCGCCTGGCGCTTGGGGGTGAGGCATTACGCGTCCACGGGCAGTTGAAGCCGCCGCAGGCGCCGGTGCATAACACGCTCTAGACTGCGCGCTTGCCTTACTCCGGACACCAGACCATGACAGCAGATGAACGCTTCGCCCAGGCCGCCCTTGAGCTCGGCCACCGCTTCGATGGCGAGATCAAGATAGGCGGCAACTACAGCCCCGTCGTGCGCGACGGCCAGCAGCTGTTCGTCAGCGGGCAGATTCCCCGCGTGGGCGATGAAGTGCTCTACGTGGGGACGGTCGGCGCCGGGATCGACCTGGCATCGGCCAGAACGGCCGCCGCCATCTGCGCCATGCGGGCCCTGGCCTTCGTGCAGCGCGCGGCCGGCTCGCTCGATGCCGTGCGCGCCGTTGCACGCATCACCGTCTATGTGCGCTCGGCGCCCGATTTCACCCAGCAAAGCGAGGTGGCCGATGGCGCCTCCGACCTCATCGCCCGGGTGCTGGGCCCCGTGGGTGCCCACACGCGCACTTCGGTGGGCGTGCTGCAGCTGCCCAAGGGCGCGGCCGTGGAGCTGGACCTGATAGCCCGCGTGGACTGATCGCGCTACCCCTATCCCTATTCCTATCCCTGGCCCGCTGGCGTTTCGTTGCGCGCCTTCCAGGCCCGCAGCGCCTGGCGGTACTCGTCCATGGCCAGGTCATAGCTGTCGAAGATGCAGGGGTCGCAGCCATTGCCGCAGCAGGCGTCCAGGTCGGGCTGCTCGGGCGGCTGGGGCATGGGGTCGGCGGAATCTGGAATCGGCGCGGTGGTCATGGGCTCGATTGTCTCGCGCTGCTTGTGGCGTTGTTTTGTACGGTTTTTGAGGAGGCAGGCCATGCAGGCTGGCGATAAGAGCAAACAGGATGAGATTTCGCAATTTCTCGCTGAGGAGGACGCCGCCGAACGCAGAAAGGCCGAGCCGCCGCCCGAGGAAGCCGTGCGGGATCTTGCCCTCTGGCGCTCGCCCCGGGCCGGAGCGCTGAACCCGACGCGGCAGGACAATCCGCTGTGGCACTGGATGGTGCGCACGCGCTGGAGCGCCTATGGCGCGAACGAACTTCTGCGTGGACCGTCGCCCTTTGCGCAAGGGCCCATGTGGTGCTTTGCCCGGTATGGCAAGAGCGAGACGGTGCTGGCCGATGGCCGGGTCGTGCACATCGGCGGCGAGCACGAAGACAGCTGCGATCCCGACTTCTTCATCTACAACGATGTCATCGTCATCGACGCGAATGGCGGCATCGCCATCCACGGCTACCCGGACGATGCCTTCCCTCCCACCGATTTCCACAGCGCCACGCTGGTGGGTGACGCCATCTTCATCATTGGCGGCCTGGGCTACCGGCACCAGCGCATGCCGGGGATGACGCGGGTGTACAAGTTGCTGCTGGACAGCATGCGCATTGAGGCGGTTCCCACGCATGGCGAGGCGCCCGGCTGGATCTATCAGCATGAGGCCTGTCTGGCAGGCGATGGGAGAACCATCGTGGTGAGCCGCGGCGAGCGCTGGTTTGGCGAGCAATGCCTGACGCCCGAGAACATCGACGACTGGTCGCTGGACACAGTGACCGGCGAGTGGCGGCGATTGACCCGCAGGCCCTGGCAGCGTTGGGCCATGCGGCGTGCCGATGGCAAAGGCAACCGGCTCATGAGCATGCGGCTTGCGCATTCACTGCGCAAATACAAACACCTGAATCTGCCAACGATCGAGGGCCTGGGTGACGCGCCTGACTTCGAGGCGCTGGACCTGCTCTACCGGATCGATGAGACAGTTGCCCCGCCGGTCCAGGAAGCGGTCGGGGAAATGTACGCCGTGGTGATGGACGGAGTGACGCTGCGCTTCAAGGAAGGCAACCTCCATGTGGAGGCCATCGTCGAGGGGGCGCTGGAGCCGCACAGGCTGCATGCGCTGCAGCAGGCCACGCTGGCACTGCTGGCGCGCATTGAAGAGGCTCCGTGGGTGATGGAGGATCTGCCGCGGGAGCCGGATACCGTGGGCTGACGGCACGCTTTCCGTCTATTCAGCTCAAACAGCGCGGCGCCGGGAAATCGATCACGCTGCGGATAATCTCGCGCATTTCCGTGATCAGCGGCCGGGCATCGTCGCGGCGCCATTGCACGGTGTAGGTCAGCGGGGCCAGCGCGCTGTGCTTTGCGGCCTCGGCGCTGCCGTCCAGCACGCGCAGGCGGCCGCGTTGCTGCAGGGCCAGGGCCCATTGCTCGGGCATGTAGGTGAAGCCCAGCCCGTCCACCACCATGCCCACCACGGCACCCCAGCTGTTGCAGGAAAGGCGCCGCTCCACTGCCAGGCCGTGGCGGCCCAGCCAGTCGTCCAGCGTGCGCGTGGCGCCCGAGCCGGTGGGCAGGGCGATCAGCAGTTGCTCGCGCACCAGGCGCCGGGGCAGGCCGGTGCCGGCGCGGGCGATGAAGTCGTCGCTGGCGGCCCAGACGAAGCGCACCTGGGCGACCTGCTCGAAGGCCAGGCTGCTGCGCGAGGACGGCCCGGCAATGACCACGCAGTCCAGCTCGCCATCGACGATGCGCTGCTCCAGCACCTGGCCGATGTCGGTGTGGGGCTCCAGCTGCAGGTCGGGGTGCAGCTCGGCCACCCGCTGCACCAGCCGGGGCAGCCAGGTCAGGCCGCTGAGTTCGCCAAAGCCGATGCGGCAGCGGCCCTGCAGGCCCACGCTGCGGCCCGCCGCCTCGCGCAGCTGGGCGGCGCCGTGCAGCAGCTCGCGGATGCGCGGCAGCAGCTGCTCGCCCTGGGGCGTGAGTTCGGCGGCGCGGCCGCTGCGGTCGAACAGCTGCACGCCCAGCGAGGCCTCCAGCTCCGCAATGCGCTTGGACAGCGATGAGACCGACAGGTGCACGCGGTCGGCAGCCACGCTGAAGTTCAGGCAGGTGGCGGCCCAGTAGAAGGCTTCGAGCTGTTTGAGGGTCATGGCGACATTCTTCCAAAATCGAAATATCGATTCCTATTTATTTCGCTTTTCTTTGCAGGTTGGCCCTTCTACATTGGCCGGCAATGCCTGCCAACACCGTCCCCTCCACCACCGCTCCTGCAGCCGCTGCACTAGCCCCTGCCCGGCCGCCGCGCCGCCTGCGCCAGGTGCTGTCTCTCGATGATTTCGAGCGGCTGGCGCGGCGCCATCTGCCGCGCCCCATCCATGCCTACATCAGCGGCGCGGTGGAGGACAACGCCTCGCTGGCGGACAACCGCCGCGCCTTTGCCGAGCTGGCCTTCGTGCCGCGCGCGCTGGTGGGCGTGGCACAGCGCGATCCCTCCTTCGAGCTGTTCGGGCGCCGCTACGGCGCGCCCTTCGGCGTGGCGCCCATGGGCATTGCCGCGCTGTCGGCCTACCGGGGCGATCTGGTGCTGGCCCAGGCCGCACAGCAGGCGGGCGTGCCGGCCATCATGAGCGGCTCCTCGCTGATCCGGCTGGAGGAGGTGATGGCGGCCGCGCCCCACACCTGGTTCCAGGCCTACCTGCCGGGCGACCAGGGCCAGATCGATGCGCTGCTGGACCGCGTGGCCGCCGCCGGCGTGCAGACCCTGGTGATCACCGTGGACACGCCCGTGGCCGCCAACCGCGAGAACAATGTGCGCGCCGGCTTTTCCACGCCGCTGCGGCCCGGGCCGGGCCTGGCCTGGCAGGGCATCAGCCACCCGCGCTGGCTGTTCGGCAGCTTTCTCAAGACCCTGTGGCGCCACGGCATGCCGCATTTCGAGAACAACTATGCGCACCGGGGCGCGCCCATCCTGTCGGCCAGCGTGATGCGCGATTTCTCGGACCGCTCCCACCTGGCCTGGCCGCATCTGGCCGCCATCCGCCAGCGCTGGCATGGGCAGCTCGTGGTCAAGGGCATTCTTTCGGCCGCAGACGCCGTGCTGGCGCGCGACCACGGGGCCGACGGCCTCATCGTCTCCAACCACGGCGGGCGCCAGCTCGACGGCGCCGTGGCACCGCTGCGCGTGCTGCCCGGCATCGTGCGCGCCGTGCCCGGCCTGCCGGTGATGCTGGACAGCGGCGTGCGCCGGGGCACCGACGTGCTCAAGGCCCTGGCCCTGGGCGCGCGCTGCGTGTTCGTGGGCCGGCCCTTCAACTACGCGGCCTCGGTGGCCGGGCCGGCGGGCGTGGCCCACGCCATGGCCCTGCTGCGCGAGGAGGTGCTGCGCGACATGGCCATGCTGGGCGCCACGCGCCTGGACCAGGTCACGCCGGCCTGCGTGCGCCATGCGCAGGCCTGGGATGCGTTCTGAGCGGCAAGACAACGGTATCGACACAGACAACAGACACAGACACAGACGGAGACACAGCAGTGAGCAAGATTCCCGGATTCCATATCCACGCCCGGCCCGAGGCCGCCCTTGGCGATGCGCTGCTGCAGCGCTACCGCGGCTTTCCGGTCGCCAATGTCAGCGACGCCATGAGCCGCACCACGGGCACCTCGGCGCTGCGGCCCTTCCATCGCCGCCAGGGGCCGCTGGTGGGCCGTGCGCTGACCGTGCGCACGCGGCCCGGCGACAACCTCATGGTGCACCAGGCCATCGACATCTGCGGCTCCGGCGACGTGATCGTGGTGGACGCGGGCGGCGCCGGGCCCAACGCCATCATTGGCGAGATCATGCTGGCGCTGATGATGGCGCGCGGCGCGGCCGGCATCGTCATCGACGGGCTGATCCGCGACAGCGACACCATCGGCCAGCATGAGCTGCCCGTGTATGCGCGCGGCGTCTCGCACCGTGGCCCCTACAAGGACGGCCCCGGCGAGCTGCATGTGCCCGTCAGCATCGACGGCATGGTGGTCCACCCGGGCGACCTGGTGCTGGGCGACGGCGACGGCCTGCTGGCCGTGCCCGCCGCCGATGCCGCCGCCATTGCCGACCGCGTGGAGGCCATACAGCGCGACGAGGCCGACGTGCTCGCCGCCATTGCCGCAGGCCGCGCCGACCGCTCCTGGGTGGCGCGCACGCTGGCCGCCAAGGGGGTGCTGTGATGGACCGCCGCGTTGTCCGCTTCGACTACTGGCTGGACGCGGCCTTCGACCGCATCGTCTCGGCCGCGCCCGGTGTGCAGCTGCTCACCTGCCGGCGCGAGGGCGACGATGCCGCCGCCTGGCAGGCCCTGGCCGGTGCACAGGTCTACCAGATCACGGCCGCCAAGGACGAGCTGCCGCGCCACTGGTTCGCCACGGCGGACCTGCTGGCGCGCTGCCCCGATCTGCTGGCGGTATCTTCCAGCGGATCGGGCTGCGACACCATCGACATCGAGGCCTGCACGCGCGCCGGCGTGGCCGTGATGAACCAGTCGGGCGGCAACGCGGATTCGGTGGCCGAGATGGCCATCGGCCTGATGCTGTCCGTGCTGCGCCGCATCAACGAATCCGACCGCCTGCTGCGCGCCCCGGCCAGGGGCTTCAGCCGCGAGGACGTGATGGGCCACGAGCTGCGCGGCTGCACCCTGGGCCTGGTGGGCGTGGGCGAGGCCGGCAGCCGCGTCGCGGCCCTGGGCCGGGCCTTCGGCATGCAGGTGATCGGCTGCGACCCGGCCTATGACGCAGCCGGCCTGGCGGCGCGCGGGGCCGAGGCCGTCGGTTTCGACGAGCTGCTGCAGCGCGCGGACATCGTCTCCCTGCACTGCCCGCGCGATGCCTCCACGCTGGGGCTCATGGACGCCGCTGCCTTTGCGGCCATGCGGCCGGGCGCCGTTTTCGTGAGCACGGCGCGCGGCGGTATCCATGACGAGGCCGCCCTGCACGCCGTCCTGGCCAGCGGCCACCTGGCCGGCGCGGGGCTCGATGTCTGGGACCAGGAGCCGCCGCCCGCCTCCCATCCGCTGCTGGCCCTGCCCCAGGTGGTGGCCACCTTCCACACCGCCGGTGTCACGCACGAGGCCCGGCGCAACAACGCCGAGCTGGCCGCCACCCAGATCGTGCAGTTGCTGGCCGACGGCCAGCGGCCCGCGCGCCTGGTCAATCCCGAGGTCTGGCCGCATGCGCGCGAGCGCATCGCCAGGGCCTTGGACCCGTCCCGTTCCCCGTCCCGTTAGCCGCTTCCTTCACCATGACTAAAAAGCCTCTCAGACCACTGCAAGAGGCGACCCAGGAGACAAAGATGACACAGCAAGCAAGGCGCGCATTGTGCGCAGGCCTGGCCGCCGCCTGCATGGCGCTGCCGGCCCTGGCCCAGGCTCAGACCCAGACTCAGGGCGAGGCCCCCTATCCCTCGCGCAACATCGAGATGATCGTGGCCTACGGGCCCGGCGGCGGCACCGATCTTGTGGCGCGGCTGCTGGCCCGCCATCTGGAAAAGAAGCTCGGCGGCAGCGTGGTCGTGCTCAACCGCCCCGGCGCGGGCGGCGGCATCGGCTTTGGCGAACTGGCGCGGGCCAAGCCGGATGGCTACACCATCGGCTTCATCAACACGCCCAACGTGCTGACCATCCCCATCGAGCGCAAGAGCAGCTTCCACTGGAGCCAGTACGACCTGCTGGGCAACCTGGTGGACGACCCGGGCGGCTTTGCCATCCACAACAGCAACGCCATCACCACGCTGGCCGGCCTGGCCGCCTACGCCCGGGCCAACCCCGGTGCCGTGACCGTGGGCACCACGGGCACGGGCTCGGACGACCACCTGGCCATGCTGCTGTTCGCCAAGGCCACGGGCACGCAGCTCACCCATGTGCCCTACAAGGGCGCGGGCGAGGTGCGCGCCGCCGCCACGGGCCAGCAGATCACCATCGGCGCCATCAACGTGGGCGAGGTGCTGGCCTACCAGAAGGGCGGCACTCCCATCCGCCTGCTGGGCCAGATGTCGGCCGCGCGCAGCTCGCTGGCGCCGCAGGTGCCTACGTTCAAGGAGCAGGGCATCGATATCGAGCTGGCCTCCCTGCGCGGCCTGGCCGCGCCCAAGGGCTTGCCCGAAGGCGTGCGCAAAAAACTGGTCGATGCCGTGGCCGCCATCGCGGCCGACCCGCAGTTCAGGCAGCAGGCCGAGGCCATGTACGCGCCGCTGCGCTACCTGGCACCGCCCGCCTACGCGGCCGAGCTGGAGCGCACCGAGGCCGGCTTTCGCAAGCTCTGGACCGAAATGCCCTGGCAGGACGGAAAGCCCTGAAGGCCATGCCCATGCCAACCTTTGAATTCACAAGGACGACCGCCATGCGCTGTCTGCCGCGCCGCAGCCTGGCTGCGCTGGCCCTGTGCGCCCTGGCCCTGCCGGCCCTGGCGCAAGGCCCCATCACCCTCATCGTGGGCTGGCCTGCGGGCGGCCCCTCCGACAACGTGGCGCGGCTGGCGGCCACGCGCATGAGCGAGGCCCTGGGCCAGCCCATCACCATCGACAACCGGGCCGGCGCGGGCGGCAACCTGGGCAGTGACGCGGCGGCCCGCGCAAGGCCCGATGGCAACACCATCATGCTGGCCACCGTGGCCTCGCACGGCCTGAACTCCGCGCTCTACGCCAGGCTGAACCACGATCCGCTCAAGGACTTCGCGCCCATCGGCATGATCACCACCTCGCCTAGCGTGCTGCTGGTGCCCGTGGCCTCGCCGCTGCGCTCGGTCAACGATCTGCTGGAGGCGGCGCGTGCCAGGCCGGGCCAGCTCAACTACGGCTCAGGCGGCGTGGGCTCCAGCCAGCACTTGGCGGGCGCCAGCTTCAAGCAGCTCACGGGCGTGGATGTCACCCACATCCCCTACAAGGGCACGGCCCCGGCCATGACCGACCTGATGGCGGGCCGCGTGGACTTCGTGCTCACCACGGGCGCCATCCCCTTCATCCGCTCGGGCAAGCTGCGCGCCCTGGCCGTGGCCTCGCGCCAGCGCCTGCCGGCCCTGCCCGATGTGCCCACCTTCGAGGAAGCAGGCGTCAAGGGCTTCTACACCGACTCCTGGTACGGGCTGGTTGCCCCGGCCGGCACGCCGCGCGCGGCGCTGGAGCGCCTGAACGGCGCATTGGCCACGGCGCTGCGCAATCCCGAGGTGCAAAAGCAGTTCATCGACCAAGGCTCGCTGCCCGTCAAGCCCATGGGCGTGGACGCGTTCTGGCGCTTCGTGCGCGAGCAGATGCCCGTGGCGGCCGAGCAGGTGCGGGTGTCGGGGGCCAGAGCCGAGTGAGCGCAGCCGGGGGCGGCAGTGCAGGATCGGCGCAGGGGCGACTGCACAGCCGCAATGCAGCCAGCGTGTCACTGGCAGGTCACTGGCAGGTCACTGGTAGTTGAGCGTGAAGGTGGCCCGTCCGTTGGCCAGGCCTGTGGTGACGGAGGGCTGGGTCTGGACATAGCGCGCCGTCAATGGAATCACGTGGTTGCTGGTGTTTGGGGTGATGATGCCCGCCTGCCACTGGTTGGGATTGCCGAAGTTGGCGGAGTCCTCGCCGTAGCTGATGACCTTGTCGCTGCTGCGGATCTGGATGCCGATGCCGGCAGCCCCTCCGGTCACCGTCAGCACATCGGAGCGGTTGGCGGCATCGTTGGCATCCGTGAGCGTGACGAACGGGCGCAGGGTGGAATTGGCTTCGCCCCCGGTGCAGATCAGTTCCAGATCGAATGACTGGGGCGCGGAGGTAGCGCCTATCCCGTTGAACTGTGACCTGTTGACTCGCTGCAGTTTCACGGCGATGTTGCTCGTCTTCACCCGGCAACTGGCGCCTGTGCGCACCACGGTGCTGCCGGTCGCCTTCACGAGCCAGTTATTGCAAAGGCTATTGCAGTCAAACTGGGCGGATGAATAGCTGCTGACGCTGAAAGTGCCCGATTGAACGGCGCCTGTCTTGATGAGTTGCATCCATATGGTTTGCTCATGTACATCATCCTTTTGCCATCCCGTGGCTCCTGCATTGTTGGACGTAGTGGTGATGGACATGGTTTTGCCATTGGGGAAATTCCTGGCTTTCCATGTGGCACGCCAACGGACTCCTATTCCGCGCAAAGATGTGGAGTAGATATCGCCGTCCAGCGTAGTGGGGTTCATGATATTGGGCCATATTTCTGAAGATGGCCCCGAAAGCACACTGTAGGAAATTGTGTCGAGGGTGGATTTGACCATGGGCGATTCCCATAGCACTGATCCATTCATGATATTTCCTGCGGGAACGTTGATGATTTCCGGTAATTGGATGGTGGACGACACCGGGGTAAATATGCCTCCATAAATGGAGCTTACAGAAAAGCAAAGCGTTGCCGTAATGAGAAAATATCTGATTTTTTTCATATGAATGAAACCGGAAACGATGCAGGAGAGTTTGATGGGCGCGCTCCAAAGTCTATTCCTATGATTGATGGAAATCCATAGGATCATTCTGATATTGGCAATGCTTTTTCATGACTCCAATGCCGTGTTCCGTCCGCTGCCGTGGCGCGGCATGGCCACCGGGTCCGGCCTGCGGCACACCTGGCGCAAGCGGCGCCAACGACGTGGGCGGCCGCCTGGGCACGGCCGCCTGGGCATGGCCGCCTGGGCATGGGCGCCACGGGCGACGCCTTTGCAAGACGCCTGGGCTGAGCCGGTGGCTCAACCCCGCCTGCGCGCCGCCAGCCCCTGCACCACGGCCGCCAGCCGGTCGATTTCCTCGGTGGTGTTGTAGAAGGCCAGCGAGGGCCGCACGGTGGTCTCCACGCCGAAGCGCCGCAGGATGGGCTGGGCGCAGTGGTGGCCGGTGCGCACGGCGATGCCTTCGGCGTTGAGCGCCTCGCCCACCTCGGCCGTGGTCCAGCCCTTGAGCACGAAGGACAGTACGCTGGCCTTGTCGGCCGCCGTGCCGATCAGGCGCAGGCCGGGGATGGGCGCCAGCGCCTGCGTGCCGTACTGCAGCAGATCGTGCTCGTAGCGCGCGATGCGCTCCATGCCCAGGGCCTGCACGTAGTCGATGGCGGCGCCCAGGCCCACGGCGTCGGCAATGTTGCCGGTGCCGGCCTCGAAGGTGTTGGGCAGGGGCTGGTAGACGGTTTTCTCGAAGGTCACGTCGGCAATCATGTTGCCGCCGCCCTGCCAGGGCGGCATGTCCTCCAGCACCTCGCGCCGTCCCCAGACCACGCCGATGCCCGTGGGGCCGAAGACCTTGTGGCCCGAGAACACGAAGAAGTCCGCACCGATGGCCTGCACGTCCACGGCCATGTGCGAGACCGACTGCGCGCCATCGACCAGGGCCCGGGCGCCCGCCTGGTGGGCCAGCTCCACGATCTGCTGCACGGGCACGACCGTGCCCAGCGCGTTGGAGACCTGGGTGACGGAGACGATCTTGGTGCGCGGGTTCAGCAGCCTGCGGTATTCATCGATGAGCACCTGGCCCGAGTCGTCCACCGGGATCACGCGGATCTTCGCGCCCTTGGCGGCCGCCAGCTGCTGCCAGGGCACGATGTTGGCGTGGTGCTCCAGGTGGGAGACGATGATCTCGTCGCCCTCGCCCACATGCTGCCAGCCCCAGCTCTTGGCCACGAGGTTGATGGCCTCGGTGGTGCCGCGCACGAAGATGACCTCGTTCACGTCGGGCGCGTTGATGAAGCGGCGCACGCTCTCGCGCGCGCCCTCGTAGGCGTCGGTGGCGCGGGCAGCGAGTTCATGGGCTGCGCGGTGGATGTTGGAATTCTCGTGTTCGTAGAAGTGGCGAATGCGCTCTATCACCGCGCGCGGCTTGTGCGTGGTGGCCGCGTTGTCCAGCCAGGCCAGGGGCCGGCCGTTGACGTGCTCGGACAGGATGGGAAAGTCCCGGCGCACGGCATGCACGTCGAAGGGCGCCTGCACGCTGGCCGCTCCATGCCTTGCCCCGTGCGAAGCCTGCTGGCGCTGCAGCGGATGGGCCGGCGTGGTGTAGCCGGAGGGCAGCACCACGGGATCGACAAAGTAAAAGCGCGGCTCGGCCGAAGGCACGGTGGACGCAATGCCGGGCCCTTCTGTGGGCACGCCGATGCGCGGCACGGCGGGTGCCGCAGGTGCAGCAGGTGCCGCAGGTGCAGCAGGTGCCGTGAACGGGAGCGCGGCCAGCGCATCCAGCGGATCGCCCTGGCGCTGGGGCACGCCCAGCACCTGCGATCCCAGGCGCGGCTCGTAGGCGGGCAGGGCGCTCACGACATGGTCGGGCACGCCGTTGCCGGCCTGGGCATGGGGCAGCAGCGCGGGCGCGCGGTGGGCCAGCGAGGCCAGCGGCGCGGGCGAGGCCGGCAGCAGGTTGCTGCCCGGCGCCAGGCCCTGTGGGATGGGCGTGCCCGGCACGCCGGGGCCCAGGCCCGCGGGGCTGGCCAGCGGCGAGCCGGGCGGCGCCACGTTCACGGGGGCCTGCACGCCAGCAGGCAGGCCGGGAAGACCCGGAAGACCAGGCAGGGCAGGAGCCGATCCCGGTGCGGCGGAGAACAGGGCGTTGGCCATGCGCGCCAGCGCCTCGGGGTCGAAGGGCGCCTGGGGCGCCACGGAGGTGATTGCAGACACGGTCAACGCCCGGCCTCTTTACTTGTAGGTGTCGGGATAGTCGTGGTACTTGCCGATCTCGACATCGTCGAGCACGGCCAGCGCATCGGGCGTGAGCACGGCCAGCGAGCAGTACAGCGAGATCAGGTAGGACGCGATGGCATGGTTGTTGATGCCCATGAAGCGCACCGACAGGCCCGGGCTCTGCTCGCCCGGCAGGCCGGGCTGGTACAGGCCGACCACGCCCTGGCGCTTGTCGCCCACGCGCAGCAGCAGGATCTTGCTCTTGCCATCGGCCACGGGCACCTTGTCCGAGGGGATCAGCGGAATGCCGCGCCAGGTGATGAACTGCGAGCCGAACAGGCTGACCGTGGGCGGCGGCGTGCCGCGGCGCGTGGCCTCGCGGCCGAAGGCGGCAATGGCCAGCGGATGGGTCAGGAAGAAGGCGGGCTCCTTCCAGACCTTGGTCAGCAGCTCGTCCAGGTCGTCGGGCGTGGGCGCGCCGGTCAGCGGGAAGATGCGCTGCTCGTCCGTGACCTGGGCCAGCAGGCCGTAGTCGGGGTTGTTGATGAGCTCGCTTTCCTGGTTCTCCTTGATGGTCTCGATGGTCAGGCGCAGCTGTTCCTTGATCTGGTCATGCGGGCTGCTGTAGAGGTCGGAGATGCGCGTGTGCACATCCAGGATGGTGGAGACGGCGTTGAGGAAGTACTCGCGCGGCTGCTCCTCGTAGTCCACATAGGTGCGCGGCAGCTGGTTGTCTTCCTGCTTGGCCGTGCAGGTGACCTTGATGGCCTCCGGGTTCTTGACGCGGTTGAGGCGGTAGATGCCGGCCTCCACCGGCGACCATTGCAGCAGGTGCGTCAGCCAGCGCGGGCTGATGGTCGAAAGCTGGGGAACGGTTTTGGTTGCGTTGGCCAGTTGCCGCGCGGCGTTGTCGCCTAGCGCGGTCGTGCCGCCCACTGTTGCCGACATGTGCAGACTCCGTGATCAGTTCAGGAAAAAGGGAAGGGGAAGGAGGGAAACAGGGCCAGTGTCCCGGCCCGCGCACATGTCTTCAACATGCTATAGCCGCCAAGCGCAGGCCCCGCACCAGCTGGTCGTGGGCCACGGTCTCGCCGCGCATGACCAGGGCCGAGGGCTGCACGCCCAGCGAGACGGCCAGCTTCTCCACGGTCAGCAGCGAGGCGATGACGCGGCCGCGCTCTATCTCTCCCACGTAGGAGCGGTTCAGGTCCGAGTGCTCGGCCAGCCGCTCCTGCGACCAGCCATGGGCCTCGCGCGCCTGGCGCACGGCAATGCCGAAGCTGGTGACAAGACGGGTGCTCATAGGGCCACCTCCCGGGGCTGCTGCGCGTGCTCGCGCGCATGGGCCTGGGTGACATGGGCGCCGGGCGGCACGTCCTCGGTCACCCAGACATTGCCGCCGATGACGGCGCCGCGCCCCAGCGTGACGCGGCCCAGGATGGTGGCGCCCGCGTAGATGACCACGTCGTCCTCCACCACCGGATGGCGCGCCAGGCCCTTGCGCAGGTGGCCGTGCTCATCGGTGGGAAAGCGCTTGGCGCCCAGGGTGACGGCCTGGTACAGCCGCACGCGCTCGCCGATCACGGCGGTCTCGCCGATCACCACGCCCGTGCCGTGGTCCATGAAAAAGCCCCGCCCGATCTTCGCGCCCGGGTGGATGTCGATGCCCGTCTGCGCATGCGACAGCTCGGCCACGATGCGCGCCAGCAGCGGCTGCTCCAGCAGGTACAGCTGGTGGGCCAGGCGGTGGTGGATCATGGCCAGCACGCCCGGATAGCACAGCAGCACCTCGTCCACGCTGCGCGCGGCGGGATCGCCCTGGAAGGCGGCCAGCACGTCGCTGTCGAGCAGGCGGCGGATCTGGGGCAGGGACTCGGCAAAGGCGCGTGCGATGTCCAGCGCCATGGCATCGGCGCCCGCTGCCGTGTGGGGCGCGGACAGCCGCAGCTCCAGCCGTATCTGGCCCAGCAGCGCATGCAGGGCCGAGTCCAGCTGGTGGGCCACGAAGATGTCCTCGCTTTCCTGGCGCAGGTCGTGCGGGCCCAGGCGCATGGGAAACAGGGCTGCCTTGAGCTGGTCGATCAGGGTGGAAAGCGCGTCGCGCGAGGGAAACTCGCGCGCCCCGGGCTCCTGGGTGCGGCCGTGCGCCTCGCGCCATTCGCGGCGCGCCGCATGCAGGTTCTGGGTGAGTCCGGCAATGTCGAAACTGGCCATCTGCGTGCTCCTTCAGTCTTGAATCCAGGGCAGGCCGTGGAAGCGCCAGCCGTCGTTTTTGCCGCGCTGCTGACGCGCATCGATCTCGCCCTCGAAGCCTTCGAGCACGTTGAACACATGGGCGAATCCGGCCTGGGCCGCCGCCTGGGCCGCCAGCACCGAGCGCTTGCCGCTGCGGCACAGCAGCAGGGCCACGGCCTCCTTGCCGCCGTGCGGTGCCAGGCGCGCTTCCAGTTCGCGGGCAAAGCGCGGGTTGCGCGTCAGCGCCGTGCCCGTGGCCCAGGGCACGTGCAGGGTGCCCTGCACCTGGCCGACGAACTTGCGTTCCTCGGCCGTGCGCACATCGACCAGCACGGCCTGGCCGGCCTGCACCAGCGCCCAGGCCACGGGCGGGCGCACGCCGCCTGCGTGGCCCAGCCCCTGTGCGCGGGCGTGGTCCTGTGCCTCCTGCAGCGCCTGGGGCAGGGCGGTTTCCAAAGTGAGGGCTGTCATGTCGTCGTCCTTGCGGAGAATTCGCGGGTTGGTGGCTATAGGCACCAATCTAAGAACTTCGCGGCAAGCCACCAACGAACAAGAGCGGCGTTTGATAGAAGCAAAACGTCTATGAAGGCGCCGCGCGGCGCCATGCCCGGTTCGGGCGATCAGGCCGTCAGCAGCCGCTGCAGCATCCACAGGTTCAGCGACACCACCAGGGCCGCGCAGCCCCACAGCACCGTCGCCATCCTGGGGCCAAAGGCCAGCTCGCCCAGCGCCTTGCGCCGCGTGGTGAACAGCAGCAGCGGCACGATGGCAAACGGCAATTGCAGGCTCAGCACCACCTGGCTGAACACCAGCAGGGCGCTGGCGCCGGTGCTGCCGTACCAGGCGGTAGCCACCACGGCGGGCACGATGGCGATGCAGCGCGTCAGCAGGGCGCGCAGCGCGGGCGACAGGCGGATCTGCAAGAAGCCTTCCATCACGATCTGCCCGGCCAGCGTGCCCGTGACCGAAGAACTCAGCCCCGAGGCCAGCAGCGCCACGCCGAACACCGCGCTGGCGATGCCCACGCCCAGCAGCGGGGACAGCAGGTGGTAGGCGTCCGACAGCTCGGTCACCGGCGCCTGGCCGGGCCGGTTGAACGCGCCGGCCGCCACCACCAAGATGGCGGCGTTCACGAACAGCGCCAGACCCAGCGCCACCGTGGAGTCCAGCGTGGCCAGGCGGATGGCCTGGCGCGTGCCCTGGGGCGTGGTGTCATGCCGGCGTGTCTGCACGATGGACGAATGCAGGTAGAGGTTGTGCGGCATCACCGTGGCCCCCACGATGCCCACGGCCAGGTACAGCATCTGCGGATTGGCCACGATCTCCATGCCCGGCAGCAGGCCGCGCAGCACGGCCGCCACGGGCGGCTGCAGCCACACCAGCTGGGCGGCAAAGCACAGGCCGATCACTGCCACCAGGGCGATCACCACCGACTCCAGGCAGCGAAAGCCCCGGCTTTGCAGCGCCAGGATCAGCATCACATCCACCACCGTGATGCATACCCCGGCCACCAGCGGCAGGCCGAACAGCAGGTTCAGGCCGATGGCCATGCCCAGCACCTCGGCCAGATTGCAGGCCACGATGGCGATCTCGCAGAAGAACCACAGCACCAGGTTGATGCGCGGTGAAAACTGCGCGCGGCAGGCCTGGGCCAGGTCCCGCCCGCTGGCCAGGCCCAGGCGCACGGCCGCCGCCTGGAACAGCATGGCCATCAGGTTGGAGGCAAAGATCACCGCCAGCAGCGAGTAGCCGAACTGCGAGCCGCCCGCGATGGAGGTGGCCCAGTTGCCCGGGTCCATGTAGCCCACGGCCACCATGTAGCCGGGCCCGGCAAACGCCAGCACGCGGCGCGCGTTGTCCGAGCGGCTGGCGCCGCGCGGCACGGCGATGCTGCGATGCACCTGCGGCAGGCTGGGCGTGCCCGCGTGGCCGTGGTCCGGCTCGATGGTGCCGAAGCGGCCCTGTTCGGCCGCAAGCACGGTGTCGTTCATGGGGGCCTTTCCGCCGGCGGGGGCACGCGGTTGCAGGGGGATGCCTATCGGGCCGTCGGCACCAGGCCGCTGGCGGGCGCAATGGCTGCGGCGGCGGGTGCGGCATCAGTGCCTGCGCCGCGCCACAGCGCCACGAGATCTCCGGTCACGATGACCGCGCCGGCCAGCACAATCAGGCTGCCCACGCAGCGGCGCGCCACGGTGGCAGGTTTCAGGCGCCGCGGCGTGCGGCCCGGCGTGCTGGCCGGCGTGCGGGGGGCGGATGAGGAAGGCAGAAGGGACATCATGGCAACTCCTTGGCAGGGGAACGCTTGTCTCGGGCCAGCCCCGGGGAAGCCCGCCTGCCCCGGCCGGTGCGGGGCAGGCGGGCGGTCCGCGTCAGGCGTAGGCGCTGCTCATCACCAGCGAGCCGTTCACGCCGGACGGGAAGAACCCGCCCTTGGTCGCCGTGTCCTTGGTCAGGTACACGATGTTCAGCACGTCGCCCGGCGAGCGGCTGTAGGCGATGCCGTTGGCATCCAGCGGCACGATGTTGGACGTGGTGGCATCCCCCGTGATGCCCTGGTCCACGTCGGTGGAGCCGTCCAGGCTGTCGCGCGCATCCGAGATGGCGCCGGCCGCCGTGCGCAGCGCGGGCGTGGCCAGTCCCTTGGCGTACAGCACCGTGCGCACCAGGCCTGCGTGGTAGGCCTCGGCGGCCAGGATGCCGGCGGCTGCCTCCAGATAGGTCTTGTTGGTGATCAGCGGCGATGCGCCCTTGTAGGCGGTGACGCCCACGTCCTCGAAGATGAAGGCCCCCAGCAGGAAGTTCTCGTCACTCGCATAGGGATCGAAGGCCGTGCCCGCGCCCACCAGGCCGGCCGCTCGCGCGGCCACCGAGAAGGCGCCGTTCGGGTCGGTTCCGCCAATGTCGATCTGCGGCTGCGCCACTGCGGCCGAACCCAGCGCCGCGCGCAGGAAGGCCACGTGGGCGATCTCGTCCTGGGCGATCTCCTTGGCGTACTGCGCCACCACGGGGTCCTTGAAGGCCACGGCACGGCCACCCGTGATGGCGCCCTGCGTGCCCACGCCCGACTGCAGGTTGGCGGGCAGGCCGGTGCCGAACACCGCGTAGTGATAGAACTGCGACTCCAGATACTCCAGGTTGAGGGCGAAGTTCAGGATCTCCGCATCCGTGGGCCCGTTGGCCTGCGCATTCGCATCGCCCCCGCCACCGCCGCAGGCGGACAGGATCACCCCGCCCGCCATGCCCACGGCCACGCCGCTGGTCTTGCGGAAGAACTGGCGCCTGTCCTCCAGCTTCTTGGCACGTTTTTGCAAAACCCCTATCAACACTGATTCGTCGGACATGATGGTTCCTCTCGGTTCGCGGCAGGCGCGAACGGTCAACGTGAAGAATGCGCCTCCGGCCGAAAGCACACGGGTGTGGCGAAAGCGCGTTCCACTGAAGAGGTGGCCACCTGCTCCAGGGGAATGGGATGCGTCCCCGCTATCCGGCAGTACGCAGGCCGCGCAGGTCTGGATGTGCCGCAATTGAAAGCGTCGGTAACGGTTTGCGGATGCCGCCGTTTCTTTTTCTTTTTTGAATCCAGACCCCGCTGCGCTGCGTATCCAGATCAGCCGGAATCGTTCGGCTTGTCATCAACCCGCTAGGAGCATTCCATGGTCTCGATTCAAAACACCCGCAAGCTGGCCTCGTTCGGCCTGGCCATCGTGATGTCGGCTGCCTCCGTGGCCGCCATGGCCGATGTGATGGTGGGCGGCGCACCCATGCTGCCGTCCAAGGACATCATCGACAACGCCGTCAACTCCAAGGACCACACCACCCTGGTCGCAGCCGTCAAGGCGGCGGGCCTGGTCGATACGCTCAAGGGCCCGGGTCCGTTCACCGTGTTCGCGCCCACCAATGCCGCCTTCGAGGCCCTGCCCGCAGGCACGGTGGACACCCTGCTCAAGCCCGAGAACAAGGGCACGCTGACCACGGTGCTGACCTACCACGTGGTGTCCGGCAAGTGGGATGCAGCGGCGCTGTCCAAGATGATCAAGGACGGCAAGGGCATGGCCAGCATCAAGACCGTCAGCGGCGGCACGCTGGTGGCCAAGTCCAGCGGCTCCAAGATCATGCTGACCGATGAAAAGGGCGGCATGGCCACGGTGACGATTCCCGACGTCTACCAGTCCAACGGCGTGATCCACGTGATCGACAAGGTGCTGCTGCCCAAGTGAGCGGCACAGGCAGCGAGCGGGCCGGCCACTGACCTCCGTGGTCAGTGGCCCGAGCCTTGCGCCTTCGCCATGCGCCTTGCGGGCGCAACGCCGCAAGCCGCTGCCGGCGTCCCGGCCTGCGCGGCCAGCTTGGACAGCCGCCAGCGCGTCAGGTCGTCCGCGCCGGGGCCGGCCTCCACGCGCAGCTCGGAAAAGGGCACGCTGCGGCCCGACTCCTCCTCCACCAGCGCCAGCCGCAGGGGCGTGCCCGACTGCGCACGCACAAAGCGCATGGGCGGCTGCGCTTCTTGCTGCAGGCGCCACCGGTCGCCGACCTGGGCCAGCGCCTGGATCACCAGGGACAGGTCGCGGCCCTTGGGCGTGAGCAGGTACTCGTAGCGGTCCGGGCCGCTTTGGTAGAGGCGGCGCTCGACCAGGCCGGACTGCTCCAGCTGGCGCAGGCGGTCGGTCAGCGTGGCGTTGGTGATGTCCGTGGACTTTCTCAGGTCGTCATAGCGGCTCAGGCCCAGCATCAGGTCGCGCAGCACCAGCATGGCCCAGCGGTCGCCTACGGCCTCCAGCGTGGTGGCGATCGAGCAGGCCATGCCCTCGAAGCTCTTGGATCGCATGGAATTCCTCGTTGTCTGTTCGCGTTGTCGCAGGCCAGGAGTGTCTCAGCAAAACGCAAGCCCGGTCCGCAGAGGTGGATTGCGTGCTTGTAGCTCTAATGATTGAAGTTTATAGTTGAAGCCACTTTCAACCACCGCTTGATCCAAGCAAGGACTTCTCCCATGAGCACGCATCAAGGCACCGCCGTCGTCACTGGCGCCTCCTCCGGCATCGGCGCCGTCTATGCCGATCGCCTGGCCGCACGCGGCCATGACCTGATCCTGGTCGCGCGCCGCCTGGACCGGCTGCAGGCGCTGGCACAGCGCCTGCGCGACGACCATGGCCGCCAGGTCGAGGTGGTGGCGGCCGACCTGGCCGACGCCGCCGGCCTGCAGCGCGTGGAGGCCCTGTTCGATGGGCAGCGCGACATAGCCATGCTGGTCAACTGCGCCGGCCTGGGCGCCCTGGGTCCGGCGGCCCAGGTGGATGCGCGCGAAGTCGACCGCCTGGTCATGGTCAACATCCATGCGCTGACGCGGCTGTCGCTGGCGGCAGCGCGGCTGTTCGCCACGCGCGGCCGGGGCACGCTGATCAACATCGGCTCCATCCTGGCCCTGATGCCCTTGCCGGGCGCCTCCAGCTACAGCGCCTCCAAGGCCTATGTGCTGAGCTTCACGCGCTCGCTGCAGGCCGAGCTGGCACCCAGCGGCGTCACCGTGCAGGCCGTGATGCCCAGCCTGGTGCGCTCGGAGTTCTTCGGGGGCAAGCCTTCTCCTTTTCCCGAGCACCTGTTCATGTCGCCCGAGACCCTGGTGGACACGGCCCTGGCGGCGCTGGACCAGGGCGAGGCCATCTGCTTTCCCACGCTGGGCAGCACGACCGCCTGGCTGGACTTTGACCAATCGCGCGCCAATCTCGTCAAGGCGCTGACGCTCAGCGGCGTGCCGGCGGCGCGCTACCAGGCTGCGGATGCAGGCCAGCCGGCCTGACGGCCGCGCTGCGTCGCCACCCCGGATTCCCGTACTCCTCTTTTTGCCCCGGAGAAAGCCATGCCCCTGTGGAAGATCTACCACCCCGAAAACGCCTTCAGCGATAAAGACAAACAGGCCATCGCCCAGCGCATCACGGCCGTCTACGGCGACCTGCCGCGCTTTTACGTGGGCGTGGTGTTCGAGGCCGTCGCGCGCACTTCGTTCTTCATCGGCGGCGAGCCTGCGGATGATTTCGTGCGCATCTCCGTGGACCACATCGCGCGGCAGATCCGCGACGAGGAGACCAAGACACGGTTCCTCGAAGGCGTGCGGCGGCAGCTGTCCCCCTTCATTGCCGACCGGGGCCTGCGCTGGGAGATGCATGTGGACGAGACGCCCTTCAGCCTGTGGAGCATCCAGGGCCTGCGCCCGCCCGTGCCGGGCACGCCCGAGGGAGAGAAGTGGCGCCTGGACAATCGGCCCTCTCCCCTCTGAGGTCCTGCCTGCACCTCAGCGCAGCGACAGCCCCGCCGACTGGATCGCGCGGGCGTAGCGCGGGCGCTCGCTTTGCAGGCTCTGGCCCAGGTCGGCCGGGGAGCCGCCCGCCACCTTGAAGCCCATGTGCTCCAGCTGCGCGCGCACATCGGGCGCCTGCAGCACGGTCTGCAGGTCGCGGTTGATCTTGGCGACGATGGGTGCGGGCGTGCCGGCCGGCGCGAAGTAGCCCTGCCAGCTCTCCACCGAGAAGCCGGGCACGCCGGCCTCGGCCATGGTGGGTACCTGGGGCAGGGCGTCGGAGCGGTAGGGCGTGGTCACGGCCAGGGCGCGCAGCTTGCCGGCGCGCACGTACTCGGTCACGGCGGCCAGCGTGATCAGCGTGGCGTCGGTGTGGCCGCCCAGCACGTCCAGCGCGGCGGGGCCACCGCCCGGGTAGGGGATGTAGTTGACCTTGGCGCCCGTCTCCTGCGTGAGGATTTCATGCGCCACATGGGCAATGCCGCCATTGCCGGGCAGGCCCAGGCTGATGCTTTGCGGCTTGGCCTTGGCGCGGGCCAGGTAGTCGCCCAGCGTGTTCAGGCCCGTGCCGGGGTTGACCACCAGCACCTGCGGATTGACCACGGCCTTGATGATGGGCGTGAAGGCCTTTTGCGTGTCGTAGGGCAACTGGGCGAACAGCAGGCCGTTGAGCGTGAGGCCCTCGCCCTGCTGCAGCAGGGTGTAGCCATCGGGCGCGGCCTTGGCCACCTTGGCCGCGCCGATGGTGCCGCTGGCCCCGGCCACGTTCTCCACCACCACCGACTGGCCCCACAGCGCGGCCAGCTTGTCGGCCAGCGTGCGCGTGAGCTTGTCGGCGCTGCCCCCGGGCGCCACGGGCACGATGATGCGCACCGGCTTGTTCGGAAAGCTGTCGGCCGAGGCCAGGGCCGCCGGCGCGTGCAGGGCCAGGGCGGAGAACAGGGGAAGCAGCAGTGCGCGCAGCGCAGACGGGGTGCGGATCATGGGAATGCCGGAGTGCAGAGAGTCGATGCCCGCAGTCTGGGAGGCTCCTGGCGCGGCGTGAACTAAGCATTGCGGCTATGCATATGCGGCTGCCGCACAACGTGCGTCACGCTTGCCCCACGCATGCGCGCGCAGTGCCCAAAGCTCATATCCATATCTGCAATGCGTCGTTGGCGCCGGGGCGGGAGAGGCCTAACTTCGTGTCCTCCCGCGAACGTCCTCCCAGGCACTCCCATGACACAGACCCATCTCTCCATCGACTTCAGCGGCAGCGACGTGGCCAGCCGCCGCGCAGCCGCCATCACCGGCTTCATCGCCACGGCCCGGCGCCTGCTCCCCGATCCCGAGCGGGCCACGCCCGAGCAACTGCAGGCCGTGGCCCGCGAGCTGGAGGCGCTGGGCCTGCAGCGCGAACTGTTCCCGCACGCGCACTTCCCCGTCTCGGCCAGCAACCCGGCCCAGGTCTACCGGCTCAGCGAAGACCTGGGCGGGCGCTATGCGCTGTACCTGTCCACCGGCCTGCCGGGCAAGTCCCAGCCGCCGCATGACCACACCACCTGGGCCATCATCGCGGGCGTCGAAGGCGTGGAGCGCAACGTGTTCTTCACACGCGGCAAGACCGACGACCCGCTGCGCGACACCCTGGCGGTGGGCCGCAGCGTCGATGTGGGCAGCGGAACCTCGGTGGTGCTCACGCCCACCGACGTGCACACCATCGAGCTGATCGGCGAGGAGCCCGGCCTGCACCTGCACTTCTACGGGCGCGGCCTGGAGCGCATGCCCGAGCGCGTGGTCTTCGAGAGCCTGGAGGGCGGCAGCTTCCGCACCTTCGGCCCGCCCAAGTCGATTCGCCATGCGCTGGTCACACCGGCCGCTCTTCGGCAGGCCCTGGCCGACGGCGAGGAAATCGCCGTGCTCGACGTGCGCGAGGCCGGTGTCTTCGCACACCGCCACATCCTGTTCGCGGCGCCCGCCCCGGCCTGGCGGCTGGAGCAGCTCATCGACCGCCTGGTGCCGCGCCGGGGCACGCGCATCGTGCTGGTGGATGGCGACGGCTCCCTGGCCCATGAGGCTGCGGCCAAGCTCGTGCGCCTGGGCTGGCCCAATGTCTCCGTGCTCGAAGGCGGCACCGAAGGCTGGGCGGCCGAGGGGCTGGAAATCTTCAGCGGCACCAACGTGCCCAGCAAGGCCTTCGGCGAAGTCATCGAGCATGAAAAGCACACGCCCTGGATCACCTCGGACGAGCTGGGCGCGCGCGTGCAGCGCGGCGACAACATCGTCGTCGTCGACAGCCGCACGCCCGAGGAATTCGCGGCCTTCAGCCTGCCCTTTGCGCTCAGCGTGCCGGGGGCCGAACTGGTCTACCGCATCGGCGAAATCGCCCCGGACCCGCAAACCCTGGTCGTCGTCAACTGCGCGGGCCGCACGCGCTCCATCGTGGGCGCGCAGACCCTGATCGACGCCGGCATCCCCAACCAGGTCGTCTCGCTGCGCAACGGCACCATGGACTGGCTGCTCACCGGCCGCAGGCTGGCCCATGGCCGCCGCACCCCGCTGCCCGAGCCCGGCGCCGTCGCCCTGGCCACCGCCCGCGAGCGCGCAGCCAGCGTGGCACAGCGCGCGGGCGTGCAATCCATTGATGCGGCCGAACTGGCCCGCTTCGAGTCCGAAGCCACCGAACGCACGCTCTACCGCTTCGACGTGCGCACCCGCGAGGAATACCAGGCCGGCCACCTGCCCGGCTGGCGCTGGGCGCCGGGCGGCCAACTCGTGCAGGCCACCGACGAATACGCGGCCACGCGCGGCGCACGCATCGTGCTGGCCGACTGGGACGGCGTGCGCGCCCTCACCACCGGCGCCTGGCTGGCCCAACTGGGCTGGGAAGTCTTCACCTACGTTCCGCCCACGCTGGCCACCCTGGAGGTCGGCGCCGAACCCGTGCGCGTGCTCGCCTCCCACGCGCCTGCGCCCCAGCTGTCCGTGCAGCAGGCGCAGGAACTGCTGGGCGAAGGCCGGGCCATCGTCTTCGACGTGGACAGCCGGCCCGCCTTCGAGAAGCAGCACATCGCCGGTGCGCGCTTTGCCGTGCCTGATCGTCTGCCCTCCTTCGTGCAGGCCCTGCCGCCGGCCCAGGTCGTGGTGCTGACCTCGCCGGACGGCGTGCTGGCGCGCAGCGTGGCGGCCGAACTGGCGGCGCGCACGGGGCGCGATGTGCGTTCCGTGGTGGGCGGGACTTCCGCCTGGGCCGCTGCGGGGTTGCCATTGGGGCAAGGTGATGCTGATGTGCTGACGGGGGATGATGATCAGTGGTACAGCCCTTATGCGCATCGGGATCTGGGGTTGAGGGATGCGGGGTTTCGGGCTTATCTGGATTGGGAGTTGGGGTTGGTGGGGCAGTTGGAGAGGGATGGGTGGGCTTCTGAGATTCGGCTGGTGCCTGCTGTTTGAGTCTGGCTCTGGGTCTGCTTTTTGTCCCTGCCGGGTGGTTGTTTTTCGGGGCCGGGTTTCGGCCCGGCGGCCGACCCGCTTTCTTGTCGCGCGACAAGAAAGCGGGGCAAAGAAGCGCGCCCCGAACTGCCCACGACCCTTCGCTTCGCTGCGGGCGACCTGCGTTGGGCGGGATGCGGGGTGTGCCGCAGAACTCGCTTTGCGCTTCGCGCGCCGCTCAAACAACTGCGGCAAGTCAGATGACGAAGCAGCCCTGTCCTTCGGCAGGGCTGCCACCCCGCATCCCGCCCAACGCAGGCGTGGGCAGAGGGGGGGAGGCTGGGGCAGCCAACAGCCAACGCCATCACTGCGTTCGGTTTCAAACCAGGGGCCGAGCGAAGCGAAGGCCCGGGCAAACTCCCCGTATGTCAGCGCCTGCGGCGTGGTGGTTGCGGGGTTGCAGTCCTGCCGAAGGACAGGACTGCTTCGTCATCTGACTCGCCGTGATGTTTGAACGTAGCGCGCAGCGCGAAGAGAGTTTCACGGCGAACCCCGCAACCGCCACGACGCAGGTTGCCCGCAGCGAAGCGGAGGGTCGCGGACATCCGGGTCGCCTTTGCTTTGCCTACTTTCCTTTGGCGAAACAAAGGAAAGTAGGTCGGCCGCCGGGCCGAGACCCGGCCTCGAAAAGAAACCCCCCGGCAGGGCCAGAACCAGCAAGCGCAGCAAACGCAGCGCACGCAGCAAACGCAGCAGCGCCCAAAAATCTCAGGCAGCCAACCTGAACCGCTCCACCACCCCCCCAAACCCCCTCTCCAGATCCGCAATCAGATCCAAAGGATCCTCCAGCCCCACATGCAGCCGCACCACAGGCGCAGTCCCCGTCCACACACTGTGCTCCCGCAACCGCTCAGGCTGCGCCACCAGCGCCAGGCTCTCGTACCCGCCCCAGGAAGCCCCCTGCGCAAACTGCCGCAACGAGTCAACGAACACGGCGCCGGCACCGGCGTCCACCCCTTCGGCAAACGCGAATGACACCAGCCCGCTGGCCCCGCTGAAGTCCCGCTTCCACAGCGCATGGCCGGGATCGGACGGCAGGGCCGGGTAGAAGACGCGGCCGACCTGGGGCTGCTGCTCAAGCCACTGGGCGATTTCGGTGGCGTGGCGCTGGTGCTGGGCCAGGCGCACGGGCAGGGTGCGCAGGCCGCGCAGTGCCAGGTAGGCGTCGTCGGCGCCTATGGTCAGGCCCAGGGCCTCGTAGGCGGTGGATATCTTCTTCGACAGCGCGGGGCCGTCGGTGATGACGATGCCCTGCATCACGTCGGAGTGGCCGGCGATGTACTTGGTCGCGGCCTGGATGGAGAGGTTGGCGCCGTGCTCCAGGGGCTGGTAGAACCAGCCGCCGCTCCAGGTGTTGTCGGTGGCCACGGCAATGCCGTGCTGGCGCGCCACGGCGGCCAGGGCGGGCAGGTCCAGCACCTCGTAGAGCAGGGAGCTGGGCGACTCCAGGTAGACCAGGCGGGTGTTGGGGCGGATCTTGCCGGCCAGATCGTCGCGCGAGGGCGAGAAGTACTCCAGCGTGATGCCCAGGCGCTGCAGCAAGGTGGCGTCCACGCGGCGCACGGGAGAGTAGACGCTGTCGGCCACCAGGGCATGGTCGCCGGGCGAGAGCAGGGCGATGAGCACCAGGGTGATGGCGGACAGGCCCGAGGGCGTGAGAAAGGCGCGGTGCCCGCCCTCCAGCGCGACCACGGCGTCTTCCAGCGCGCGGTGCGTGTCCAGGCCGTGGCGGCCGTAGGAGGCCACGCGCTCGCCGGCCTCGCGGCGGTGGTGCAGGTCGGCGTAGGCGGCGCTGTCGGCAAAGCGCACGGTGCTGGTGCGCACCACGGGCACGTTGACGGGGCCGGAGCCGCCCTGCAGCTGCGGCGTGCCTGCGTGCAGCAGGCGGGTCGACGGGCCCAGGGGCCGGTGCTTGTCTTGGGGGATGCTCATGCCACGGCCTCGCTGGGACGGAAGTAGGCGGCGTTGTAGTTCTTGACTTCGCCGGTGTCGGGGTCGATGGCCACGCGGCCGCTCAGGGTTTCCAGCGGTTGGCCGTAGAGATGGAAGTGCAGCGTGGGCTGCTCGCCCACCACGGCAATGCTGTGGATGTCATCGGGCAGGAAGGCGATGGAGGCGCCCGGCTGCACGGTGAATTCGCGCGCCAGGTGGATGCTGGCGCGTGCGGGGTCGCTGCGGTCGTCCGTGCGCTCGTAGAGGCGGTTGAGCTCCTGGCCTTCGACGGCAACGATCACGGCCCAGGTCGTGTGGTTGTGCGGGGCCGTGGTCTTGCCGGGGTTGATGGAGTTCAGGTAAAGGGCCAGGCCCGCATCGCCATCGGCCGGGTTGAGGCGGTAGCGCGTGGAGGCGCCCACGCCCTCGGTCTGCGCGGGCGGGGGGAAGTCCGCGCGGCTGAACAAGGCCTTGTGCGCGGCCAGCTGCTCCAGGCGTGCGGTGATGGCCGACAGGGTGCTGCGGTCGGGCGCGCCGGCCTGCAGCAGCTGGCGCACGTCGGCCAGGGCGGCGTCCACGGCCTGGCGGCGCAGGGCGGCGGCGTCTGTATGGATGCCTGTATCTGCGCCTGTGCCGGCCGGGGTTTCAGTCGTTGTTTCTGCGGTCATGGGGATGTGCTCCTGGAGGTGGGGGATCAAAGGGCAAAGCGCAGGCTGTTGAAGGGCAGCGGCGTTGTTACCGGAGCGGCTGGCGCAGGCCTGGGCCGTGCACCATCGCCCAGGGCGCGTTGCAGGAATTCGCGCGTGCGCTCGCTGCGCGGGCTGCCGAAGATCTGGGCGGCCGGGCCGTGCTCGACGATGCGGCCGGCCTCGGTGAAATAGACCTGGTCGCTGACCTCCTCTGCAAAGCGCATTTCGTGCGTGACCAGCACGCAGGTCATGCCGTCCCTGACCAGGTCGCGGATCACGGTCAGCACCTCGCCCACGGTCTCGGGGTCCAGGGCCGATGTCACTTCGTCGAACAGGATCAGCTCGGGCCGCATGGCCAGGGCGCGCGCAATGGCCACGCGCTGCTGCTGGCCGCCGGACAGCTCGCCGGGGTAGGCGGATTCCTTGTGGTCCAGGCGCACCTTCTGCAGCAGGGCGCGGGCCTCGCGCTCGGCCGTGGCGCGGTCGCGGCCGACCACGCGCGTGGGGGCGATGACCAGGTTCTCCAGCACCGACAGATGGGGGAACAGGTTGTACTGCTGGAAGACGAAGCCCACGCGCTTGCGCAGGGCGATCAGCTCGGCCTCGGTGCGCAGCTGGTCCACGCGCGTGCCCGCCACCGAGATGGCGCCGCGCTGGGGCCGCAGCAGGCCGGTGATGCAGCGCAGGATGGTGGACTTGCCCGAGCCCGAGGGCCCGATGATGGTCACCGCCTCGCCGCGCCGCACCTGCACGTCGATGCCTTGGAGCACCTGGTTGTCGCCAAAGGACAGGTGCACATCCTGCAGGTGGACCAGTGCGGGCGCCGTGCCTGCTGGGGCATCGGCAGTGGCGAGTTGGGAGAGAAAGGAGTCAGTGGCGTTCATGGCGTCGCTCCAGGGCGCGGGTGGCGCGGGCAATCGGATAGCAATAGGCGAAAAACAGCGCGAGCAGCGTGAAGTACACAAGGATGGTGAAGTCCGTGCGTGCCACGGTGTTGCTGGCGATCTGGGCGGTGTCCACCACGTCGTGCACGCCCACCAGCGAGGCCAGCGAGGTGCTCATGGTGATGCTGGCGTAGAGGTTCATCCACGGCGGCAGCATGCGGCGCACGCACTGCGGCAGCACGATGAGGCGGAAGATCTCGCTGCGGCGAAAGGCCAGCGACTGGGCCGCCTCCCACTGCGCGCTGGGAATGGACTGGATGGCTCCCCGGAAGATCTCGGCCACGTTGGCGCTGGTGGGCAGGGCCAGGCCCAGCACCACCTTGACCCAGTCGGGGAACGGAAAGGTCCAGCCCACCAGCTTCAGCTCGAACGGGAACACATAGGTGGTGAAGTAGATGAGCACCAGGATGGGCGCATTTCGAAACAGCTGCACATACCAGCGCACGCCCGTGCGCACGGCCGGCGTGGGCGACAGCGACAGGGCGCCCAGCACCAGGCCGGCCACGGTGCCGATGGCCACGGCCAGCACGCTGATCTCGATGTTGACCAGGAGGCCGCGCAGCAGCGCAGGCAGCCATTTCCACAGGTGCACGAAGGCGGGCGGGGTGCTGTCCGTGGCGGCCCAGCAGGCGCACAGGGCCAGCAGTGCGGCGCCTGCGATCAGCCAGGGGCTGCGCGCCGCGCGCAGCAGGGCGGCGGGCAGCGGGCGGGGCGCGGCGCCGGGGTTCAGGGTGGCTTCATTGGCCATAGCCGGGCATCCTCAGGTGTTGTTCCAGCCAGCGGCCCGCCAGGCTGACCAGCCAGGTCAGCAGGCCGAACCACAGCAGGATGAGCAGCAGCAGCTCCAGCACGTTGTCGCGCTGCGACCAGATCATGATGGACTCGTAGGTCACGTCGCCCACGGCAATGGCCGAGGCCACGGCCGTCATCTTCACCAGGTCCACCAGGTTGTTGGTCAGCGAGGGCAGGGCAAAGCGCACGGCCAGCGGCAGCTGCACGCGCACCAGCAGCTGGCGCTGCGAAAAGCCCAGCGAGCGTGCCGCCTCCAGCGTGGTGGCGGGCACGGCCTCGATGCCGGCGCGCAGCGCCTCGGCATGGAACACGCCCTTGTGCAGCGAGACCACGATCACCACCCAGACAAAGGGCGTGAGCGGGTTGTTGCCCGCGCCCCAGTCGCGCAGCTGCTGGGTGATCAGCATGTTGAGCACCAGGAAGGCGCAGTACAGCTGCACCAGCGTGGGCGTGTTGCGCGTGACCTCCACAAAGGCGCGCGCAGGCCGTGCCAGCCAGGCGCGGCCCGAGGTCAGGGCCGCCGCCAGCGCCACGCCGGCCGCCAGGCTGCCGGCAATGGTCAGCAGGGCCAGCTGCACGGTCACGAACATGCCGCGCACAAAGGCCTGGCGCTCGGACACATCCAGCACGAAGGCGTAGTTCAGGCCCAGGCCCTTGAGCGCTTGCACGCCCTGGGCAAGCAGGCTGTCGTTCATGGCACGGCCTCCAGGGCGGCCGGCTGTGCATGCGCTTGCGCTTGCGCAGCGGGGTCTTTCAGCGCGGCCACGGCGCGTGCGATGCGGGCCGTGGCCTCGGCCAGCACCTCGTCGCTGGCGGCCGTGGAGATACGGAAGTAGGGCGACAGGCCGTAGGCCCCGCCATCCACGGCAGCCACGCCTTCGGACTCCAGCAGCCATTCGGTCAGGTCGGTGTCGCTGGCGATGGGCTGGCCGTCCGGGCGCAGGTGGCCTATCAGCGCGCCGCAGTGCACAAAGGCAAAGAACGATCCGCCCGGCGGCAGCAGGGCCAGGCCCGGCACCTGGGCCAGCGCCTGGGTGACCCGTTGCGCGCGCCGCGCATAGGCGTTGCGGGCCTGCTGCACAAAGCTCTGGTCGGGCGACTGCAGCGCCGCCGTGGCTGCGGCCTGTGCCGCGGAATTGGGGCCTGACGAGGCCTGCGACTGGATCACCACCATGGCCTGCACCAGCGCGGCCGGGCCTGCGCCCCAGCCGATGCGCCAGCCGGTCATGGCATAGGTCTTGGAGACGCCGTTGACCAGCAGCGTGCGCTCGCGCAGGTCGGGGGCCACGGCCAGCCAGTGCGCGGGGGCCTGGGGCGTGAACCAGATGTGCTCGTACAGCTCGTCCAGCAGCACCAGAACCTGCGGGTGCTGGCGCAGCACCTGGGCCAGGGCGGCCAGTTCCTCGCGGCTGTAGACGGCGCCCGAGGGGTTGCCCGGCGTGTTCAGCACCAGCCAGCGCGTGCGCGGCGTGATGGCGGCCTGCAGCGCGGCCGGCGTGAGCTTGAAGCCCTGCTCAATGCCGCAGTCCACGATGACCGGCGTGCCGTCGTTCACGCGCACGATGTCGGGAAACGAAGGCCAGTACGGCGCCGGCACGATGACCTCGTCGCCCGCGTCCAGCGTGGCCGCCAGCGCGTTGTAGATCACCTGCTTGCCGCCGTTGCTGACGATGATCTGCCCGGCGTCGAAGTCCAGGCCGTTCTCGCGCCGGTACTTGGCGCTGATGGCCTGGCGCAGCGCGGCCGTGCCGGGCGTGGGCGTGTACTTGGTTTCGCCACGGGCCAGGGCCGCGATGGCGGCCTGCTTGATGGGCTCGGGCGTGTCGAAATCGGGCTCGCCCGTGGTCAGCGCAATGATGTCGCGGCCCTGGCGGGCCAGGGCCGTGGCCCGCGCGCTGGCCGCGGCATTGGGCGAGAGCCTGACGCGCTGCACGCGCTGCGAAAGGGGAAAGGGCGTGGTCATGGCGTGGGGCCTTCCTGGAATGCGGCGGCTGGCGTTGGAGAAACCTGCGGCAAGTCGTGCGGCAAATCGTCCGGCAGGGGCTGCAGCACCTTGCCGGGATTGAGCAGGCCCAGCGGGTCGAAGGCCTGCTTGAGACGCCGCATGAGCTGCAGCTCCACGGCGCTCTTGTAGCGGGGCAGCAGGTCGCGCTTGGTCTGGCCCACGCCGTGCTCGGCGCTGATGGAGCCGCCGTGGGCGTGCACGCTGTCGTGCACCACCTCGTGGATGGCGTCTTCCTGGGCAAACAGCTGCGCGGGCGTGCTGTCCGGCGCGTGCGACACGTTGTAGTGCAGGTTGCCGTCGCCCAGGTGCCCGAAGGCCACGGGCCGCACGGCGCCAAAGCGCGCCTGCAGCAGCGCGGCCGTGGCCGCAAGAAAGTCGGGGATGCGCGAGATGGGTACCGACACGTCGTGCTTGATGTTGCGGCCGTCGCGCCGCTGGGCCTCGCCCAGGGCCTGGTCGCGCAGCCGCCACAGGGCCTGGCTTTGCTGCAGGCTCTCGGCAATGGCGGCATCGGTGATCAGGCCGTCCTCGAAGGCCTGGCCCACCACGCACTCGAAGCGCTGGCGCGCATGGTCCTCGCCCTCGCTGTCGGACAGCTCGATCAGCGCAAACCAGGGCGCCTTGAGCGCCAGCGGTATCGGCTGCTCGGGCACATGGCGGGCTATCAGGCCCAGGGCCGTGTCCGACATCAGCTCGAACGCCGTCAGGCTGGCACCGAAGCCCGCCCGCGCCTGGCTGAGGAAGGCCACCGCATCGCGTATGCAGCCAAAGGCCAGCAGGGCCGTGTGTTGGGCGCGGGGCAGCGGATGCAGGCGCAGCGTGGCCGCCGTGATGATGCCCAGCGTGCCTTCGCTGCCCACGTACAGGTCGCGCAGCGCATAGCCGGTGTTGTCCTTGCGCAGCCCGCGCAGGCCGTCCCAGATGTCGCCCTCGGCCGTCACCACTTCCAGGCCCAGCACCAGCTCGCGCGCGTTGCCGTAGCGCAGCACCTGGGTGCCGCCCGCGTTGGTGGACAGGTTGCCGCCAATGGTGCAGCTGCCCTCGGAGCCCAGGCTGAGGGGAAACAGCCGGTCCGCATCGCGCGCTGCCTGCTGCACATGGGCCAGCACGGCGCCGGCTTCCACGGTCAGGGTGTCGTTGTCGGTGTCGATGGCGCGCACGCGGTTCAGGCGCGCCAGCGACAGCAGCACGGCGTGGCCCGAGGCGTCGGGCGTGGCGCCGCCCATCAGCCCGGTGTTGCCGCCCTGGGCCACGATGGGCGTGCGGTGGGCGCGGCACAGGCGCACCAGCTGCGCCACCTGGGCCGTGTCGGCAGGCCGTGCCACGGCCAGGGCCTGGCCCGTGAGGCGGCCATGCTGGTCGGTCAGGTAGCCGGCCGCATCGGCACCCGTGAGGACATGGGAATCGCCCAGGGCGTGGCGCAGCGCGGTGACCAGGTCGGCGGGGCCGGTGATGTGGCCGCTGGTGCTGGTGTGGGTGCTGGTGTGGGTGTGGGTGCTCATGCGGGCGCCTTCCTGAACTTGTCGTGCAGCTGGCGCAGCAGCGGCGTGGGCGTCATGCCGTTGCGCTGCTCCACCTCGATCAGCCAGCCCGTGCGGTGCCAGTCCTGCACGATGCGGTCGATGGCCGCCTGCGTGTCGGACTCGCCCTTGCGCAGCCAGATCACCGAGGGCGAGGGAATGATGTCGGCGGGCGAGACGATCTCGTAGTCCTTCCAGTCCGCATTGCTGGCCACGAGTTCGCGCAGCGTGGGGCTGACATGCACGGCGGCCGCGCAGTTGCCGCCCTTGAGGGCCAGCAGCGACTCGGGCTGGCCCCGGAAGGCCTTGATCTGGGCGCCGTATTGATCGGCCAGCGGCTTGGTGAAATTGCTGCCCTGCGACACGCACACGGGCTTGCCGCGCAGGTCGTCCCACTGGCGCACGCCGCTGCCCTTCTTGGCGATGGCGGCGCCGCCGACTTCCTCGAACGGCGTGGGCACGAAGGACAGGATCTCGCTGCGCTCCTGCGTCCACTGCATGTTGGCGATCAGGATGTCCACCTTGCCCTGCTGCAGGAACTGCACGCGGTTGGACGGCTGGACCTGCACGGTCTCCACCCCCACGCCCAGGCCCTTGGCCACGCCTTCGGACAGCTGCACGTTGTAGCCCACGTGCCTTTGCGTGACGGGGTCTATGGTGCCGAACGGCGGCCCTGAAAGCATCACCCCCACCACGATCTTGCCGCGCTGCTTGATGCGGTCCAGCGTGGCGTCGGCATGGGCTGCCAGGGCCGTGAGGGCGAGCAGGGTCGCCAGTGCGGTGCGAGTCGGCTTCATGGCTTGGCTCCCTTGGCGGCGGCCTGGGTTGCCTGCGCATCGGCTTGTGCTGCCGCATACACCGCGAAGTCGTAGGGCGCGCGGTCGAACTGGCCCTTCAGCGCGCGTTCGTGGCGCTCGGCGATCCAGGTATCGGGCACGCCGCTGGCGCGGGCCACCTTGAGCAGAAAGCCCGTGCGGTGCCAGTCCTGGATGGCCTTGTCCACGAAGGCCTGGGTGTCGGCCTCGCCGCGGCGCGTCCACACCACGGTGGGCGAGGGAATCAACTGGTCCTGCGTACCCAGCTCGAAGTCCTTCCACTCGGTCGCATTCGGGCCGGTGAGCTTTTCATAGAGCGCGGGCTGGATATGGACCGAAGCCGCGCAGGTGCCGCCCTTGAGCGCCAGCAGCGACTCGGGAATGCCGCGCAGGCCCTTGACCACGGCGCCATAGCTCTCGGCCAGGGGCTTGGCGAAGTTGCTGCCCTGCGACACGCAGGCCACCTTGCCGCGCAGGTCTTCCCAGCGCTTGATGCCGCTGGCCTTGGCCACCAGGGCGCCGCCGCCGATCAGGTCGTAGGGCGTGGGCGCGAACGAGAGGATCTCGCTGCGCTCCTGCGTCCACTGGATGTTGGCGATCAACAGGTCCACCTTGCCGCTTTGCAGGAACTGCACGCGCGTGGAGGCGGTCACGGGAACCGTCTCCAGCGGCACGCCCAGGCGGCGCGCGATGTCGGCGGCCAGCTCGGTCTGGTAGCCGCCGGTCTTGCCGGTGGCGGGGTCCAGCACGCCGAACGGCGGGCTGGCGCCATCAATGCCCACGGACAGCTTGCCGCGTTGCTTGATCTTGTCCAGCGTGGCATCGGCGTGGGCGGCGCCGGCGCCCAGCAGCAGGGCCAGGGCGGCGGCAAGGGGGGGAAGAAGGCGGGGCATGCGTGAATCCATCAGGGAACGGAAGGCCCGGCCCCGTCTTGCGGGGCCTGGGCCTGGGTGGTCGAAAAAAAGCAGGGGTGGACCGCCGTGGCGGTCGGCGGTCAGCTGGCGGACTTGAACTTGGCCTGCAGCTCGGGCAGCAGCGGGTTGGCCGGCTCGATGCCCACGCGCTTTTCGGCGGCGATCAGCCAGCCCGTGCGGTGCCAGTCCTGCACCACCTTGTCCACGGCGGCGATGGTGTCGGCCTCGCCCTTGCGGGTCCAGACCACGGAAGGCGCGGGCAGCACCTCGCTGGCGATGGGCGCCGAGTACTGCGCCCATTCGGGGTTGCTGCGCAGCAGCGGGTAGATCAGCGTGCTGTCATGCACGGCGGCCACGCAGTTGCCGCCCTTGAGCGCCAGCAGCGAGTCCGACGAGCTCTTGTAGCCATGCACCTGGGCGCCGTACTCGCTGGCCAGCGGCTTGGCAAAGCTGCTGCCCTGGGACACGCACACGGGCTTGCCGCGCAGGTCTTCCCACTTGGCGATGCCGCTGCCCTTGCGCACGGCGGCAATGCCGCCCACGCGGTAGAAGGGCGTGGGCGCGTAGCCCAGGGTCTCGGCACGGTCGGGGTTCAGCTCCATGGAGGCGATCAGCAGATCCACCTTGCCGGCCTGCAGAAACTGCACGCGCGTGGCGGTCTGCACCTGGACCAGCTCGGCCTCCACGCCCAGGCCCTTGGCCAGGGCGCGTGCCAGCTCGGGGTTCCAGCCCACGAGCTGCTGGGTGGACGGATCGATGGAGCCGAAGGGCCCGCCATTGACCAGCACGCCAATGGTGACCTTGCCGCGCTGCTTGATCTTGTCCAGCGTGGCATCGGCCCGGGCCTGGGTGCAGGCCAGGGCCAGCGCGGCGGCGATGAAGGTCAGGGATGCGGAAAGGGTGGCGCGGGGCTGGCGGCGCAGGGTGGGGCTTGTGTGCATGGCGGGAGCGGGGCGGTGGGGACGAACGAAAGATGCGTACGCTCGCATCTTCTGGCCGCCCTTGACCCACGGCAACAAAGCTTTGGGAGCATGTTTATGCGCTTTGCGTCGCTGCATCAGGGTGATCACCAGGGAAATGTGGGCCCGAAGCAGGGCGGGTCGATGGTGTAATCGCGACGGCCGGGGTGCTGCACCCACCGGCACCTCCCAGCGAGCCCTCTTCCATGCACCAAGCCCTAGCGTCCCTACTCGCCCCTCTCGCCTGCGCTGCCCTGTTGTGTGGCAGCCCCGTGGCCCGGGCGGCCAATCCCACGAGTTCTGGCAATTGCGAGGAAAGCTCCACCAACATGTCCGAGGTGCGCGCCTGCCTGCAGGAGCAGAACGTGGCCCTGGTCAATGCCGCCTACGTCTCGCTGTCGCTCAAGCTCAAGGCGCGCATGCCCCAGGCGTCGGAAGAGCTGGAAGTGGCGCAGAGGAACTGGGTGCAGTACGCGCGCAGTGCCTGCGAGTTTCTTTCCGAGTTCAACTCGGCCAGCTTTGCCAAGGACGATGCGCGCACCAACTGCTGGAGCGACTTCGCCCGCGCCCGCGCCAAGCAGCTCAAGTCCTGGGAAATGCAGCTGGACAAGAAGCCCTGAGGGCGGGGACGCTGCTCACTGGTAGTTCAGCGTGAAGGTGGCCCTGCCGTTGGCCTGCCCCGTCGTGACTGCCGCAGCGGTCTGCACGTATTTGGCAGTCAGCGGGATCTTGAACTGGGCAACGCCCTGAACGATGGTTCCCGCACTCCATTGGTTGGTGTTGCCAGGCACGTTGGAGTCGGGGCCGTATGCGAGTGCGGTGCCATCCTTCAGTATCTGTATGCCTATTCCGGTGGCAACCGGTTTGCCGCCTGACGTGGCCTGGCTCAAGGTCAGGACGGTGCTCCGATTGCTGGTGTCGTTGGCATCGGTGAGCGTGACGTGGGGGTGCAGAACGCTTGCGGGCGCGCCGCCCTTGCATTCCAGCGTGATGTCGAAGTGCTGGGGGATGGAGGTGGATTGGAGGCCCGTGAATCGCAGGATGGGCACAGCGCCCATGGGTACGGAGATGGCCGAGGCGGCCACCGAGCAGGAGGGACCGACCACCACCCTGGTACGGCCGGACAGGTTGGCGTATCCTGCGGTGCAGCCGGGGCACTGGAATCGCATCTCGACGTTCATCCCGGAGCCCGTTAGCGTGCCAGCGGAAACGTTGCCGGTTTTCACCAGCTCGATCCAGACATCCTGGCGGGATGAAGCATTCCAGAAATAACCCAGCGCGCCCGAATTATTTTCTGATTCGGTGGTAATGGGCATGGTTCTGCCACTGGGAGCGCCGGGGCCGCGCCATGTGGCCCACCAGCGGATTCCAATGCCGGGAATATTGGTGCTGTAGACATTATTGTATCCGGGCGTCTTGCTTCCGGATTGGACATTGGCAGCTACAACGGCTTTTTCAACATCGTACTCGAATGCCGTGTTCAGCACTGCTCGCAGATTAAATACGGTTACCGTAGACTTCCATAGCGTCGATCCGTTGGCGTAATTTCCGGGTACTGTTATTTCCTCGGGCAGTGAAATGCTGGAACTGGTGGGGGAGAATACGCCCCCGGCAAAGGCATTGGTGTTCATCGTTGCCGCTGAAAAGGCGATGAGAAATGGAAGGGCGATCAATGCAAGGCGGCGTACTTGCGAGAAAAATGAGGGAATGAAAGAAAAATGCATGATACTGATTCGGTCCATTGCTGAAGTATGTTTCTCGAAAATATCACGCAATAGTTTTATCGAACTTTTGAGTGACTAAGGAGGGGGGAATGAAAGCATCGAATCATTCGATGTGTGGCCTCTTAGGTATTTCACACTCTACGCCGAAGATATGAGTTGATGCAATCAGATTGTTCTGAAAATGGAGCGTGGCTCAGTCAAAAGCCGCCCATGCACGCCATTCGTAAAGAGCAAGGCCCGCGTGTCACGCAGCTCGGGTGCGTGGGAGGTCGCGCAGACAAGCCAGGTTCAGTCCGCTCGCGGCCCCGGCGACTGTCGTGAGCGCGCCAGGCCGCTCAGGTACTGAGAGGTGCGGTCGAAGAAGCGTCCCTGGCACCTCTGGCGGCTTGCCAGAGCGCATCGGCCAGGGCTGTGATCTCAGGGGCCAGGTGCAGGCGTTCCAGCCAGCGGCCCGCAATGCCGCTGGCGCCGTGGAGGGCTCCGGCCAACTGGCCCGTGATGGCTGCCGTGGTGTCGGCGTCATCGCCCAGGTTGGCGGCCTGCAGTACCGCGCCTTCAAAGCTGTCATGCCTCGCAAAGCACCACAGGGCCGCCTCCAGGCTGTCCACCACGTAGCCGCTGCCGCGAATCTGTGCGGCCGGCTTGTCGCGATAGTCGCCACGGGCAATCTCCCGCAGGCGCGGGCTGGCGCCGTCTTGCAGAACGCCGCCCAGGTCCAGAACCTGCGACCGGGGCAGTCCCTGCAGTGCCCGGCTCAGCGACACGGCGAACAGGCGGCAGGCCTGCAGGCATTCAGGTGCCGCGTGGGTGGTGCGTGAGCTGAGTTCAGCCATGCGCTGCACCAGGTCCTCGTCGGGGCCGAAGAACATGGGCACGGGCGCCAGCCGCATCAGGGAGCCGTTGCCGGCCTGGTCCGGGTCGGGCGACCCGGCCAGCGGATCGCCGGTGGCCAGGAAGCGCTGGATGGCCGCCCTGGTGGCCATGCCGATGTCAAAGCAGTTGCCGGTGGAACTCCAGTACCCCCATTCGTACCAGTTGGCATAGCGCGTCATCTGGTCCTGCGGGTCGCAGCCGCCGCGCTGGAGCAGGCTTTCGGCCAGGCACAGGGCCATGGAGGTGTCGTCGGTCCACTTGCCTGCGGGCAGCGAGAACGGGCCGCCGCCGACCATGTCGGTCAGCGGCGCAAAGCTGCCGCGCGGCTGGAATTCCAGCGTCGTTCCCACGGCGTCGCCGCAGGCCAGGCCCAGCAGGGCACCACGGTATCGGTCCAGCGTGTCCATGGCCACGCCTGTGCTCTTGATCATGGTCGGTCAGGGAGCGGTGCTGCGCAGCCGCGCCCGCACCTGCATGAGGGCAAAGCCCAGCAGGTTCAGGCCCTGCCAGCGCGCGGGGTCGGTGACGCGCACATCGTCGGCAGCCAGGCCGATGCCCCAGATGGCGTCCACGGGGCTGGCCTCCACCAGCACGCGGTCGCCCGTGTTCAGCAGATAGCGGGCCAGGGCGGGGTTCTGGGAGAACTTGGCCTGGTTGGCGTGCACCACGATGCCCATGCGCGCGGCCACCCAGGCCGCTTCATCAAAGCCCTGGATGCCACGCCCCAGCTTCTTGGCCTCGCCCGGCGTGCGGCAGCGCACGATGGCCGCGTGCGCCGCCTCGTCGCCAAACAGCCGCGCCTTGCCCGCCATCATGAAATGCTCGGCCGTGGGGTAGTGCTGGCCATCGACCTCGAAGCCCGCCTCGAACCACTGGCTCATGCAGGTCTTGCCGATGGAGCCATCGGCCGCAGGCTGGTGGCCCCAGAACGGCAGGAAGCGCGGGGTGAGACCCTGGGCCATGGCGTGCTGGAGGTCTTGCAGGGAGGCGATGTGGGCTGTGGTGGTCATACGGAGTTCTCAGGTGCGCAATTCTTCCTGTCGAGCCGCACGTAGACGCGCTCCACGGGAGTCATGAGCATCGGATTTTCATCCTGGGCATGGGCCCGCTGCTCGATGACGAAGGATGTCATGTCGATGACCTCCAGCAGTTCCTCCGTGGCGAAACGGCGTAGCAGCTTGCCACGCAAGCCCAGCTGGATGGCACGCAACGGCAGCTTGGCGCCGCTGGGGGCATGGTCCGGATCCCATTGCTGGCGCACCTCGGAGGTGGCCACCGCTTGCTGCCACTCGGGCAGGCCAGCGTAGAGCTGGGGGTTGAAGGTGGAAGGTACAGCGGCATCCAGCAGGCTCTCGAAGAAAGTCCGGCGTATGCGCAGGCCGAGGATGACTTCCTGGCCGGCCTTGGTCGCCCAGCCGCAGCGACACATCATCCAGAGGAAATTGGGCTTGATCCAGCTCATGCGCGTGAAGCTGAAGTCCGGGCCGCCGAACCGGCCATGCTCCAGCGCGTGAAGGCCGATGGCCGGGCGATAGGCCTGGTAGACCACCACGGTGGAGTCGTCGTAGTGGGCGAGGATGTGCTCTCCCTCGGAAGGCCAGGTGGCAGATTGCTGCAGGTAGGGTGCTGTTGCGAGATTCATGGTCTGTTCGTTGTCGTTGTCGCTGTCGTTGTCGTTGTTGTTGTTGTTGTTGTTGTTGTTGTAGGTGTTCTGAGGGCGCTGCGCCACGCTGCAGGGCCGGTCCTTCACACCACCAGGCAGCCCTGCCGGTCCGACAGGCCGATGGTGGCCTGCATGCCCGCCGTGAACTGCAGGTAGTCGGCCTCCATGCCGTCCGAGAAGATGACGCCATGGTCGGGCATGCGCGAGCGCAGGGTCAGCGGCTGGCCGGCGGTGACCTGGCCGTAGACCAGCTCGGCCGTGGAGGAGCGGCTGGGAAAGGGCTCGCGCACGGCGAAGTCCAGGCGTGGCGCATCCCAGGCGAAGGGCTGGTAGTCGAAGTCGGTGGATGCGCCGCGCACGGCGCGGGCAATGCCCATCGATCCCGTGACGATGCTCTTGATCCAGGCCGACGAGCCCAGCCCCGTGGCGACGATGAGGCCGGAGGACGACTGGGATTCCTGCCGGTCGCCCAGCGCGATGTCGTACAGGGCCGAGGTATGGCTGCGCGGGCCGATGAACAGGTCGTTGGCGGCGCGCAGCACCTGGCCGTCGCTCAGGCGCGCTTCGGCCAGGGTGACGGCGCGCGTGGGGCGGCGGTTGGCGGCCACGTCGCCCAGCAGGGCGGCCAGGTCGGCGGGGGCGAAGGGCAGCAGCAGGCCGTCCCAGCGCGCGGGCTCGGGGTTGACGCCGATGAGCGGCTGGCCGTCCAGGTATTTCATGGTGTTGGCCACCATGCCGTCCTGGCCCAGCGCCACCACGATGTCGTCGGCGCCGAAGACGAAGTTGGGCACCAGGGCGCGGTCCACGATCTGGTAGCGGCCGCGCGCCTCCAGCGCCTGCACCACGGCCTGCAGGGCGGCGGCGTAGGCGGCGCTTTCGCGCAGGTAGTCGCCGAAGTCGGCACCCAGGTGCTCGATGTAGAAGCGCGCCTGGGACAGCGTGTGGTACTTGGCCACCAGCTCATCGAGCCGCGTGCGCCGCACCACCAGCACGGTCTTGTGTTCATTGGCGTTCACGGCGGCTCCTTGCGGGTTCGGTATCGGCCACGGCAGCTGCATGGCCTGCACCGGCGCCCATGAGCGACTGCAGCAGCTCGGGCGAGACGTTGAGCTGGCCGATGCGCTCGGCCTTCTCTGCAATGCCGCCAAAGGCCTGGGCGATGAGCTGGCCCGGCTGCATGCCCACGGCGGCCAGCGATTGCACGATGCGCGGGTCGGCCTTTTCCAGGGCCTGCATGACGGCGCCCACGCGGTAGGCCTCGGCCTCGGCCAGGGTGCGGCTGTTGGCGGCCTGGCCTTCGACGAAGTCGCGGCGGCTGGTCTCCAGCGCCACGTCGGCGGACATCTGTTCGGCGCGCAGCTCGTTTTCCTTGCGCATCTGGGCGGCCTTGGCTTCCAGCTGGGCCTCGCGGATCTGGCGCTTTTTCTTTTCCACGGCCACATCGGTATCGAGCTCGTTCTGGCGGATGGCGCGCTCGTTTTCCACGGCAGCCATGCGGCGGGCATAGACGGCGTCGTCCGCAGCCTTGAGGTTGGACTCGCGCGCCTCGGCCTCCAGGGCGCGGGCGATGTCGGGCGTGGGTTTGACGGCCATGACCGAGACGCCCAGGATCTCCAGCCCCAGCGCCTCGATCTCGGGCTGGGCGGCCAGCTCCTGCTGGGCCGTGCGCGCAATGAGTGCCGAGGAGCGCAGCGCCTGCTTGAGCTCCAGCGCCTGCACGGCCTGCTGGATGATGACCTCGGCCTGCATGGTCACGCGGTCGCCCAGGCGCTGCGGGTCTTCGGACAGGTATTTCTGGCCGTCGCGCGCCAGGGAGAAGTCCATCAGCGTGGCGGTCTGGCGCGGTGTGCTGATGCGGTAGGTGACCTGGCCCTGCACGGTGACGCTCTGGAAGTCGGCCGTCACCAGCTCCAGCATGAAGTGGCAGTCCTGGCTGCCCACGGGCACGGCGACCAGGGTGGTGGTGGGCGCGTAGTAGAAGAAGGACTGGCCCGCACCCTCGCGCACCACCTTGCCGGCGCGGAACTGCATGAGGTGGACCGTGGGTTGGGACTTGATGAAACGGATGCCGAACATGGTGCTTCTCCTTTAAGTTGCTCTGTGCAACTTGTATGGGTTGCATAGTGCAACTTAAAATCCGGCACGTCAAGCACAATCCATCCTATGGCTGAAAAAAATTCCCCATCCCCGCAGGGCGCGCTGGACTTCCCGCGCCCGTTCACCACGGTGGACGTGGTCATCTTCACGGTGGCAGACGATGCCCTGCAGGTGCTGCTGGTGCAGCGCCCCACGGCGGGCAGCGAGCCGTTTCCGGGGCTGTGGGCGCTGCCCGGCGGCTTTGTGGATGTGCGCCAGGACGCAGACCTGCTGGCCTGCGCGCGGCGCAAGCTACTGGACAAGACGGGTGTGGACAGCCCCTACCTGGAGCAGCTGGGAAGCTGGGGCGGCGCGGCGCGCGACCCGCGTGGCTGGTCGGCCACGCATGTGTATTTCGCGCTGATCCCGGGCCATGACCTGATTCTGGCCAAGGGCGCGAATGCGGCCGATGTGTCGTGGTTTGCCGTCGATGAACTGCTGCGCGCGCCTGCGCTGGCCTTCGACCACGGCGAGATCCTGCGCGCAGCGGTGGAGCGGCTGCGGGGCAAGGTGGAATACACCTCGCTGCCGGCCTTTCTGCTGCCCGAGCCTTTCACGCTGCCGCAGCTGCAGCAGGCCTACGAAGTGGTGCTGGGCCGCCCTGTGGACAAGAGCGGTTTTCGCACGCGCATGATGGCGGCCGGCTTTCTGGTCGAGGCAGGCCAGGTGGAGGGCACGTCACGCCGCCCCGCCATGGGCTACCGCCTGGCCGACCGCAGCGCGCCCGTGGTGTTTCCGCGCACCTTCAGCCCGCGCGGGTGAGGGCGGCCTTCGATCAGGATCAGGCGCCCAGCAGGCTGCAAAAGCGCTGCATGTCCACGTTGCCGCCGCTGAGGATGATGCCCACGCGCCGGCCGCGCAGCTCCTCGCCTTTCTGGCGCGCGGCGGCCAGGCCCAGGCAGCCGGTGGGCTCGACCACGAGCTTCATGCGCGTGGCCAGGAAGCCCATGGCGTCGACCAGCTCGGCATCGCTGGCGGTGAGGATGTCGGTCACGTCGCGCTGGATGATGGGGAAGGTGATGCCGCCCAGGTGCTGGGTCTGGGCGCCGTCGGCAATGGTCTTGGGGGTGTCTATGTGGACGATGCGGCCTGCGCGCAGCGACTGCTGGCCGTCGTTGCCGGCCTCGGGCTCCACGCCGTAGAGCGCGCAGTCGGGGCTGAGCGCGCGTGTGGACAGGGCGGTGCCCGACAGCAGGCCACCGCCGCCCAGCGGCACGAAGAGGGCGTCCAGCGGGCCGGTTTCCTCCAACAGTTCCTTGGCGGCCGTGCCCTGGCCGGCCAGCACGTCGGCATGGTCGTAGGGCGGGATCAGGGTCAGGCCATGGCGCTCGGCCAGGTCGCGGCCGATCTGCTCGCGGTCTTCGGTATAGCGGTCGTAGACCACCACCTGGCCGCCATAGCCCTTGGTGGCCGCCACTTTGGCGGCGGGCGCGTCATGCGGCATGACGATGGTGGCGGGAATCTCCAGCAGCCTGGCAGCCAGTGCAATGGCCTGGGCGTGGTTGCCCGAGGAAAACGCCACCACGCCGGCCTTGCGCTGCGCGGCGCTGAAGCGAGACAGGGCGTTGAACGCGCCGCGGAACTTGAAGGCGCCCATGCGCTGCAGGTTCTCGCACTTCAGGAAGACGCGGGCGCCCAGCGCCTCGTCCAGCGTGCGCGAGGTGAGCACGGGCGTGCGGTGGGCATGGCCCTGGATGCGTTGGGCCGCTGCGGCCACGTCGTCATAGGTGGGAAGGCTTGTCATCGGTACGGGAGAGAAGGAGTTGCAGATCGGCGGGGTGCCGGGACCTACTTGGCGTAGCTGTAGACCGTGGCGCGCGACACGCCCAGGTGGGCGGCAATGGTCTCCATGGAGCGGCGAAGGTCCAGCAGGCCGTCGCCCTTGAGTTCACGGACCAGGGCGCGCCGCTCCTCGGGCTTGAGGGCGCGCGGCGTGGTCGCCAGGCGCGCCGCGAACTGGTCGATGCGGGCGCGCACCGTGTCGGCACCGGCCCCGGCGCCCATGGGCGCCAGCATTTCGCGGGCCGGCGTGTCGCCGCTGACGGCGGCAAAGCGGTTGAGCATGCTCTGGAAGCCCTGGAACATCGTCAGGTCCACATTCATGCACAGGGCGGCGATGTAGCGGCCCTCGGAGTCGCGGATGCCGATGGACGTGCTCTTGGCCTGGCGGCCATCGGCGAACTGGTTGGGGTAGTTGGCGATGACCTGCTCGTAGCCGGGGTCCTGGATGCGGGCCAGGCCCAGCTCCGTCGCGCCCTGGCCGACATCGCGGCCCGAGAGATTGTTGTGGATGGCCAGCACCGCATGGGACGGGTCGAGCAGGTCATGCACCACCACCTCGCAGAACGGGGCAAGGGTCTGGCCCAGGCCTTCGGCGATCTTGGCCACCTGTTCCAGCAGTTGGCGCTGCTCGGGAGTGCGTTGTGTCATATTGGACATTTTGTTTTGAATTGGACAAAATGTCAAAACTCAGGCGACCTGCCTTCTTGTCCGTTTCTTGTGCTCCCTGCCATGTTCGACACCCTTGTTCACCTGCTGCAATCCCAGGACGCGCGCTTTCGCGTGATCGAGCACCCTGCCGAGGGCCGCTCCGACCTCGTCGCCGAAATCCGGGGCACGGCACCCGGCCAGGGTGCCAAGGCCATGCTCTGCAAGAGCCGCGATGCGTCCGGTGCGGGCGATCCCCAGCTGTTCCTGGCCGTGCTGCCCGGCGACCGTAAGCTGGACTTCAAGCGCCTGGCCCAGGCCGTGGGCGTGCGCAAGGCCACGCTGGCCTCGCCAGAGGAGGCCCAGGCCGCCACCGGCTGCGTGATGGGATCGGTGCCGCCGTTCTCCTTCAACCCGCAGGTGCGCCTGGTGGTGGACCCGGCACTGGTGGAGCGCTTTGCCGAGATCGCCTTCAATGCGGGCCGGCTGGACCGCTCCATCGTGCTGGACTCGGCCGACTATGTGCGCATTGCCCGGCCCGCGCTGCACAGCCTGAGCGGGGAGGGCGCCGATTGACCATGGATTGACCCTGGCGCGGGGCTGCGCCCACAATCGTCGGCAACGTCCACATCTCCTTGCCTGACCATGTCCACCCCTGCGAAGCAGCACCCTGACCGGCCCGATGCGGCCGGCTTTGTGCGTGCGGCGCTGGCTGCTGCCCTGGCCCAGGTGCAGTCGCATCTGGCGGTCTTGGAGGGCGGTGGCAGCGATGCCGAGACCATTCACCAGCTGCGCGTGGCCCTGCGGCGCCTGCGCACCGTGCTGCGTGAGTGCGCGGGGCTGGCGCCCGGCATGCGCGCCGAATGGGATGACCCCCTGGCCCAGGCCTTTGCGCAGTTGGGCACGCTGCGCGATGCCGATACGCTGGCCGATGTGGTGCGCCCGCTGCTGCAGGCCGCCCATGCGCCCCTGTGCGACTGGCAGGCGCCGCAGGCCGTGCAGGCGGATGCAGCCGCTGCCGTGCGCGAGCCGCCGTTCCTGCACGCGCTGGCCGAGATCCAGGCGCTGGCGCAGGCGCCGCAGGCAGAGCCATCGGCCCGTTTTGCCCACCTGTCCGCCGCAGGCACGCGCAAGTACCTGGCACGGCGGCTGGCGCGCCTGCACCGCCAGGTGCTGCGCGACGGCCGGCACTTCGACCGCCTGCCGCTGTCGCAGCAGCACCGCGTGCGCAAGCGGCTCAAGCGCCTGCGCTATCTGGCGGACTTTGCACGGGAATTCGCGCCCGGAATGTGGCCCGGCAAAAAGGGCCGGCGCTTTGCCGAGGCGCTGGTGCCCGCCCAGGACGCGCTGGGCCTGCACAACGACATGGCCGTGGCGGCCGAGCATTTCCATGCCGAGGCCGCGCGCGACCCGCGCGCCTGGTTCGCCGCCGGCTACCTGCAGGCCCGCCTGGCCACCAGCGCGCGCAGCAGCCGCCGCGCGCTGCGGGCGCTGGCCCGGGTGCCGGGCTTCTGGGCTGGGCGATAATCCGCCGCTGGCGCACCGCCGCAGCCCCTGGGCCGTGGCGGTGCGCTGTTGCTGAAGGTGCCTCATGCCGTTCACCGGCCAGGGGTTCAACGGGAAGCAGGTGCGCGATGCCATCGAGGTGGCCGCTCGCAATGCCTGCGCTGCCCCCGCAACGGTCAGCGGAATACAACTCCCCACGCTGGCGCGCCACCCACCGGTTGCGCGCCGCAAGCCACTGTGTCTGGACGGACATGGGAAGGCGGGGATGCCTGCTGCAGCGCGCCCACCCTGCGCGCCGCAGCGTTCCGCAAGCCCGGATACCGGCCTTCTGCATTGCTTTCGGACGCCGCGGGAGTGCGCCTGTCCGGTCCGGCCCCAGCCTGCGCTGGCGTGGCCGGCTCCGGCGTGCGCGCCGTGCGGCGTGGTTCAGACGATAGGCCCCACGGGTGACTGGGGCAGTTGGATTCAACGCATGCGCTTCGCTTCTTTGGCCGCCGATTGTTCCGGCCCCTTTCCCCTTCCTCCCTTCCTGCGCCCGGCCACCGCTGCGGCCGTGCTGGCCTGCTGCGCCGCGGCGGCCGGCGCCGCACAGGAACCGGCGGCCGGCAAAGCCGGTGCATCCGCCGACGATGCGCTGGACGCCGTCTTCGTGACCGCCACGGCGCGGCCCGAGGCGCGCAGCCGCATCGCGAGCACCACGCAGACCATCGACCGCGAGGCCATAGAGCGCTCCAGCGCGCGCTCGGTCACCGACCTGCTGGCCGAGAACGCCGTGGGCTTTCTCAGCGAATGGACGGCGGCCCAGACCTCGATGAACCTGCGCGGCGCCTCCACCGACGGCCAGGGGCGCGACTTCCGCAGCCAGGTGCTGGTGCTGGTCAACGGCCGGCGCGCGGGCACGGCCAACCTGTCCAAGCTCAGCCCCTCGGATGTGGAGCGCATCGAGATCGTGCGCGGCCCGTCCTCGGTGATCTACGGCAGCCAGGCCATGGGCGGGGTGGTCAACATCATCATGAAGACGGGAGCGACGGCGCCTGGCACGCGCGCCCAGGTCCAGGCCGGCTCGTGGGACCTGTGGCGCACCGATGCGCAGACGGCCGGCGCCAATGACCGCTTCGACTGGTACTTCGGCGTGAGCGCAGGCGGGCGCGGCGACTACGAGTCGGGCGACGGCGGCACGCGCATGGAGAACACGGGCTGGAAGCGGCGCGGCGCCAGCGGCGCCCTGGGCTGGCAGCTGCACGAGCTGCACCGCGTGGAGCTGCAGCTGCGCACGGACGGCATCTACAACGCGGGCTTTCGCGGATCGGGCGCCAACATCTACAGCCGCGACAACCGCAGCAACCGCTCGCTGGACCTGACCTACGAAGGCGCACTGCCCGGCCAGCGCCTGAGCTGGACGACCCACCTCTACAGCCTGGTCGATACCGATGAGTTCAACTGGGCATCGCCCGTGATCCGCTCGGGCAACAGCGCCGTGCCCGGCACGGCGCGCGACTACAACCACCGCCAGCTGGACGCCACGGGCCTGCGCTTTCAGCCGCGCCTGCGTGTCAGCCAGACCAATGACCTGCTGATGGGCTTCGACTGGGAGCGCAGCAAGCTGCGCTCCGACCGCCTGCGCGTGGCCATGCCGGGCGGCCCGGCGGGCCAGGTTGCGCCCTATGACAACAACCAGACCGAGCAGGTGCACGCGCTGTACGTCGAGGACGCGCAGACCCTGTTCGACGATCGCCTCACGCTGCGTGCCGGCCTGCGCAAGACCTGGGGCACGACGCGTTTCGACGATACGCCCAATCTCGCCCTGGCCCAGGCCAGCACGCGCGACTACGACAACCACACTTGGTCGGCCGGCGCCACCTGGAAGGCCACGGACCGGCTCACGCTGCGCGCTGCGGCCTCCACGGGTTTCCGCGCTTCCACGGCCACGGAGCTGGCTTCGGACTTCACGGCCGTCGGCGGTGGCCGCACCTTCGGCAACCCCAACCTCAAGCCCGAGACCAGCCGCCAGATCGAGGTCGGCGCCGCGCTGCAGCAGCCCGGCTGGCGCGTGGATGCGGCCCTGTTCCAGAACACCATCAGCGACCGCATCATCACCGTCTCGCGCGGGGCCACGACCAACACCTCGGACTACGCCAACAACGCGGCCGACATCGTGGCGCGCGGCCTGGAAATGCAGGCCGACATGGACCTGGCGCGGGCGCTGAACCTGACGGGCCACCAGCTCAAGGCCTGGGCTGGCGGCTACTACCACTTCAGCATGCGGGACAAGGGATCGCCAGCGTCGGCCAATACCGACAAGGTGCAGCGCATGTACCGCTACGAGGCCTCGGCCGGCGTGCGCTACGGCCAGGGCAGCGGGCGCCTGCAGGGCGACTGGAGCCTGCAGCTGTCCACGCTGCTGCGCGGTCCCATGTGGTACGACACGGAAGAGGCGCTGCTCATCCCGCAGGGCGAGCCCAGCAGCACCTTCATCCACCGCAAGGGCGCCTTCACCATCTGGAACCTGCGTGCCGACTACCGCGTGTCGCGCGGCGTCAAGCTGTTCGCAGCCGTCAACAACCTGTTCGACCTGAACCGCCATCCCATCTTCATCGCGCTGGACCGCGCGCCCTGCATCGCCAACCCGGCGTACCAGAACGGCGGCTGCGGAACGTCGATGGCCGGGCGCGAACTCATGGTCGGCCTGCAAGCAGAGTTTTGAGGACCATGGCATGAGGCAATCCAGCACCACGCGCCGCCAGTTGTTGCGCCAGGGCGCGGCGGCGGCCCTGGGCTGCGGCCTGCCCGCGGCCTGGGCCGACACCGTCGCTGCAGGCGGTCCGGTGGTGCTGCAGGATGCGCTGGGCCGGCGCGTGGAGATTGCCGCGCCGCCGCAGCGCATCGTCTCCATCTTTGCCTCCAACACCGAGCTTGTGGCCGCGCTGGGCCTGCTGGACCGCGTGGTGGGCGTGGAGGATTTCACGCGCTTTCCACCGGGCGTGGAGCGCATTCCCAAGGTGGGCGGGCGGCTGGGGTTCTCGGTGGACGCCGTGGTGGCGCGCCAGCCGGACCTGGTCATCGTCACGCCCGCGCGCCAGGCGGCGCACCAGCTGGTCGATCCCATGGAGCGCATCGGCGTGCCGGTGATGGTGCTGCTCAGCCGCTCGCTGGCCGAGGTGATGGACAACCTGCGCCTGGTGGCCCGCGCCACGGGCGTGCAGGCGCGCGGCCAGGTGCTGGCCCTGGCGCAGGAAGCGCGGCTGCTGCGCGTGGACCGGCAGGTGGCCGGCCAGCCCCGGCCGCGCGCCCTCATGGTCACGGGCCGGCTGGGCAACGGCATGCTGCTGGCGGCACGCCCTGGCACCTATACCGGCGAGGCCATGGTGCGCGCGGGCGCCGCGTTCGCGCTGGACGGCCTGGGCACCGTGCCCCAGGTCTCGCCCGAGGCCGTGCTGGCCGCCGACCCCGACGTGCTGCTGTTCGCAGGCACGCAGGAGGCCATGCAGGACCTGATCGGCCAGCGCGGCTGGCGCGACCTGCGCGCCGTGCGCGGCGGCCGGGCCACCACGGTGGCGCGTGCCGAGTTCCTGATTCCCGGGCCGCGCACCTTTGGCGGCGTGGAAAAGCTCTCGCGCTGGCTGCACCCTGCGGCCTGGGCCGGGGAGGCCGCATGAATTCCCTTTCACATCCACCTGCGTGGCGCCCCTGGGTCGGTGCGGTCCTGCTGCTGCTGGCCAGCCTGCTGATCGCCGCCTGCGCGGGCCACCAGTGGGCCAGCCCGGCCGACCTGCTGGCCGCGCTGGGCGGCGAAGACAGCCTGCGCAGCCGGCTGCTGCTGCAGTGGCGCGTGCCGCGCGTGCTGGCAGCCGCCCTGGTGGGCGCGCTGCTGGGCCTGTCGGGCGCCATCTTCCAGGGCGTGTTCCGCAATCCGCTGGCCGAGCCCTATCTGCTGGGCGCCTCGGGCGGCGCGGCGCTGGGGGCGACTGTCGCCCTGCTGGTTCCCATGCATCTATTGTTCGGCCTGTCCCAGGCATGGACGCTGCCCGTGCTGGCCTTTGCGGGTGCCTGGGGCTCGACCGTGCTGGTGCTGGCCGTCTCGCGCGTGGCCGGTGCCACCGATGCGGCCGGCATGCTGCTGGCCGGCGTGGCGCTGGCGGCCGTGCTGGGCGCGCTGCGCTCGTTCCTGATGCTGGCGCTGTCCGATGAGACGGTGAGCCTGCAGGTGGTGCTCAGCTGGGTGCTGGGCGGCATACAGACGCCGTCCTGGAGCGGCCTGGGCCTGCTGGCCGGTGCCTCCCTGGCCTGCCTGGCCGGGGCCATGGCGCTGGCGCGCGGGCTGGACCTGCTGGGCCTGGAGCAGGATGCGGCCCAGGGCTTCGGCCTGGATGTGGCGCGCTTCACGCCGCTGGCCGTGCTGGCCGGCTCGCTGGTGGTGGCCGTGGCCGTGGCCTATGGCGGGCTGGTGGCCTTCGTGGGCCTGGCTGCGCCGCACATCGCGCGCTGGATGGCGGGACCGCTGCACCGCGCGGCCCTGCCGGCGTCGGCGCTCACGGGCGCCATCATCGTCACGCTGGCCGATGCCATTGCGCGCAGCGTGCTGCCGCCGGCCGAGATCCCGCTGGGCCTGGTCACGGCCGTGGCGGGCGGGCCCTTCTTCATCGTGCTGCTGGCGCGCAGGCTGAGGTCCGCATGAACGATCAAGCCATGGACGACGCCGTGCCACGCCTGCAGGCCCGGTCCCTCACGCTGCGCCATCGTGGCCGCAGCGTGCTGGACGCCGTCTCGCTGCAGCTGCCCGCCTGCGGCGCCGTGGCCCTGGTGGGGCCCAATGGCGCGGGCAAGTCCAGCCTGCTGTCCCTGCTGGCGGGGCTGCAGGCGCCTGCATCCGGCAGCGTGCTGCTGGACGGGCAAGACATTGCAACCCTGCCCGTGGCCGAGCGCGCACGCCGCGTGGGCTACATGCCCCAGCGCTTTGCGCCGCACTGGGACCTGACGCTGGCCGAGCTCATGCACATGCGGCTGGCGGGCAGGGGTGATGTCGAGGCGGCCATTGCGAGCGCCGGGCTGCAGGATTTCGCGCGCAGGCGCTGGTCCACGCTGTCGGGCGGCGAGCAGGCGCGTGCCCTGCTGGCCACCGTGCTGGCCACCGACCCGCCCGTGCTGCTGGCCGACGAGCCCGGCGCCGCGCTGGACGTGCGCCACCGCCTGGCCCTGGTGCAGGCGCTGGCGCAGCGTGGGCGCGAGCGGCTGGTGCTGGTGGTCATGCATGACCTGGACCTGGCGCTGGCGCACTTCGGGCGCGTCATCGTGCTGGACCAGGGGCGCATTGCGCTCGATGGAGCCCCTGCCGAGCTGCTGCATGCGCCGGGGCTGGATGCCGTGTTCGGCGTGGATTTCGAGCGCATCGACGCACCTCCGCAAACCTTGCTGCGCGCGCGGCTGAAACAGGAGAACTGAACCCATGCGCATCGATCTGGCCGGCTGGACGCGCGACGCCACGCGCGGCGACCACCGTGAATTCCTGGCGCTGTTCGAGCGCGCCGAGCGCCTGGGTTTCCAGGGCGTGTGGTTCAACGAATTCCGCGTGCCCGATACCGCCTGGCCCTATCCCTCGCCCCTGCTGCTGGCCGCCGCCGTGCTGGCGCGCACCGAGCGGCTGCGCGTGGGCACCTCGGTGCTGGTGCTGCCGCTGCACCATCCGCTGATGCTGGCCGAGGAAATTGCCCAGCTGGACCTGCAAAGCGCCGGCCGCATCGACGTGGGCGTGGGCCGGGGCACGGAGCCGGTCGCGCTGCGTGCCCTGCAGATCGATGCGGACAGCACGCGCGAGCGCTTCGAGCAGTCCTGCTGCATCCTGGTGGAGGCGCTGTCGGGCAGGCCCATCGTGGCGGGGCAGGGGCCGTGGAGCTTCGAGGACCGGCCCGCCCTGCCTTTGACCGTGCAGCGCCCGCATCCTCCCTTGTATGTGGCCGGCTCCACGGCAGAGACCCTGGGCTTTGCCGTCGATCAGAATCTGCCCCTGCTGCTGAGCCTGGAGCCGCCCGAAGGCACGCAGCTGGAGCGCCTGGAGGCCGCTGCCCGGGAGCGCGGGCGCGATGCCGCCGCGCTGCGCGCGCGCTCATCGCTGGCGCGCTATGTCTGCATCGGTGCCGATGAGGCCGCCGTGCAGGCCCAGCTGGCCACGCTGTGGCCGCAGCTGTACCAGCGCCGCGTGTACTTTGCGGGCAAACGCGGTGTGCCGGCCGACCAGGTGCTGCCCATCGATGTGCCGCGCGTGCTGGCCGAGCAATTCATCCATGGCACGCCCGAACAGTGCCATGCGCAGATCACCGCATTGCGCGAGCGCACGGGCATGGGCCAGCTGCGCTGCGTCTTCAACGCCAACGGCCTGTGGAGCGATGCCCAGGCCCTCGCCGGCATGGAACTGTTTGCGCAGGAGGTTCTCCCTTCATTGCGCAGCGCCGTGCCTTTCGCCACCGTCTGACTTCCTCTTTTTTCTGGAGAACCTTCCATGCAAACCGCCAAGATTCCCGCCACCATCGTCACCGGCTTTCTGGGCAGCGGCAAGACCACGCTGCTGCGCCACATCCTGGACAACGCGGGCGGCCGGCGCATTGCCGTCATCGTCAACGAGTTCGGCGAGCTGGGCATCGACGGCGAGATCCTCAAGGGCTGCGGCATCGGCTGCGACGACGAGGGCAACGAGCGCGAAGGCGCGCTGTACGAGCTGGCCAACGGCTGCATGTGCTGCACGGTGCAGGAAGAGTTCTTCCCCGTGATGCGCGCGCTGGCCGAGCGCCGCGACCAGATCGACGCCGTGATCATCGAGACCTCGGGCCTGGCCCTGCCCAAGCCCCTGGTCCAGGCCTTCCAGTGGCCCGAGATCGCCAACGTGTTCACCGTGGACGCGGTGGTCACCGTGGTGGACACGCCAGCGGCCGCCAGCGGCCAGTTCGCCGCCAATCCCCAGGCCGTGGACGAGCTGCGCCGCGCCGACCCCAACCTGGACCACGAATCGCCGCTGCACGAACTCTTCGAGGACCAGCTGGGCGCGGCCGACCTGGTGGTGCTCAACAAGACCGACCTGGCCGATGCCGATGCCCTGGCCCGCGTGACCGCCCTGGTGCGCGAGGAGCTGCCGCCCGAGGTCAAGATCGTGCAATCGTCCCAGGGCCGCCTGCCGCTGGACGTGGTGCTGGGCCTGGCCAAGGCGGCCGAGACCACCATCGACCAGCGCGTGAGCCACCACGACCACGACGAAGACCATGACCATGACGACTTCGACTCCTACGTGATCGACCTGCCCGCCGTGGACCGCGACCGCCTGCTGGCCGCGCTGGAGACGCTGGTGGAGCAGCACAGCATCCTGCGCGTCAAGGGCTTTGCCGAGATCCCGGGCAAGCCCATGCGCTGGCTGCTGCAGGGCGTGGGCCGCCGCTTCGACCACCATTTCGACCGCGCCTGGCGCGAGGGCGAGGCACGCGGCACGCGCCTGGTGTTCATCGGGCAAGACCTTGACGAAGCAGCGCTGCGCAAGGGCCTGGAGAATGTGGCCGCCTGACCTTCCGATTCCGTACTGAAACCTGTTCCATGCACCTGCTGTCCACGCGCCCCGGCGGCTTCGTCGAGGATGAGAGCATCGTCACCCGCCTCGACCAGACGCCGGCCGACATCGTCATCCTGAGCTCGGCCGACACCACGCTGGCCCTGCTGTCCTCGGCCGTGGCCGCGCTGGCCGGGGCGTCGGCGGACTTTCCCTCGGTGCGGCTGGCCAATCTGCTGTACCTGCGCCAGCCGGCCTCGCTGGACCTGTATGTGGACGAGGTGCTGCGCCATGCGCGCGTGGTCATCGTGGACCACCTGGGCTCGGAATCGGCCTGGCCCTACGGCATCGAGCAGATCGGCTCGCTGGCGCGCCGCAAGGGGCAGCGCCTGGCCATGTTCTCGGGTGACCTGCAGGAAGACCCGCACCTGCTGGCGCGCAGCACGCTGCCGGCCGCCGCCTGCCGCCAGCTGTGGCAGTACCTGCGCTCGGGCGGCGCGGCCAATGCGCGCGAATTCCTCAAGGCCACCGTCTACCACGGGCTGGACCGGGGCGATGCGCCGCTGCCGCCGCGCACCCTGCCGCAGGCGGCTGTCCACGTTCCCCCGGCGCTGTTCGCTGCCAGGAGCCATGCCCAGGTCCATGCCCATGACGTGGCCGGCATCGACGACCTGCAGCGCGCCTGGACGCCGGGCGCGCCCACCGTGGCCCTGGTGTTCTACCGCTCCCACCTGCTGGCGGGCAATACGGCGGCCTTCGACGTCATGGCCCTGTCGCTGCAGCAGCGCGGCATGAACCCGCTGCCCGTGGCGCTGGACTCGCTCAAGGACCCGCTGTGCCTGGCCACGCTGCGCCAGCTCTGCGAAGACCATGCCGTGCAGCTGGTGCTCAACACCACGGCGTTCTCGGCGCTGGAATCGGGCACGGCCCTGGCCGGCGATGCGCCCGTGCTGCAAGTCATTGCCAGCGGCGGCAACCGCGAGGACTGGTGGGCCGACAGCCAGGGCCTGCGCCCGCGCGACATCGCCATGCAGGTGGTGCTGCCGGAGATGGATGGCCGCATCATCACGCGCGCCATCAGCTTCAAGGGCCTGTCCCACCGCTGCGCCTTCACCCAGGCCGACGTGGTGGCCTACCAGCCCGAGCCCGACCGCGTGGACTTCGTGGCCGACCTGGCCTGGCGCTGGTGCCGCCTGCGCAGCCTGCCCGCGCGCGACAAGCGCCTGGCCCTGGTGCTGGCCAACTATCCGGGCAGCGAAGGCCGCATCGGCAGCGGCGTGGGGCTGGATACGCCGGCCTCGGTGATCGCCATCCTGCAGCACCTGGCGGCCGAAGGGCACGAGCTGGGCGACCCCGCGCAGCTGCCCGCCGATGGCGAGGCGCTGATGCACACCCTGCAGCAGGGCATTGCCAACGACCCGGCCCAGTGGCCGCTGCGACCGGCCTGGCAAAGCTATGCGCTGGACGAGTACCTGGCGCGCCTGGCCGCGCTGCCGGACGGCATGGCCGACGCCATCACGGCGCGCTGGGGCGCGCCCGAGGCCGACCCGCTGCTGCGCCAGGGCCGCTTCATGATCGCGGGCCTGCGCCTGGGCCATGTCTTTGTCGGCATACAGCCGGCGCGTGCATTGGGCGGTAAAGGCATGGGCGCGCAGGACTATGCGAGCTACCACGATGCCGAGCTGGTGCCGCCCCACGGCTACCTGGCCTTCTACTTCTGGCTGCGCGACCGCTTTGCCGTGGACGCCATGGTCCACGTGGGCAAGCATGGCAACCTCGAATGGCTGCCGGGCAAGAGCCTGGCGCTGTCGGGCGCGTGCTGGCCCGATGCCATCCTGGGCCCGCTGCCGCACCTGTACCCCTTCATCGTCAACGATCCCGGCGAAGGCGCCCAGGCCAAGCGCCGCAGCCAGGCCGTGATCATCGACCACCTGATGCCGCCGCTGACGCGCGCCGAAAACCACGGCCCGCTGCAGGACCTGGAGCGCCTGGTGGACGAGTACTACGACGCCCTGCTGGTCGATGCGCGGCGCGGCGCGCTGCTGCGCCGCCAGATCCTGGACATCGTGCGCCGCCAGCACCTGGACCAGGAGCTGGACCTGGCGCCCGGTGCCGCGCAGGACGACGATGCCGTGCTCGAACGCATAGACGCCTACCTGTGCGAGCTCAAGGAAACCCAGATCCGCGATGGCCTGCATGTCTTCGGCGCCTCGCCTCAAGGCCGCCAGCGCCGCGACACGCTGCTGGCGCTGGCGCGCTTCCCGTCGGACGAAGGCCAGGGCCTGATCCAGGCGCTGGCCGCCGACCTGCTGGACAGCCCCGGGTTCGACCCGCTGCGCATGGAGCCTGCACGTCCCTGGACCGGCGCGCGCCCCGCCGCCCTGCAGGCCGTGAGCGACGAGCCCTGGCGCCATGAAGGCGACACGCGCGAGCGCCTGGAGCTGCTGGCCCAGCAGTTGCTGGAAGGTGAGGCCCCGGCCGGTGACTGGCCGCAGACACGCGCCGCGCTGCAACAGGTGCATGCCGTGCTGGCGCCCGCGCTGGATGCCTGTGGCGGCGAGGAACTGCGCCAGCTGCTGCGCGGGCTGCAGGGCCGCTTCGTGCCGCCCGGGCCCAGCGGATCGCCCTCGCGCGGGCGGCCCGACGTGCTGCCCACGGGGCGCAATTTCTACACGCTGGACACGCGCGCCATTCCCACCCAGGCCGCCTGGGAGCTGGGCCAGCAGGCCACGCTCAGGCTGCTGGAGCGCTATCTGCAGGAGCATGGCGAGTACCCGCGCACCCTGGGCCTGTCGGTCTGGGGCACGGCCACCATGCGCACGGGCGGCGACGACATCGCCCAGGCCTTTGCGCTGATCGGGGTGCGCCCCAAATGGGCGCCCGGCAGCCAGCGCGTGGTGGACTTCGAGGTGGTGCCGCGCGTGGGCATGGGCCGGCCGCGCGTGGATGTGACGCTGCGCATCTCGGGCTTCTTCCGCGATGCCTTCCCCGGCGCCGTGCAGATGTTCGACGCGGCCGTGCAGGCCGTGGCCGCGCTGGACGAGGACGCCGAGGACAACCCCATACGCGCGCGCATCCTGGCCGAGGCCGAGCAGCTGCAGGCGCAGGGCATGGACGCCGTGCAGGCCCGCCTGCAGGCCGGCTGGCGCGTGTTCGGTGCGCCGCCCGGCCACTATGGATCGGGCCTGGGCGGACTGTTCCAGAGCGGCGACTGGCAGGGCGATGCCGACCTGGCCCAGGCCTACCTGGGCTGGAGCCAGCATGCCTACGGCCAGGACGCCGAGGGCGTGCCCGCAGGCGATGCGCTGCGCCGCCGCCTGGGCGAGCTCGACGTGGTGGCCCACAACCAGGACAGTCGCGAGCACGACATCCTCGACTCGGGCGACTACTTCCAGTTCCAGGGCGGCATGGCCTCTGCCGTGCGCCACCTCTCGGGCCGCCAGCCCGCGCTCTACCACGGCGACCATGCCAACCCGGCCCAGCCGCGCGTGCGCTCGCTCAAGGAGGAGATTGCGCGCGTGGTGCGCTCGCGCGTCACCAATCCCAAGTGGATGGACGGCGCCAAGCGCCATGGCTACAAGGGGGCCTTCGAGATGGCGGCCACGGTGGACTATCTCTTCGGCTTCGACGCCACCACGCAGCAGGTGGGCGACCACCAGTACGCCCTGGTGGCCGACGCCTATGTGCTGGACGCGGCCACGCGCGACTTTCTCGTGCAGCACAATCCGCAGGCCCTGCGCGACATGCTGGAGCGCCTGCTCGAAGCCATGCAGCGCGGCCTGTGGGAGCAGCCCGGCGACTATCGCCAGCAGCTGGAAGACCTGCTGCTGGAACATGAAAACCATCTCGAAGGATTGCGCGCATGACCGCATCTCCTGACCTGGGCAGCGGCGCCCCGCCCGCGCTGCCGCCGCTGTTTCCCTTTGCCGCCATTGCCGGCCAGCCCCTGCTGTGCCAGGCGCTGCTGCTGGCCGCCATCGACCCGCAACTGGGCGGCGTGCTGATCGAGGGGCCGCGCGGCACGGCCAAGTCCACGGCCGCGCGCGCCCTGGCCGAGCTCATCGATGCCGCGCCCTTCGTCACGCTGCCGCTGGGCGCCTCGCTGGAGCATCTGGCCGGCTCGCTGGACCTGGGCCAGGCCATGGCCGGCCATGCGCTCAAATTCGCGCCCGGCCTGCTGGCGCGCGCCCATGGCGGCGTGCTCTATGTGGACGAGATCAACCTGCTGCCCGATGCCCTGGTCGATGTGCTGCTGGATGCCGCCGCCAGCGGCGTCAACGTGGTCGAGCGCGACGGCATCTCCCACCGCCATGCGGCGCGCTTCGTGCTGGTGGGCACCATGAACCCCGAGGAAGGCCAGCTGCGCCCGCAGCTGCTGGACCGCCTGGGCCTGTGCGTGCGCCTGGCCAATGTGCAGGATGCGGCCCAGCGCCAGGCCATCGTGCGCGCGCGGCTGCTGTTCGATGCCGACCCCGCAGCCTTCCGCGCCCGCCATGCAGACGCCCAGGCCGCGCTGGCCGCGCAGCTGCGCACGGCACGCGAGCGCCTGCAGCCGGCCGGCGCGCTGCCCTGGTCCGACGCGGTGCTGCAGGCCGCCGGAGCGCTGTGCATTGCCGCCCAGGTGGACGGCCTGCGCGCCGACCTGGTGCTGCTGCGTGCCGCACGCGCCTGGGCCGCCTGGCTGGGCGATGCCGAGGTCACGCCCGACCATGTGCAGGCCGTGGCCGAGCTGGTACTGGTGCACCGCCGCAAGCCGGGGGCGCCGCAGCAGCAGCCACAGCAGCCATCCCCACAGCAGGCGCCATCGAATCCGCCTTCGCAGTCGCCGGCACAAAGCCGGCCGCCTGCGGAATCCACGGCCAACGGCGCAGGCGACAGCCCGCCCTCCGAGGCCGACTGGGGCGCCATGCCGCCCGAGCCCGTGGGCCTGCTGCGTGTCGCCGTGCCTTCGTTGCTGGCCCGCGAGGCCGCAAAGCCCGGAGCGCCCGCCGCAAAAAAAGCCTGAGCCCTCGCGGCCCCGCGCCACAGGCAAGGGATGCGAGGGCGGGCCAGCAGGCGGCCAGCCAGCCCCGGCTGGCCCAGGCGCAAGGCGGGCCGCCCACCGGCAGCTGGGACTGGCCGCGCACGCTGGCCGCGCGCGGCGCCCAGGCGCTGGCGCCCGAACATCTGCAGCGCCGCCGTGAGCCGCCCCAGGCCACGCGGCTGCATTGCTTTGTGCTCGATTGCTCGGCCTCCATGGCCGCCAGCGGCGCACTGGCGCGGGCCAAGGGCGTGCTGCTGTCGCTGATGGAAGAGGCCTACCGCCGCCGCGAGCAGGTGGCGCTGATCTGCTTTGCGGGCACGCGCGTGGAATTGCGCCTGCCGCCGCGCAAGGCTGCGGCCTGGAATGACGACTGGATCGCGCCCATCGGCGGGGGCGGCGGCACGCCGCTGCAGGCGGCCGTGGAGCAGGCGGGCCAGTTGCTGCAGCGCCATTGCGGCGCAGAAGCCTCCTGCCAGGGCTGGCTGTGGCTGCTCACCGACGGCCGCACGCGCGAGCGGCCCGCGCGGCCTGCGGCGGCGCAGGAGGCAGGCATCGTGGACTTCGAATCAGGCCGCGTGCGCCTGGGCCGGGCGGCTGCGCTGGCCGCCGCCTGGGACGCACGCCATGTGCGGGCCGATGATTTCGCAGGCTGATCTGCGGCTCTGACGAGGTCAGGCCGGCCAGCTCAGCTCGAACAGCGCGCCGCCGCGCTCGCCCGGCAGGCATTGCGCCCGCCCGCCATGGGCCTGGGCAATGGCCTGGACCACGGCCAGGCCCAGTCCGCTGCCCTTGCTGGCCCCCACGCCGGCGTTTTTGCGGCTGCGGGCGCCTTCGCCGCGCTGGAAGGCGTCGAAGATGCGCGGCGCAAGGTCCGCCGCCACGCCGGGGCCGCTGTCTTCCACGCGCACGGTGCACAGGCCCTGGCGCACGCGCGCGGCCACCAGCAGGGGGCCGGGCTGCGCATACAGCATGGCGTTCTCCAGCAGGGCCAGCAGGGCCTGGCGTATGCGCACGGGGTCGCAGACCACGGGCTGCTCATCCAGCTCCAGCGCCAGTTGCAGGCCCGCCTGCTCCAGCGCCGGCCCCACGGCCAGGGTCACCGATCGCACCTCGCCGGCCAGGCAGGTCTGGCGCAGCTCCAGATGCAGGTGGCCGTTGTCCTGCAGGCCCAGCAGGCGCAGATCGTCGATCAGGCGGGTCAGCCCCTCGACCTGGGTCATCAGGCTGGCCAGCATGTCCTTGCTGGGCAGGAAGACGCCATCGGACAGGCCTTGCAGCCGTCCGCTGAGAATGGTCACGGGCGTGCGCAGCTCATGGGCGATGGCCGCGCTCCAGAAGGCGCGCTCCTGCGCCATGCCTTCCAGGCGCTGGGCCAGGCTGTTGAAGTCGTGCACCAGCTGGGCGGCCTCGTGCAGCGCGCTGTCGTCGGTGTGCGCGCGCGCCGAGAGGTCGCCCTGGGCCAGCTGGCGCAGGCTGATGGCCACCGAGTCCAGCGAGGGCAGGATGCGCCGCGACAGCCGCGTGGCCACGAAGATGGCGATCAGCAGGGCGATGACCAGGGTCAGCAGCACCCAGGCCAGCTCCACGCTGGAGGGCATCCAGCCGTCGGAGACGCTGGCCGGGTGAAAGGTCAGCAGCAGTGCATAGAAGGCGTACGAACCCAGCACGCACAGCACGACCACGGCCAGCGTGACGGCCGACATGGTCAGCACCACCTGCCGGCGCAGGCCCGGCACTGCGCTCATGGATCCATCCCCAGCCGGTAGCCCACGCTGCGCACGCTGTCGGGCATGCCCTGCAGGCCCAGGCCTTCGAGCTTCTTGCGCAGCTTGCTGATGTGGCTGTCCACGGTGCGTTCCAGCGTGTGGCCTTCGGGCAGGCAACTGAGCAGCAGCTCGGCGCGGCTGAACACGCGCCGGGGCGAACGCACCAGGCTGGCCAGCAGGTTGAATTCGGTCACGGTGAGTTCGGGCACATGCGTGGCGCCCTGCACCTGCACGCTGACCTCGCGGCTGTCCAGGTCCACGCGAAAGGGGCCGGCCTGCAGCAGCTTGGTATCGCGGAGCCGGCCCTGGCCGCAGCGGCGCAGCACGGCCTGCACGCGCGCCACGACCTCGGCCGCATTGAAGGGCTTGCCCACGTAGTCGTCCGCGCCAATGCGCAGGCCGATGAGCTTGTCCACGTCCTGGTTGAGGGCGGTGAGCATGATGACGGGCGTGTCGCCGCGCCGGCGGATTTCGGACAGCACCTGCCAGCCGTCGAGGCGTGGCATCTGCACGTCGAGAAGAACGAGATCGGGTTTCAAGTGGTGGTGCAGTTCAAGGGCCTGCTGGCCATCGGCGGCATGGACGGTGCGCAGGTCGCTGCGGGCCAGGTAGGCGCACAGGATGTCTGCGATCTCGGGCTCGTCCTCGGCAACGAGGATGAGCGATGTCGATGGCTGGAAAGGCAAGGGCTGGGCAATGATAGAAGCCATTTTGGGTCGCGGCGGCGGCTGTGTTCATCTCCATCGTTCTTCCACATTTCCCGGGCCGAAATGCCATCGAAAGAACGCAAGCTGTTTCCCTGTGCCGCCGCCATTGGCCGGCATGCGAAACAAAGCGATGAATATGAAGTCACAGCGGCAGTGCCGTATGAGCGGGTGGAGCGGTCAGCTTTTGCAGCGGCTCCCTGAGTGAATGGCCCTTGCGGCAACACGCCGCAGGCCGAAGCCGCACCGGCAGGAGTTTCCTTCATCCCCATGCCTCCTGGCAATCTGGATTTGCATCCGGATGGCCCCTCAGATGATTCGGCGCCAGGCGCCGTATTTTTTCCGCAGCGCGCCCTGGCGCGCATTGAAAACCAGACCTCGCGTCCATGCCACAGTTCTTCATTCACCGGCCCGTCTTTGCCTGGGTCATCGCGCTGTTCATCGTGCTGCTGGGCGTGCTCGCCATCCCGCAATTGCCGATATCGCGCTATCCCACGGTGGCGCCGCCCACGGTGAGCCTGTATGCCACCTACCCGGGCGCCACGCCCAAGACGCTCAATGATTCCGTGGTCTCGCTGATCGAGCGCGAGCTGTCCAGCGTCCGCCACCTGCTGTACTTCGAGTCCTCGGTGGACACCTCGGGCTCGGCCGAGATCAAGGCCACCTTCAAGCCCGGCACCAACCCGGAGCTGGCCCAGGTGGATGTGCAAAACCGCATCAAGGCCGTGGAGCCGCGCCTGCCGCAGGCCGTGCGCCAGAACGGGCTGCAGGTGGAGTCGGCCACGTCGAGCTTTCTGCTGCTGGTGGGCCTGATCTCGCCGGGCGGCGAGTTCGACGAGCTGGCACTCAATGACTACATGGCGCGCAACATCGTGGAGGAGCTGCGCCGCATCGAGGGCGTGGGCCGCGTGCAGCTGTTCGGTACCGAGCAGGCCATGCGCGTCTGGGTCGATCCGGCCAAGCTGATTTCCTACGGGCTGTCCATGGGCGACCTCACCCAGGCCATACAGCAGCAGAACATGCAGATCGCCCCGGGCCGCGTGGGCGATGCGCCGACCGCGCCGGGCCAGCGCGTGACCACGCCGCTGACGGTGCAGGGCCAGCTGACCTCGCCCGCGCAGTTCGCGGCCATCGTGCTGCGCGCCCATGCCGACGGCTCCCGCCTGGTGCTGGGCGACGTGGCGCGCGTGGAGCTGGGCGCGCAGTCCTATGCTTTCTCCAACCGCGAGGACGGCAAGCCCGCCACCAGCGCCGCCGTGCAGCTGTCGCCCGGTGCCAATGCCGTGCGCACGGCCGCTGCCGTGCAAAAGCGCATGGCCGAGCTGGCCTCCATCCTGCCGCAGGGCATGCAGCACACCATCTCGTTCAACACCGCGCCCTTCGTCAAGATCTCCATCGAGAAGGTGGTGCAGACCCTGGTCGAGGCCATGGTGCTGGTCTTCCTGGTGATGTACCTGTTCCTGCAGAACCTGCGCTACACGCTGATCCCGGCCATCGTGGCGCCCGTGGCGCTGCTGGGCACCTTCGCCGTGATGCTGGTGGCGGGCTTTTCCATCAACGTGCTGACCATGTTCGGCATGGTGCTGGCCATCGGCATCATCGTGGACGACGCCATCGTCGTGGTCGAGAACGTGGAGCGCCTCATGGCCGAGGAGGGCCTGTCGCCGCGCGATGCCACGCTCAAGGCCATGAAGGAGATCACGGGCGCCATCATCGGCATCACCCTGGTGCTGACGGCGGTGTTCATTCCCATGGCGTTCGCCAGCGGCTCGGTGGGCGTGATCTACCAGCAGTTCACGCTGTCCATGGCCGTGTCCATCCTGTTCTCGGCCTTCCTGGCCCTGAGCCTGACGCCGGCGCTGTGCGCCACCTTGCTCAAGCCGGTGGCGGCAGGCCACCATGAGAAGAAAGGCTTCTTCGGCTGGTTCAACCGCGGCTTCGAGCGGCTGACGAACCGCTACGAGGCCCATGTCACGGGCCTGGTCCGGCGCACGGGCCGCATGATGCTGCTGTTCGCGGCCATCGTGGCCATCCTGGTGTTTGCGCTGCGCCAGCTGCCCTCGGCCTTCCTGCCCGAGGAGGACCAGGGCTACTTCATGACCTCCATCCAGCTGCCGGCCGATGCCACGGCCGAGCGCACGCTGGACGTGGTCAAGCGCTATGAGGAGCATGTGGCGCAGCGCCCCGGCATCGCCTCCAGCATCTCGGTGCTGGGCTTCAGCTTCGCGGGCTCGGGCCCGAACGCGGCCATGGCCTTCACCACGCTCAAGGACTGGGACCAGCGCAACGGCGCCACGGCCGGCGAGGAAGTCTCGCTCGCGCAAAAGGCCATGGAACACGCGCCCGAGGGCGCCATCATGGTGCTGCAGCCCCCGGCCATCGACGAGCTGGGCACTTCCTCGGGCTTCACCATGTACCTGCAGGACCGCACGGGCCAGGGCCATGCCGCGCTCAAGTCGGCCACCGACCAGTTGCTGGCGCTGGCCGGCAGCAGCAGCGTGCTGGGCTCGGCCTACCAGGACAGCCTGCCTTCGGGCACCAGCGTGCGGCTGGAGATCGACCGCCAGAAGGCCCAGGCGCTGGGCGTGGGCTTTGCCGCCATCAGCGAGACGCTGTCCACGGCCATGGGCTCGCTGTACGTCAACGACTTCCCCAACGCCGGGCGCATGCAGCAGGTCATCGTGCAGGCCGACGCGCCCGCGCGCATGCAGATCGATGATGTGCTCCGGCTGAACGTGCGCAACGCTGCGGGCGGCATGGTGCCGCTGGCCGAGTTCGCCACGCCCGTGTGGTCGGAGACGCCGCTGCAGCTGGTGCGCTACCAGGGCTTCCTGGCGTCGCGCATCTCGGGCACGCCTGCGCCCGGCGCCTCCAGCGGCGCGGCCATGGCCGAGATGGAGCGGCTGGTGGCCCAACTGCCGCCCGGCTTTGCCGTGGCCTGGACCGGCCAGTCGCTGCAGGAGCGCCAGTCGGCCGCGCAGGCGCCCCTGCTCATGGCCCTGTCCATGCTGGTGGTCTTCCTGGTGCTGGCCGCGCTCTACGAGAGCTGGTCCATCCCGCTGTCGGTGATGCTGGTCGTGCCCCTGGGCCTGCTGGGCGCGGTGGCGGCCGTGCTGCTGCGCGGCATGCCCAACGATGTGTTCTTCAAGGTGGGCCTGATCACCATCATCGGCCTGTCGGCCAAGAACGCCATCCTGATCGTGGAGTTCGCCAAGCAACTGCGCGAGGAAGGCCAGGACCTGCGCGAGGCCGCCATCAAGGCCGCGCGCCTTCGGCTGCGGCCCATCCTCATGACCTCGCTGGCCTTTGCGCTGGGCGTGGTGCCGCTGATGCTGGCCTCGGGCGCCAGCGCCGAGACCCAGCACGCCATCGGCACGGGCGTGTTCGGCGGCATGGTCAGCGGCACGGTGCTGGCCGTGTTCTTCGTGCCCGTCTTCTTCGTCTTCGTCCTTGAATGGCAGCGGCGCATCGCCGGGCCGCGCGGCAGCGCGCGCCGGCCGCCGCCCGCTGCGGACCCCGGAACATAAACACATGCCCCTCTGGATCGCGCTCAACGCCCTGTGCTTTCAGGGCCGCCCGCCGGCACAGTCTTCGAACCCTTGCGCGCCATCGGCGCCTGCAGCCCCCGCGCGGCAGGCCGGGCCCACCGGACCCGAGCCGCCGCGTGCAAACGCCGGTGCGCATGCCGGCCCCCTTGGCGCCGACGGCGCCGATGGCGCCCCCTCCGGCACGGCCAGCACGTCCGTCCCATGATTTCTATAATGGCGGCTTCGTTCACCATTGCAGGAGGTATTCGTCCCATGCGCCATTGATGCTGCCGCTGTCCCAGCGGCCCGCTTTTCCCGACCCTGCCCACCGCACGCGCAATGCATGCAAAGCGGCAAGGAACTGCGTTGGCATCCATGAACCGCGATATGACGAATACCACGATCACGCTCGACGGCGTTTCCTGCGTGCTGCCCGATGGCAGCCCCCTTTTCTCCGATCTTTCCGAAACCCTGGACCACCGCCGCACCGGCCTGGTGGGGCGCAACGGCGTGGGCAAGTCGCGGCTGGCGCGCATCCTGGCCGGGCTGGATGCGCCCTCGCAGGGCCGCTGCCTGCGCTCGGGGCAGGTGCTGTACCTGGCCCAGCGCACGGACTGGCACGACCAGCCTTCGGTGGCGGCGCTGGCCGGGCTGCAGCCCGCGCTGGAGGCGCTGGCGCGCATCGAGGGCGGCAGTTGCGAGCCCCGCGACTTCGAGCTGCTGGCCGACCGCTGGGACCTGCGCCAGCGCCTGCAGGCCCAGCTGGAGCTGGCGGGCCTGGGCCATCTGCGTGCCGATACGCCGGGCCACGCCCTCAGCGGCGGCGAGGCCATGCGCGCGGCCCTGGCGGGCGCGCTGCTGTCGGGCGCCGACCACCTGGTGCTGGACGAGCCCAGCAACCACCTGGACCGCGAAAGCCGCCAGGCCCTGGCCGCGCAGCTGCAGCGCTGGCCCGGTGGCCTGGTCGTGGTCAGCCATGACCGCAGTCTGCTGCAGGGCATGGAACGCATCGTGGAGCTGTCGCCGCAGGGGCTTCGCAGCTACGGCGGCGGCTACGCCTTCTATGCCGAAGCCAAGGCGCGGGAGATGGCCTCGGCGGTGCAACTGCTGGAGCAGCGCAAGCTGGAGCGGCGCCGCGAAACGCAGCAGCTGCGTGAGCAGCAGGAGCGCCAGCAGCGCCGCGAGGCGCGCGGCCGCCGCCAGGGCCAGGAGGCCAACCAGGCGCGCATTCTGCTGGACCGGCAAAAGGAGCGCAGCCAGGCGTCGGCTGGCCGCCTGCGCCGCCAGCAGGCGGACACGCGCGAAGCGCTGGACCAGCGCGTGCGCGAGGCGGCGCGCCAGATCGACCTGCAGGCCGACATCCGCTTGCAGGCGCCGCCACCGGTAGGTGCTCCCTGCGACGTGGTGGCGCTGCTGGACGATGTGCTGCTGCCGTTTTCCCCGGGGCCGCGCCTGAACCTGTCTCTGTACGGTGGTCAGCGCCTGGCCGTGACGGGTCCCAACGGCTGCGGCAAGACGCGCCTGCTCGATGTGCTGGCGGGCCGCCTTGCGCCCCAGGCGGGCGAGGTGCGCCGCATGCGGGCCTGTGCCTACCTGGACCAGCGCCTGTCCCTCTTGCAGCCCGGGCGCACGGTGATGGAGGAGTTGCAGGACGCCTGCCCCGGCACCCCCGTGGATGTGCTGCGCACGCGCCTGGCCTGGCTCGGGCTGGCGGCCCGGCAGGTGGAGCAGCCCGCGGGCCGGCTCAGCGGCGGCGAGCAGCTCAAGGCCGCCCTGGCCTGTGCGCTGCATGCCGAGCCGCCCGCGCCCCTGCTCCTGCTGGACGAGCCCTGCAACCACCTGGACCTGCCTTCCCTGCAGGCGCTGGAGGCCATGCTGCGCGGCTACGCCGGCACGCTGGTCGTGGTCTCGCATGACGAGGATTTTCTGCAGGCCATCGGGCTGACCGACCGCCTGGTGTGGTCGCCGCAGGGCTGGCGAATGGAGCCCGCCTAGCTTTCCTGCGCTATCAGCGCCTGCAGTGCGCGCACATCGGTCACCAGCAGCGCCTGGCGCCCCTCCTTGCGCAGCAGGCCGCGCCGGGTGAGGGCGCCCAGCTCGCGCGTGACCTGCTCGCGGTTGGTGCTGATCTTGCTGGCCAGCACCGAGTGGGAAGGCACGGGGCTGATGAGGGCCGTGTGCTCGGGCGATACGCCCGCCTCCCGCGCCAGGCGCAGCAGCTCCCTGTGCAGGCGCGTGGGCACGCCCAGGGTGCTCAACTCCATGACACGGTCGGTCAGCCGGCGCACCAGGCCGGCCAGGCCTTCCATCATGCGCAGGGCGATGGCAGGCTCGCGCGCCAGTAGGGCCAGGAAGTCCTGGCGCGAGAGGCTGGCCAGCAGCGAGGATTCCAGGGTGACCACATCGGTGGAGCGGGCCTGGCCGTCAATGGCCGCCAGGTCGCCGAAGTGCTCGCCGGGCCCGTAGTCGCGGAAGCTGACCTCGCGCCCGCCCGGCGAATAGGTGGTGATGCGCACGCGCCCGCTGACCAGGAAGAACACGTCGCTGCCCGTGGAGCAGCGGTTGAACACGGGCTGGCGGGCCTGCAGCGGGCGCCATTCGCAGTCGGCGGCGATGCGGTCCAGGCTGGCGGTGCCCAGGCCCTCGAACAGGGTGATGCCGCGCAGGGCGAAGCTGGAGGGCTGGGTGGGGTGGGCCATGGAACCAATAGCGGGCGGAATGTACAAAGATTCTGGATCGGGCTGCGCTGTCCCAAGTTCCTTCAAGCCGCCATTGTTCCTGTCTTGTCCTGCCGTCGGGCGCATCATCCGTTTCCATGGCCCGTGTCCTTCCTCCGTCCCTGCCGTCCCTGCGCAGTCTCCACTGGTCCACCGGCCTGGTGCTGTGGACCTATGCGGCGCTGCACCTGTCCAACCATGCCCTGGGCCTGGTCTCGCTGGCCACGGCCGAGGCCGTGCGCGAGCTGGTCCACGGCGTGTGGCGATCCCTGCCCGGCAGCCTGCTGCTCTACGGCGCGCTGGCCGTGCACATGGGGCTGGCGCTGCAGGCGCTGGCGCGGCGGCGCAGCCTGCGCATGCCGGCGCTGGAGGCCGTGCGGCTGCTGCTGGGCCTGGGCCTGCCGCTGCTGCTGGCCCTGCACGTGCCGGCCACGCGGCTGGCGCAGGAGGCCTGGGGCGTGGACCCCTCGTATGCGCGCATCGTGCGTTCTTCCTGGAATCCGTCCAGCATGGCCATCCAGCTGCTGCTGATGGCGGCCGCCTGGACGCATGGCTGCATGGGCCTGCACATGGCCCTGCGTGCGCGCGGCTGGTGGCGGCGCTGGCAGCCGCTGTTGCTCACGGCCGCCGTGCTGCTGCCCGTGCTGGCGGCGCTGGGCATCGTCTCCATGGCGCGCGAGATCGCGGCGGCCGGTGTGCCCGCGCCGGCCGGGCCTTCGCCGCAGGCGGCGCAGCTGCTGCGCGATCTGACATCGGGGCTGCGCCAGGGCTGGCTGGCCGGCCTGGCTGCCTTGCTGGCCGGCCCCTGGCTGTGGCGGCGCATGCGCCTGCGCGGCGCCCGCCAGGTGCTGCTGCACTATCCGGGCCGCACGGTGCAGGTGCCCCAGGGCATGAGCGTGCTCGAAGCCAGCCGCGAGCATGGCATTGCCCATTTGTCGCTGTGCGGCGGCAGGGCGCGCTGCTCCACCTGCCGCGTGCGCGTGTCCGGCCCGGCGGCCCACCTGCCTGCGCCGGGGCGCGATGAGCGCCTCACGCTGGAGCGCGTGGGTGCGCCGCAGGACGTGCGGCTGGCCTGCCAGCTGCGGCCCACGGGCGATGTGCAGGTGGCGCCGCTGTTCCGCTCGCCGGCAGCCGCCCAGGCCGGGCGGGGCGATGAGCAGCGCGAGGTCCGCGAAGTGCGCGCGGTGGCCATCCTGTTCGTGGACCTGCGCCGCTGGTCCGGCCTGGCCGAGCGGCAATGGCCCGTGGACCTGTCCTGGGTGCTGGACCAGTATTTCGAGCGCGTGGGCCAGGCCGTGCACGACAGCGGCGGCATGGCCAACCAGTTCATCGGCGACAGCGTGATGGCCATCTTCGGCCTGGACACCGACCTGGATACGGCCTGCCGCCAGGCCGTGCAGGCCAGTGCCCTGATTACGGCCTGCCGTCAGGCCGTGCAGGCCAGTGCCCTGATAGACCGGCGCATGCAGGAGTGGAGCGCGAGCTTCGAGGCGCAGTTCGGCCAGCCGGTGGATTTCGGCATGGGGCTGCACGCGGGGCGCGCTGCCGTGGGGCGCGTGGGCTTCGAGCACACCACCACCTTCACGGCCGTGGGCGAGGTGGTCAACACGGCCAGCCGCCTGCAGGAATACACCAAGAGCGCCCAGGCCCGGCTGGTGCTGTCGCTGGAGGTGGCGCGCCGCGCGGGCGTGGCCGATGGCCTGGGCGAAGTCCGGCAGGTGCAGGTGCGCGGGCGCTCCGAGTCCTTGCAGGCCCTGCATGTGGCGCGGCCCGGCCTGCAGTGGCCCTGAGGGTGGATGGTGGGCGTGGACGATGAGCGTGGACAGTGAGCGCGGGAGCCGGAGAGTTTGCGCAAAGCTGTGCGTTTAGGCACTGACGTGCAGGCGGGCGAAGACGAGACTGCAGCCATGCAGAACGCAATCACGCGCTGCAGGATTTGACAAAGGATTCGCCATGAAGCACGCAAAGACCCTCTTCGCCATCACCGCCCTTTCTGCCGCCCTTTCCTCCGCGTTGTGGCCGGGCATGGCCTCGGCCGCACCGGCCGCCACGGTATCTGCAGAAACCTGGTTCGGCGCCGAGCCCGCCAGCTCCGGCCCCGCGCTGTCGCGCGCCGAAGTGCAGGCCGACCTGGCCCTGTGGAACCGCGCCGGCCTCAACGTCTACCGCGAGTCCGACGTGAACCACTGGGATGCCGACTACCAGCAGCGCCTGGCCCAGTACCAGCGCATGCGCAGTGGCCCCGAGTACCTGGCCGAAGTGCAGCGCCTGGGCGGCTCGGTGAAAGCGGCCGAAGGCCAGGGTTCCGGTCGTGTCCCGGGTTGAGCCGACGATGCGCGCCGCCACGCATTCCACTGCCCATGCCGCCGCATCGCCCTGGGCCGACTTCGCGCCGCTGCTGGCCCGGGTGCTGCTGAGCCTGCTGTTCATCTACAGCGGCATCGGCAAGCTGATGGGGCCGGAGGGCACCATGGCCTATATCGCCAAGGCGGGCCTGCCGCTGCCCATGCTGTCGTATGCCATGGCGCTGGTGGTGGAGCTGGGCGTGGCCACGGCCCTGCTGCTGGGCTGGCGCACCCGCGAGGCCGCGGCCGTGATGGCCGTGTTCAGCGTCATGTCGGCGCTGATGTTCCACAACCAGTTCGGCGACAAGGGCCAGCTGGTGCAGTTCCTGAAGAACCTGGCGATCGCCGGGGGATTCGTGCAACTGATGCTGGCGCCCGTGGCGCGCTGGAGCCTGGACGCACGGCGTTGAATGCGAGCCAGTGTTGTGCACTGAACACTGCCAATGAAACCGGCGCTGCCCAAAGCCGGGGACACCGAGGTAGGGCCGCCCCGACCCGAGGGTGTCGTCCCCCTCCCTCGCGAAGCGAGTAGAGAGGGGGAAGCGGCGTCAGCCGCTCAGGGGGTGCCGCCTGTTTCACACCTTGATGCCCTTCTCAGCCAGGCGTCGGGCATAGGCGGCCAGGATCAGCCGCTCCGAATGCACCAGGTAGTCATTGAGCGCGGCAGCGGCCTCGGCCGGCTTGCCGTCCTCGAACTGCTGCAGGATGCGCGCATTCATGTCCACATAGGGCGCATGCAGGAAGTGCGGGTCGCGCAGCAGGCCGAAGGCCAGGCGCAGCTCGGCCAGCAGGTGCTCGAACATGGTGTCCAGGCGCTCGCTGTCGGCCAGCTGCACCACGGCCTTGTGGAAACTCATGTTGGCCGTGCCCACGCCAGACCAGTCCTGGGCCTCGCGGTGGCGCTGGGCCGCTTCCACGGCTTCGCGCATCAGGCTGCGTGCCGGGTGCATGGGATAGGCCTGGGCCAGGGCCTGGCACTCCACCATGCGGCGCACGCGGTAGATGTCGATGATGGAGGCGATGCTGGGCGCCGCCACCGACACGCCCTTGTTGGGCTCGTGCACCAGCAGCCCCTCCTTGGTCAGCAGCCGGAAGGCCTCGCGCAGCGTGTTGCGCGAGATCTGCAGGCTTTCGCTGAGCGAGGCTTCCGACAGCTTCTGCCCGGGCTCCCAGGCACCATCGATGAGCTTGCTGCGCAGCTGCTCGGTCACGCGGTCGGTCAGGTTGAGGATGTCGGTGCTGCGGGTCATGGTGGTCGGGATGCAAGGGCCAGAGCGCAGTGTAGCCAGCGCCGGGCCGGTCACCGGTTTCGTGCAGTGCTCAGATGGGGTGTTGCAGCCTGGCGAAGGCCTGCAGCGTGCTGTCCACGGCGGCATCGTCGATATGGCGGTGCGTGACCAGGCGCAGCAGGCCGGCGCTGCCCGTGCGCACCAGCACGCCGGCCTGGGCCAGGCGTGCTTGCCACAGGCGCGCTTCAGCCGCGCTGGTGTCAACGCGAACCTGGACGATGTTGGTCTGCGGCAGTTCGGCCGCGCACCAAGCCGGGTCGATGGCGCGCAGGCCCTGGTGCAGGCGGCGGGCGCGTGCGTGGTCCTCGGCCAGGCGATCGACCATGTGCTCCAGCGCCACCAGGCCCGCCGCCGCGATCACGCCGGCCTGGCGCATGGTGCCGCCCAGCATGCGCCGTATGCCGCGCGCCCGCGCGATGAAGTCGGCCGGCCCCATGAGCACCGAGCCCACGGGCGCGGACAGCCCCTTGGACAGGCAGACGGTGACTGAGTCCGTGTGCGCAGCCATCTCGCGGCAGGACAGGCCCAGGGCCACGGCGGCATTGAACAGGCGCGCGCCATCGGTGTGCACGGGCACGCCATGGCGGCAGGCCAGCGCATGCACGGCGGCCAGCGCCTGGGGCCCGGCCACGGTGCCGCCCCGCGCATTGTGCGTGTTCTCCACGGCCACCACCGCGCTGGGGCAGCGTGCGGAGATGGCGGTGTCCAGCGCCGCCTCCAGCGCGGGCAGGGCGATCAGGCCGCCGTCGCCGGCCAGGCTGCGGTAGTGCATGCCGGTCAGGCCCGCGGCGGCGCGCTCGGCGTTCAGCAGATGGCTGCCGGCCTCGGCCAGCACCTCGCCGGGCATGCGGCCATGGGCGAGCACGGCCACCAGATTGCCCATGGTGCCGCTGACCACGAACAGGCCCGCAGCCTTGCCAAAACGCTGGGCTGCGGTCTCCTCGAGCGCGCGCACGGTCGGGTCGCCGTCCAGGCCGTCATCGCCCAGCGGGGCGCGGGCCATGGCTTCGAGCATCTGCGGCGTGGGGCGCGTGACGGTATCGCTGCGCAGGTCGATGGCGTCGGGAAGAGGGTGCAGGCTGGACATTAGTCGGCCTTGATGTTGCGTTCCTTGACGACGCGCGCCCAACGCGCCGCGTCGGTCTCCATCTGGGCGCCGAACTCTGCCGCAGTGCGGGGCGTCAGCTCCAGCCCCAGGGACTGCAGCTTGGCCTGCAGCGTGGGCGTGGCCATGGCGCGGGCCACGGCATCGTGCAGCGTGGTCTGGATGCCGGAGGGCAAACCGGCAGGCCCCAGCAGGCCGAACCAGTGCAGCACGGTCAGGCCGCGCACGCCGCTTTCGCCCAGCGTGGGAACCTGGGGGAGGGCCGGCGAGCGTTGGGCGCTGGTGGTGGCCAGGGCGCGCAGCGCACCGCTTCGGATATGCGGGATCACGGTGGGTGCCGAGGCGAACATGCTCTCGGTATGCCCGGCAACCACATCGGCAATGGCCTGCCCCGAGCCCTTGTAGGGGATGTGGGTGATGAAGGTGCCGGTCTGCTGCTTGAACAGCTCACCCGCCAGATGCGTGGCCGTGCCCGTGCCGCCCGATGCAAGGTTGAGCCGGCCCGGCTGCGCTTTGGCCAGGGCCACGAATTGCTTCACGCTCTGCGCCTTGAAATTCGGGTTGACGGTCAGCACCAGCGGCGATGATCCGATCAGGGCCACGGGCGTGAAGTCCTTGAGCGCGTCGTAGGGCGTCTTGTACAGGCTGGGCGTGATGGTGTGCGGCATGTCGGCCATCAGCAGCGTGTAGCCGTCAGGCGCGGCCCGCGCCACCATTTCTGCGCCCAGCATGGCCGAGGCCCCGGGCCTGTTGTCCACGACCACGGGCTGGCCCAGTTCACGCGACAGTTCCGTGCCCAGCGCGCGGGCGATGTTGTCCGAGCCGCCACCGGCCGTGTAGGGAACGATGATGCGCACGGGCTGCGCCGGCCATTTCTGCGCTGGCGCAAGGCCGGGCAGGGCAGCGGCGGCCAGGATGAGCAGGCGGCGTGGCACACCGCGGTGGGAAGCGCAGGGCACAAGGCGGTGGCGTTCGGCAGGCATGGCGAGAACTCCTTGGTGCGGCGAGAGAAAGAGACCATCGCGGCCCGGCCCGCAAGCCGCCACTGGCATCAACCGATGAAGCGCCCCGCGTTGCCCAGTACGCCCAGGTCGATGAAGCTGGAGCCCACATGCGGCGGCTGGCCGCTGTAGTCGATCACAAAGCCGCCCATGTCCCAGTTGCGCATGCCGGCCAGCGCTGAGCGCAGCCTGGCCTGGGTGGGGTCGCGGCCGGCGCGTTCCAGGCCCTCGGCCAGCACGCGTGCATTCACATAGGCTTCCAGCGAGCCCATGGAGAACTCCTGCTGGCCGTGGGCGCGCAGGGCCGATTGGTAGTCGCGCACCAGTTGCAGCCGGGCCTGATGGGGCGCGGGGACGACCATGGTCATGGCAAGGCCCCGGGCATCGTCGCCCAGCGGCTTGAGGCTGTCGTTGGGCAAGGTCACGCTCAGGCCCGTGAGCAGCACGCCGGGCACGCTTTTGCGCAGGCCGCGCACCAGCGCGACCGACACCGTGCCGGCCGTGGCCAGCAACACGGCGGACGGACGGGCCGCATGCACTTTGTTCAACACTTCGGCCAGGTCCTTGCCATCGGTGGCAATGGCCGCCTGTACGGAGGGGGCCATCTTCCCGGCTTCCAGTGCGCGTGTGGCGTCTTCCAGTATTTCCCGGCCGTAGGCGTTGTCCAGGTAGACGATGCCGATGCCCTTGAGGCCCATGCCTGCAAGCCGCTGTATCAGTCGTTGGACCTCATTGGTGTAGCTGGCCCGGACATGGAAGACGTTGCGCGCGCCCTTGCGCAGCGACGAGGCGCCCGTGATCGGCGCCACGTAGGGAACGCCAGCCTCTTCGATCAGCGGAATGATGGCCGCATTGTTGGGCGTGCCGTTGCACGACAGCAGGGCGAAGGCCGTGCCCTTGGACAGCATCTGCCGCACGTTGTCGGCCGAGCGCTGGGGCACATAGCCATCGTCCACGATCTGCAGCTGCAGCGTGCGGCCGTGAATTCCGCCGCGGGCATTGATCTGCGCCATGGCCGCTTCCGTGCCCAGCTTGATGTCGGTGCCGTATGCGGCCAGCGGGCCGCTCAGTGACACCGTGGAGCCGATGGTGATGGCTTTGGCGGACAGGCCGGCCTCGTCGGCAAAGGCATTGCGCACGAAGGCCGGCGCCAGGGCCGGGACCGCTGCGATGGCCGCAGCGCGGGGAACCAGGGAAACAATCTGACGGCGTCGCATGGATTCAGGGCTCGGGCAAGGTGGGTTGGGAGCAGGAAGGGCCATTCACGACGCCTGCCGCGCATGCGCCCCGCGCTGGGAGCGCGGCCCATTGTAGGAGGCGGCCTTGCCGCAGGCGATACCGGCGCAGGGGCATTGTTGCATTCATGTCTTCTATCGGTATTCAATCATCGATAGTTTTCCTGACTTTGGCAAGAACCCTGTCAGTGCACATTGCGTAGGCAGGTGTATGCGGGTTTGTACTATCAGTATGCGTTGATTGTCTTAATCACAATTCGTTTCTGTAAGACAAATTACTAGTTTTGTTGAACAAAACCAGGTCGGCAGCGCACTCCTTGCCACCGGGTTGGGCATGCGGGGTGGCTCGACGGCCGTCGCGCACCGGGGGTGTGAAGGGGGAATCAACATGCTGACTGACGTCAATCTCTGGCCGCTTATCGGGGTGGCCATCATCGTTGCGGGCTTCGTGCTGCGCTTCAATCCCATGCTGGTCGTGATCGTCACGGCCATCGGCACGGCACTGGCGGCGGGCTTTCCCGTCGACAAGGTGCTGGCCACCATCGGCACGGGCTTCATCAAGACGCGCAACCTGCCGCTGATCATCCTGCTGCCGCTGGCCGTGATCGGCCTGCTGGAGCGCCATGGCCTGCGCCAGCATGCGCAGAACTGGATCAGCTCCATCAAGTCGGCCACCGCTGGTCGCCTGCTCATCGTCTACCTGGCGGCGCGCCAGCTGACGGCCGCCGTGGGCCTGACCAGCCTGGGCGGGCATCCGCAGATGGTGCGTCCGCTGCTGGCGCCCATGGCCGAAGGCGCGACCCAGTCGCGCTTCGGCATCCTGCCCGCCAAGGTGCGCGACAAGCTGCGCGCCTACTCGGCCGCCACGGACAACGTGGGCCTGTTCTTCGGCGAGGACATCTTCGTGGCCTTCGGCGCCATCGTGCTGATGACCACCTTCCTGAAGGAAGCCGGCATCGAGGTCGAGCCCATCCACGTCGCGCTTTGGGGCATTCCCACGGCCATCTGCGCCTTCGTGATCCACGCCTGGCGCCTGGGTCGCCTGGACCGCATGCTCGAGCGCGAGCTGGCCCAGTACAAGGCGGGCGTCGCAGCCGACGCGGCCAATGCCAACGCCACCCAAGCCAAGGGAGCCTGAAATGACGCTGACCATCCAACACCTGTACTACCTGGTCGGCTTCGTCCTGGCCGTCACGGCCGTGATGACGCTGCGCGATGCCAGCAATCCCAAGCGCTGGTCCAGCGGCCTGTTCTGGGCGCTGTATGCGGCCGTGTTCCTGGTGGGCCATGAGCTGCCCCCCATGGTGGTGGGCGTGATCGCCGTGGCCATGGCGCTGATCGCCGGCTTCGGTGGCGTGGGCAGCGGCCGCCACGCGCCGCGCAGCGATGCCGAATACCTGGCCAGCGCCAAGCGCCTGGGCAACAAGCTGTTCGTGCCGGCCCTGGCGATTCCGCTGATCACCATGGTGGGCACGCTGAGCGCCTCGCACCTGGTCTTCGGCGGAACGCCCCTGCTGGACCCCAAGGCCACCACGCTGGTGAGCCTGGGCGTGGGCTGCGTGCTGGCGCTGGGCCTGGCCTGCTGGCTGACCCGCGAGACGCCGGCCCAGGGCATGCGCGAATCGCGCCGCCTGACCGATGCGCTGGGCTGGGCCCTGGTGCTGCCCCAGATGCTGGGCATGCTGGGCCTGGTGTTCTCGGACGCCGGCGTGGGCAAGGCCGTGGCCTATGTGACCACCACCTATATCAACATGGACATCCGCTTCGTGGCCGTGGCCGTCTACGTGCTCGGCATGGCGCTGTTCACGGTGGTGATGGGCAATGGCTTCGCGGCCTTCCCGGTGATGACGGGCGGCGTGGGCGTGCCCATTCTGGTGGGCGTCTACCATGGCGACCCGGCCGTGATGGCGGCCATCGGCATGCTCTCGGGCTACTGCGGCACCCTGCTGACGCCCATGGCGGCCAACTTCAACCTGGTGCCCGCCGCGCTGCTGGAGATCGACAAGAATGCCGTGATCCGCGCCCAGGTGCCCACGGCCCTGGCCCTGCTGACGGCCAACGTCTTCCTCATGTATTTCCTGATGTTCCGTTAAAGGACGGACTGTTGCCATGACCGATTCCACTTCCCCGCGCATCCTGGTGACCGGCTTCGAGCCGTTCGAGCAGGACCCTGTCAATCCCTCGTGGGAAGTGGCGCGTGCCCTGCATGGCGAGATCGTGGAGGGCGCCACCGTCCACGGCCTGCAGCTGCGCTGCGTGTTCGGCGAATCGCTGCGCCAGCTGCAGGAGGCGCTTGCGCAGCTGCAGCCGGTGCTGGTCATCAGCCTGGGCCTGGCCGGCGGCCGCAGCGAGTTCACGCCCGAGCGCGTGGCCATCAATATCGACGACGCCCGCATTCCCGACCATGCGGCGCGCCAGCCCGTGGACCAGGTGGTGATCCCGGGCGCGCCCGCCGCGTACTTTTCCACGCTGCCCATCAAGGCCGTGGTGCACAACCTGCGTGCGCGGGGCATTCCGTCTTCCGTGTCCAACACGGCGGGCACCTTTGTCTGCAACCACGTGTTTTTCGCGCTCATGCACTGGCTGGCCCAGGGCAAGGCTGCGCCGGGTGCGCGGGGCGGCTTCATCCATGTGCCGGCCCTGCCTGAGCAGGCAGCGCGCAAGCCGGGCATGCCCAGCATGTCGCTGGCCGACCAGGTGGCTGCCGTGCGCGAGACCATCCGCACGGCCCTGACCGTGTCCCAGGATCTGAAGGAAAACGCCGGCCAGTTGCACTGAACCCCGTGCACCGAGTCCGGTGAGGAGAGAACGATGAAAATTGACCTGAACAGTGATCTTGGCGAGAGCCTGGGCGGATGGCGCATGGGCGACGATGCCGCCATGCTCGATATCGTCAGCAGCGCCAACGTGGCCTGCGGATTCCATGCCGGCGACCCGGCAGGCATCCTGGAGACGCTCAAGGCCGCCCGCGCGCGCGGCGCCATCGTCGGCGCCCATGTGTCCTATCCCGACCTGGTCGGCTTCGGCCGGCGCAACATGGACGTGGCCAGCGCCGACCTGGTGGCCGGCGTCATCTACCAGATCGGCGCGCTGCAGGGCCTGGCCCGCGTGGCCGGCACCGAGGTGCGCTACGTCAAGCCGCACGGCGCGCTCTACAACACCATCGCCCACGACAGGCGCCAGGCCACCGACGTGATCACGGCCATGCGCGCCATCGACCCCAGCCTGGTGCTGGTTGCGCTGGCCGGCTCGCCCCTGATCGACTGGGCGCGCGACGCAGGCCTGACCGTGGTGGCCGAGGCCTTTGCCGACCGCGGCTACACGCCCGAGGGCACCCTGGTCTCGCGCCGCGATCCGGGCGCCGTGCTGCACGACGTGGACCAGATCGCCGCGCGCATGCTCATGCTGGTGCGCGAAGGGGTGGTCGAGGCCGTGGACGGCAGCCCCGTGCGCATTGCCGCCGACTCCATCTGCGTGCATGGCGACAGCCCGGGAGCCGTGGCCATCGCACGCCATCTGCGCGAGCGTTTCGAGCAGGAGGGCGTGCGCATTTCCTCCTTCGCGGGTTGAGGAGTGGCCATGCGCTTTCTACCTGTCAACCGCCAGGCCCTGCTGGTGGAGCTGGCCGACCTGGATGAAACCCTGGCCCTGCTGGGCTCGCTGCAGCGCGAGCCCATCGCCGGCGTGCAGGAGCTGGTGCCGGCCGCGCGCACCGTGCTTGTGCAGTTCACCCCCGCCCAGGTGGGCGTGGCCGAGCTGGTGAACCGCATCGCCGCGCGTGACCTGAGCCAGCGCGCCGAGCGCAGCGATGTGCTGGTCGAAATCCCCGTGCACTACGACGGCGAGGACCTGGCCGACGTGGCGCAGCTGCTGGGCATCACGCCCGAGGAAGTCGTGCGCCGCCACACGGGCAGCGAGTACGCCGTGGCCTTCACGGGCTTTGCGCCCGGCTTCGCCTACCTCAGCGGGGGCGATCCGATCTTCAACGTGCCGCGCCGCACCACGCCGCGCACGCGCGTGCCGGCCGGCTCGGTGGCGCTGGGCGGCACGTTCAGCGCCGTCTATCCCCAGGCCAGCCCGGGCGGCTGGCAACTGATAGGCCGCACCTCGGCGCGCATGTGGGACCTTGCGCGCGAGCTGCCTGCGCTGCTGCAGCCCGGCTACCGCGTGCGCTTTGTCGATGCCGCAGGCATGGAGCAGGCGGATGCCGAACCTGCGCCTGCTGTCGTGCAGGCCGAACTGCCAGAGGGCAACGCGCTGCGCGTCAAGGCCACCGGGCTGATGACGCTGTTCCAGGACCGGGGCCGCCTGGGCCAGGCCGGGCAGGGCGTCTCGGCCTCGGGCGCCATGGACCAGGCAGCCTTCAAGGCCGCCAACCGCCTGGTCGGCAATGCCAGCGACCTGGCCGTGCTGGAGACCGTGGGCGGTGGCCTGTCGCTGCAAAGCCAGGGCGAGACCGTGGTCGCCATCACGGGCGCCGATGCGCCCCTGACCGTGACCACCGGGTCCGGCCAGCGCTGGAGCGTGCCGCGCTACCAGGCCGTGGCCCTGGCCGATGGCGACCTGCTGACCATTGCCCAGCCCGTGGCCGGCGCGCGCTGCTATGTGGCCGTGCGCGGCGGCTTTGCCGTCACGCCCGTGCTGGGCAGCGCCTGCACCGACACCCTGGCGAATGTCGGCCCAGCCGCCCTGGCCGTGGGCCAGATCCTGCCCGTGCGGGCTGCGGACCGCAAGGCCGTGTCCGCACCCGAGCTGCCGCCCGAGTCCCTGCCCACCGCCGGGCAGGACGTGGTGCTGGACGTGGAACTGGGCCCGCGCACCGACTGGTTCACGCCCGATGCCGTGGCCCTGCTGGCCGCGCAGCGCTGGCAGGTCACGCCGCAATCGAACCGCGTGGGCCTGCGCGTGGCGGGCGAGCAGCCCCTGGAGCGCGCCGTGGCCGGCGAGCTGCCCAGCGAAGGCACGCCGCTGGGCGCCATCCAGGTGCCCCCCAGCGGCCAGCCCGTGCTGTTCCTGGCCGACCATCCGCTGACGGGCGGCTATCCCGTCATCGGCTGCGTGGCGCCGCACCACCTCGATCTGGCCGGCCAAATTCCCGTGGGCGCCTGGATCCGCTTCAACCCCATTCGCGCCTTCGAGGAATATTCCCCCGGCGCGCAAGGCGCCCAGCGCCTGCAGAACAATTGAAGGTATTGCGATGAAAAAAGTCCTGATTGCCAACCGTGGCGAGATCGCCGTCCGCATCGCCCGCGCCTGCGCCGACTACGGCGTGAAGTCCGTGGCCGTCTACGCCGATGCCGACATCGACGCCCTGCACGTGCGCATGGCCGACGAGGCCTATGGCCTGGACGGCGAGCGCCCGGCCGACACCTACCTGAACATCGCCAAGCTCATCGCCATCGCGCACAAGAGCGGCGCCGACGCCGTGCACCCCGGCTACGGCTTCCTGTCCGAAAGCGAAGCCTTTGCGCGCGCCGTGCTGGATGCGGGCCTGCGCTGGATCGGCCCCACGCCCGAGACCATCGCCAAGCTGGGCGACAAGGTCGAGGCGCGCAAGATCGCCCTGCAGGTGGGCGCTCCCCTGGTGGCCGGCACGCCCGACCCCGTCAAGGATGCCGGCGAAGTGCTGGCCTTTGCCCAGCAGCACGGCCTGCCCATCATCATCAAGGCCGCCTTCGGCGGCGGCGGGCGCGGCATGAAGATCGCGTGGCGCATGGACGAGGTGGAGGAACTCTTTCACTCGGCCGTGCGCGAGGCCGTCACCGCCTTCGGCCGCGGCGAGTGCTTCGTCGAGCAATTCCTGGACCGCCCCCGCCACATCGAGGCCCAGGTGCTGGCCGACACCCACGGCAACGTGGTCGTGCTGGGCACGCGCGACTGCTCGCTGCAGCGGCGCAACCAGAAGCTGGTGGAAGAGGCCCCGGCGCCCTTCCTCAGCGACGATCAGCGCGCCCGCATCCACAGCTCCGCACGCGACATCTGCGCGGCGGCCGGCTACGTCAGCGCGGGCACGGTGGAATTCCTGCTGAGCCAGACGGGCGCCATCTCCTTCCTCGAAGTCAACACGCGCCTGCAGGTCGAGCACCCCGTGACCGAGCAGACCACGGGCGTGGACCTGGTGATCGAGCAGCTGCGCGTGGCCGACGGCCTGCCCCTGTCCATCACCGAAACCCCGGCGCCGCTGGGCCACTCCATCGAATTCCGCATCAACGCCGAAGACGTGGGCCGGGGCTTCCTGCCCACGCCAGGCCCCGTGGTGCGGTTCGACCCGCCCTCGGGCCCCGGCGTGCGCCTGGACACGGGCGTGCAGACCGGCTCGGTCGTGCCCGGCAGCTTCGACTCGCTGATGGCCAAGCTCATCGTCAGCGGCGCCACGCGTGAACAGGCCCTGGCCCGTGCCCGCCGCGCGCTGGCCGAGTTCCGCATCGAAGGCCTGTCCTCCGTCCTGCCCTTCCACCGCGCCGTCATCGGCCATGCCGACTTCGTGGGCAACGACGGCTTCAAGGTCCACACGCGCTGGATCGAATCCGACTTCGCCGAACCCCTGGCCGCCGCCGTGCGCGCCGAGCCGCTGCCCGACGCCAGCCTGGTGCGCTGCGCGGTCGAGATCGACGGGCGCCGGGTGTCGCTGGGCCTGCCTGCGGTGCTGCTGCAGGGGCTGGCATCGGCTGGCGGCGGTGTGGCTGCCGCGCCCGTTGCCGAATCTGCCGTGGACCCCGCTGCCGTTACTTCACCCATTGCAGGCAATCTGCATGCGTGGAAGGTGGCCGATGGCGACACCGTCCAGGAAGGCGATGTGATTGCCGTCATGGAGGCCATGAAGATGGAGATGCAGGTGACTGCGCATCGCAGTGGGGTGGTGGCTTTGGTGGCTGAGGCGGGGAAGGCGCAGGTGCTGGGGGCTGTGATTGCTCGGATTGGCTGATTTCTGGTTGACCTGTTTTTGATTCTGTTGTGCCTCTGGCGGCAGGAGCCGGGTTTCGGCCCGGCGGCCGACCCGCTTTCTTATCGCGCGACAAGAAAGCGGGGCAAAGAAGCGCGCCCCAAACTGCCCACGACCCTTCGCTTCGCTGCGGGCGACCTGCGTTGGGCGGGATGCGGGGTGCGCCGTGAAACTCGTTGCGCGCTGCGCGCTTCACTCAAACATCACGGCGAGCTAGACAACGAAGCAAGCCTGTCCTTCGGCAGGCTTGCCACCCCGCATCCCGCCCAACGCAGGCGTGGGCAGAAGGGGGGAGGCTGGGGGGAGCCAACAGCCAACAGCCAACAGCCAACAGCCAACAGCCAACAGCCAACAGCCAACAGCCAACAGCCAACAGCCGGCGCCATCGCTCCGCTCGGCTTCAAACCAGGGGCCGAGCGAAGCGAAGGCCCTTACCAACTCCCCGTATGTCAGCGCCTGCGGCGTGGTGGTTGCGGGGTTGCAGTCCTGCCGAAGGACAGGACTGCTTCGTGATCTGACTCGCTGCGGTTGTCTGAGCGGAGTTCACGCAGTGAACGCAGCGAGTTCCGCAGCGAACCCCGCAACCGCCACGACGCAGGTTGCCCCGCAGCGAAGCGAAGGGGTCGCGGACATCCGGGTCGCCTTTGCTTTGCCTACTTTCCTTCGGCCGGCGTACCGGTGGCGAAACAAAGGAAAGTAGGTCGGCCGCCGGGCCGAGACCCGGCCTCGAAAAACACCCCCCGGCAGGGTCTCAAAAAAGAGCGTGAACTACTCAGCGCCCACCCTGAAAACTACGCGTGCTGTACAGATCCGCCGGCAGCCGCGACAGCAGCGGCAGACCAGACACCGCATCCACCGGCTGCCTCTCGATGTAGTTGAAGAACACATCGGAATCGAGCACGCCAATGTCCAGACGGCGCGCATCAGGCACGGCCGCCAGCGTCTTGTAGCCGTCGCCGCCCGTGGCATTGAAGCTCAGCACGAACAGCTTGTACGTGCGCGCCGCATCCAGCGGCTTCCACGTCTTGCTCGCGTTGTCATACACCTCGATGCCCGATACGCGCTGGCCGGCCGCCGCTGCCGCATTCACGTCAAAGCGCAGGCCGCCCGTGTAGGGGTAGGGGCCGGTCGTGCCGCTGGGGCCGTAGACGGCCTGCAGGCCGTCCTCGAGCATGCCCTTGACTTCCGTGCCGGTGATGTCCAGGCGGAACAGCTTGTTGCCGAAGGGCAGGACCTGGATGACCTGGGCGGCCGTGGTCTGGCCCAGCAGCGGGATGCGCACGCCGCCGCCGCTTTGCAGGGTGATGTCGGCGCCGCCGTAGTGGCGGTTGGCTTCTTCCAGGTAGGCCTGGGCCACGAGCTGCTGGATGTCGCCGCCGCGCACGCTGACGCTGCCTTCGGCATTGCAGGCGGCGCTGGACTGGCTGTAGTTCATGGTGCCGACGCCGCCGGGCACGCGGCGCGAGCACAGTTCCTGGGGCACGGTGGCGACCTGCTTGAGGTTGAACTGGGCAACCTTGTCCTTGAAGGGCTGCAGCGCGGCGGTGGCCTTGGCCGAGGGCGTGGTCACGCGCAGCACGCCGGTGGCGGCGGCGCTGGCCTTGAGCGCGGTCTTTTGCGCATCGGTGGCGGCCTTGCCGGCGATGGTGAAGCTGTCGCCGATCAGCACATGGGGCGTGCCCGTGCACTGGGTGACGCGGCCGTCGGCGTCGAACTGGACCTTGAGGTCGCCGACGACCTGGGCGTACTCCCAGGCCTGGACCACGCAGACGGGGCTGCCGTCCCTGTCGGCCAGGCGCGTGGGGTAGGCGCCGCCGGGCGTGCCCACGCCCGTGGTGTTGAGAACGTCGGGGCCGAGCAGGGTGTGCGAGTCGCCGCCCACGACCACGTCCACGCCGCTGAGCTTGGGCACGATCTGGCGGTCGTACTCATAGCCCACGTGGCTCATGACGATGATCTTGTTGATGCCCTTGGCGCGCAGCGCGTCGATTTCGCGCTGGGCCGCCGTGGCCTCGTCCTCGAAGGTGGTGTCGGCATCGGGGCTGGACGATGCCTTGGTCTTGCCCGCAATAGTCAGGCCGACGATGCCGATCTTCTGGCCGCCGCGCTCCACCACGGTGGAGGGGTTCACATAGCCGGGCGCCTTGGCCGCGTTCAGGGCCGAGTTGGCGCCAAAGCGCACGTTGGCGCTGAGCACGGGCGTCTTGCAGGTGCCTGTGCGCAGGCGGTCCAGGAAGGACTTGAGGCCGCTGTCGCCCTTGTCGAACTCGTGGTTGCCCAGCGTGAAGGCGTCAAAGCAGACGGTGTTCATGAGGGCGGCATCGGCCTCGCCGTCGGCGCCTGCGCGATTGAAGTACAGCGTGCCGGTGAGCGCGTCGCCGGCGTGCAGCTTGAGCACGTTGGGCGACTGCGCGGCCAGCTCCTCGATGGCCTGGGTCACGCGCTCAAAGCCTGCGGCGTCCACGGCCACGGCTTCGGCCTTGCCCGTGCCGGCGTCCAGCTGCAGGGTCTTGCTCTTGGACTCCAGCGTGGAGTGGTGATCGTTGATGTGCAGAATGCGCAGCTCCAGCGGCTGGCCTGCGGGCGTGTCGTTGCCGGAGCCGCCGCAACCGGCGATCAGGGCGGAGGCAGCCAGGGCCACGGCCAGCGGGCGCAGGGCGGGGCGATGGGAGGTCAAGGACATGAACGGGTTCTCTCTGTATCGGTTTGTCACGGCCGCCGATGCTGGGCAAGGCTGATGACACGGCGATGAAATCGCTTTGCAGGGGGCTTGACCTTGACATGGTGGCAATCTCTAAAGTGCCTGCATGCGAGAACAAAGGAGTCAGGCAATGAATGCATCGACCAAGGCCGGCATGGCCATAGACCTGCCCGTTCAGGGCATGACCTGCGCCTCCTGCGTGGGGCGTGTGGAACGCGCGCTCAAGAAGCTGCCGGGCGTGCAGGAGGCCGTGGTCAACCTGGCCACCGAAAAGGCCAGCATCCGCTTCGAGGGCGCGGCCGATCTGCCCGCCGCCATTTCCGCCATCGAGAAGGCCGGCTACGAGGTGCCCCAGTCCAGCGTGGAACTGGAGGTGGAGGGCATGACCTGCGCCTCCTGCGTGGGCCGCGTGGAGCGGGCGCTGAAAAAGGTGGAGGGCGTGCAATCGGCCAGCGTGAACCTGGCCACCGAACGTGCAGTGGTGACGCTGGCTGGCAGTGCAGATGTGGCGGCCCTTGTGGCAGCTGTGCACAAGGCCGGGTACGAAGCGCGTCCGCTGGGAGCCAGCGCGAACCCGGCCAGTGAAGGCGGCGCTGCGCAGTCGCCGGCCGAAGACGGCACGGAGCAGCGCCAGGCGCGCGAGCGTGCGTCGCTCAAGCGCTCGCTGATCGTGGCCACGGTGTTTGCGCTGCCGGTGTTCGTGCTGGAGATGGGCGGCCACATGGTGCCGGCCTTCCACCACTGGGTGGGTCAGGCCATCGGCACCCAGAACAGCTGGTATCTGCAGTGCCTGCTGTCGGCCATCGTGCTGTTCGGGCCGGGCCTGCGCTTTTTCCAGAAAGGCATTCCCGCGCTGCTGCGCGGCGCGCCCGACATGAATTCGCTGGTGGCCGTGGGCACCTCGGCGGCGTTTGCCTATTCGCTGGTGGCCACCTTCGTGCCGCAGTGGCTGCCGGCCGGCACGGTGAATGTGTATTACGAGGCGGCGGCCGTGATCGTGGCGCTGATCCTGCTGGGCCGCTTCATGGAGGCGCGCGCCAAGGGCAATACCTCCGAAGCCATCCGCCGCCTGGTGCGCCTGCAGGCCAAGACGGCGCGCGTGCGCAAGGACGGCGCCGTGCAGGAAGTGGACATCGCCGCCGTGCGTGCGGGCGACACCATCGAGGTGCGGCCCGGCGAGCGCATTCCCGTCGATGGCGAGGTCATCGAGGGCAGCAGCTTCGTCGATGAATCCATGATCAGCGGCGAGCCCGTGCCCGTCGAGAAAACCCCGGGTGCCGAACTGGTCGGCGGCACGGTGAACCAGAACGGCGCGCTGGCCTTTCGCGCCACCAAGGTGGGCGCGGACACGCTGCTGGCGCAGATCATCCGCATGGTCGAGCAGGCCCAGGGCTCCAAGCTACCCATACAGGCGCTGGTGGACCAGGTCACCATGTGGTTCGTGCCGGCCGTGATGGCCGTGGCCCTGCTGACCTTCGGCGCCTGGCTGGCCTGGGGGCCGTCGCCCGCACTGAGCTTTGCGCTGGTCAATGCCGTGGCCGTGCTCATCATCGCCTGCCCCTGCGCCATGGGCCTGGCCACGCCCACTTCCATCATGGTGGGCACGGGCCGGGCCGCGCAGATGGGCGTGCTGCTGCGCAAGGGCGAGGCCCTGCAGACCCTCAAGGACGCCCGCGTGGTGGCCGTGGACAAGACGGGCACGCTGACGCGCGGCCGCCCCGAGCTGACCGACCTGGTGCTGGCCCCGGGCTTCGAGGGCGAGCGCAGCCGCGTGCTGGCGCTGGTGGCGGCCGTGGAGGACCGCTCCGAGCACCCGATTGCGCGCGCCATCGTGGATGCTGCCAAGGCCGAGGATCTGCCGCTGGGCGCTGTGGATCGCTTTGAATCGGTGACAGGCTTTGGCGTGCGCGCCCAGGTGGACGGCGTGCGCGTGGAGATCGGTGCCGACCGCTTCATGCGCGAATTGGGCCTGCAGGTGGACACGCTGGCAGACGAGGCCGCGCGCCTGGGCGACGAAGGCAAGACGCCGCTGTATGCCGCGGTGGACGGCCGCCTGGCCGCCATGATCGCCGTGGCCGATCCCATCAAGGACAGCACGCCGGCCGCCATTGCCGCGCTGCACGCCTTGGGCCTGAAGGTGGCCATGATCACCGGCGACAACCGCCGCACGGCCGAGGCCATTGCGCGGCAGCTGGGCATCGACGAGGTGGTGGCCGAGGTGCTGCCCGGCGGCAAGGTCGATGCCGTCAAGCGCCTGAAGGCCGAGCACGGCACGCTGGCCTATGTGGGCGACGGCATCAACGACGCGCCGGCCCTGGCCGAGGCCGATGTGGGCCTGGCCATCGGCACGGGCACGGACATCGCCATCGAGGCGGCCGACGTGGTGCTGATGTCAGGCGACCTGGGCGGCGTGCCCAATGCGATTGCGCTGTCCAAGGCCACCATGGCCAATATCCGGCAGAACCTGTTCTGGGCCTTTGCCTACAACGTGGCCCTGATCCCCGTGGCTGCGGGCCTGCTGTACCCCGTCAACGGCACGCTGCTGTCGCCCGTGTTCGCGGCCGGGGCCATGGCGCTGTCCAGCGTCTTCGTGCTCAGCAACGCGCTGCGCCTGCGGCGTTTCAGTCCGCCGCTGGCGGCGGGGCGTTGAACGACGAAGGCAGTCAGCCGGGCAGCTTGGGGACGTCTATGAAGTCGTCCAGGCTCAGGCCTTTTTCCTTGAGCAAGGCTTCTAGCACGGGCTGCAGGCGGCCCAGGCTTTGCTGCACGGTCTCGCGCACCGTGTCCACCACGACCTGGGTGCTGCGGTCTATCTCCACATTGAGCAGGTCGCCCACGCCCTTGGACTCGAACACGGTCATGCGGCGCGTCTCGGGGATCAGCCAGACCTCGAACCAGCCCGCCTGGCGGTCCACCTCGGACACCGTGAGGCTGGCGCCGTTGATGGCGATGTAGCCCTTGGCGAACACGTAGTGGCGAAAGCCCTCGGGAATGCCGAAGCGGATGCGGTGGTTGGTGTCGCTGGAGGCCACTTCCAGCACGGGCGAGGTGAAGTCCACATGGCCCGACAGCGGATGGCCGCCGATCTCGGCGCCATCCTTTGCCGCGCGCTCCACATTGACGCGCCCGCCCACGGCATAGCCGCCCAGCGTGGTGATGTTCAGGCTTTGCAGCATCACATCGAACGTGGCGCGCGTGGGCGAGAGGATCTCCGTCACCGTCAGGCACACGCCGTCGGTGGAGACGCTGGCGCCGATGGCCAGGTCCTGGCAGAAGCCTTGGGGAAAGTCGAGGGTGAAGGTGCGCAGGCCGTTCTGGTCGCGCAGCGCGGCAATGCTTGCCACGGCCTGGATGATGCCGGTGAACACGATGTGGGATTCCTTGGAGCCGCCCGTGCGGCGGCGAAGCGGGTATTTTGCATCGCGGCGCTGCGCTGCGGGGGCGCAGGCCGGCGTGTCCCTGCGGGCATCAGGCCGGTGCCGCTGCCTCTTCCCACCAGCCGCTGAGCAGGGCTGGGGGCCGCTGCGCCGCATGCACCCAGGCACAGGACGGCCAGGCATCCTGCTGCACGTTCATGCCCGCATAGATGCCGTAGCCGGGGCCGGCCGCGATCTCGCCTTCGGCATGCAGGGTCTCGCCCGCGCGGATGCTGCAGGCCGCACGGATGTCGCCCAGCGCGCGCATGCCCCAGTCCACCTCGATGTGGCTGCCGCCTTCCACGTCGGCGCCAGCGTACAGGCCGTGGCCCAGCTCGATCAGGCCGCTGGCGCGGATGCTGCCGCCCGCGCGCAGGCCCTTGCCGCAGCGGATGGCGCCCTGCACCTCGATGTCCTGGCCGGCCTGTGCTCCTCCGCCCAGGCGCAGGTCGGCGCCGCAGCGCAGCTCCCAGCCGGCGCGCACGTCCTCGGCGCGCAGTTCCTCGTGCACGTCCACGCTCCAGGCGGCCTTGACCAGGCCCCCTGCCTGCAGTGGGCCGCTGCAGAAGATGGCGCCGCCACTGTGCAGGTCCTGGCCGGCCTCGATGCGGCCGGCGTGGATGCCGGCGCCGGCCTGCAGCGTGCGGCCCACGGCCAGCAGGCCGGGCACGCGCAGCTCGCCATGCACGACGACGCTGCCCGAGAACACCAGGGCATCGGCCTCCAGGTGATCGACCTCCAGCACGGCATCGGTGGGGCCGAACTGGTTCATGAGCCAGCGCGCATCCTCGACGCGGCCATCGCCCACCAGGGCATCGAGCACGCGCTGGTAGTCGTTGCCGTCATGGCGGTTGCGCACGAACCAGCGAAAGCCCGCCGCGCAGGGGCTTTTGGCACGCAGAAAGTTTTGGGAGAGTTCCATGTCCATCATCGGCTCCGGGGTCAAGGCGGCTGTGCCATGCGGCGGCGCAGCCTGAAAGGCGTGCAGGCCAGGGCGATGCGGGCGTGGGCCGGCAGCTCCTGGCATGCGTTTGCATGCGGATTCGCTGCGGGGGCCGTGCGGGAAGCTGGGGTTGGACCTCAGGCTTTCCGCACGGCGGCGGAAAGCAGGGCCGTGAAGCCGCACAGGCTGATGAAGGCCGTGGGCACGCCGTGCACGCGCTGCGGCCGCTGCGCGCGCAAGGCGGTGCAACGGGTCGGGGCGTGGCGGAAAAGGCGTGTAGGGGCCATGGACAGGGGGATGAGGAGCCGCGATTATGCCGCGAGGCCATTTGCGCACGGGGGCATGGGGCCGTGTACAGGACGGGGCTTCGTTGCTTTGGGTAACATCACGGACCCTGCGGGCGCCCGGTGGAGGACCACCGGCGCCCGGTTGCCCTGCTGCGCGGCGATCGGCCCGGCAGGGTCCTCTCGCCAAGAGAAGCCCATGAATTCCAAGACTCCCCCCTCGTTCCTGAGCCGCATCGCCATCGCGATCGGCAGTTTCTTCGCCATCCTCGGCAACGGCCGCCTGGCCGCCGATGTGTCCCGCCTGCGCGACGGCGAGCCGCTGGCCGCCGACGTGCCGCCGCCCGCACCCAAGGAGGTGCGCGTGGAGGTGCCCGTGGACCGGATCGTCGAGGTCCGCGTCGAGGTGCCTGTCGAAAAGGTGGTCGAGAAAGTGGTTGAAAAGCGTGTCGAGGTGCCGGTCGAGAAGATCGTCGAAAAGACCGTCGTGGAGCCGGCCGCACCCGCTGGCACCGCCGCCCTGCAGCTGCTGGGCCTGCTGCAGCGCGAGGCCCGCTTCGTGGACTTCGTGCAGGAAGACGTGGCCGGCTATGCCGACGCCGAGATCGGCGCCGCCGCGCGCGTGGTGCACGAAGGCTGCCGCAAGGTGCTGCGCGAGCATTTCAGCATCGCTCCCGTGCGTGCCGAGGCCGAAGGCAGCCGCGTCACGCTGGCCGCAGGCTTTGATGCCGCCGCCGTGCGCCTGACGGGCAACGTGGTCGGCCAGGCACCCTTCACGGGCACGCTGGGCCACCGCGGCTGGCGCGTGGACGATGTCCGCCTGCCCCAGCTCACCGATCACAAGGCTGCCGCCATCGTGGCCCAGGCCGAGGTGGAGCTGTGAGCATGGACCAGTCCCGTCAATCCTCCCAGGCCCGTTTCAGCATCGGCATCGACCTGGGCACCACGCATTGCGCGCTCTCCTATGTGGACCGCCAGGCCAGCGATGGCGAGAAGGTGGAGCAGGGCGTGCTGGAGATTCCCCAGCTCACCGGCCCCTCCAGCGTGGAGGCACGCCCGCTGCTGCCGTCCTTCCTCTACCTGCCGCATGAAAGCGAGCTGACTGCGGCCGACATGGCCCTGCCCTGGGGCGCCAGCCAGGACTTCGTGGTGGGCGAGTTCGCGCGATCGCGCGGCGCGGCCACGCCGATCCGGCTGGTCTCCAGCGCCAAGAGCTGGCTGTGCCATCCGGGCGTGGACCGCCGCTCGCCCCTGCTGCCGGCCGATGCGCCCGAGGAGGTGCACCGCGTCTCGCCCCTGACCGCCTCCATCCGCTACCTGTCGCACCTGCGCTGGGCCTGGGAGCAGGCCCATCCCGAGGCGCCGTTCGACGCCCAGGACGTGACGGTGACCATTCCCGCCTCGTTCGACCCGGCCGCGCGCGAGCTGACGGCCGAGGCCTGCCGCGCCGCGGGCTTCCAGAAGCTCACGCTGCTGGAGGAACCCCAGGCTGCGCTGTACAGCTGGATCCAGGCCAGCGGCGGCCAGTGGCGCAAGCAGGTGCAAAGCGGCGAGATCATCCTCGTCGTGGACGTGGGCGGCGGCACCACCGACCTGTCGCTGATCGCCGTGCTGGAAAAGGACGGCGGCCTGGAACTGCAGCGCGTGGCCGTGGGCGAGCACATCCTGCTGGGCGGCGACAACATGGACCTGGCCCTGGCCTACGGCGTGGCCCGCAAGCTGGCCCAGGAGGGCAAGCAGCTCGACGCCTGGCAGACCCGCGCCCTGGCCCATGGCTGCCGCCAGGCCAAGGAGCAACTGCTGGCCGATGCCACGCTGCAGTCCGTGCCCGTGGTCGTGCCCAGCCGGGGCAGCAAGCTCATCGGCGGCAGCATCCGCACCGAGGTCACGCGTGACGAGGTGCTGCAGATGCTGGTGGAAGGCTTCTTCCCGCGAGCAGCCGTCTCCGACAAGCCCCAGACCCGCGCGCGCGCCGCGCTGACCCAGCTGGGCCTGCCCTATGCGCAGGACGCAGCCGTCACGCGCCACCTGGCGGCCTTCCTCTCGCGCCAGGCCGGCGCCACCGAGCAGATCGAAGGCCTCCAGGGCACGCAGCCCGAGGGCGCGTCCTTCCTGCATCCCTCGGCCATCCTGTTCAACGGCGGCGTGCTCAAGGCGCCGCAGATCGAGCAGCGCATCCTGGAAGTCGTCAACGGCTGGCTGGCCGGCGAAGGCGCGCAACCCGCGCGCCTGCTGGACGGCGCCAACCTCGACCTGGCCGTGGCGCGCGGCGCCGCCTACTTCGGCCATGTGGCGGCTGCGGGCCGTGGCGTGCGCATCCGTGGCGGCACGGCGCAGAGCTATTACGTGGGCGTGGAAAGCAACATGCCCGCCATCCCCGGCATGGAGCCGCCCATCTCGGCCCTGTGCCTGGCGCCCTTCGGCATGGAAGAGGGCACCGAGGTGGCGCTGGACACCCAGGAATTCGGCCTGGTCGTGGGCGAGCCCGTGCGCCTGCGCTTCTTCGGTTCCTCCGTGCGCCGCGCCGACCAGGTCGGCACCGTGCTGGACTTCTGGGGACCCGAGGAACTGGTCGAGCTGCAGGAAATCGAGGCTCACCTGCCCGCCGAAGGCCGTGCGCCCGGCGAGATCGTGCCCGTCACCCTGCATGCGCGCGTGACCGACATCGGCACGCTGGAACTCAACGCCGTGCCCGTGGGTGGTGACGAACGCTGGAAGGTGGAGTTCGACGTGCGGGCCGATGTAGCGTAGCCCGCCCCGGCGGCAGGCCCGGTCCGGGCCGCGCACCGTGCCCTGTATGACTGCCGATATGCCTGATACTGCCGCCCCCGCCTCCGCCACCCCCTTCGCTCCCGACGCCGCCCACATCGTGGGCATCGACCTGGGCACCAGCCACACCGTGGTGGCGCATGTGCCCGTGGGCGGCACGGCGGCCGACATCGCCTTGCTGCCCGTGGCGCAGCGTGTCTCGGCTGGCGAGGTCGCTGCCCAGGTGCTGCTGCCTTCTGCGCGCTACCAGGCGGCGCCCGGCGAGCTCGGCGATGCCTGGCAGCAGCCCTGGGCGGCACTGGGCGCCGATGCGCAAGCGCCCGCCGTCAATGGCCGCTGGGCGCGTGATCTGGGCGCGGCCGTGCCGTCGCGCCTGGTGGCCAGTGCCAAGAGCTGGCTGTCGCACGCGGGCGTGGACCGCACGGCGGCCATCCTGCCCTGGGGCGCGCCCGAAGAGGTGGCCCGGCTGTCGCCGCTGCAGGCCTCGGCCAGTTACCTGGACCATGTCCGGCAGGCCTGGGACCGCACGCACCCCGGCGCGCCGCTGAGGGACCAGCTGGTCGTGCTGACCGTGCCGGCCTCATTCGACGAAGGCGCGCGCGCACTGACGCTGGAGGCCGCGCGGCTGGCCGGTCTGCCTGCGGTGCAATTGCTGGAGGAACCCAAGGCCGCCTTCCACGACTGGCTGGTGCTGCAGGGCGAACGCCTGGCGGCCGAGCTGGCGCACTGCCGCCTGGTGCTGGTGGTGGATGTGGGCGGCGGCACCACCGACCTGACCCTGATCCGCGTGCAGCCCGCTGAAGCTGGAGGCCTGCCCGTGCTGACACGCACGGCCGTGGGCGAGCACCTGATGCTGGGCGGCGACAACATGGACCTGGCGCTGGCCCATCGGCTGGAGCCGCAGTTCGCCCCGCCCGGCGAGCGTCTGCCCGCCGCACGCTTCGCCCAACTGGTGCAGCGCTGCCGCATGGCCAAGGAACAGTTGCTGGCCGACGATGCGCCCGAGTCCGTGGCCGTGACCCTGCTGGGCAGCGGATCGAAGCTGCTGGCGCAGACGCGCACGGCCACGCTGCGCCGCGACGAGGTGCGCGAGGCCGTGGTCGAAGGCTTCATGCCGCTGGCCGGCCTGCAGGATCTGCCCACCCGGCGCCAGGGCGCTTTGCGCGGCCTGGGGCTGCCCTATCCTGCCGATGCGGCGATCACACGGCACCTGGCGCAGTTCCTCGCGCAGCACGCGGCTGGGGAGTTGCCCGATGCGGTTCTGCTCAATGGCGGCGTCTTCCACGCCCATGCGCTGGCCCAGCGGCTGGTGGCGCAGCTGCAGGCCTGGCGCGGCCAGCCGCTGCGCCTGCTGCACAACCCGCATCCCGACTGGGCCGTTGCACGCGGCGCAGCGGCGCATGGCCTGGCCATGCATGTCCAGAGCCGTCCGTCAGAGGATCTGCCGGAATCGGAAGATGCCCGGACTGTGCCCGCCCCGGTACCGCGCATCGGCGGTGGCTCGCCGCGCAGCTACTGGCTGGTCCTGCCCGAGAAGGCGGGTGCCGCACCACAGGGCATCTGCCTGCTGCCGCGCGGCACGGAGGAGGGCGTGCGCATCGTGCTCTCCGGCCGGCGCTTTGCGTTGCGCCTGGGCCAGGCCGTGCGCTTTTCGCTGGTGGCCAACAGCCTGGCGGCGGCGCCTGCGCAGGCCGGCCGTATCGCGGCGCTCGACGGCGAGGGCTGGGTCGAGCTGCCCGCCCTGTCCACCGTGCTGCCCGCGCCCGAGGGCCGGGACAAGGCCCAGGTCGAAGTGCAACTGCAGGCCTGCATGACCGAGGTCGGCACGCTGGAGGTGCGCTGCGTGGCCGCCGACGATGCGCAGCGCCAGTGGTTGCTGCCGTTCAGCGTGCGCGGTGCGCTGGCCGCAGATGCGCAGGACACCGGCGATCTTTCTGCCCGGCAGGGCCGGCTGGCGGACGCCGTGGCCCTGATCGAGCGCATCTTCGGCAGCCAGGCCCAGGAGGTGACGGCCAAGGAGGTCCGCCAACTGCGCCAGTCGCTGGAGCGACGGCTGGGCCCGCGCGAGGACTGGGACCTGCCGCTGCTGCGCGCGCTGTTCGACGCCTTGCTGGCCCGCGCTAGGCGCCGCCGCCGCACGGCCGAGCACGAGCGCGTCTGGCTGAACCTGGCAGGCTGGTGCCTGCGCCCCGGCGTGGGCGCCGAGCTGGACGGCTGGCGCATGCAGCAGGTCTGGCAACTGCATGGCCAGGGCCTGGGCCATGGCGGCGAGGCGGCCAACCGCACCGAATGGTGGGTGTTCTGGCGCCGCGTGGCCGCGGGCCTGGACGAGGCCCGGCAGATGGAGCTGCTGGAAGAGGTTGCCGGCCACATGCAAAAGGCCGTGCAGCAGTCCACGCAGCGCAGCCAGGGCAAGTCCGCCCATGGCAGCTACGACGACATGCTGCGCCTGTTCGCCGCCATGGAGGCCGTGCCCTGGCAGTACCGCCAGGAAATGGGCCAGTGGATGCTGCAGCGGCTGAAGCACCCTGGTGAATCCGTGCAGACCTGGTGGGCCATAGGCCGGCTGGCCGCGCGCATGCCGCTGGCGGCCAACGCCCACCGCGTCATGCCGCCCGAGGCTGCGCAGGAGTTCCTGGACGCCACCCTGGCCCAGGACTGGCGCCGCAATGAGACCGCCATGTTCGCTGCCGTGCAGATGGCCCGCATGACGGGCGACCGTGCGCTGGACCTGTCCGATGCCCAGCGCGCCCTGGTGCTGGAGCGGTTGCGCGGCGCCGGTGCACCGCAGCGCTGGATCGACCTGGTGGAACAGGTCCAGCAGATGGACGCCCAGGATGCGAAGCGCAGCTTTGGGGATAGCCTGCCGCCGGGGCTGGTGCTGGTGGGGTGACGGCTGTTGCCCAAGAAGAAGGCCCCGCAGTGCGGGGCCTTCTTCTTGGGGAGGCACTGCAGCAAGTGCAGTGCGCTGTGCTTACTGCGAGTTCCAGACGTAGTAGGCGACACCTTCGTACTTGAAAACGGGATAGCTGGCGATCACGAAATCGCGTTCAGCCGCGTTGGCCGTGTAGAAGTGCGTGCCTGTCTGCACGTTGAAGAAGCGGAACATGGGCACGGTGCCATTGCCGGCGGCCGTCTGGGCATACCAGGACGTGCCCTCGCTCTTGAAGCTGGGATAGGTTGCGAGCACGTAGTCACGTTCAGGCTGGCTGATGGTGAAGAAGTGTGCGCCGGAGGCCGTGTTGAAGAAGCGGAACACCGGGTCCAGGCCCTGCTGCGGCTGGGTGGACGCATAGAAGGCCACGTTCTCGTACTGGAAGGCCGGGTAAGTGGCCACCACATAGTCGCGCTCGGAAGCGCTGGCGGTATAGAAATGAGCGCCGGTCTGGCGGTTGAAGAAGCGGTAGATGGCGGTGCGGGCCTGTCCGGTGCCGGTGTCCACGCCGCCCGTGCCCGTGTCTGCAGCAAGCCACTTCTGCACATTGGGGAAGAGCAGGTCAAAGCGCCCATAGATCGAGTTGCCACCCGTGCGCGAACAGGTCTGGTCGTCGCCGCCGTAGAGCGTGCCGACCAGCAGGCCATTCAGGAACAGGCCCGAACCGCTGCTGCCCGGCTGCGTCAGGCCCTGGTCCCAATTCACGCTGAGGTAGCCGCCATCGCGGTACCGGCAGGTCATGGTGGCATCGCTGGAGGGTTCGCAGGCCAAGGAGCGGTCATAGGTGCCGAAGCTGATCTTCTGCAGGTCGCCGCGCGGGTGGTGTATGCCTACCACCTTGGCGCCACTGGTCAGGGCCTGGGTGGACCAGCCGGCAAAGACGGCGCCTGCAGGGGCGGCTTCGTTGAGCCGCAGCAAGCTGCCGTCATAGGTGGCGGTGGCGTACAGCAGGGTGGCGCCGTTGCGCAGCGTGCGCGAGGCCGACGACAGCGTGCGGCTGTTGCACGAGGGCGTGCGATAGAACCACGAAGTCTCCAGCGTGGAGGCCACGGTCTGGGTGCTGATGCAATGGTTGGCCGTGAGGAAGTAGGGCGTTCCGGAGCCTGCCTTGTCGTTGATCAGCGTGCCCGAGCACACATAGCCCTGGCCGTTCTGGACATAGAACATGCGCGCCACGGCGTTGCGCTGCGCGCTGTAGGCGTCATAGCAGGTGGAGTCCAGGTGGCATGACAGGGACTCGTTGAGCTGGGCCGAGAACACGTTCTCGCCCTCCAGCGGCAGCGACAGGTTCTCGTACACGTGCATGACGCGCGGAATGGCCAGTCGCAGCGCATCGGCAGGCGTGCCGGGCGGCAGGTCGATCTCCAGGGTGACCTCGTCGCCGCCGCTGTCGGGAGTCCACCAGGTGCGGCCATCGGCGCTGGCATCGCCTGCGTCCTTGTTGGCCTGCAGCAGCTGCAGCACGCGCTGGCCGGAAATTTCATAGGCGCCGGCGCGGTCGCCTTGGGCATAGATGCGCAGCAGGGCGCTGCCGGGCAACTGCTCGATTTCCACACCCAGGCGAATGCCGTAGGCACCTTCGGAGCGCACGCTGACTGCGGCAATCAGCCCGCCGTCGGCCGAGGTCTGCCATTGCAGTTGCCCGCCCAGGGCCTGGGTGGTGGCGGTCTGGCTGCTGGGGCGCTGTGCGCCCACCTGCAGGGCGCCGCCCACAGCGGCCGAGGCGGCTCGCACATCCTTCCAGATGCCCAGTTCCACGCGCAGCGGCATGGGGGTGACGGCTGCGGGGGAAGACATGCTGCGTGAAGCCAGGAACTCCCGAGGCGTGTCCTGCGGCTGGACGCGCGAGTCCACGCTCATGCGGGGGATGAACTGAGGCACATCTGTGGCGCCCTCCTGCCCCCATGCCAGCCCCAGGCTGCCGGCCAGGGCGAGCGCCAGCGCGACGCTGCGCAAGCCCCTGCGCGCAGTGGTGTCGAAAAGATCGGTCATGAGCTCCCTCTCAACGGATTGGTGGATATTGCGAAACCCGGGCATTTTAGGTGTTGTGTGCGTGACAGCCCGGTGACGGCAGGGCCGTCCGGCGCTTCCTAGAATGGTCGCTGCGCTGCAGCGGCAGCCGGGAGCGGACACTGCGAGCGCCGTGCCTGCCCCACACATCTGCCCCCTGTCATCTACCAAGGATCTGATCCAGCATGAGCCATTCCTACTCCGACACCCAACTCCTGATCGACGGCCAATGGCAGGACGCCGCCAGCGGCAGGAAGATTCCCGTGCGCAATCCGGCCAGCGGCGAGGTCATCGGCCATGTGGCCCATGCCGACGTGGCCGACCTGGACCGTGCGCTGGCCGCCGCTCAGCGCGGCTTCGAGACCTGGCGCAAGGTCTCCGCCCATGAGCGCGGAGCCGCCATGCGCCGTGCCGCAGCCCTGCTCAAGGACCGCGCCGACGAGATCGCTGCCCTGCTGACGCAGGAGCAGGGCAAGCCGCTGGCCGAGGCCAAGGGCGAGATCCTGGCCGGCGTGGGCATCATCGAATGGTTTGCCGACGAGGCGCTGCGCGTGTACGGCCGCATCGTGCCCTCGCGCCGTCCCGAGGTGCAGCAGCTGGTGATCAAGGAGCCCGTGGGTCCCGTGGCCGCCTTCACGCCCTGGAACTTCCCCGTCAACCAGATCGTGCGCAAGATCGGCGCGGCGCTGGCCACGGGCTGCTCCTTCCTGTGCAAGGCGCCCGAGGAAACGCCGGCTGCGCCTGCCGCCCTGTTCAAGTGCTTTGTCGATGCCGGCGTGCCGGCCGGGGTGGTGGGCCTGGTGTTCGGCGATCCGGCCCAGATTTCCTCCTACCTGATCGCCCATCCCGTGATCCGCAAGGTCACGTTCACGGGTTCCACGCCCGTGGGCAAGCAGCTGGCGGCGCTGGCCGGCCAGCACATGAAGCGCTCGACCATGGAGCTGGGCGGCCACGCGCCGGTCATCGTGGCCGAGGATGCCGACGTGGCGCTGGCCGTCAAGGCGGCGGGGGCGGCCAAGTTCCGCAATGCAGGCCAGGTCTGCATCTCGCCCACGCGCTTTCTGGTGCACAACAGCGTGCGCGAGGAATTCACACGCGCCATGGTGGCGCATGCCGAAGGCCTCAAGGTCGGCGATGGCCTGGTGCAGGGCACGCAGATGGGCCCGCTGGCCAATCCGCGCCGCGTCACCGCACTGGCCCATTTCATCGAGGACGCGCAAAAGCAGGGCGCCAAGCTGCTCACGGGCGGCGGCTCCCTGGGCGACAAGGGCAACTACTTTGCACCCACGGTGCTGGGCGATGTGCCGCTGAGCGCCGAGATCTTCAACCAGGAGCCTTTCGGCCCCGTGGCTGCCATCCGCGGCTTCGACGATCTGGGCGATGCCATCGCCGAGGCCAACCGCCTGTCCTATGGCCTGGCCGCCTATGCGTTCACGCGCTCCATCAAGACCGCTCACCAGCTGGCGCAGCAGGTCGAGGCCGGCATGCTGTGGATCAACCAGCCGGCCGTGGCCTCGGCCGAGATGCCGTTCGGCGGCATCAAGGACTCGGGCTACGGCTCCGAAGGCGGCCCCGAGGCGCTGGAGGCCTACCTGGTCTCCAAGGCCGTGTCCATTGCCGCCGTGTGATCATGGCCGGCTGAAAGATGAACGGCCCCTGAGGGGGCCGTTTTTCATGGGTGCGGCTTGCGCGCGGGAATGCGGTAGATGACGGCCGCGTACTTGGGCCGCTGCTGCTGCTCCACGACGACCCCGCCCAATCCTTCGGCGATGCGCCGGCTGGCCGTGTTGGCCTCGGCCACCGGGTAGCTGAAGGACTTCGGGGCGAAGGTTTCCGCGGCCCAGGCGGCCAGGGCGGCAACGGCCTCGCGGCCATGGCCCTGGCCATGCGCGTCCTCGCGTATCCAGATGCCGAGTTCGGGCTCGGCATCGCGCGCGCGGTGCAGGCCCAGCAGGCCGGTGAATCGGCCTGACGCGCGCTCGCGCAGCGTGAAGTTGAAGTCCGTGCCGGCTGCGATCTCCCGCAGCCATCCGCGCCAGACCGCCTCGAAATCGGCAGGCGTCGATGGCGGCTCGAACGACAGGTAGCGCGTCAACGTGGGCGTGATGCAGGCAAAGGCCTCATTGGCATCGGCGGCAGTGAAGGGGCGCAGCGCCAGGCGCTGTGAGGTGATGGTGGTGTCGCTCCACGTCATGGATGCTTTCCTCGCAACAGGGGGACAGAGAGCGTGGGGCGCTGCCGGCCTGGGCCGGCCTTAGCCGTTCATTCTGGCATGGGTCCGTGCTTCAGCCGGCATTGCGGAAGAAGGCTTCGTGCTGCGCGATCTCATGCGCGGCATGGCGCAGCTGGCGGGCCTGGTCGGGGTGGCGTTCGGCCACGCGCTGCGCCAGCGCGCGCAAAAGCGGCGGGCACTGGCCGGGCGCCTGTTGCAGCCGCTGCAGGCGCAGCAGCGCGGCGCGCACGGCGCGGGCCGTGCCGTCGCCCAGGGCCGCTTCCCCGGACAGCTGGTGCAGCGCCTGGATGGCGCGGCCCACATGCAGGGCGGCCAGGCCGCACTCGGCCGCCTGCGCACCCAGCTGCCCTCCGGCCTGCTCCGACATGCGCACCAGGCGCAGCAGCCGGTGGTACAGGCGGGCACGCCAGATGCGGCCATCGCGCGCATGGCCGGGCGTGGCGGCCATGTCCTGCAGCTCGTGGACCATCATGGAGCGCAGGCCCTGCAGCCGTCCCTGCAGGGTGACCGGCAGGATGAATCGGTAGGCAGCCCAGCCGGCCAGCGGCCCGGACACCACCGCCAGCCCCAGGGCCAGCGCATGGCCGAAGCTGGCCGTCTGCGGGTAGTGGGGCTGCAGCAGGAGCAGCAGCACCATGTTGCAGTCATAGCCCGAGAGCGCGGTGCGCTGGTGGGAGAACAGCAGTGCGCCCACGAAGACGAAGGGCAGCATCAGCCACACCAGGCCCGCCTGGCTGCTGGCGAACGGCCAGACCAGCCACTGGCAGGCCAGGGCCACCAGCACGCCCATGGCCTGGCCCAGGGTCACATGGCGCATGGTGGCCGACGGGTTCTCGAAGCCCGAGAACACGGTCAGCATGATGGACATGCCCAGCAGCATGTAGGCGCCGCCGCTCCAGCCCGAGGCCACCCACAGCAGGCCCACGATGGCGATGGCCGCGCTGGCGCGCAGCATGGCGCGGCGCGCGCCCAGCCAGTCGCTGTGCAGCACCACCGGCCATTGGCGCGCGCGGTGGCCGGGCGGCAGCGCCACGTCGTGGGTGGCGGCCAGGTGGGCCTGCAGTGCAAAGCCCATCGGGGCCAGCATGTCGGCCGCGCCGGGCCAGGTTGCGGCGGACTCGCGTGCGCGTATCAGGGCCGCCGCGGCCTCGTGCAACTGCACGCGCGTCTCCAGTGCCACGGCGGCTTCGCGCAGCGCCTGCGCGGCGGCCAGGGCCTGCGCGTCGCCAAAGGCCGCAGGCGGCTCCTGCGATGGTGCATCGCGCAGCCACAGCAGGGCCGAGATCTGGGCATTCATGAGTCGGCGCAGCGCGTGCACGGCCTCGCGCGAGCGCTGCGATCCTGCGGCGTGCGGGTCCAGCCCCTCCTCGATCACCGCCATGGCCAGCAGGCGGGCGGCGATCTCCTGCGAGCCCAGTGACGAACGGCCGCGCGCCTGCAGGCTGTCGGCCAGATCGCGCAGCAGCCGGGCAAACAGCTGGCGTACCTCGGCATTGCCGGGAATGCCGCTGCCCTTGGGCGTGAACAGCCAGCCCACGAGCAAGGCTGCGAAAACGCCGGTCAGCGCGGTGAACAGCCGGTCCCAGCCCAGCGCGAAGACCTGCTCGGGATGGGCGAAGTCCAGCAGCGCCACCATGGCTGCCGAATAGCCGGCCAGCATGGTGCCGTAGGCCACGAAGCTGCGCTGCAGATTGCCCACGCCCGCACACAGGCCCAGCCAGACGGCCAGGCCCAGCACCAGCCACAGCAGATTGCCCTGGGCAAGCAGCACCAGGCCCACGCCGACGGCTGTGCCGGCCACGGTGCCTGCGACCCGGAAAAAGCTTTTCTCGACCAGTTGCCCGCGCAGCGGCTGGGATGCGGCCCAGGTGGCCATGGCGGCCCACTGCGGATGCTCCAGCCCCAGCTGCCAGGCAGCCAGCAAGGCCAGGCATGCGGCGAAGGCCGTGCGCAGGTGCTGGCGCAGGCGCACGGGGTCGAAACCCCAGCGGGCCGAGGCCTGGAGCAGGCGGCCATAGGCATCGTGGAGGGCGCTCATGGCGCGCCTTCCGTGCGCAGCGCGCCCATGCGCGCCTGGATCTTGGCCATGCCGGCCAGCATGGCCTCGACCTCGGCATCGTCCAGGTCCTGCAGCATGGCCAGCTCGGCCTGCAGCATGGTGGCGCGCACGCGATCCACGGCGCCGTTGCCTTCATCGGTCAGGAAGATGCGCTTGCTGCGCCGGTCACCGGGGTCGGCGCGGCGCTCCACCCATCCGTGGCCTTCCAGAATATCGAGCAGGCGCACCAGGCTGGAGCCGTCCAGTCCCACGCGCTCGGCCAGTTCCTTTTGCGTGACGCCATCGCCCCAGGCGCGCAGGTGGATCAGCGGCGCCCAGGTGGCGTCGGTCAGGCCGTCGGCCAGCAGTTGTTCCTCGACCTGGCGGCGCCACTGGCGTACCAGGGTGACCATGAGAAAGCCGAGACGGGCGCGGGGAGGGGCAGAGGCAAAGGACATGCCTCGATTATCTTTGTAGTTCAATTAATTTGTATTACAAATTAATTGTGCCTGCATTTGATTCAAGGGTATTCCCTTGCTCTGGAAGGCAGGCCGTCCATGAAAAAGGCCCTGCGAGACGATGCCTCGCAGGGCCGGTCGATGGATGCTGGCAGCTTCAGAGCAGGCCGGGCACCCAGCGGTTGAAGAGCAGGCCCGCCACCAGAAGCCATGCGAACAGCAAGGCGGCCAGCAGCAGGGGCTTCGTGCCTGCGGCACGCACGGCGCGGACATGGGTGGTCAGGCCCAGGGCCGCCATGGCCACGGCCAGCAGCGCGTTGTCCAGCTGCACGCCCACCTGCACCACGGCAGCGGGCAGCACGCCCAGCGAGTTCACGCCGGCCATGGCGACGAAGCCCAGCGCGAACCAGGGAATGGTGATGCGGCGCGGCTGGCCGTCGCTCATCTGGCTGCTGCGGTTGCCGCGCGCCACCGCCATGGACAGCAGCAGCAGGAAGGGGGCCAGCATCATCACGCGCACCATCTTGGAGATCACGGCCACGTCGGCGGCTTCGGGCGCAATGGCTTCGCCGGCGGCCACGACCTGGGCCACCTCATGCACGGTGGAGCCCACGTACAGCCCGTACTGCGCGGGCGACATGTCCAGCCAGCCGTGGGCGGCGTTCCAGTGGAACAGCGCGGGGTAGAGAAAGGTGCCCACGGTGCCGAAGACCACCACGGTGGCCACGGCCACGGCCACGTCTTCGGCACGTCCCTTGATCACGGGTTCGGTGGCCAGCACGGCAGCGGCGCCGCAGATGGAGCTGCCCGCGCCGATCAGCACCGTGGTGCGCGCATCCAGCCCGAAGACGCGGCGGCCCAGCCACTGCGCCAGCAAGAAGGTGCTACCCAGCACCAGGGCATCGACCACCACGCCGGCCATGCCCACATGGCCTATGTCCTGGAAGGTCAGCCGCAGGCCGTAGAGCACGATGCCCGCACGCAGCAGGCGCTGCTTGGCCAGGCCCACGCCGGCATGGCAGCTGGGCGCCAGGCGCGGATAGACGGTGTTGCCGATGACCAGGCCGATGCAGATGGCCAGCGTCAGCGCGCTCAGGCCCGAGCCGGCCAGCAGGGGCTGGCGTGCGCCCCAGGTGGCGGCTGCGGCAATGGCGCCTGCCAGCAGCAGGCCGGGCGCAAGCTCGGTCAAATGGCGAAGCCAGCCAGGGAGGAAGGAGCATGGGAGGGAAGTGGTGTTCATGGTGCCTGCGCGCCGCGTCAGGAGCGCGGTGCATGGGAGGCACTTTAGATTTCTTGGCTATATTCGTATAACGAATAGTTTTTGTAGCATCAACCGGGGAAACAGGTTGATGCCTCGTCCAGACTGCACGCCATGCTGCACCTCACCCTGCGACAGCTCGAAATCTTCTGCGCCGTTGCCCAGGCCGGCTCCACCGTGGCGGCGGCCGATGCCGTGGCCCTGTCGCAGTCGGCCACCAGCGCCGCGCTGCAGCAGCTGGAGCAGGCCATGGGCGCCCAGCTGTTCGAGCGCGTGGGCCGGCGGCTGGCGCTCAACGACGCGGGGCGCGCCCTGCTGCCCGAGGCGCTGGCGCTGCTGGAGCAGGCCAGGGGCATAGAGCAGGCGTTTTCGGTGCGGGCGGCCAGCCTGCCCGTGCGTCTGCGCGTGGCAGCCAGCACCACCATAGGCACCTATGCGCTGCCGGCCGTGCTCGCGCACCTGGCGCGCAGCCATCCGCACCTGAGCGTGGACCTGCAGATCGCCAACACGCGCGAGGTGGGCCAGGCCGTGGAATCGCTGGACGTGGACCTGGGCCTGATCGAGGGCACCAGCCACTGGCCCGGGCTGGAGGTCGAGCCCTGGATGCGCGACGAACTCGTCATCGTGGCTGCAGCACAGGACCCGCTGGTGCAGGCCGCGGGCCAGCGCCCGCTGGGCGTGGCCGCTTTGCGCGGTGCGCGCTGGCTGCTGCGCGAGCCGGGCTCGGGCACGCGCGAGATGGTGGAGCATGCCTTGCTGCCGCATCTGCACCAGCTGCCGGCCGCCGCCACGCTGGGCAGCTCCGAGGCCATAGCGCGCTGCGTGGCCCAGGGCCTGGGCATCAGCTGCCTGTCGCGCGTGCTGGTGCAGGCCCTGGTCGCCTCGGGAGAGCTGGCCGTGCTGCCGACCACGCTGCCGCGCATGTGGCGCGATTTCTCGCTGGTGCAGCGGGCAGGCAAGCGCCGCTCGCCTGCGCTGGCGGCCTTCGTGCAGGCCTGCAGGTCCCAGGCGCAGGAATGAGCCCAGGCTACTTTTGCAGCGGTATCGGCGTGTTGCGCGGCACGGGCACGGCCGTGACGCTGTTCTGCGGCGAGCCTTCGATCACGCGGTCCGAGTAGGTCATGTAGACCAGGGTGTTGCGCTGCGCATCGACCATGCGCACCACGCGCAGGCGCTTGAACAGCAGCGAGATGCGTTCGCTGAACACTTCTTCCTGCTGCTTGAGCGGCGCAGGGATCTGGATGGGTCCGGTCTGCACGCAGCTGATCGAGGCTTCGGCGCGGTCCTCGGCCAGGCCCAGGCCGCCCTTGATGCCGCCGGTCTTGGCGCGCGAGACATAGCAGGTCACGCCCGCCACCTTGGGATCGTCATAGGCATCGACCACGATCTTGTGGTCCGGGCCTATGAACTTGAACACCGTGTCCACCGCACCGACCTGCTCGGCGCGCGCGCCACAGGCGCCCAGCAGCAGCGTGGCCAGGGCGGCCGTGAGCAAGGCCCGGCCTCGCGGGAAATACTTCGCACTGGGTTTGATCATGGCGTTGCGTAAGAGAGTGGCGCGGCCCAACTCAGGGACACCGAGGAAGGGCCGCCCCGCCCCGAGGGTGTCGTCCCCCTCCCGCGAAGCGAGAGAGGGGGAAGGCGCAAAGCGCCTCAGGGGGTGTTTTCACCCGCCACATGGCGGCGAAGATGCTCCAGAGCTTCCTCGACCTGATCCACCAGCACCAGGCACAGGTCGCCGGGCGTCAGCCGCGCCAGCGCGTGGTCGATGGCGTTGAACTCGCCCTGGATCTGGGTCACGTAGCCGGTACGCGGTGCGCCTTGCAGGCCTTGCTGCAGCAGGGCCAGGACTTCACCGTCGGCGCGGCCGCGCTGGCAGGCATCCTGGTAGAGGATGACGTCGTCGAAGGCGCGGCCCAGGATCTGTGTCTGCTCGGTGATGTCCTGGTCGCGGCGGTCGCCCGCGCCGCTGATGACCACGCTGCGGCGCTGGGCCGGCATGGCATCCACGGCCTGCACCAGGGCGCGGATGGCGTCGGGGTTGTGGCCGTAGTCGGCGATCAGCGTGGCGCCACGGTAGTCCATGACGTTGAAGCGTCCGGGGGCGTTGTCGCTGTCGTTGACGAAGCCGGCCAGCCCGCGGCGGATGGTCTGCCACGGCAGGCCCACGCCCCAGGCGGCGGCGATGGCGGCCATGACGTTCTCCACCTGGAAGGTGATGGTGCCGTTGCGCGTGATGGGGATCTCGCGCAGGGCGATGGTCTCGCGCCACGAGCTTTCGGCCGCAACGATGCTGTCGCCGTCCACGTAGACCACGCGGTTGCCCTGGGCGCGGTGCGTGGCCATCACGGGGTGGTGGCGGTCGACCGCGAAATAGATGACCTTGCCCGGCGAGGTGGAGGCCATGGCGGCCACCAGCGGGTCGGCGGCGTTGAGCACGGCATAGCCGTCGGCGGCCACGTTCTGCACGATGACGCGCTTGAGCACGGCCACGTCTTCCACCGTGGTGATGTAGTTCAGGCCCAGGTGGTCGCCCGCGCCCACGTTGGTGACCACGGCCACCTGGCAGCGGTCGAAGCCCAGCCCTTCGCGCAGGATGCCGCCGCGCGCGCATTCGAGCACGGCCGCATCGGTCTCGGGGTGGGCCAGGGCGTTGCGCGCGCTGCGCGGGCCCGAGCAGTCGCCGCTGTCGATCTGGCGGCCGTTGACGTAGACGCCGTCGGTATTGGTCATGGCCGTGCGCCAGCCATGCGAGGTGAACAGGTGGGCGATCAGGCGCGTGGTCGTGGTCTTGCCATTGGTGCCGGTGACGGCCACCAGCGGGATGCGGCCATCCTGGCCGGGTGCGAACAGCTCATCGACCATGGGCACGCCCACGTTGCGGGGCTTGCCGAAGGACGGCGCCAGGTGCATGCGCAGGCCCGGCGCGGCGTTGACTTCGACGATGCCGCCGTTTTGCTCCTCCAGCGGGCGCAGCATGGTCTCGCAGACCACGTCCACGCCGCAGATGTGCAGGCCGATGGTCTGGGCGGCCTCGACGGCGCGTGCGGCGATGTCGGGATGCACGTCGTCCGTCACATCGGTGGCGCTGCCGCCGGTGGACAGGTTGGCGTTGTTGCGCAGCACCACGCGCTGGCCCTGGGCCGGCACGGATTCGGGCGTGAGCCCTTCTGTGGCGATGCGCGCGATGGCGATGTCGTCCAGGCGGATCTTGGTCAGCGCCGTGCCGTGGCCCGAGCCGCGGCGCGGGTCTTGGTTGACCAGCTCGACCAGTTCGCGGATGGTGTGCTGGCCGTCGCCCAGCACCTGGGGCGGCTCGCGGCGCGCAGCGGCCACCAGCTGGCCGCCGACCACCAGCAGGCGGAAGTCGTGGCCCGGCAGGAAGCGTTCGACCATGATGTCGTCGCCGAATTCCGAGGCGGTGGCGAAGGCGGCCTTGAGCTGCTCGTGCGTGGTGATGTTGACCACCACGCCCTTGCCCTGGTTGCCGTCCTGGGGCTTGACCACCACGGGCAGGCCCACTTCCTGGGCCACGAGCCAGGCTTCTTCCACGTCCTTGACGGGGCGGCCCAGCGGCACGGGCACGCCGGCGGCGTGCAGCAGGCGCTTGGTCAGGTCCTTGTCCTGGGCGATGGACTCGGCCACGGCGCTGGTCTGGTCCAGCTCGGCGGCCTGGATGCGGCGGGCCTTGGAGCCCCAGCCCAGTTGCACCAGCGAGCCCGAGGTCAGGCGGCGGATGGGAATGCCGCGCGCCACGGCCGCATCGACGATGGAGCCTGTGGAGGGGCCGATGCGCTCGTCCTCGTCGAGTTCACGCAGCTCGGCCACCACCTTGTCGGCGTCGAAGGGCGTGTCGGCCAGTGCCGACTGCAGCAGCGCACCGGCCTGTTCCATGGCCAGGCGGCCCACGGATTCCTCGGTGTACTCCACCACCACCTGGTAGGTGCCGGCTTCCACGGTCTCGTGCGTGCGGCTGAAGGTCACGGGGCAGCCGGCCTGGGCCTGCAGCGACAGGGCCGCCACTTCCAGCACATGGGCCAGCGACAGGCGCTGGTCGGCACCGTGCGGCTGCAGCGTGCCGATCTTGGGAAAGCGTGCGCGCAGCCGGTCCTCGAACCCTGCCAGGGCCGAGTAGTCACAGTCGCCGGGCTCGCATTGCACGATGGCTTCGATGGCGGTGCTGCGGGTCCAGAGATTGGGGCCGCGCAGGGCTCGGATGCGGGTGATCTGCATAGTGTCTTCTTTCGGAGGGCAGGCCCGCGTCGCCGGGCCTGCCTGCATGTCATCGTGTGGTCGGGCTCAGGCGGCGGCGGTGGAAACCGCAGCGGCGGCCGGCGTGTAGTCGAAGGTCTTGATGCCGGCGACGATGAGGTCGGGGGCAATGTCCATGGACCACGCCGCGGCAATGGCAGCGAGCAGGGCCGGCGTGTCCGGGCGCAGGCCGCCGGGCAGGCTCAGCGCGTCCAGCGTGCCCAGCACGCGCTCGGCGGCGCCCGTGGCCAGGATCACCTGGTTGCCGCGCACGAAGACGGCACGGCCTTCGCTCTCGCAACGGTGGGCCGCTACCACGGGGCTGTCGGCCTGCATGGAATAGAACAGCACCTCGCCGTCGCACAGGCGGGCCAGGTCGGCCACCTGCTCGATATCGGCATTGAGCACGCCCGCGCCTTCGTCCAGCACCACGTCGATCTGGGTGCGCATCACGCGCGTCATCTGCGACTGTTCATGCACGTCATGGTCGGGCAACTGCTCGAAGCCGTCCATGTCGGTGACCACGCCGACCAGGCAGCGGTCGTAGGCCAGGCCTTCCTCCAGGATGGAGCGGGCCGTGGTCTGGATGACGGCGGCCTGGGCCAGGCGGTTGGTCAGCAGGCGGTGGGCGCCGGCCCAGTTGGCGGTGTTGGTCTTCTGGGTCTGGCGGTTGGACAGGAACATGCCCTCGCTGCTGGCCACGCCCGTGAGCTTGCCCGACAACTGCAGCAGCCAGCCCACCAAGCGGGCCGTGAAACCGTTGTTGCGCGTGCCGGCAATGCCGACCAGGGGGATGCGGCCGGCGCCCGTGCCCTCTTCGGTGCGCGGGAACAGGTGGTCGGCGATGGCCATGCCCACGGGGCGCGGCGCGCCGCTGGTGGGCTTCAGATGCATCAGCAGGCCGGGGCCGGCGTTGACTTCGAGGATGGCGCCGCCCTGCTCCTTCATGGGGCGCGAGACGTCCTGCAGGATCATGTCCATGCCCGCGATGTCCAGGCCCACGATCTTGGCGGCCAGCGTGGCCATGTAGGCCACTTCGGGATGGACTTCGTCGGTGCAGTCGATGGCCATGTTGCCGTTGCGCTGCAGCAGCACGCTGGTGCCCTGGGCAGGAATGGTGTCGGGCGTGACGTTCTGGCGCTTGAGTTCCAGCTTCACGGCCGGGGCTTCGAGGTTGATCCAGTCCAGCGGGTATTCCTGCTCGGGGCCGCGGCGCGGGTCCTGGTTGACCACGGCGACCAGTTCGCGAACCGTGGACTTGCCATTGCCGGCCACGCTCACGGTCTCGCCACGGCAGGCGGCAACCACCTTGCCGCCCACGACCAGGATGCGGTGCTCGGTGCCGTCGATGAAGCGTTCGACGATGACGTCCGAGCCTTCGGGCTGGGCCAGCGCGAAGGCGGCCTTGATGTCGGCCTCGTCGCGCAGGTCCAGCGTCACGCCGCGTGCGTGGTTGCCGTCCGAGGGCTTGACGGTGACGGGAAAGCCGATGTCCTGCGCCACTTCCCAGGCTTCCTCGGGGCTGTGGACGATCTGGCCTTCGGGCACGGGCACGCCGCAGGCGGCCAGCAGGCGCTTGGTGAAGTCCTTGTCCTGGGCAATGCCCTCGGCGATGGCGCTGGTCTGGTCGCTCTCGGCGGTCCAGATGCGGCGCTGCGCGGCGCCATAGCCCAGTTGCACGAGGTTGCCGTCATTGAGGCGGATGTGGGGGATGCGGCGCTCGCCGGCCGCATCGACGATGCAGCCCGTGCTCGGGCCCAGGTAGCGGTCGTTGATCTCGGTCTTGATGGCCTTGATGGCGGCCTTCAGGTCGAAGGGCTCGTCATTGATGGCGGCCATGATCAGCCTGTGGCCATGGGCCAGGGCCGTGCGCGCCACGGTTTCCTCGGGGCAGCGGAAGACCATGCGGTACACCCCGCGCTGCGAGATCTCGCGGGTCTGGCCGAACTCGGCAGGCATGCCCGCCAGGTTCAGCAGCTCGATGATGATGTGCTCCAGCACGTGGCCGCACCAGGTGCCGCCTTCCAGGCGCTGGATGAAGCCGCCGCGCTCGCCCACGCCGCAGTGGTGCTCGACCAGGTCGGGCAGCCAGGCCGTCAGGCGCTCGTTGAAACCGGGAAGCTTGTTCGAGGGATAGTCCTCCAGCTCGCCCAGATCCAGCCAGACCTCCAGCACGGGACGGTAAGTCCAGACGCTGGGTCCACGCAGGTAGGTGGTGCGCAAGAGTTGGATGTCTTTGAATTTCGCCATGTCGGTCAACGGGTAAGCGTGAACGACGACCCGGATTCGGATCGCCGGAGAATGGGAGAGGATTGTGCGCCCAGAAAACCCATGCGCAGTGTTGTCAGCCTAAACCAGGGTTGGCGCGTTGAGCAGGGTATGCCGTGCAACGCGCGGGATATCCACCGGGGAGCTGCGGTTGCCCGCATGACACCAGGAGCCGCCAGGGGCGGGAAAAACAACTCAACATGCAAGAACACCATTCTGTGGACGTTTCGGCCTTCCTTGCCAGCCCCCGCGGGGCTGAGCTGCGAGCCAGGCTCGCTTCCAATGAAAACGTGCTGGCCCTCGCCACGGTTGACCTGACCCTGGATATGCGCTTCGGCGAAGGCTGGGTTGTCCTGACCAACCAGCGCCTCATCGCCTGTGATCCTGAGGATCAGCGATGGAGTGAGTGGATACTCTCTGTCGATCAGAATTTGCGTACGCTGGACCACGGCGGCGTGGGCAACCTCGAATTGCATGGTCCTGCGGCTCGGCTGGCGCTGTGGCGCTTCACCTTGCGCCACCAGGCGGGCGTATTGCGCCTGCTGCAACAGTTCGATCACCAGCGTGAGCGCATGGCGCGTGGCGAGGACTTCGACGGGCCCGAGGACGATGTGCCCCGCTGCCCGGCCTGCCAGACCGAGCTGCCGCCCGAGGCCGACGAATGCCCGGCCTGCGCACGCCAGCAGGGTCCGCAGACCTCCACCTGGGTGCTGCTGCGCCTGTGGCGCTTTGCCCATCCCTACCGGCACCAGCTGCTGCTGGGCTTTTTGCTGACCCTGGCCTCCACGGGCGCCACCCTGGTGGCGCCCTATCTGACCATTCCCATCGTGGACAAGATCCTGATCCCGTTCCAGAACGGCCAGCAGATCGACAGCAGCCTAGTGGTCTTCTACCTGAGCGGCCTGCTTGCGGCGGCGCTGGTGGCCTGGGGCCTGGGCTGGGCGCGCACCTTCGTGCTGGCCAAGGTCTCCGAGCGCATTGGCTCGGACCTGCGCACGACCACCTACAACCACCTGCTGACGCTGTCGCTGGACTACTACGGCAGCAAACGCACGGGCGACCTGATGGCGCGCATCGGGGCGGAAACAGATCGCATCAATTTGTTTCTATCCTTGAACGCGCTGGATTTTGCGACCGATGTGCTGATGATCGTGATGACCTCGGTCATCCTGTTCTCCATCAATCCATGGCTGGCCCTGGTCACCCTGGTGCCGCTGCCCTTCATCGCCTGGATGATCCACCTGGTGCGTGACCGCCTGCGCACGGGCTTCGAGAAGATCGACCGCGTCTGGTCCGAGGTGACCAATGTGCTGGCCGACACCATTCCCGGCATCCGTGTGGTCAAGGCCTTCGCCCAGGAAAAGCGCGAGGCCGACCGCTTCGCCCAGGCCAATCTGGTCAACCTGCAGGCCAACGACAAGGTCAACAAGACCTGGTCGCTGTTCACGCCCACGGTGACGCTGCTGACCGAGATCGGCCTGCTGGTGGTCTGGGGCTTCGGCATCTGGCTGGTGGCGGGCGGCCAGATCACGGTCGGTATTCTGACGGCCTTCATCGCCTACATCGGCCGCTTCTACAGCCGCCTGGATTCGATGAGCCGCATCGTCTCGGTCACACAGAAGGCGGCAGCCGGCGCCAAGCGCATCTTCGACATCCTGGACCACGTGAGCAACGTGCCCGACCCGGTCAACCCGGTCAAGCTGCCGCGCGTGCAGGGTGCCATCACGCTGGACAACCTGACCTTCCGCTACGGCAGCCGCGCCGTCATCAAGAACCTGGATCTGCAGATTCGTCCGGGTGAAATGATCGGCCTGGTCGGCCACAGCGGCTCGGGCAAGAGCACCCTGGTCAACCTGATCAGCCGCTTCTACGACGTGAGCGAAGGCTCCATCCAGCTCGACGGCGTGGATATCCGCCGGCTCAAGGTGTCGGACTTCCGCAGCAACATCGGCCTGGTGCTGCAGGAGCCCTTCCTGTTCTTCGGCACCATTGCCGAGAACATCGCCTACGGCAAGCCCGACGCCACGCGCGAGGAAATCGTGGCGGCCGCGCGTGCGGCCCATGCCCATGAATTCATCCTGCGCCTGCCGCATGGCTATGACTCCCTGGTCGGCGAACGCGGCCAGGGCCTGTCCGGCGGCGAGCGCCAGCGCATCTCCATCGCGCGCGCGCTGCTGATCGACCCGCGCATCCTGATCCTGGACGAGGCCACTTCTGCCGTGGACACCGAGACCGAGAAGGAAATCCAGAAGGCGCTGGACAATCTGGTGCAGGGCCGCACGACGATTGCCATCGCCCACCGTCTGTCCACGCTGCGCAAGGCAGACCGCCTGGTGGTCATGGACCGGGGCGAGATCGTGGAAGTGGGGCCGCACGACGAACTGATGGAAAAGCAGGGCGCCTACTGGCGCCTGTACCAGGCCCAGGCGCGGCGCGCCGAAGAGGATGCCCAGGCCGCAGGCCTGACCCTGGTCGCAACCACCATCGAGGAATAAGCCATGTCCACTGCCCAACATTGCGCCGCCGGCGCCGATCTGAGCCGCGTACGCGTGGAGCGCAACGCCCATGGCCGCCTGGTGCTGATCCTGGCCGACGGCACGCGCCATGAATCCGTGGTGCCCGTGCGCGCCTTTCCCATTGCCGCGCCGCTGCAAGGCCTGTCCCTGGTCTGTGCCGATGGCAAGGAGGCGCTTTGGGTGGACCACATGGACCACCTGCCCGCGCAGGCCCGCACGCTGATCGAGCAGGATCTGGCCGTGCGCGAGTTCGTGCCCGTCATCCAGCGCATCCGCAAGGTGTCCAGCTATTCCACGCCCAGCACCTGGGACCTGGAGACCGACCGCGGTCCCGCGCAGCTCGTGCTCAAGGCCGAGGAGGATATCCGCCGCCTGTCGGGCCGCACGCACCTGATGATCACCAGCCAGGACGGCGTGCAGTTCAGCGTGCCCGACAGCACGGCGCTGGACCGTGCCTCGCGCAAGATGCTGGAGCGTTTCCTCTAGCGCCTGGTCAGGGTGGTTTCGGGGTTTACCCTTGGTTTGAGGCAGGCCTGGGCGTCTTTCAAAAAAAGCGCTTCAGTTCTTTCAGGTTCTGTCGATGATGAGGCGACGGCGGGAAATTCCCGCCCACAGCACACATCCAGCAAGAGGGTCGAGCCATGCCAATTCCACCTGTTGACCGATCGCCCATACCGTGGCGCCCGCAAAGCGCCGATCTGTACTCCACCGGCGCGTCGGGCGCGGTGCCCGTGCGTCCCGTGAACGCTGCCAATCCTGTCGAATCCACGGACCGCATCGGCGAAGGCCGTGTGATTCGCGATCCTGAAAAACCGTCCGTGGTGGACCAGGAAAACCGCGACTGGACGCTGGCCGAGGAGATCAAGCAGAAGGAAGAGGTCGAGGAGCCGCCCAAGGAGCCGATTTCCAAGCAGCTCATCGAGTTCATCCAGTCCATGTGGCGCGCCAGCGCCATGGCCGTGGAGCAGGCCCAGGAGGTCAGCAAGGCCGATGACGTGGCCCGCAACAAGCTGCAGGTGCGCGAGGAGCCGTTGACCTATTCGGAACCCAAGGTCAAGCGTACCGGCGGACTTTGAGTGTCAGTGGCTGAATGCGCAGGCTCAGTCCCTTGAGCCTTCGCCTTCCTTCGTGTCCCCGGCAGCGGACACGGCTGCGGCATGCTCTGCGGCCTTTGCCTCTTCGGCCTGCGCCTTGGCCTTTGCCTTGTCGCGCTCGGCGCGGTACTTGACGGCAAAGGCCTGCACCTCCGCATAGGAGACGTAGCCGTCCTTGTCAGTGTCGGCCTCGTCGAAGGCCGCCGCCAGGCGCGGGAACAGCGCCACTTCGGTGCGGCTGAGCTTGCCGTCCTTGTTGAAGTCCAGCATCTTGAATTCGCGCTGGGCCTTGATTTCCCCCTTGGTCAATGGCGCCGGGCTGGCCGAGGCCTGTCCGGTGGACGCCTTGTCGGCCGTCTCGGCCGCCTGCGCGCGCGCGGCGGGCAGCATGAAGGCGCTGGTCAGCAGGACGGCAGCGGCGGCCTGCAGCACAGGCGGCCGGCGCAGCAGGGCGGAGCGGTTCATGAGGGGAAAATGCATTGACTTTATTTGGGCACGGAACCGGCATTTGCAAGCACGGCCGGCCCGCCCTTTGCAATTGTTTACTTCAGCGGATCGGCGTCCGGATTGGAGATGCCGCTGTTCACATGGCCTGCGGGCACATGGCGGGCCGCCGAGCTGACATGGCCCGATTGGTCGTCGAAGAAGAAATCCGGCTCGAACTCGCGCAGGAAGGGGCCTTTTTCCAGGCCGCCGAGGAACATGGCCTCGTCCACGGTGATTCCCCAATCGAGCAATGTGCGGATGGCGCGCTCGTGCGCCGGCGCACTGCGCGCCGTCACCAGGGCCGTGCGAATGCGCATGGTCTGGGACGAGTCCGCCTGCTGCTGAAGCCGGTGAAGGGCTTGCAGCAGGGGTTTGAACGGCCCTTCTCCCAGGGGCGTGGCGGCATGGGAGACCTCATGGTGCAGAAAGGCCGGCAGCCCGCCTTGCTGGTAGATGCGCTCGGCCTCGTCGGAGAACAGCACGGCATCGCCGTCGAAGGCAATGCGCACTTCCTGCGGGTAGCGGTCGCCTGCGGGCGTGGAGTCGACCATCACGCGCGCCGCGGGAAAGCCGATGGACAGGGCCTTGCGCACATCGACCTCGTTGGCCGAGAGGAACAGGTGGGCGCCCAGCGGCCGCAGGTAGGAAAACGGATCGCGCCCGCGCGTGAACACGCCGCGCTCTATGTGCATGTCGGCCGCCTTGGCCGAGGCGAACACGCGCATGCCGCTGGCCGGGTCGTTGCGCGAGAGCATCATCACCTCCACGCGCTGCACTTCGGGCGTATTGAAGGCCAGCAGCTTGCGCACCAGCGGGAAGGCGATGCCCGGGCGTGCCGGCTGGTGCACCAGGTCCAGCTGGCGGCGCATGTAGGCCTGCTCGTCGCCCGCATCGAACAGCCGGTTCTCTTCCTCGAAGTCGAACAGTGCGCGCGATGAGATGGCAACGACCAGCTTGTCTTGCAGGGTCACGGGCATGGCTTGGCGCTTGTCGCTATTTGACGAACTGGTTGAGCTGGATGATGGGCATGAGCACGGCCAGCACGATCAGGGCCACGACCATGCCCATGGCCACGATCAGCAGCGGCTCCAGGATGGTGGCCAGGTGCATGGCGCGGCGCTGCACCTCGGTGGACAGCTGGTTGGCCGCGCGCTGCAGCATCACGGGCAGCTGGCCGGTCTGCTCGCCCAGGCGGGCAAACATGGAGATCAGGCCCGGGAAGCGCTTTTTCTGCGCCAGGGCCGAGGCCAGCGGCGCGCCCTCGCGCACCAGGGCCAGCGCGTCCATGGCATCGGCGCGCAGCGCGCGGTTGCCCAGCGTTTCGGCGGCGGCCTGCAAGGCCTTGAGAATGGGCACGCCCGCGCCAGCCAGCATGGCCAGCGTGCCGGCAAAGCGTGCCGCGTTGTAGTTGCGCGCCAGCCGGCCGATCAGCGGCAGGCGCAGCCACCAGGCGTCGAAGCGCTCGCGCAGCACGGGGTTCTTCATGGACAGCCGGAATCCCACGGCGCCCAGCACCAGGGCGACCAGCGCGGCCCAGCCATAGCTGCGCACGAAGTCGCTGAGCGCCAGCATGGCCACGGTGAGCCAGGGCAGGGCGCGCTTGGTGCCCGCGAACACGCTGGCCACCTGGGGCACCACGTAGCTGACCAGGAACAACACGATGACGATGGCCACCAGGGTCACGATGGCCGGGTACAGGGCTGCGCCAATGAGCTTGGACTGCAGGGCCTGGCGCGATTCCAGGTCGTCGGCCAGCCGCTCCAGCACCGGGCCCAGGCTGCCGCTGGCCTCGCCGGCGCCGATCACGGCGCAGTAGATGTCGGAGAATTCGCGCGGGTGCTGGGCCAGTGCGCGGGCAAAGGTGGAGCCTGCGTTGACCTCGGCGCGCAGCGCGGCCACCAGGTGGTGCTGGCGCGGGTCGTCGGCTTCTTCGGACAGCGCGGCCAGTGCGCGCTCTATGGGCAGGCCTGATCCGACCAGCCCCGCCATCTGGCGCGTCCACACGGTGAGCCCTGTGGAGCCAAGGACGGGGCGGGTCAGCCAGCGCGAGGCGCCACCCTGCGGGCCGGACGCCGACCCCGAGGCCACGATCTCCACGGCCATGGGCACCAGGGCCTGGGCGCGCAGCTGGCTGCGCGCAGCGCGCGCGTTGTCGGCTTCGATCGTGCCCTTGCGGGTCTGACCTTGGGTATCCAGGGCTTCGAAGGAAAAGGCAGGCATGCGCGGCGGGAGTCGGGAGGGGCTGGGGAAGGATGGCGTTCAGGAAACGCCAGGCGGCGATCCAACCCCCGATGGTAGCCGCTGCCGGTGACGGCTGGATGGCGAGGCCGTCTCGGGCCTCGTCCCCAGGTCCCGGAGGTTCCTATGCCGGCTGGGCGGCCAGGTCCGCTTCGTTGAGCTGGATGGAGCGCAGCGAGGCCGGGCGTTCCATCAGCGGCTGGCCGTAGTCGCTGAACTCGGGCAGCGCGGGCAGCAGCTTCATCATCGTCCCCCAGCGCAGGTAGCTGGCCATGAGCACGTCGGCCGCGGTGAACTGGTCGCCGCACAGGTAGCGCCTGCCGGCCACGGCCTGGCGCAGCGTCTGCACCACGTCGTCATAGCGGCCATAGCCGGCGGACATGGCCTGGTCGGCCGTCTGCTGCTCCAGGTGGCCCTGGCTCTTGGCTGTCATCAAGGCGTCGACGGGGCCGGCCAGGAAGAACATCCAGCGGTGGTAGACGCCGCGCAGCGGGCTGTCCACGGCCGGCGCGAGCCTTCGTTCGGGGAAGATGTCGGCCAGATAGGCAAGGATGGCGGCCTGTTCGGTGATCACGGTCTCGCCGTGCACCAGGGCGGGGACCTTGCCCATGGGGTTGATGGCCAGGTAGTCGGCAGCCTTCATGGTGCTGCCGAATTCCAGCCGCACGGGCTCATAGCGGGCGCCGCATTCCTCCAGCATCCAGCGCGCGATGACGGCGCGCGAGCGGGGGTGGAAGTAAAAGCGCAGAGGCTTGATCGAGTCGTTCATGAAGGCTCCCAGTGGTTTGAATGCATGGCGAGAAGGCCATGGGAGCGACTGTAGGAGGCCATGCTGACAGTTTTTGTCAGCAGTGGTGTCAGCGGACCGTGTAGCCCAGTTGCCGCGACCAGCGTTCGATCAGGCCGCTGCGGTGGTCGGGATAGCGTTCCTGCAGATCGGTGACGGAGCGCACGCGGTCGGCGCGGAAATGGCGGAAGTCCTGGCGCAGTTCGCACCAGGCCGCAAGAATGCGCCGCTGGTCGAAGAAGGCCATGGCAAAAGGCCAGATCCGGCGCTCGGTCGGCTGGCCCTTCTCATCCGTGTAGTGCAGCAGCACCCGGTGCTGGCGCCGTATCGCCAGGCGCAGCGCGGTCTGCCAGGGCTCGGTCACGGATTCGTGGCAGATGGGCGGCACCAGCAGGCCGCTGGTGTCCACCTCGATGCGCAGCTCCAGCGGCAGCGCGCTGCGTATGCGGTCCAGCGCGGCGGTGGCGGCCTGGGCGAGCTCGGGGTCGGCCTGGCGGCTGGCCCAGCGCGCGCCCAGCAGCAGGGCTTCCAGCTCATCGGGCGTGAACATCAGCGGCGGCAGCAGAAAGCCGGGCCGCATCTCGTAGCCCACGCCCGGGTCGCCCGCAATCGCGGCACCCTGTTCGCGCAGGGTGGCGATGTCGCGGTAGAGGGTGCGCAGGCTCACGTCCAGCTGCCGGGCCAGCACCGGCCCTGCCTGGGGCAGGCGCGCGCGGCGCAGCAGGTCGATCAGCTGCAGCAGCCGGGCGGAGCGGCTCATGCCTTCAGCGGCCCATGACGCCGGCCGTGATCTCCAGCGAGCGCAGGCGCAGGTCGCGGTCATACACGTCGCTGACCAGGATCAGCTCGTCGGCCTCGGTGTCGGCCTGCAGCTTCTGCAGGCGCGTGCGCACCTTGTCCGGGCCGCCGATGGAGGCCACGGCCAGGAAGTCGCCGATGGCGCGGCGCTCCTGCTCGCCGAGCTGGGCCGCATAGTTCTCGATGGGGCGCGGCAGCAGTCCGCGCCGGCCCGTGATGATGCCCAGCACGCGCTGGTAGGTGCTGCTGGCCAGGTACTCGGCCTCGTCATCGGTGGGCGCGGCGATCACGGGTGCGCCGACGATCACGTAGGGCTTGGCCAGTTGGGCCGACGGCTTGAACAGGCTGCGGTACAGCTGTACGGCCTGGTAGAGCATGCGCGGCGCGAAGTGCGAGGCAAAGGCGTAGGGCAGGCCCAGATGGGCTGCGAGCTGGGCCGAGAACAGGCTGGAGCCCAGCAGCCAGATCGGCACGTTGGTGCCCGCGCCGGGCGTGGCCACCAGCTTTTGATCCGGCGTGGCCGGGGCCAGCAGGCGTTGCAGCTCCATCACGTCGCGCGGGAAGTCTTCCTCGGTCTCGACGCGGTCGCGGCGCAGGGCGCGCATGGTGGCGCCATCGGTGCCGGGCGCACGGCCCAGTCCCAGGTCGATGCGGCCCGGGTACAGCTCGGCCAGCGTGCCGAAGGCTTCGGCCACCACCAGCGGGGCATGGTTGGGCAGCATGATGCCGCCCGAGCCCACGCGGATCTTCGAGGTGCCGCCTGCGATATGGCCGATCAGCACGGCCGTGGCCGAGCTGGCGATGCCGGGCATGTTGTGGTGCTCGGCCAGCCAGTAGCGCTCGAATCCCAGTGCCTCGGCCTTGCGGGCCGTGGCCAGCGCGATGTCCAGGGCCTCGGCGACGGTGCCGCCTTCGCGCACGGCCACGAGGTCGAGCATGGACAGACGGACTTCATTGAATGATGTCATGGCAGGTTCCAACTTCCAGTTCACGGTGGGTGGGGGCGGCGCGGGCCTTGCCGCGCCAGGGCATTCCTGGTGCGCGTTCGCGCACTCAGTTTCTTCTGGACATTTCCCGCGCGCAGGTGATGCCCAGCACCACGCACCAGACCAGGGGGAGGATGGCTGCCGCCAGATGGTTCTCGCCCTGCTGGATGGCCAGCCAGGACAGCGGCAGCGCCACCAGCGCCGACAGGCGGATGACGCGGCGCAGCTGGCTGGTGGACAGCCGTGACTTGAACCACCACAGGGCGATGTAGCTGATCAGGCTCAGCGTGGCGACCCACAGGAACAGGTCGCCGCCATAGGGAGCGCTCCAGGCGCGTAGGGATTCCAACATGCCGACCATTGTGGCAAACAGGGATGCCCCGTGCTGCGCAGGGTCGGGCGTGGCCGCCTGCGCCTAGTCGCGCGTGACGCGCAGCACTTCCTCGGGCGTGGTGATGCCCTCGCGCACCAGACGCTCGCCGTCGTCGCGCATCAGGCGCATGCCCGCGGCCAGCGCGGTGTCGCGGATCTCGGCCTCGCTGGCCTGGCGGTGGATCTGCGCGCGGATGGTGTCGTCCACCACCAGCATCTCGAAGATGCCGGTGCGCCCCCGGTAGCCGCTGGGCTCGGTGGTGTCGATCTTGCGCACAAGGCGCTGTGCCAGCACGCCCAGCAGGGAGGACGACAGCAGGAAGGGTTCCACCCCCATGTCGATCAGGCGCGTGACGGCGCTGGAGGCATCGTTGGTGTGCAGCGTGGCCAGCACCAGGTGGCCGGTCAGCGAGGCCTGGATGGCGATCTGCGCGGTCTCGAAGTCGCGGATTTCGCCGATCATGATCACATCCGGGTCCTGGCGCAGGATGGCGCGCAGGGCCTTGGCGAAGGTCAGGTCGATCTTGGCGTTGACCTGGGTCTGCCCCACGCCGGCCAGCTCGTACTCGATGGGGTCCTCCACCGTCATGATGTTGCTGTGGCTGGCGTCCATGCGCGACAGTGCCGCATACAGCGTGGTGGTCTTGCCCGAGCCCGTGGGGCCGGTGACCAGCACGATGCCGTGCGGCTGGGCCGTCAGGTGGGTGAATCGCCTCAGCGTCTCGCCCTGCATGCCCACGGCCTCCAGGCTGAGCTTGCTCTCGCTCTTGTCCAGCAGGCGCAGCACGGCGCGCTCGCCGTGGGCGCTGGGCAGGGTGGAGACGCGCACGTCGATGGCGCGCGTGCCCAGGCGCAGGCTGATGCGGCCGTCCTGGGGCAGGCGCTTTTCGGCGATGTCCAGGTCGGCCATGATCTTCAGTCGCGAGATCAGCGCTGCATGCAGTGCGCGGTTGGGCTGCACGACTTCGCGCAGGTCGCCGTCCACGCGAAAGCGCACGCTGGAATGGCGCTCGTAGGGCTCGATGTGGATGTCGCTGGCGCCGTCGCGCGCGGCCTGCGTGAGCAGGGCGTTGAGCATGCGGATGATGGGCGCGTCGTCGGCCGTCTCCAGCAGGTCCTCGACCGCAGGCAGCTCCTGCATCATGCGCGAGAGGTCGGCGTCGGACTCGACCTCGCTGACCACCAGGGCCGCGCTGGACTCGCCCTGCGAGTAGGCGGCGCTGATGCGGTGGGCCAGCGTGCCCGCGTCCAGCATCTGCCAGCGCTGCACCGCATGCCTGCGCTGGACTTCGGACAGGGCCTGCCAGTCGGGCGAGGGGCCGTGCCAGAGCAGGGGCTCGTGGCCGTCGTCCTCGATCAGCAGCTGGCTGGTGCGCGCAAACGCATAGGGCAGGGGGTAGCGCATGGGGCCTTCCTGCCTCAGAGCGCGCCGGGAGCGGCCGGCACGGGGGCGGGCGCGGCGGGCTGCGGCTGGGTGAAGTCGATCAGCTCGGGCCTGGCGCCCGGCACGTTGACGATGGCGGCCGGGTTGGTGAACGAGCCGGGGTCCGGCTGCGGCGTCAGCGTGGGCAGCACGGGCGCGGCATTGACCGAGCGCAGCAGGGCGCTGGGCTCGGGCTGCAGGCTCTGTTGCTGCGCGCGGATGGCTTCGTAGCGCTCGGAAGAGACCTGGTTGGTCGCAGTCGCATCGCGCATCACCACGGGGCGCAGGAAGACCATCAGGTTGGTCTTGTTGCGCTTGCGGTTGGTGTTGCGGAACAGGTTGCCCACGACGGGAATGTCGCCCAGCAGAGGCACCCGGTCCTCGGCCTGGGAGTAGTTGTCGTCGATCAGGCCGCCGAGCACGACGATGTTGCCGTCCTCGACCAGCACGTTGGACTCGATGGAGCGCTTGTTGGTGGTCAGGCCGTTGGTGTCCTTGCGCGTGGACTCGTCCACCGAGGAGACTTCCTGGAACACGGCCAGCTTCACCGTGCCGTTCTCGTTGATCTGCGGGCGCACGCGCAGCATCAGGCCCACGTCCTTGCGCTCCACGGTGGTGAAGGGGTTGACCGTGCCGCCCGTGGAGTTGCTGGCGTACGAGCCCGTGACCATGGGCACGTTCTGGCCCACGATGATGCGCGCCTCCTCGTTGTCCAGCGTCATCAGGTTGGGCGTGGACAGGATGTTGGCGTCACCGCTGTTTTGCAGGAAGTTGGCCAGAAAGCCCAGCGTGTCCTTGCCGTTGACGCGCTGCGTGAAGCCGAGGTTGGTGCCTCTCAGGCTGGACAACGTGTCTCCCGTAATGGCGCTGCCGTCCAGGCCTCCATCCTTGACCAGGCCGAGCAGGTTCAGGATGTTGGCGCCCGCCACATTGGAGTTCGTGCCCAGTGTGCCGATCACGCGGCCGTTGTTGCTGAGCATGGCCTGCCACTGGATGCCGAACTGGGCCAGCCGGTTGTCCTTGATTTCGACGATCAGGCTTTCGATCAGCACCTGGGCGCGGCGGCCGTCGAGCTTGTCGATCACGGCGCGCAGTTGGCGGTAGACGGGCGGCGGTGCCGTGATGATCAGCGAGTTGGTCGAAGGATCGGCCTGGATCATGCCGCCCGTGGAGGGCTGCTGGGCCACGCCCAGCGCGCCACCCCCGCCGCCGCTGCCCAGGCCCGAGGACGAGCCCATGCCCATGGATGCCGTGCCGCTGGAGTCGCGCGAGACCACGGGCTGCGAGGTGGGGATGGAGGACATGCCGCCGCCCTGCGGCAGGGTGCCGCCCGCACCGGGCTGGCCGCTGGCCGTGCCGGCGGCCGTGGCCTGGGCGCCGATGGCGGCGCGCAAGGTGGCGGCCAGCGCCACGGCGTCGGCGTTCTTGAGATAGACCACGTGGATGTTGCCCTGGTCGCCGCCGCCGTTCATGGCGGGCTGGTCCAGCCGCGCGATCAGCGAGCGCACCTGGGCCAGGCGTGCCGGGTTGGCCGCGCGCAGCACGATGGAGTTGCTGCGCGGCTCGGCCATCAGCGAGGTCTTGAAGGCGTTGTCGCTCTGGCCCGGAATATTGGCGCCGCCTGCGGTCACCGTGAGGCCGCCGGGGCTGGCCGTGCCGCCTTCGATCAGGCGCGAGACCAGGGCCACCATGTCGGTGGCCACGGCATGGCGCAGCGGAATGATTTCGACATCGGTGGCGTTGGATACGTCCATAGTCGCCACGATGCGCGAGATGCGCTGCAGGTTGTCTGCGTAGTCGGTGATGACCAGCGAGTTGTTGCCCGGGTTGACGTTGATGGTGTTGTTGGGGCTGATCAGGGGGCGCAGCACGGGCACCAGGTTGGCCGCGTTCTCGTAGTTGAGCTTGAAGATCTGGGTGACGATCTGGCTGCCGGTGCTGCTGCGGCCCGCGCCCACGGCCACCTCGCTGGCCTGCAGCTTGGCGTCGGCTTCGGGGATGACCTTGTACAGGCCGGCCGATTCGACGATGGTGAAGCCCTGCAGGCGCAACGCGGCCAGGAACTGCTGGTAGGCGGTGGCGGGCGGCACGGGCCTGTCGGTCAGCAGCGTGATCTGGCCCTTGACGCGGGGGTCGACCACCACGTTGCGGTTGGTGATGGCGCCGATGGCACGCGAGACGGCCTCGATGTCGGCGCCCGAGAAATTCAGCGTCACAGGCTCGCCCGGACGCAGGCTGGGCGTGGCGCCGGCCGGTGCATTGGTCTGCTGGGCCTGGGCGGTGCCAGCGGTGCAGGCCAGCATGGCGCTGACGGCCAGCGTGTGCAGGGTGTTGCGCCAGAACGGGGTCGTGTGCTGCTGAGTCATGGATCAACCAAAGGAAATGATGGACCGGGGCCCCTGGCGCCGTCCCAGAATGTTGAGCAAGTTGGACAGCGCGGTTTCGCGCTCGGGGCTGGCCGAGGCCTCGCCCTGGAAGTGCAGCCGCTGGCCTACCCATTGGCCCTGGCCGCTCAGGCGCAGGTCGCCGGTCAGGGTGCTGAGCTGCAGCTGCGGACTGTCGCCCCCGAGGATGTCGAGCCGGTAGCTGCCCAGCGGGCGCAGAGGGGACAGCCGCGAGGATACGGCCAGCGCCTCCAGCCGCGTGCTGCCGTCGCTGCGCCAGCGCCCCGATTGCCACAGCAATTGCAGTTGCAGGGCCTGCGTGGCCAGCCGCAGCTGGCCTTGCAGGTCCACCGTGTTCCAGGGCGTGCCCAGGCCGGACAGCAGCGAGGCAGGCCAGCGCGTGTCGCTGTCGTGCACCACGGCGCTCAGACCCTGCCAGCGCGGCAGCAGGTCCAGCACCACGGGCGTGGGTGTGCAGCATTCGCTGCGCAGCTGAATGCGGGCGCCGTCCAGGCGCGGGCGCAGCGTCCATTCCAGCCGCGTGGGCAGGGCCGTGCGGTCGCGGCTGCCGGCGCCTCCGGTGAAGGCCAGGGAGGCCGAGCCGTTCCACAGCGTGCCGCGCGGTTGCAGCAGCAGTACCTGGCCCTGTGTGGCGGAATCCACGCCGCGTGCCAGCCAGGCGGCGGGTGCCCAGACGACGGTGGTGGCCACCAGGCCGCACAGGGCGCCTGCCAGCGCCCACCCGCGCGGTGAGCGCAGGACAGGCTGGGAGCGGGGCTGGCGGCGCATGCTCAAGGTGCCCGCGACGGATCGACAGGCAGGTCCAGCACCAGGCTGCCATCCCAGCGCACGGCATCGGCAGCGCCTGCGGCGCTTGCAGAAGCACTGCGGGCCAGCTTCATCTCGGCGGGAACGGCGTGCGTGTTGCTGCGGACCTGGGCCAGCCAGCGCGCCAGCGCGGCGGCGGGCGCGGCCTTGAGCGTGATCTGTGCGCGGTCGCCCATCCAGTTCAATTGGGCGGAGGCGCCCAGTTCGGCGGACAGCGAGCTTTGCAGCAGCGCCTTGGCATCGCCGACCACGGGGCGTGCGTTGCTGCGCAGCTGCTCGGCCTCGGCCTGCAGCAGCTGCATCTGGCGCAACTGGCGGTCTGCCTGGGCATGGCGTTCGGGCGCGGTGCGCAGGCTGTGCAGGGCGGGGGCCAGGGCCAGCCACCACAGCAGGGCCAGTGCCACCACGCCACCGGCCAGCAGCGTCATGTTCTGTTCACGCGGCGCCAGGGCATTCCAGCGCGCGCGCAGTGGGGCCAGGCTTTGGCGGGATGCGCGCATGTTCATGGCCGGGCCTCCTGGGCAAGCAGCAGGTCGGCGCCGTCGCGCTGCAGTCGCAGGCCGCTTGCGGCCAGATGTTGTTGTGCCTGCTCCAGTGCCTCGGCCTCCAGCGAGACGCCCTTGAGGCGCAGCTGACGGTCCTGGTAGTCCATGGCCTGCGGCAACTGGCCGGCAGGCAGGGCCCGGGATGCGGCGGCTAGCAGGGGTTCCAGGTCGCCCTGCGTCAGCGCGCCGGCGCTCTGGCGCAGCGTGGCGACTTCGCGCTGCATTTGAACGGGCGCATCGACGATGACTGGAACGCGCGGAAAGCTGGTGGCCAGCGTGGAGCGCACCTGGACCTGCTTGGCCGCGATGGCGCGGTTTTCGGTCCAGGCCCAGGCATTGAGGCCCACCACCTGGGCCAGCAGTGCGAGCGCGGCACCCCAGCGCGCGGCCTTCCATTGCGGCGCGCGCAGAAAGCTCTGCCAGCCGTCGAGCATGCGCCGGCGGGTGCGGCTGCCGCCGCCCAGGTCGAGGTCGAACTGCGCCAGGTCCCAGTTTTGTGCGCGGGCCGCCAGGCCGCGCTGGGCGTCCGTCAGCAGGCTGACGGGGCGCTGCAGGGCCTCGGCGGCGCGGGCCAGCGCCGGGTCCGCCTGGATCGGGGTGTCGGGGGGCAGGGCCTGCAGCAGGGCGGCCAGCATGGAGGGGTCGGCACTGTCGGTGCGCAACGGCAGGCAGGCCAGCGAGTCCATGCCTTGCGGGGCCGTGCTCAGGCCGGTGGCCAGCAGCCAGGCCGATTCAGGCGTGCCCACGGCCCACAGCTGGGGCGTGGACTGGGGCGGGCATTCGGGCACGATGCGGCCCACGGGCCGGCCTGCGGACTCCAGGGCCTGCAGATGGGCATGGAGCCAGGCCTTGTCGCAGGCGGCAACCCAGCAGGGCTCGCCCGCGCGTGCCTGAGGCTGCAGCGCCAGATGCAGTTGGGAGGGGTCATCGAGCAGGCGCTCTTCCAGCAGCCCGTCGAGCACGGCACGCAGGCGCACATGTCCACGCCGGCTCCCCGTAGGCACGCCATGGGGGAGGCTGACCAGATGCCAGGACAAGGCCTGGTGCGGCACCACGGCAACCGTCTGGCCGGTGCGGCCAGGATCGGGCAGCAGGCCTGCTGCGGCGTGGCCATGCCGGTCGGCGCGCAGGCCGTCGCTGCTGAGTGCGTAGGCGTATTCGCCAGCGGGGCCCGCAGGCAGATGAAGAATCAAGGTGCTCATGGACGGAAGCGGGCATTGTAGGGGCCGAGTGTGACAGGCATCTGTCACGGCGCGGGAGCTTCGGGCAATCCCCAGTCCCCCCTCTCGCGCCAGATGGTAGTGACTGTCATGTTGTTGCGCCGCAACATGGAGCGTTCGCTGGCCACGATCTCGCCCAGGCGCATGCGGCCACGCGCCTCGAAGAAGCTGGTGGCGACCGACAGGTTCTGTCCCTCGAATTTCTGCGGCAGGCCCAGCGCGTTGGAGGCATCGGCCAGGCTGCGCAGCGGGCGCGATGCGCGCAGCTGCACCAGCTGGCTGGCCTGGGACCAGGTCAGGTCCTCCACGCTGGCCCAGATGACTTCGGCGCTGGCGGTGTTGAGGTTGACGGGCGTGTTCTCGGGCAGCAGGGTGATGTAGGGCTCCAGGCGCGAGACGACCTCGGGCGGCAATCCCAGCCAGCCGAGCTGGCTCAGCGTGCGCGGCATCAGGAACTGCGCGCCCTCGCCGGCGGTGGCCGCTGCGCGCAGGGCCTGGACGATCTGGGCGGCATAGGCGGGCGGCAGGTTCAGGCGTTCCAGCAGGCGGGCCAGCGGGCGCAGGGTTTCGGGCTTGTCGGGCGCGCCCAGCAGGTTGCGCAGGTTCAGGCGCGACTGCAGGTCGATGATCTGGCCCGAGAGAAAGGCGTCCTGCATGTCGGCCATGCCGTCATCGACCTGGCTGACGTTGTTCTGCGCCGCCAGGAAGGTGGACAGGCGCGCCTCCTGCAGCGGCACGGCCCAGGGTTCGGCCAGGTGGTCCACCTGCAGGCTGGTGCGCGCATCCTCGGCCAGCACCACGCGCGACCAGTCCAGCGCACCCAGCAAAATCCAGGCGGCCTGCATGCGGTTGCGCTCGGCGGTCTCGACCTCCACGCTGCGCCACTGCTGCCACAGCGCGGTGGCAGCAAAGGTGGCGACCAGCGTGACCGTGAGCATGGCGGCCAGCAGGGCCACGCCGCGATGGCGGCGGCGGACGGGCAGGGTGCGGGGTGCGCGCATCATGATCGGCTGTTGGATCGCAGGGGGTTGACCCAGTCCATGGTGACGCGGCCGGGGACGGCGCTGTCGGGCGGCAGGGTCAGTTCGACGCGTATGCCGTCAGGAATCGTGGGCAGCTGTGCGCTGCTGTTGGTGCCGCCGGATGGTGGATTGGGCGTGCCCGTGCCGTTGTCCGAGCCGCTGGACTGCGGGTTGCTCCAGGCGTTGTCGCGGTAGTAGTACAGGCGCCACTGGTCCAGGGGCAGCAGCACGGTTTCGCGGCGGCGCTGGTCGTCCGAAGGATTGCGTCCCCATTGCGCCCCCTGGTTCCAGGCCTCGCGCCACTGGGCGCGCGTGCGCAGCGGTGGCGACTGCCAGCGCAGCCACTGGTCGCGTCCGGCTGTCTGGCGGCGGGCCCAGGCCACGACCACGGCGCCATCGTCCACGGCGGCACTGCTCTTGCGGGTCATGCGCAGCACCTGGCCATCCCAGTCGATGACCTGGGCGTGCTCCAGCGGCATCAGGGCTTCGAGGTCGGCATTCCACTGGGCGATCACGGTCTGCAGCACGATCTGCTGCTCGTTGCGCGCGCGAATGGTCTCCTGCGAGCGCACCATGCTGTCCAGTCCGCGCCAGCTCACCAGGGCCAGCAGGGCCATGACGGCGATGGCCACCATCAGCTCCACCAGGGTGAAGCCGTGCGCGCGGGAGAAAGGGCGCAAACGCATCTAGAAGCGGCCCACGATGGTCGATACCCGCAGCACCGGATGCTCGGCCGTGACGACCAGGGCATCCACGCGGCGGAAGCTGGGGTTGGGCGTGGGGCGCACGCTGAGCTGGACCTGCAGTTGCCGGCCGCCCTGCTCGCAGGTCAGGCTGTTGTCGCCCACGGGCGGCATCTGGCGCGACAGGCGCATGCGCACCAGCTCGTTTTGCGCGCACAGCTGGGCCAGCAGCACCTCGGACTGGCGCTCGGCATTGCGAGTCAGGGCCGATGTGGCCTGCAGGCCTGCCATCAGGGCAATGCCCACGATGCCCAGGGCCACCAGGACCTCGATCAGCGTGAAGCCGTGCGGCAGGCGCCTTGGCGCGCCGTGCCTGCGGCGTGGTCCGTGGATGCCTGTCATGGCAGGGATTGCACGGCAAAGGGCCGCAGTCCATCCGTGGCCACGCGCAGCGGCGGGCTGTTGGAGTCGCGCAGCGTCAGCGTGACGGACTGGGGAGGAATCAGTGGCTCGGGGCCGAGGATCAGCGGCGTCGCCGGCTGTGCCTGCACCCCGGGCTGCAGCCATTGCGAAGGCAATTGCGCGCTGGCCGGCAGGCCCTCGAAGCGAAAGCCCTGCGGCATGGGCCGCCAGCGCACGGGCACGCCGTTGGCTCGTGCCTGTGCGCGGGCCGATTCCAGCAGTGCGGCCAGGCGCTCGGCCTCGCGTTCCAGCTGGGCCTGCCCGCTGTCGCGCAGAGACAGGCTTGCGCCGGCAGCGGCAATCGCCATGATGCTGATGACCACCAGCAGTTCCAGCAGGGTGAAGCCGCGCGAAGGAGTGGTCAGGGTGGGCGCAACCGTCTGGCGGGGCATGAGAGCAGGCAGGCCCGCCGGGAGTGCGGGCCTGTGGTGCGGTGCAGCGCGGCGCTTGCGGGCCATCGCCCGGGCCATCGACTTACTGCCAGCTGCCGATGTCGGCATCCTTGCCCTCTCCGCCGGCCTGGCCGTCGGCACCGAAGGACATGATGTCGATGGGGCCCTTGATGCCCGGATTCAGGTACTGGTACGGGCGGCCCCAGGGATCGTTGGGCAGCTTTTCCAGATAGGGCTTCCAGTTGTTGGGCAGCGGTCCGCTCGTGGGACGGATGATCAGCGCCTGCAGGCCCTGCTCGGCCGTGGGATAGCGCTGGTTGTCGAGGCGGTAGAGCTTGAGCGCCTGGGAGATGTTGGTGATGTCGGTGCGTGCAGCCGTGACGCGGGCATCGTCGGCGCGGTCCAGCACGTTGGGCACGATCAGGGCCGCCAGCACGCCGATGATGACCAGGACCACCATCAGCTCGATCAGCGTGAAGCCGCGCTGGACGGCGGTGCGCAGGGCAGGCAGCGGACGGCGGGGAAGGCTGGTCATGGAACGGTGCAGCAAATTGGACATATCGCTCCATCATAATCGCGCGATGGTGACACTTTCATTGAACCGGGGCCAGGCCCGGACCTGGCACGTCAAGGCGGCCACATTCGTGCTCTGGCTGCTGGCGGCCGGCATCGTGGCTTTCTGGGCCATGCGCCTGGGCAATGGCGGCGCGGGGGCGCCCGTGCCACCGGCTCCCCCCGAGGCACTGCAGGTCGATGCGCCCGCGCTGGCGCAGGCCCTGGGGGGCGTGGCCGCTGCTCAGGGTGTTGCTGTGCCGGTCGCGGCGCCTGTGGTCTCGCGCTATGCGCTGGTGGGTGTGCTGGCCGGTCGCGACAGCGGCGGCGGCGCGGCGGTCATCGCCGTGGGCAACCAGCCGGCCAAGCCGTTTCGCGTGGGGCGTGCCGTGGAAGAGGGCGTGGTGCTGCAGTCGGTTTCGGGCCGCGAGGCGCGCCTGGGCCCCAGCGTCGATGGCCCCGCCTCCATCACGCTGCAGCTGTCCCTGCCCGACAAGCGCTGAGTCCGGTCAGTGCGGCGGCTGCAGTTCCAATACCAGCCAGCCGCCAAAGTCAGGAGCCGGCAGCGTCCACTGGGCCGCCTGAGGCAGGGCGTTCCCTTCACGCATCAGCCATTGCACGCAGCGCGCCACGCCGGCATGGGTGATCCAGACGATGTCGCGCCCGGCGCCGTCGTCCTTCGAGTACATCCTTGCCTGCTGCAAGGCCTCGTCCACCCTGCGCAGCATGGCGGCCAGGGACTCTCCCCGGCCCGGCGCGTGCCCGGCAAGGTCTGCCGCCCAGGCATCGATGGCGCTGCGGTCCAGCGCATCCCATGGCTGGCCTTCCCACTCGCCGAAGTCCATCTCCAGCAGGCGGCTGTCCGCCGCCGATGCCAGGCCGGGCCGCAGTGCCTGCAGGGCCTGTGCCAATTGATGGCATCGGCGCAGTGGCGAATGCGCCAGCAGACAATCCGCAGGCAGGGCGAGGTGCAGGGCCTGCGCTGCATCGGCCGTGGCCTGGGCGTCGGCCTCCATGTCGAGCCGGCCATAGCAGGTGCCGGGCTCCACCAGGGGGCGGGCATGGCGTACCAGCCAAAGGCGCGGCGTTGGGAGAGCGTTCATTGCATGCGCATCAGCACAGCGGCGGCGCCCAGCAGCATGGCCAGTTCACAGACCTGCTGGGCGGCGCCCAGGCAATCGCCCGTCATGCCGCCCAGGCGACGGCGCAGCCAGCGCACCATGGCGGCCGTGACCAGGGCGCCGGGCAGGACCAGGCCGATGACGAGCGGCAGGCCCGCCAGCCACGCCGGCAGCGCCAGGGCGGGCAGGCACCAGAGGATTGCCGCGACCAGGCCCCTGGCAGCCAATGGCCGACCCGCGGCGTACAAGGCCTTGGAGTGGGTGGCCTGGCCCACATAGGGAAGGCATTGCATGAGGGCCAGCGGCGCCATGCGCGACAGCACATGGATGCTGCACAGCAGCAAGGCCGCCCATTGCACGCGAATGTCGACCAGCAGCGCGACCAGGGAGACCCTGGCCAGCAGCGCCATCACCAGCGCCATGGCGCCGTAGGCTCCCAGGCGCGAATCCTTCATGATTTCCAGCGCGCGCTCGGGCGGGACAAAGCCGCCCAGGCCGTCGGCCACATCGGCCAATCCGTCTTCATGCAGTCCCCCGGTCAGCCACAGCGTGGCCACGGTGGAGAGAACGGCAGCCACCAGAGGCATCCAGGGGCTGGGTGCCAGCAGCCAGCCTGCGGCCAGCAGCCAAGCCGCGCCCCAGGCGCCGACCAGCCAGCCCACGCCCGGCAGATGGGCCACGCTGGCGTGCTGCATTGCCGGACTCCAGCCGGCCCAGGCCGCAAGCCGCCCGGTGACCGGAATGCGGCTGAAGAACTGCAGGGCCAGCAGGAAATGGCGTATGGGCTGCATGTCTGGACAGCCGAGGCGGGGCCTACTTCAGGAAGAGCTGGTAGGCAGGGTTGCCGGTTTCCTCGACCCAGGGGTAGCCCAGATTGCTCAGGAAGGCGTCGAATTTCTTGCCATCCTTGGCAGGCACCTGCATGCCGACCAGGATGCGGCCGTAGTCCGCACCCTGGTTGCGGTAATGGAACAGCGAGATGTTCCAGGTCGGCGCCATCAGGCTGAGGAACTTGAACAGTGCGCCGGGGCGCTCGGGGAAGACGAAGCGCAGCAGGCGCTCTTCCTGGGCCAGCGGCGAATGGCCGCCGACCATGTGGCGCAGATGCTCCTTGGCCATGTCGTCGAAGGTCAGGTCCAGCGCCTCGAAGCCCTGCTTCTCGAAGTTCCTGGCGATCTTCTCGGACTCGCCGCGCGCTGCCGTGGTCAGGCCCACGAAGACATGGGCCTTGTTCTCGTGGCTGATGCGGTAGTTGAACTCGGTCACGTTGCGCGGGCCGCCAGGCAGCTTGCCCACGACTTCGCAAAAGCGCTTGAAGCTGCCGCGTTCCTCGGGGATGGTCACGGCAAAAAGCGCCTCGCGCTCCTCGCCCACCTCGGCACGCTCGGCCACGAAGCGCAGCCGGTCAAAGTTCATGTTGGCGCCGCACAGGATGGCGGCATAGGTCTCGCCCCTGGTCTTGTTCTTCGCGACGTACTGCTTGATCGCCGCCACGGCCAGGGCGCCGGAGGGCTCGACGATGGAGCGCGTGTCCACGAAGATGTCCTTGATCGCGGCGCAGACGGCATCGGTATCGACCACCACGTAGTCGTCCACCAGGCCCTGGGCGATGCGGAAGGTCTCCTCGCCCACCAGCTTGACGGCCGTGCCGTCGGCGAACAGGCCCACATCGGCCAGCTCCACGCGGTGGCCGGCGCGCACGGACTGCAGCATGGCGTCCGAATCCTTGGTGTGCACGCCGATCACCTTCACGTCGGGGCGCACGGCCTTGATGTAGTTGGCCACGCCCGAGATCAGGCCGCCGCCGCCAATGGCGACAAATACGGCATCCAGGCGCGGGCTGCCCAGCTTTTGCAGCTGGCTCAGCATTTCCATGGCAATCGTGCCCTGGCCGGCGATCACATAGGGATCGTCGAAGGGGTGCACAAAGGTCAGGCCCTTTTCCTTTTGCAGCCTGACGGCGTGCTTGTAGGCGTCGGAATAGCTTTCCCCGGCCAGTTCCACCTCGCCGCCCAGCGCCTGTACCGCATCGATCTTGACCTGCGGCGTGGTGGTGGGCATCACGATCACGGCGCGGCAACCGAGCTTGCGTGCGCCCAGCGCCACGCCTTGCGCATGGTTGCCGGCCGAGGCGCAGATCACGCCCTTTTCCAGCTGCTCGGCGGACAGGTGTGCCATCTTGTTGTAGGCGCCTCGCAGCTTGAAACTGAACACCGGCTGCTGGTCCTCGCGCTTGAGCAGCACCTTGTTGTGCAGGCGGCGGCTCAGCGCCTTGGCGGGCTCCAGGTCCGACTCCACGGCCACGTCGTACACGCGCGCGGTAAGGATCTTGGTCAGGTAGTCGGCAGGGGTCAGGGGGTGGTTCATCGTCGGCGAAAGGCTGGAGAGCAGCAGGCCGGGAGGCGGCCCGTCGGTGTCAGGCGGCCATCATAGGCGCTTGTGACTCATGCTGCAGTGCAGCGTCCAGGCTGGGCCGGGGACGACAAAGGCAAAAAAAAGCCCCAGGCTGTAAAGCCGGGGGCTGAATCCACCAATAGAGGAGGTGGAGGAGACAACTGGTGCGATGCAGAGTGAAGTTGGTTCACAATCTGCAGTCCATCTGGAGGGTTGTCCGGGTTAACCCTTCAGATAACGCTTGGGTGCATTGTATGCACGGCAGGTGCTGCGTTGCAACAAAATCAGGGTTTTTGTGTAGTTGATGCAAAATAGCAACAGTTTTTTGAGGACGCAACAATGGAATGCACAGTGAGTTGGACAGGCGGCACGACCGGCATGCGCTCGGGCATGGGCTTCGTGGCGGAAACGGGCAGCGGCCATGTGGTCAATATGGACGGGGCGCCGGATGCGGCCAATCCTGCCAATGGAGGCCAGAACCAGGCACCCCGCCCCATGGAAATGCTGCTGGCAGGCGCAGGCGGCTGCACGGCCTACGACGTGGTGCTGATCCTCAAGCGCGGCAGGCACGCGGTCAAAGGCTGCAGCGTCAAGCTCACTTCGGAGCGCGCGGACACCGACCCCAAGGTGTTCACCAAGATCCACATGCAGTTCACCGTCAGCGGCACCGGCCTGCCAGCGGGCGCGGTGGAGCGGGCCATTGCCATGAGCCACGACAAATACTGCTCGGCCACCATCATGCTGGGCAAGACGGCCGAGATCACCACGGGGTTCGACATCGTCGAGGCCTGAGGTATCTGGTGCTTGGTTCCGTGCCTCGACAGGGACTCGGCAAGAATGAAGAAAGCGGGCCGGGCCCGCTTCTTTTTTGGCTGGATGCAGCTCCCGTCGTTTCAGAAGCTTCGGATCTCAGATGCGGTGAGCGGTCGTCGTCATGACCTTGGCGGCCAGGCGCATCAAGGCGCGGGCGGGGGGCGGCAATTCCAGGGCACCGGCTTCGCGCGCAGCGGCGGCATGGCGTTCCTCGTCATCCTTCATGCGGGCCACCACGGCCAGCGAAGGGCGGTCCTCCTCGGGCAGACGGCCCAGATGGGATTCCAGGTGGGCGGAAACCTGCTCCTCGGTCTCCACCACGAAGCCCAGGCTGGCGGCGTCACTGATCTTGGCGGCCACCACGCCGATGGCGAATGCCCCGGCGAACCACAGCGGGTTCAGCAGGCTGGGTCGGTCGCCCAGGGCGTTGAGCCGGTCGCGGGTCCATGCCAGATGGTCGGTTTCCTCGCGGGCCGCCTCCAGCAGATGCTCGCGCAGCACCATGTCGCGCGTCACCATGGCCTGGGCGTTGTACAGCGCCTGGGCGCAGACCTCTCCGACATGATTGACGCGCATCAAGGCGCCCGACAGGCGGCGCTGTGCCTCGGTCAGCTCACCCTCCGCGATGCCGGTGGCGGGAGAGCGCTCGGCCGCGGAAGGCTGTGCAAACAGGGTGCGAAGCGCCGCATCGGCGGCAGTCAGTATCTTGTCCATGGGCGGTCCCTAGAGCGGAAAATCTTGGCAAATTCAGGGTCTGAACGGTACACCAGGACGACATGCCCTCTCTTTGTGCAAGCGCAACAAGGCCGGCGCGATGTTCGGGTTGGGCCTGATTGTGTTGGTCTGCAGGTTTGTTGCGGCAGTGCAACGAAAAACGGGGGTTCAAGCCCGTTTGTGGGTGAATTTCTTTGCATGGGCAGCGGCGGTCTGGTGCAATAGGCCCTAACTTCCCCACCAGGAGGTTGGCGCGGGAAACCGGTGGAGCCTCAGGCCAAGCCTCTCTTCCTCACGACCGGCGCCCTTCTAAACCTTGGAGTAACTCGTAATGAAAAAATCTCTGATTGCCCTGGCAGTGCTGGCTGCTTCCGGCGCCGCAATGGCTCAATCCTCCGTGACCCTGTTCGGTATCGTGGACACCAACGTTGCCTACGTGAACAAGGACGCAGCTGGCGACAGCCGTTATGGTCTGGGCACCAGCGGCGCTTCCACGAGCCGTCTGGGCCTGCGCGGCACGGAAGACCTGGGTGGTGGTCTGAAGGCTGGCTTCTGGCTGGAAGGCGAAATCTTCGGTGACGATGGCAACGCCAGCGGCTTCAACTTCAAGCGTCGTTCCACCGTGAGCCTGTCGGGCAACTTCGGTGAAGTGCGCCTGGGCCGTGACCAAGTTCCGACCTTCCAAAAGCTGACCTCCTACGACCTGTTCAGCGCCACCGGTATCGGCCAGTTCATGGGCTTCCGTAACTGGGCTGCTGGCCAAGGCGCCGACGACAACGGCATCCGCGCTAACAACCTGATCTCGTACTACACCCCCAACTTCGGCGGTTTCAACGCCGGCTTTGGCTACGCTTTCGACGAAAAGCAAACCATCGGTACTGCTGACAGCGTCGGCCGTTACATCGGCGGTTACGTTGCATACGACAACGGCCCCCTGAGCGCCAGCCTGGGCGTTGCCCAGCAAAAGACTGCCGTTGGCGGCCTGGCTACCGACCGTGACGAAATCACCCTGGGTGCTTCGTACAACTTCGGCGTTGCCAAGCTGAGCGGCCTGCTGCAACAGACCAAGTTCAAGCGCGACATCGGCGGCGACATCAAGACCAACTCCTACATGCTGGGCGCTTCGGCTCCCGTGGGCGGCGTGGGCGAAGTCAAGCTGCAGTACGCTCTGTACGACCAGAAGGCCATCGACTCCAAGGCTCACCAGATCACTCTGGGCTACGTGCACAACCTGTCCAAGCGCACCTCTCTGTACGGCAACCTGGCATTCCTGAAGAACAAGGATGCTTCGACCCTGGGCCTGCAAGCCAAGGGCGTGTACGCTGGTGGCGTGCAAGCTGGCGAAAGCCAGACTGGCGTGCAAGTCGGTATCCGCCACGCTTTCTAATGAACGGCTGGCGTAAGCCAGTTGCCATTTGAAGCAAAAAAGAGCCAGTCTTCGGACTGGCTCTTTTGTTTTGTGCTAGGGAAAGACCTGTGTTGTGCTTGTGCCAACGGTGACGAGGCGGGAAAAGCGTTTCTAGAATGAAATTTCCACCAACCAATCGTTAACAAGAGAGAGACAACACAATGAATTCTTCATTCGTGAAAAAGAGCGTGGCACTGGCGGTGTTGGCAGCAACGGCACCCTTGGCAGCATTCGCCCAGCAAAGCAGCGTACAGCTGTACGGCATCGTCGATGCCGGCGTGCGCCACACCACCAATGAAGGCCCGACCAAGAGCGGCAAGACCCAGATGATCGGCGGCGGCATGTCGCAAAGCCGCTGGGGCATCAACATCACCGAGGACCTGGGCGGCGGTCTGGCAGCCATTGCCAACCTGGAAGCCCGTTTCCTCACCGACACCGGCGAGCAGGCTGCGGCCAGCTACTTCCAGCAATCCTGGGTGGGCCTGCGCAGCAAGAGCTTCGGCCAGATCACCCTGGGTCGCCAGTACAACATGCTGTTCGATCTGGTGACGTCCACCTATGCCTCCTTCCCGTATTCGCCGTACATGGAGGCCTACAAGCCTGAAATCGGCATGTCCATGGGCGCGCGCGCCAGCAACATGGTCAAGTACCTGGCCGAGTTCGGCCCCGTGCGCGGCGCATTGCAGTATTCGTTCGACGAGAACAACACCTTCGACAAGGTCGGCACTGGCGTGGTGCCCGGTGGCGCCATCAAGACGGCCGGCGGCTATCTGCGCTACTCGCAAAGCGGCATTTCCGCAGGCGCCGGCTACCTGGGTACGACGCTGCCGGCCGGCACCAAGGTCGATGCCTATACCCTGGGCGGCTCCTACCGCGTGGGTCCCTGGTACGTCAACCTGGGCTACGGCCTGAACAAGCGCAAGGACGCATTCCCGGCGGCAACCGCAGGCGGTGGATTCGACCAGGCCATCCTCAACTCCTTCTGGACGGGTTCGTCCAACGGCGGCTTCGTGGCCGGCGACGCCAACAAGCGCCAGATGTACAAGATGGGCTTCGGCTACCAGATCACGCCCCAGATCAATGTGGGCGCGCATTACTACCATGCCAAGCAGTCGGGCTCGGGCACGGGCAATTTCAATGGCAAGGCAGACTTCCTGGTGGCGGTGCTCGACTACGCCTTCTCCAAGCGTACGGATGCCTATGTGGCCCTGGACCACACCAAGACCAGTGGCGGCTCGGGCGTGATGCTCGACGCCAATGGCGCCACCAAGCGCACGGGCTTCACCGTCGGCCTGCGCCATCGCTTCTGAGCGCGCGGCGTTTGCGCAACGGATGGCCTCCTTCGGGAGGCCTTTTTGTTTCCTGTCGATGGGCTGACGGTGGGCGGGCGCGATTTCCTGCGTTAAGGTAATGCGCAGGCCAATGAAGCGAAAGAACCAAGGCGATGGAAGCCACTCGATACAAGGCAGGCGGTCGGGTCTTTGCCCAGATCGCTCAGTACCACCCCGAGCTGACGGCGCTGCGCCGCGAGCTGCATGCGCATCCTGAGCTGGGGTTCGAGGAGCGCTTCACGGCTGCGCGCGTCAAGGAGGCCTTGCGGCAATGCGGCGTGGACGAGATCCACGAAGGCCTGGGCACCACGGGCCTGGTGGCCGTGATCCGTGGCCAGGGGCATAGCTCGGGAGCGATGGTGGGCCTGCGTGCCGACATGGATGCACTGCCCATGGTCGAGCACAACGAATTTCCCTGGAAATCGGGCAAGCAGGGGCTGATGCACGGCTGCGGGCATGACGGCCATACGGCCATGCTGGTGGGCGCCGCCCGCTACCTGGCTGCGACACGGCGTTTCGACGGCTCGGCCGTGCTGGTCTTTCAGCCTGCCGAGGAAGGACGGGGCGGCGCGCGGGCCATGATCAATGACGGGCTTTTCGACCGCTTTCCCATGCAGTCCGTGTACGCCATGCACAACTGGCCCGCCATGCGCGCCGGCACCGTCGGTATCAACATGGGCGCGATGATGGCGGCGGCCGACCGCATCACCATCGAGATCACGGGGCGCGGCGGCCACGGCGCCCATCCCTACCAGACGGTGGACGTGGTGCTGGCGGCCGCGCACATCACCACGGCGGTGCAGAGCATCGTCTCGCGCAATGTGCGCGCCATCGACAGCGCCGTCATCAGCCTGTGCGCCGTGCAGGCCGGGGACCTGGGCGCCTTCAGCGTGATGCCGGGCACGGCAACGCTGGTGGGAACCGTGCGGACCTTCGATCCCGCCGTGCAGGACCGTGTCGAGCAGCGCCTGCAGGAGTTGTGCAGCGCGGTGGCGCTGGGGCTGGGTGCCACGGCCAAGGTCAACTACGAGCGCATCTATCCCGCCACCATCAACTCCCCCACGGAGGCCGCCTTTGCGGCCGACGTGGCCCAGGCGCTGGTGGGCGTGGAGAACCTGGACCGGCAGCTGGAGCCCAGCATGGGTGCGGAGGATTTTTCCTTCATGCTGCAGCACAAACCCGGCGCCTACCTGCGCCTGGGGCAATCCACGGGCGCCCAGCCCGGGGTGCCGCTGCACAGCAGCCGGTATGACTTCAACGACGAGGTGCTGCCGCTGGGCGCTGCCCTGCACGCCAGCTTGATCGAGCAGGCCATGCCGCTGCCTTCGCAGGACGTATAGCGCAGGCGGAGCCGGTCAGCGGGGCTGTCCCTCGGTCGCAAGAAGGTGGGCCTTTACCGTTTCCAGGATCTCGTCGGACAAGGCTGGATTGGCGGCGACCGTGGCACGTGCCAGGACCAGGGCGCCCACCATGCTGCTGAGCATGGCCATGGCCTGGGCGCGCTGTGCGGCATCGGGTGCCTGATCGTCGCCAAGTGTGCCGATCACGCGCGCAAACCTGCCGATGTTGCGTTCCACCCCTTCGGCGAACACCGCTGAAAGATCACCGCCTGCCCGAGCCACGTCCACGGCCAGCGCCGCAGCGGGGCAGCCCTCGCCGGGGCTGTCGCGGTGCTGCGGCGACAGATAGGACTGCACGCGCGCGGCAAGGCTGCCGGCCTGTTCACCCTGCAGGCCGTCCAGCGGCGCGATGGACCAGTCGAAGGCGCGTGCGCAGGCTTCGCGCACCAGCGCGTCCTTGGATTCGAAGTGGCGATAGAGCCCGCCGTGGGTGAGTCCCGCGCCGCGCGTCACCTCGGCCACGCCGACGCCGTCCAGCCCGTGCTCGCGGTACAGCCGCGCAGCGGCTTCGAGGATGTCCTGCCGGTTCTGCGCGGCCTGGGCTTTCGTGACTTTCATGTGCACTGTCCAATGATTATGGTTGTCATCAAAATGCGTTTATGATGACGACCATCATCATAAGTCCGTGCCTGCAGGCAATGCTCACCATCTGCGGCAGGGGCTGTGCACTCTACAGGGAAGAACCGATGAACGCCTCTTCAATCCCGAGCAGCCTGTGCCCCGTGCGCGCTGCAGTCTCTGCATGGTCCATCAGGGAGCGTTCATGAGCACGGGTCCTCTCGCACGCCGCGTGGTCATCACGGGCATGGGCATGGTCTCGCCGCTGGGGCGGGGCACTGAACTGGCCTGGCGCCGGCTGCTGTCCGGCGCATCGGGCCTGAGCCGGCTGCCCGAGGATCTGGCGCCCGATGTGCCGGGCCAGGTGGCAGGCCAGGTGCCCGACCTGGCCCGGGACCCGGAAGGCGGCTGGGACATCGATGCCGTGGTCTCGCCCAAGGACCAGCGCAAGATGGACCGCTTCATTCCGCTGGCACTGGACGCTTCGGACCAGGCCCTGGCCCAGGCCGGCTGGCAGCCGGCCAGCGAGCAGGAGCGCACGCGCACGGCCTGCATCATTGGCTCGGGCATCGGCGGCTTTGGCGCCATTGCCCAGGCCGTGCGCACCACGGACAGCCGGGGGGTGTCGCGCCTGTCGCCCTTCACTGTACCGTCTTTCCTGGTCAATCTCGCGGCCGGGCATGTGTCGATACGCCATGGGCTCAAGGGCCCGCTGGGTGCGCCGGTCACTGCCTGCGCAGCCAGCGTGCAGGCCCTGGGCGACGGCCTGCGCATGATCCGTTCGGGCGAGGCCGACGTGGCGCTGTGCGGCGGCGCCGAGGCGGCCATCGACCGCGTGAGCCTGGGTGCGTTCGCGGCGGCCAAGGCCCTTTCCACGGGATACAACGACCGGCCCGAAGAGGCCTCACGCCCCTTCGACGCGGGCCGCGACGGCTTTGTCATGGGCGAGGGCGCGGGCGCCCTGGTGCTGGAGGGACTGGACCACGCACTGGCGCGCGGCGCCGTGCCGCTGGCCGAAGTGGTGGGCTACGGCACCAGTGCCGATGCCTATCACATCACCTCGGGCCCGGAAGATGGCGACGGCGCGCGCCGCAGCATGGCACAGGCGCTGGCCATGGCCGGGCTGTCGCCGGATCAGTTGCAGTACCTCAATGCCCACGCCACCTCCACGCCCGTGGGCGACCGGGGCGAGCTGGCGGCCATGCGCTCCCTGTTTGGCGAGGGCAGCGGTGTGGCGATCAGCTCCACCAAGTCGGCCACGGGCCATCTGCTGGGCGCGGCGGGCGCGGTGGCGGCCATCTTCACGGTGCTGGCGCTGCGCGACCAGATGGCGCCGGCCACGCGCAATCTCGTGGAGCCCGATCCCCTGGCCCAGGGGCTGGACCTGATCGCCGGCGCGGCAAGGCCCTGGGCCATGGAGCATGCCCTGGTCAACGGTTTCGGCTTTGGTGGCGTCAACGCCTCGCTGGTGCTCCGGCGCTGGCAGGGCTGAACGAGGCGGGTGCGCCTGGGGGCCGGTGCTACGTGTAGCGCTTGGCCCGCAGGTTGTTCTTCATCTGCTCCAGCGCAGGCTGCAGGGCCGGGCCGATGCGCAGCGCCACGCAGGTGGCCAGCACGTCGATGACCAGCAGGTGCAGCAGGCGCGACACCATGGGGCTGTAGCGGTCGTAGCCCTCGGGATGGTCGGCGGCCAGATGGATGTGGCAGGCCGAGGCCAGGGGCGAGCCGCTGGCGGTGATGGCAATCGTGGTGGCGCCGTTCTTGCGCGCGATGTCGGCGGCGTCCATCAGGTCGCGCGTGCGGCCCGAGTTGGAGATGATCACCGCGCAGTCGCCGGGTCCCAGCAGGGTGGCGCTCATCACCTGCATGTGGCCGTCGCTGGTGGCCAGGCTGGTCACGCCCAGGCGAAAGAACTTGTGCTGCGCGTCCTGCGCCACGATGCCCGAGTTGCCCGCGCCGTAGAACTCGATGCGCCGGCCTGTCTGCCAGGTCGAGGCGATGGCCTGCGCCGCCTGCTCTATGGCCGTGGTGCTGGCGGCATTGCGGTATTGCAGGAAGGCGGCCACGGCGTTGTCCACCACCTTGACCATCACGTCGCTGGTCTTGTCGTCGGTGTCCACGCTGCGGTGGATGAAGGGCACGCCCTCGCTGACGCTGCCGGCCAGCTTGAGCTTGAAGTCGGCCAGGCCGTCGTAGCCCATGCTGCGGCAAAAACGCACCACCGTCGGCTTGCTGACATGGGCTCGCTCGGCCAGTTCGCGCACCGGCTGCCGTGCGAAGGCCCGTGGATCGGCCAGCACCAGGCGGGCCACGCGTTGTTCGGCGGGAGCAAGCGAGGGCAGCGAGGCGGTGATGCGGTCCAGCATTAGGCGGTGGGCGTTGTTCTATGGGTAAAGGGAAGCGGTTGCCGCAAGGCAGGTCCAGCGCGCATTTTGCATGAGCGGCAGCCTTCGCTTACTTTCCTGACGCCAATGCAAACCATGCGCGCGCATACACTCGGAGGATTTGCCGGTACAACCGCACCGCCCTGGTGCGATACCGCCCCTCGCCAGGCTCCCGCCCAAAGGATGTTCCATGAACCAGCTTGATGCGCTTCGACAGTACACGACCGTGGTGGCCGATACCGGCGACTTCCACCAACTGGCCCAGTTCCAGCCGCGGGATGCGACCACCAATCCCTCGCTCATCCTCAAGGCGGTGCAAAAGCCCGAGTACGCACCGCTGATGCGCGCCACCGTGGCCCAGTACAAGGGCCGCAGCCTCGACGAGGTCATGGACCGCATGCTGGTGCGCTTCGGCTGCGAGATCCTGAACACCATTCCGGGCCGTGTCTCCACTGAAGTCGATGCGCGCCTGTCGTTCAATACCTCGGCCACCGTGGCGCGTGCCGAGCGCCTGATCGAGCTGTACCAGGCCGAAGGCGTGCACATCGACCGCGTGCTCATCAAGATCGCCTCCACCTGGGAAGGCATCGAGGCGGCGCGCCAGCTGGAGCTGCGCGGCATCCACACCAACCTCACCCTGCTGTTCTCGTTCTGCCAGGCCGTGGCCTGCGGCCAGGCCAAGGTGCAGCTGATCTCGCCCTTCGTGGGCCGCATCTACGACTGGTACAAGAAGCAGGCCGGCGCCCAGTGGGACGAGGCCGCCATGGCCGGCGCCAACGATCCCGGCGTGCGCTCCGTGCGCGCCATCTACGAGCACTACAAGCACTTCGGCATCGCCACCGAGGTCATGGGCGCGAGCTTTCGCAACACGGGCCAGATCGTGGCGCTGGCGGGCTGCGACCTGCTGACCATCGCCCCCGAACTGCTGGCCCAGCTGGGCGCCAGCGATGCGCCCCTGGCGCGCGCCCTGGACCCCGAGGCCGCGCGGACCCTGGCCCTCGATCCCGTGCACTACGACGAGGCCGGTTTCCGCCTGGCCCTCAACGAGGACGCCATGGCCACCGAGAAGCTGGCCGAAGGCATACGCGCCTTCGCTGCCGACACCCGCAAGCTCGAAGCATTGATGCAGCAGGCCGCAGACTGATTGGATGAAGATCTTGCCCGTTTTGTGCAACACCTTGCCGGCCTGGTCGGCACTTGAACGCCATTTCAACGAAGACATCCGGTCCCTGGATCTGCGCCAGGCCTTTGCCGCGGACGCGGGCCGGCTGGACGCGCTGAGCCAGCAGGCGCCCCATGTCTTTGCCGACCTGTCCAAGAACCTCTGGACCGAGCGCACCGAAGAGCTGCTGCGCGAGCTGGCGCAGCAGACCGGCGTGCTGGCCCAGCGCGACGCCATGCTGGCCGGCGAGCCCGTCAACTGCACCGAAGGCCGTGCCGTCATGCACTGGCTGCTGCGCATGCCGCGTGACGGCGGCCAGCTGCGCCACTGCGCCACCGTGCAGCAGTGGCAGCCGGCCATGCACGAGGCGCTGGCACAGGTGCACGAGACGCTGGATGCCATGCTGGCCCTGGCCGAGCAGGTGCGTGGCGACGAGGGCATCACCGACATCGTGAACATCGGCATCGGCGGCTCGCACCTGGGCCCCGAAGTGGTGGTCAATGCGCTGGAGGACTGGGTCGATGCGGGCAAGAATTTCCATTTCGTCTCCAACGTCGATGGCCATGAGCTCGGCCATGTGCTGCGCCGCGTGCGCCCGCACAGCACGCTGTTCCTGATCGCCTCCAAATCCTTCACCACGGCCGAGACCATGCTCAACGCGCACTCGGCGCGCCGGTGGTTTCTGGAGCAGGGCGGCAGCGAGGATGCGCAGGCCGCGTGCTCCATCGACCGGCACTTCGTGGCGCTCACCACCAATGTGCAGGCCGCAGCCGACTTCGGCATCCGCCGCACGCTGGGATTCTGGGACTGGGTGGGCGGTCGTTTTTCGCTGTGGTCGGCCATCGGCCTGCCGGTGGCCATCGCCATCGGCGCGGCGCAGTTCCGTGCGCTGCTGGACGGCGCCCATGCCATGGACGCGCATTTCTTTTCCTCCGGCGTGGAGGGCAACCTGCCGCTGCGCCTGGGCCTGCTGGACGTCTGGTATCGCGATTTCTGCGGCTTCTCCAGCCGCTGCATTGCCCCCTACAGCCATGGCCTGCGGCGGCTGACCGCCTATCTGCAGCAGCTGGAGATGGAGAGCAACGGCAAGGGCGTGACGCGCGACGGGCAGACACTGCCCGTGCGCACGGCGCCCGTGATCTGGGGCGAGCCTGGCACCAATGGCCAGCATGCCTTCTTCCAGATGCTGCACCAGGGCCAGGACGTGATTCCCGTGGAATTCATCGCGCTGCGCGACGGCGGCAAATACCTGGGCGCCCACCACCAGAGCCTGGTCGTCAACGCCATTGCCCAGGCCCAGGCCCTGATGGAGGGGCGCCACGGCGAGGGTGCGGAGCGCCATTGCGCGGGCAACCGGCCCAGCAGTTTCCTGCTGCTGCAGCAGCTCGATCCGGCATCGCTGGGCGCCCTGATCGCACTGTACGAGCACCGTGTCTTCTCGGCCGGTGCGGTCTGGGGCATCAACAGCTTCGACCAATGGGGCGTGGAGCTGGGCAAGCACCTGGCGCGCCAGCTGCATGCGCGCCAGGACAGCGGCGACTGGCAGGGCGTCGATGCCTCGACGCAGGGCCTCATGCACCGGCTTGCGGCAGGGGCGGCCGGCTGACCGGGCGCGGCGGGCCTGTGGCCCCCGCGGCGCACCAGCAGGGTGCCGGGTCATGTGGGTGGAGCATGACCTTCTTCCATTTCATCGTTATGCACAGGCGCCTGATTGCTCGATAGTTGATGCAATCGCCTTGACGGCGGCCCTGCTTGCATGCAGCCAGTGACGGCGGCTCGGCAGGGTGGAGGCGCAGCGCGCCTTCGGATCTGCAACAACTATCCAAGGAGACCCTCGATGCGATTCGTACTGGCCCATGTGGCGATGGCATGTGTGGTGGCGGCAACTGGCGCTGCCCATGCACAGGAAGCGGCCGGCACGCTGGACAAGATCCAGAGCACAGGCAAGGTGGTGATGGGCGTGCGCGAAAGCTCGGCGCCCATGGCCTATGCCTTCGGGACCACGCAGAAGTACGTGGGCTACCACGTCGAGCTGTGCGAGAAGGTGCTGGCCCAGATCGTGCCCAAGGCCAAGATCGAGTACATGGCCCTGACCTCGCAGAACACCATGCCCCTGGTGCAGAACGGCACCGTGGACATCGGCTGCGGCCCGACCACCAACAACCTCGCGCGCCAAAAGCAGGTGGCCTTTGCCGTGACCACCTACGTGAGCCAGGTGCGCATGGCCGTGCGCGCCGACTCGGGCATCACCTCCTTCAAGCAGCTCGACGGCAAGCCCGTGGCGGCCTCGGCCGGCACGACTGCCGTGCAGCTGCTGCGCAAGTACGGGCGCGACAATGGCGTGAACCTGCCCACCTCGCTGGGCAAGGACCATTTCGAGAGCTTTCTGATGCTCGAATCGGGCCGTGCCGATGCCTTCGTGCTGGACGACAACCTGCTGGCCGGCGTCATCGCCAACTCCAAGAACCCTGCAGGCTTCAGGATCGTGGGCGAGGTGCTGGGCTCCGAGCCCATCGCCATCCTGTTTCGCCGCGACGATCCCGCCTTCAAGAAGGCTGTGGACGACGTGCTGGTGGGCATGATGGCCTCGGGCGAAGTGGCGAAGATCTACGACAAGTGGTTCGTGCAGCCCATTCCGCCCAAGAATGCCCCGCTGAACCTGCCCATGAGCGACATGCTCAAGCAGCTGCTGCAAAAGCCCAACGACAAGCCGCTGGAGTCCTACGCGCAGCAGTGACCACGGGCCCGGACCCGGTCATCGCGACCGGGCCAGTTCGGCCACTGCCTGTGCCAGTGCCGCAATGCCTGCATCGATCTGATCGGTGGCAATGGAGGACAGGCGCAGCCGGAAAAAGGGGCAGGGCTGGCGCGGCGTCGCAAAGAACGCGCTGCCTGCCTCGATCAGCACGCCGTGGCGGCGCGCCACGGCGGCCAGCGCATCGGCATCCAGCCACGCCGGCGCCTGCACCCACAGCGATGCGCCGCCCTGGGGCTGGCGGAAGATGAAATCCGGCAGGTGTGCGCGCAGCGAGCGGTCCACCTGCGCCACGCGTTCCAGCATGGCCTGGTTCACGCGGCGCGCATGGGCCTCATGGTGGCCCAGCGACAGGAACAGCGCATAGGCGTGCTGCAGAAAGGCGCTGGGGTGGCGCACCATGGCATGGCGCAGCACGCGCAACTCGTCGATCAGCGCGCGCGGCGCGACGATATAGCCCAGCCGCAGCGCGGGCGACAGGCTCTTGGACAGCGAACCCACATAGATCACACGCCCGCCCTTGTCCAGGCTCTTGAGCGCGGGCATGGGCGTGCCATGGTAGAGGTTCTCGGCCTCGTAGTCGTCCTCGATGATCACGAAATCGCCCTGCTCGGCGCGGCGCAGCAGCTGCTCGCGCCGCTGCAGGCTCAGCGTCACGGTGGTGGGGCTCTGGTGCGAGGGCGTGACGAACAGGTAGTCCAGCGGCGGCAGGCCATCGACCACCACGCCTTCCTCGTCCACGGCCACGGGCACCCAGTGGGGGCGGCGCAGCGAAAAGGTGTTGCGCGCATGCGGGTGGCCCGGCTCCTCGAAGCCCAGCCGCTGCGAGGGGTCCAGCAGCGCGTCGGCCAGCAGGTAGAAGGCCTGCTGCGCGCCCACGGTGACCAGGATCTCTTCCTTGAGCGCGAACACGCCGCGCCGGGGCAGCAGGCGCAGGCGGATCTGCTCGATCAGGTCGGGCACATCGTCGGTCTCGAAGTCCGGCGTCCACTGCGGCAGCTGGGCGCGCGCCAGGCTGCGCGTGCAGCATTCCCGGAAGCCTTCGGTGGGAAACAGCGCGGGATCGTGCATGCCGTAGACGAAGGGGTAGGGGTACTCGCGCCACTGCAGCGGCTTGGACAGCGTGTGCCTGTCCGTCAGCGAGCGCAGCACGCGTGCAGACCAGTCCGGTGCGGGCTCCCCGGGACTTGCCGCAGGCAGGGCCACGGCGCCGTCCACACCAGCCAGGCGCGAATCCCGGGCCACGAACACGCCGCTGCGCGGGCGGGCTTCCAGAAAGCCTTCATCCACGAGCTGCTCGTAGACCGTGGTCACGGTATTGCGCGACACCTCCAGAAGGCGCGACAGCTCGCGCGAGGGCGGCATGGCCGCGCCGGGCGGCAGGCGGCCTTCGAGGATGGGCTGGACCAGGGCCAGGCGCAGGCGGTCCTTCAGGGGAAGGCCGGGCTGCTCGGGCAGCGCGAACAGGCGGGCCCACTGGTGGCGTGGGTCTGTGGCGGAAGGGGTGCTCATGGCGCAACGGAGGCAATCGGGGGGCGTTCTTGGCGCGGCCGGGCAGAGGGCGCGCGGTCGGCGCCATGTTGCGGTGCGGGTGCGGGCAAGTAAAGGTTTGGGCCGGCCGACGCGGGTAAACACCGGGCCTCTGGCTCCTACGTTTGGACGGCTGTGGCCCCCGCGGCCCGCGCCCTTGTTGCGTATTCTGGATTGAAGGCAGCGAGCCGCGCGGCCTGGCGATCCAACGAGGGAGACAGTCCATGCACACCATCACTTTCCGACGCCGCGCCCTGGCGGCCCTGGCCCTGGCCGGCGCGCTGGCGGGCCTGGCGGCCACGCCGCTGCAGCCCCAGGCCCAGGAGCCGCAGCGCGGCGGCACCCTGATCGTGGGCAGCACCCAGGTGCCACGGCACCTGAACGGCGCCGTGCAATCGGGCATTGCCACGGCCATGCCTTCCACCCAGCTATTCGCCAGCCCGCTGCGCTTCGATGACCAGTGGAAGCCCCAGCCCTACCTGGCCGAGTCCTGGAAGCTGGCCGAGGACGGCAAGTCGCTGACCCTGAACCTGCGCAGGAATGCCGTGTTCCACGACGGCAAGCCCATCACCTCGGCCGACGTGGCCTTCTCCATCATGGCCATCAAGGCCAACCACCCGTTCCAGACCATGCTGGGGCCCGTGGAGAAGGTGGACACGCCCGACCCCTACACGGCCATCATCCGCATGAACGCGCCGCATCCGGCCATCCTGCTGGCCATGAGCCCGGCGCTGGCGCCCATACTGCCCAAGCACATCTATGGCGACGGTGCCGACCTCAAGACCCATGCGCGCAACAGCGCCGACGTGGTGGGCTCGGGGCCGTTCAAGCTGACCGAGTTCCGCGCGGGCCAGCGCATCGTGATGGAGCGCTTCGACAAGTTCTTCCTGCCCGGCCGGCCCTACCTGGACAAGCTGGTCTTCAACATCGTGCCCGACTCCTCCAGCCTGCTGCTGAGCCTGGAGCGCGGCGACGTGCAGATGGTGCCCTACCTGCAGGCCTCCATCGACCTGAAGCGCCTGTCCACCAATCCCCAGATCACGCTGACCGGCAAGGGCTTCGAGGGCATAGGCTCGATCAACTGGCTGGCCATCAACACCGACAGGAAGCCGCTGGACGACGTGCGCGTGCGCAAGGCCATTGCGCATGCCATCGACAAGAACTTCATCACCAAGGCGCTGATGGGCGGCTTTGCCACCGTGGCCGACGGCCCCATCGTGGCGGCCAGCCCCTTTGCCTCGGCCGACCTGGTGCGCTATCCGCTGGACCTCAAGAAGTCGGCGGCCCTGCTGGACGAGGCCGGCCTCAAGCCCGGCGCCAATGGCGAGCGCTTCAAGATCACCATCGACTACCTGCCGGGCACGGACGAGCAGCAAAAGAACGTGGCCGAGTACGTGCGCGCCCAGCTCAAGAAGGTGGGCATCGCCGTCGATGTAAGGGCCTCGGCCGATTTCCCGGCCTGGTCCCGGCGCCTGGCCACGCATGACTTCGACCTGTCCATGGACATCGTCTTCAACTGGGGTGATCCGGTCATCGGCGTGCACCGCAGCTACCTGTCCACCAACATCAAGCCCGTGGTCTGGACCAACACCCAGTCCTACCGCAATCCCAAGGTGGACGAGCTGCTGAACACGGCCAGCGGCACGCTGGACACGGCCGAGCGCAAGAAGCTCTATGCGGCCTTCCAGAAGACCGTGACCGACGAGCTGCCGGTGATCTTCATCAACAACTCGCCCTACCACACCGCCGCGCGCAAGAACGTGGGCAACCTGCCGACCACGGTCTGGGGGCCGGCCTCGCCCTACGACGAGATCTTTCTGAAGTAGTCGGGGAGGTGCAGTCCATGGCTTTTCTTCGCACACTCCTCAAGCGGCTGCTGCAGGGCCTGGCGCTGGTGCTGGCCGTGGTGGTGCTGAACTTCATGCTGGTGCATGCGGCGCCCGGCGACCCCGTGGAGACCATTGCCGGCGCCAGCGGCGGCATGGAGCCCGAGCTCATGGCCGAGCTGCGCACACGCTACGGGCTGGACCGGCCGCTGCCCGTGCAGCTGGGCATCTACCTGGCGCGCGTGGCCAGTGGTGATCTGGGCTACTCCTACTTCTTCAACCTGCCGGTGGCGCAGATGATTGCCGAGCGCGTGCCCGCCACCTTGCTGCTGGTTCTGGCCGCCGTGCTCACGGCCTTCGTGGTGGGCACGCTGCTGGGCGTGCTGTCCTCGCGCCGGCCCAACGGCCTGCTGTCGCAGTGCATCACCGTGCTGTCCCTGGTGGGCTTTGCGGCGCCCGTGTTCTGGACCGGCATGCTGCTGGTGCTGGCGTTTGCCTCCTGGTGGCCCGTGCTGCCGGTGTCGGGCATGCGCTCGGCCGATGCCGCAGGCGGCGCGGGCCTTGCCGACCTGCTGGACGTGGCCCGGCACCTGGTGCTGCCCGCGCTGACACTGGCCCTGGTCTACCTGGCGCAGTACAGCCGGCTGTCGCGCTCGTCCATGCTGGACGTGCTGGGCGCCGACTACATCCGCACGGCGCGCGCCAAGGGGCTGGCCGAGCATGTGGTGCTCTACCGCCATGCGCTGCGCAACGCGCTGCTGCCCGTGGTGACCATGCTGGGCCTGCAGTTCGGCAACGTCATGGCCGGCGCCATCATCGTCGAGACGGTCTTCAACTGGCCGGGCCTGGGCCGGCTGGCCTTCGACTCGGTGCTGCGGCGCGACTACCCGACCATCCTGGGCGTGCTGCTGTTCTCCTCCATCGTCGTGGTCGTGATGAACCTCGTCACCGACCTGTGCTACCGGCTGATCGATCCCCGCATCAAGGCGGCCTGAGACCATGAATGCCATCACACCACCTTCCGTGTCCGTGCCGAGCGTCGCCGCGCCGCAGGCCGCAGCCCATGCCGAGCACCCGGCGCGCGAAGCGCTGCGCATGTTCCTGCGCAACCCCTCGGCCATTGCCGGCATGGCCATGCTGCTCATCGTGCTGCTGGTGGCCATCGCCGGCCCCTGGATCTGGCCTGCGGACCCGTTCGAGATCCGCACCATGCCGCTGAGCCCGCCGTTCAGCGAGGAGGCCTGGCTGGGCAGCGACCAGCTGGGGCGCGACGTGCTCACGGGCATCATCCACGGCGGCCGCGCCACGCTGATGGTGGGCGCCTTCGCGGCTTTGCTGTCGGTGTGCATCGGCGTGACGCTGGGGGCGATGGCCGGCTACTACGGCGGCCGCGTCGATGCGCTGCTGATGCGCGTGACCGAGTTCTTCCAGGTGCTGCCCGCGCTGCTGTTCGCCATGGTGGTGGTCACGCTGTTCTCGCCCTCGCTGGTGACGGTCACGCTGGCCATCGGCAGCGTGAGCTGGCCGGCCACTGCGCGGTTGACGCGGGCCGAGTTCATGCGCATCCGCCAGCTTGAATTCGTGCGCGCGGAGAGCGCCATCGGCGCGCGCCACGGCCGCATCATCTGGAAGGTGATCCTGCCCAATGCGCTGCCGCCGCTGGTGGTGTCGGCCACGCTGGCCGTGGGCGCCGCCATCCTGTTCGAGGCCGGCCTGTCCTTCCTGGGCCTGGGTGATCCCAACCAGATGAGCTGGGGCCTGATGATCGGGTCGGCCCGCCAGTACCTGCTGTCGTGCTGGTGGGCCGTGGCCTTTCCCGGTGCCGCCATCTTCGTCACCGTGCTGGCCGTCAGCCTGATCGGCGACGGCCTCAACGATGCACTCAACCCCAAGCTGAGGGAGCGCTGATGGACACCGACACCCCCCTGTTGCAAGTCAGCGGCCTGCGCGTGGCCTTCCAGGGCCGGCGCGGCCAGGCCACGGTGCTCAACGGCGTGGATTTCGATCTGCGCGCGGGCGAGACGCTGTGCGTGGTCGGCGAATCCGGCTGCGGCAAGAGCATGACGGCGCTGGCGCTGCTGCGCCTCATTCCCTCGCCTCCGGGTCGCATCACGGGCGGGCAGGTGCGCTTCCAGGGCGAGGACCTGGTGGCCGCCGGCGAGGCCCATATGCGCCAGGTGCGCGGCAACCGCATCTCCATGATCTTCCAGGAGCCGATGACCTCGCTGAACCCGGTGCTCACCGTGGGCGAGCAGATCGCCGAGCCGCTGCGCCTGCACGCCGGCCTGGACGCGGGCGCCGCGCGCCAACGCGCCGTGGAAATGCTCCGGCAGGTCGGCATCCCCGCACCCGAGCGGCGCGTGCACGAGTACCCGCACCAGTTGTCGGGCGGCATGCGCCAGCGCGTGATGATCGCCATGGCCCTGGCCTGCCGGCCCGACATCCTGATCGCCGACGAGCCCACCACGGCGCTGGACGTGACTGTGCAGGCTCAGATCTTCGACCTGCTGCGCGAGCTGCAGCGCGACAAGGGCACGGCCATCGTGCTGATCACGCATGACATGGGGGCCGTGGCCGAGATGGCCGACCGCGTCATGGTCATGTATGCGGGCCGCGTGATCGAGCAGGGCCGCTGCGAACAGGTGCTGTCGGCGCCCGCCCATCCCTACACGCGCGGCCTGATCGCCTGCCTGCCCGAGCTGGGCAGCAGCCAGGCAGGCGGGCGCACCGAGCTGCCCGAGATCCCCGGCGTCGTGCCCTCGATCTGGGAGTTGGGCAGCGGCTGCGCCTTCCGTGCGCGCTGCCGCGAGGCCCAGCCGCGCTGCGCCAGCGAAGCGCCGCCGCTGGTCGCGCTGGATGATCCATCCCACGGCGTGGCCTGCTGGCTGCACGCTCCCGCTTCCCGCATCCGAGCCCATACGGAGGCCCTGGCATGAACGCACGCATGGACGATACCCTCTTGCAGGTGGACGATCTCCAGGTCCACTTTCCGCGCCCGGGCAAGGGCCTGTTCGGCAGGCCCGAGGTGGTCAAGGCCGTGGACGGCGTGTCCTTCAGCCTGCGGCGCGGCAGCACGCTGGCCGTGGTGGGCGAGTCGGGCTCGGGCAAGACCACCACGGCGCTGGCCGTGATGCGCCTGGCGCCCGTGACGGCGGGCCGCATGCAGCTGGGCGATACCGACCTGGGCGGCCTGTCGGGTGAGGCCCTGCGCCAGGCGAGGCGGCGCATGCAGATCGTGTTCCAGGACCCGTTCTCCTCGCTGAATCCGCGACAGCGCGCGGGCGATGCGGTGCGCGCTCCGCTGGACCTGATGGACGTGGGCACGCCGGCCGAGCGCGAGGCGCGCGTGGCCGAGCTGTTCACCCAGGTGGGCCTGCGGCCCGAGCAGCGCCAGCTGTTCCCGCACCAGTTCTCGGGCGGCCAGCGCCAGCGCATCAACATCGCGCGCGCCCTGGCCACGCGGCCCGAACTCGTGGTCTGCGACGAGCCCGTGTCGGCGCTGGACATCGCCATCCGCGCCCAGATCCTCAATCTGCTGGCGCGGCTGCAGCGCGAGCTGGGCCTGAGCTACCTGTTCATCTCGCACGACATGGCCGTGGTCGAGCACATCTGCGACGACATCGCCGTCATGTACCTGGGCCAGATCGTGGAGCGCGCACCGCGCCAGGCTTTCTTCGCGCGGCCGCTGCATCCCTACAGCGTGGCCCTGATGTCGGCCGTGCCCACGGTGCGCGGCGGGCGCGAGCGCGCGGCGCGGCGCATCCGGCTGGCCGGCGATCCGCCCAGTCCCATCGACCCGCCTGCGGGCTGCCGCTTCGCCGGGCGCTGTCCCGTGGCCGTGCCTGCGTGCTCGGCCGAGGCGCCACCGCTGCGCGAAGCCGCCCCCGGCCACTGGGTGCGCTGCATCCGCGTGGACCACATCGATGGCGTGCCGCGCGCGCCGCTGGCCCTGTGAACCCGGAGCACCCGCCACCATGAGCATCACTGTCTACGCCGCCCGCAAGATCATCACCATGAACCCCATGCAGCCCGAGGCCACGCACGTGGCCGTGCGCGACGGGCGCATCCTCGCGGTCGGGGACCTCGCGCGCTGCACGGCCTGGGGCGAGTGCCGCGTCGACGAGCGCTTTGCCGACCAGGTGCTGCTGCCCGGGCTGGTGGAGGGCCACTGTCACCTCAAGGAGGGCAGCATGTGGGACTGGACATACACGGGCTGGTTCGACCGGCGAGACCCCGATGGCAAGACCTGGCCCGGCCTGCGCTCCATGGATGCCGTGGTGGACCGCCTGGCCGAGGTGGCGGCGCGCATGGATGCGCAGGGCCTGCCGCCCGGCCAGCCGCTGATCGCCTGGGGGTTCGATCCCATCTACTTCGGCGGCGAGCGCATGACGGTGGAGCACCTGGACCGGGCCGCCGCAGGCCGTCCCGTCGTGATCTCGCACGCCAACGGCCATTTGATGAACGTCAACAGCGCCATGCTGCGCCTGGCCGAGATCACGCGCGACAACGAGGTCGAGGGCGTGGTGCGCTTTGCGCCCGGCCACTCCCTGGCCGGCGAGCCCACGGGCGAGCTGCAGGAGCCGGCCGCCATGTTCCTGGTGCTGCGCAAGATCGGCAACGCCGGGCTGCTGGCGCCCATGACCGAGGCTGGCGTGCGCTCCTTCGCTCGCCTGGCCTGCCGCCAGGGCGTGACCACGGCCACCGACCTGGTCAACAAACTGGGTGAGCAGGACTGCCGCGTGCTGGAGGCCGCGCTGGGCGACGACCAGGTGCCCATCCGCATCCTGCCCGCCTTCCAGGCCTTCCACGGCACGCATGGCGCCGAGGCCGGTGCCGAGCATGTGCGCACGCTCATGGCGCGCAACACCGACAGGCTGCGCTACGGCCTGGTCAAGATGATGCTGGACGGCTCCATCCAGGGCTTTTCGGCACGCCTGCGCTGGCCCGGTCACTACAACGGCGCGCCCAACGGCATCTGGGTCACCGCGCCCGCGCAGTACGAGGCCGATTTCGAGACCTACCACCGCGCAGACCTGCTCATCCATACGCACACCAATGGCGACGAGGCCAGCGAGGCCGCCATCGACGCCATAGACCGCGTGCTGGCCCGCGCCCCCCGGCCCGACCACCGCCACACGCTGCAGCATGGCCAGATGATCGATGCGCCGCTTTTTCGCCGCATGGCGGCGCTGGGCCTGTGCGCCAACCTGTTCGCCAACCACCTCTGGTACTGGGGCGACCAGCACTACGAGATGACCATGGGGCCGGACCGGGCCATGCGGCTCGATGCCTGCGCCAGCGCGCTGGCCGCCGGCGTGCCGCTGGCCATTCACTCGGATGCGCCCGTCACGCCGCTGGGGCCGCTGTTCACCGCCTGGTGCGCGGTCCACCGGATCACGCCCAAGGGTCGCGTGCTGGGCGCGGCCGAGCGCCTGACCGTGGCCCAGGCCCTGCATGCCGTCACGCTGGGCGCGGCCTGGACACTGAAGATGGACCACGAGATCGGCAGCATCGAATGCGGCAAGCGCGCCGACTTCTGCGTGCTGGAGGACGATCCGCTGTCTCTGGACCCCATGGTGCTCAAGGACCTCCGGGTCTGGGGCACGGTGCTGTCGGGGCGCGTCTTCAAGGCGGCATGACATGGGACAGCGGCTGCCGTTCACGGTCATCGGCGGTTTCCTGGGCGCCGGCAAGACCACGCTGCTCAACCACTGGCTGCGCCATGCGGATGGCCAGCGGCTGGCCGTGCTGGTCAACGACTTCGGTGCGCTCAACATCGATGCAGGCCTGATCAAGGCCCACAGTGGCGACACCATTGCGCTGACCAATGGCTGCGTGTGCTGCCAGATCGGCGATGACCTCTCCATGGCCCTGATCGGCGTGCTGCAGCAGCGCGAGCGCTTCGACGCCGTGGTGGTCGAGGCCAGCGGCGTCTCCGATCCCTGGCGCATCGCCCAATTGGGCCTGGCCGATCCCGCACTGGCGCTGGACGGCGTCATCGTGGTCGTCGATGCCGCTGCCCTGCCCGGGCAGGCGGCCGATCCGCTGCTGGCCGACACGCTGCAGCGCCAGGTGGCCCGGGCCGACCTGGTCATCGTCAACAAGACCGATCTGGCCGAAGCCCGGACCCTGGAGCGCGTGCACGGCTGGATAGCCAGCCACGCGCCAGCCGCGCAACGCTGCGATGTGCACGAAGCCCGGGTGCCCGTGGAGCTGCTCAGTGGCGCAGCCCTGCTGCGTGGCGTGCGGGAGGTCTCATGGGGTGCCAGCACTGCGCGCCCCATGCATGGCCGGCAGTTCGAGACCTGGTCCTGCCAGCCGCCCGGGGGGCTGTGCGAGACGGCCCTGCAGGCGTGGCTGCAGGCCATGCCGGCTGGCGTGCTGCGGCTCAAGGGCGTGGTGCAGACCGGGGCGGGCCAGTGGAGCGAGCTTCAGTTTGCCGGGCGCAGCGGCCGGCTGCGTGCCGCATCAGCGCCCGTACAGCAGCAGCAGGTGCCCGCCATCGTGGCCATCGGCCTGGCCGGGCAGTTGCCGGTGGCGGCGCTGCAGGCGCTGGTGGCAGGCGCTGCGGGCGTCAGGGCTGCGGGCCGTCCCGCATGAAATCCTGGGCCGCCTGCTGCAGCCACTCGCGCAGGCTTTGCAGCGGCGGGTAGTTGCCGCGGCTTGTGGGCCAGGCCAGGTAGTAGCGCTCGGCGCTTTCCATCTCGGGCAGATGGGGCAGGGCACGCACCAGATCGCCCTGGGCCAGTTCCCGCTCGATCAGAAAACGCGGCAGCAAGGCCACGCCCACGCCGGCGATGGCGGCCTGGGCGGCGGTGGCGAACTGGTCGAACAGCATGCCCTGGCCCTCGGCCATGGGCGCATGGTGCACGGACAGCCAGCGCTGCCAGGCATCGGGGCGCGAGGCCAGGTGCAGCAGCGGCGCCTGCAGCAGGTCCTGGGGCTGGGCAAAGCCATGCTGGGCCAGCAGGGCGGGGCTGCAGGCAGGCACCACGGTCTCGCTCATCAGAAAGGCCAGCTCGGCGCCCGGCCAGTGCGGCAGGCCGAAATGGATGGCGGCGTCCACGGCTTCGAGCTGGAAGTCGAACTGGGACAGCCGCGTCGTCAGGTTGATGGTGATGCCCGGGTGGGCGCTGAAGAACTGCGGCAGGCGCGGCGCCAGCCAGCGCGTGCCGAAGGTGGGGAGGATGGCCAGGTTCAGGCTGCCGCCGCGCGGGTTGGCCCGAAAGCCCAGCGTGGCCGTGGAGATGCGCATCAGCGCGCCCCGGATTTCCTGCGCATAGGCCTGGCCGGCCGGGCTCAGGCGCACGGTCTGGCGCTCGCGCACAAAGAGTTCTGCCTCCAGCCGCTCCTCCAGCGCTCGGATCTGGCGGCTGACGGCGCTTTGCGTCAGGTGCAGCTCGGCCGCAGCTGCCGTGAAGCTCTGGTGCCGGGCCGCCGCCTCGAAGGCGCACAGCAGGGACATGGGGGGCAGGAAACGGCGGGACAGCAGCATGGCAGGGAGCGGTGGGGCAATCGTGGGAGGGGCATTCTGTTTGGGAATGACCTATGGGCCCGATTATCGTTTGACCAGGCTCAAGGCGCAGACCTAGCATGCATGCCAGGAATTCACCATGCCGCAGGCTGATCTGCGGCCCCACCATCAGTCCCCACAAGCACCATGTCTTCTACGTCCGCCAACGCCTTCGTGCCTTCCGACGAGATCCGCGCGCGCTTTTCCAGCGCCATGTCCGAGATGTACCGCGATGAAGTGCCCCAGTACGGCACGCTGATCGAACTCGTGGCCGACATCAACCAGCGCACGCTGCAGGCCGAGCCTGAGCTGCTGGCCCGGATGCAGCGCAGTGGCGAGCTGGCCCGCCTGGGCGTGGAGCGCCACGGCGCCATCCGCGTGGGCACGGCCGCCGAGCTGTCCATGCTGCGCCGCCTGTTCGCCATCATGGGCATGGAGCCCGTGGGCTACTACGACCTGTCGGTGGCCGGCGTGCCCGTGCACTCCACGGCCTTCCGTCCCGTCAGCGATGCCGCGCTGCTGGCCAATCCCTTCCGCGTCTTCACCTCGCTGCTGCGCCTGGACCTGATCGCCGACGAGGCGCTGCGCGCCCAGGCCGCCGCCATCCTGGCGCGCCGCAACATCTTCACCGAGCGCGCGCTGGCGCTGATCGCCCAGTCCGAGGCCAACGGCGGCCTCACCGATGCCGAGGCCGATGAATTCGTCGGCGAGGCGCTGGAGACCTTCCGCTGGCACAGCGAATCCACCGTGGACGGCGCCACCTACGACGCGCTGCACAAGGCCCACCGCCTGATCGCCGACGTGGTCTGCTTCAAGGGCCCGCACATCAACCACCTGACGCCGCGCACCCTGGACATCGACGCGGCCCAGGCCGCCATGCCAGCACGCGGCATGGATGCCAAGGACGTGGTCGAAGGCCCGCCGCGCCGTGCCTGCCCCATCCTGCTGCGCCAGACCAGCTTCAAGGCGCTCAAGGAGACCGTGCGTTTTGCCGGCGATGCCACGGGCGCAGGCTCGCACACGGCGCGCTTCGGCGAGATCGAGCAGCGCGGCGTGGCGCTCACGCGCAAGGGCCGCGCGCTCTACGACCAGCTGCTGGCCCAGGTGCGCGACATGGGCAGCGCGGGCAGTGCCGCACCCGACTACGGCAGCCGGCTGGCCCAGGTCTTCGAGGCTTTCCCCGACACCCATGAGCAACTGCGCCGCCAGGACCTGGCCTTCTACCGCTTCACGCTGAGCGACGAGGGAGCCGCCCTGGCCGCAGGCGAGGCCGCCGCGGCCGCCGCCTCGGACCTGGACGCCCTGATCGCCCGTGGCCTGGCCCAGGCCGAGCCCATCGTCTACGAAGACTTCCTGCCCGTGAGCGCGGCCGGCATCTTCCAGTCCAACCTGGGCGGCGAAGAGCAAAAGCAGTACGCGGCCCATGCGGCCCAGCAGGCCTTCGAGGCCGACCTGGGTGCCCGCGTGCATGACGAGATCGCGCTGTACGAGCAGGCGCAGCAGCGCTCCATCGACCAGCTGCGCAGCGCGCTGCGCACCCAGGCCGCCCAGGCTGTGGCCTGACCGGCTGCCTGGATGCCGGCTTTGGCCGGCATCCACCCTGTATCCCCTTTCCCGGGGCGCATGCGCAGGCGCCAGGCCTGTGCACGCGCCCCTTTGTTTTTTGCAAAGCCGCAAGAGGCCTTCATGAGCACTGCAGACCTGGGCATTCAGTCGCCCACCGCCCATCTGTTCAACCCGCTGTTCGCACATCCCGAAGGCTCGCCCATACGCGAGCTGTTTCCCTATCTGAGCCGCCCCGGCATGCTCTCGCTGGCGGGCGGCTATCCCTCGCCCAGCCTGTTCGATGCCGAAGGCCTGCAACAGGCCGCGATGGCCGCTTTGCAGCAGGACGCTGCCGCCAGCCTGCAGTACGGCGCCAGTGAAGGCCAGCTGCCGCTGCGCGAAGCCCTGGCCGCGCTGTGCGCCACGCGCGGCATTGCCTGCACGCCGGCCGACATGATCGTGACCACGGGCTCGCAACAGGCCTTCGACCTGCTGGTCAAGGTGCTGGTGGAGCCTGGCGATCCGGTGCTGGTCGAGGTGCCTGCCTACCCGGCCACGCTGCAGACCCTGAAGCTGGCCCAGGCACAGGTCGTTGCCGTGCCCACGGACGAGCAGGGCCTGGACACCGAGGCCCTGGCCCGCCTGCTGGCGCAGTGGCCCCATGCGCGTGCCCCCAAGCTGCTCTATACCGTGCCCAACTTCTCCAACCCGGGCGGCACCCTGCTGCCCGCGGCGCGGCGCACGGCTCTGGTGGCGCTGGCACGCGAGCATGGCTTTGTCATCGTCGAGGACGACCCCTATGGCGAGCTGCGCTTTACCGGCCAGCGCGAACCGTCGATCTACGAAACGGGCCTGGCGCTGTGCGGCGCCCAGGCCAATCCCGTGGTCTACCTGTCCAGCCTGTCCAAGACCGTGGCGCCTGCGCTGCGCATCGGCTGGATGCTGGCCGACGCCCAATTGCTGCGCCGCTGCACCATCGCCAAGCAGACGGCCGATCTGTGCACCTCGCCGCTGGCGCAGATGATCGCCGCGCACTATCTGCGCTCGGGCCGCTATGCGCCCCAGCTGGCCCAGGCCTGCGCCGAGTACGCGGCGCGCATGGATGCGCTGTGCTCGGGCATGCAGTCGGCCCTGGGCGAGCAGATCCGCTTCGTGCGGCCTGCGGGCGGCATGTTCGTCTGGGCGCAGCTGCTGCCGCCACAACGGCATGCGGGCGAGCCCGAGGCCCTGGCCCGGGCGCTGTTCACGGCCGCTGTGGAGCAGGGCGTGCTCTATGTGCCAGGCAAGGCCTTCTTCCCGGCCGAGGCGGCGCAGCAGGCCGGCCTGTGCATGCGCCTGTCGTATGCGGCGCCCACCGTGCCCCAGATCACCGAGGCCGTGGCGCGCCTGGGCCGGGCCTGGGGCCAGGCCGTGTCCTGAGGACATCGGCAACAGCGTTCATGCAATGAAAAAGGCCGCCCGAGGGCGGCCTTTTCCTTGCGGGGCAAACCGGGTATGGCGCAAGGCCTGCCCGGTTGCGGCGGGCAATTACATGCCCATGCCGCCCATGCCACCCATGCCGCCCATGTCGGGCATGGCGGGGGCGCCTTCAGCCTTGGGGGACTCGGCGATCATGGCTTCGGTCGTCAGCAGCAGCGATGCCACGGAAGCGGCGTTCTGCAGGGCCGTACGCGTCACCTTGGTCGGGTCCAGGATACCCATTTCCAGCATGTCGCCGTAGGTGTCGTTGGCGGCGTTGAAGCCGTAGTTGCCCGAGCCGTTCAGCACGGCGTTGACCACCACCGAGGGCTCGCCACCGGCGTTGGCCACGATTTCGCGCAGGGGCGCTTCGATGGCCTTCATGATCAGCTTGATGCCGGCGTCCTGCTCGGCGTCGCCGGTCTTCAGTTCGCCCACGGCTTGCTTGGCACGCAGCAGAGCCACGCCGCCGCCGGCCACGATGCCTTCTTCCACAGCAGCGCGGGTAGCGTGCAGGGCGTCTTCAACGCGGGCCTTCTTTTCCTTCATCTCGACTTCGGTGGCAGCGCCGACCTTGATCACGGCCACGCCGCCGGCCAGCTTGGCCACGCGCTCTTGCAGCTTTTCGCGGTCGTAGTCGCTGGTGGCTTCTTCGATCTGGATGCGGATCTGCTTGACGCGGGCTTCGATTTCAGCAGCTTGGCCAGCACCGTCGATGATGGTGGTGTTTTCCTTGCCGATTTCGATGCGCACTGCCTGGCCCAGGTCTTCCAGGGTCACCTTGTCCAGCGCCAGGCCCACTTCTTCAGCGATGACCTTGCCGCCCGTCAGGATGGCGATGTCTTCCAGCATGGCCTTGCGGCGGTCGCCGAAGCCAGGAGCCTTGACAGCCACAACCTTCAGGATGCCGCGGATGGTGTTGACCACCAGCGTTGCCAGGGCTTCGCCTTCGACATCTTCTGCAATGATCAGCAGGGGACGGCCGGCCTTTGCCACGGCTTCCAGCGTGGGCAGCAGGTCGCGGATGTTGCTGATCTTCTTGTCGAACAGCAGCACGAAGGGGTTGTCCAGCAGGGCAACCTGCTTTTCGGGGTTGTTGATGAAGTAGGGCGACAGGTAGCCGCGGTCGAACTGCATGCCCTCGACGACGTCGAGTTCGTTGGCCAGCGACTTGCCTTCTTCAACGGTGATCACGCCTTCCTTGCCGACCTTGTCCATGGCTTCGGCAATGATGCTGCCCACGGATTCGTCGGAGTTGGCGGAGATCGAGCCGACCTGGGCGATTTCCTTGGAGGTGGTGGTGGCCTTGGATTGCTTCTTCAGCTCTTCCACCAGGGCGGCGACAGCCTTGTCGATGCCGCGCTTGAGGTCCATGGGGTTCAGGCCGGCGGCCACGTACTTGATGCCTTCGCGGACGATGGCCTGTGCCAGCACGGTGGCGGTGGTCGTGCCGTCACCGGCGATGTCGTTGGTCTTGGAGGCCACTTCCTTCACGAGCTGGGCGCCCATGTTCTGCAGCTTGTCCTTGAGTTCCACTTCCTTGGCGACCGACACGCCGTCCTTGGTCACGGTGGGGGCGCCGAAGGAGCGCTCCAGCACCACGTTGCGGCCCTTGGGGCCCAGCGTGACCTTGACCGCGTTGGCCAGGATGTTCACGCCTTCAACCATGCGAGCGCGTGCTTCGCCGCCGAAAACTACGTCTTTTGCTGCCATTTCAATTCTCCGGATTCAGTTGGAAAGTGCGGTTTCGAAGCGCGTGGATTACTTTTCGACGACCGCGAACAGGTCGTCTTCCTTCATCACCAGCAGTTCGTCGCCATGGACCTTGACGGTCTGGCCGCTGTACTTGCCGAACAGAACGCGGTCGCCGACCTTCACGTTCAGGGCGATCACTTCACCCTTGTCGTTCTTCTTGCCGGGACCCACTGCCAGCACTTCGCCCTGGTCGGGCTTCTCGGCGGCGTTGTCGGGGATCACGATGCCCGAAGCCGTCTTGGTTTCGTTTTCGAGGCGCTTGACGATCACGCGATCGTGCAGGGGACGCAGGTTCATACCAACTCCTAAATCATCAACAAAGTTGAAACAAAGACTTGCCGGCCCGGCGGGCCGGCATTCGAAGCAATGTGGGACAGAGGATTGTTAGCACTCATACCCAACGAGTGCTAATAATAAGGCAATTCGGCCAGGTTTCAAGGGGTAGGGCCGGATGTGCCGCAAGACGGCACATCCGGCGCGGAGTGCGGAACGCCACTACACATTAGCTTTCCGCCACTGATCTTTAGTTTTTTCGGGGCGCGCCCGCGCTGGCCAGCGGCGAAGCGCGGCTTGCAGGAGCACACAGAACTTCCGACGAAAGGCTGTCGCTGAATCACCATGCAGCCTTGCGGGCTGTGACCTAACGTCGCATCGAAGGCGCCCTGGCCGTGGTGCTGAGCGCACCCAAGATCAGCCAGCCGTGCAGAGTGACTGCCCTTGATCAGGCGCGAACGAGACCGAGGCCTCGTCTGGTGACCTCTGTGGTCAGAGGGAGAAAAGCTCCGCCTTCGTGGCACGATGACGGCCCAGTCCTAAAGGGGAGCTTCACCAGGTCGGGTGCGGATGAGGAGCGAAGCATCTGGCGATGCCGCCAGCCCTGAAGCTTGGATGACCACCATGTGGCTGCAACTGATAGGTCACGAGGTGGCCGTGAGCAGCAGCAATCGCTGCGGAGCAGTTGGCAACTGCAGACTTTCTAACGATGGCCTCAGGCTGATCTACGCCCTTCACTGTGCAAAGCGAGAGTGACAGGGACGACCAACACCGGCCGTTGAAGGCTTCCATTGTCGGACGACCGCTTCACCGTTTGGAAGTGGCCAGTCGATTCTTCGGTGCGCCGTGCTTCGCCTCGAAGGCCCCATTTCGCGCTGCACCGCTGATTCCGGTCGACTCAATGCCGTCGCTCCGACTGGTTTCAACGAAGGTGGAATCAGCCCACGATGGTGCTCGCGCCGAGCGTCCGCACTCAGGCGTTGGTGCGCAGGTTGGTGCACTGACGATGTAGGATTTGGATACAATGAAAATAAGAAGCATTCTTGTTTGCCGCTGCATATTGCCCCGGTGCCTTTCCTCCTGCTTCACTCGTGCCGCTTTCCCATGCCCGCCGCCGACCGCGCCCTTGTTCCCGATGTCGCCACTCTCTACTCCGACCACCACGGCTGGCTGCTGGGCTGGCTGCGCAAGCGCCTGGGCAATGCCTTTGATGCGGCCGATCTGACCCAGGACACCTATGTGCGCCTGCTGGGCCGTAGCGGCGCCGAGATCCAGGCCATTCGCGAACCGCGTGCCCTGCTGATGACCATTGCCCAGGGTCTGGCCGCCAACCTCTACCGCAAGCGCTGCGTGGAGCAGGCCTATCTGGACGCCCTGGCCCTCATGCCCGAGGCCGTGGCCCCGTCCCCCGAGCACCGCGCCATCGTGCTGCAGACCCTGGTCGAGGTGGACCGCCTGCTGGCCCTGCTCCCACTGCCCGTGCGCCAGGCCTTTTTGCTGTCGCAGATCGACGGCGTGAGGCAGGCCGACATCGCGGCTGAACTGGGCCTTTCCGTGCCCACCGTGCGCCGCCATATCGCGCGGGCCGTGGTGCAAGTCTGCTTTCTGGACGACGACGGCGCATGAGCCTGCCCATTCCTCTTGCGGTGCGCGAGCAGGCCGCCGAATGGCTGGTGGAGCTGCAGTCCGATGATCACAGCGCCGGCACGCGCGAGATGCTGGTGCAGCGCCTGCAGCACTGGCGCGAATCCCATCCCGACCATGAGCGCGCCTGGTTGCGCATAGAGGCCATGGGCGCACGCCTGCAGCCGCTATCCGGTACGCCGGCCAGCGTGGCCCTGGCCCAGGCCGCGCGCACGGCACGCGGGCGCGGGCGCGGGCGGCGCTTGGCGGTGCGCAGCCTGGCCGTGCTGCTGTTCACGGGCGCGGGTGCCGGTGCCGTGGCATGGAGAGGTCCGGCATCCTCGGGCGACTGGCTGGCCGGCCTGGGGGCGGACCTGCGCACGGGCACGGCCCAGCGGCGCAGCCTGCGCCTGCCGGACGGCACCCAGCTGCAGATGAATGCCGACAGCGCGGTCGACCTGGATTTCAGCCCGCAGCAGCGCCTGGTGCGCCTGCGCGGCGGCGACATCGAGGTGGCCACGGCCCAGGGCCTGAAGGATAGTGCGCCGCCCTTGCTCGTCGAAACCCGCCATGGCCGCATACGTGCCCTGGGCACGCGCTTCGTCGTGCGCCAGCGCGGCCAGGGGCCCAGCCGGGTTGCGGTCTTTGAAGGCGCCACGGAGATCGCGCCCCGCGAACGGCCCGGCCACCTCCATCTGCTGCAAACAGGCCAGCAGGCGCAGTTCGACGCTCAGGCCACCACGCCGGCCGGGCCCGCCGATCCGGCCCTGGCAGCCTGGACGCGCGGCATGCTGGTGGCCCAGGACATGCCGCTGGCCGAGTTCCTGGACCAGCTGTCGCGCTACCGGCCCGGCCACCTGGACTGCGATGGTGCCGTGGCGCAGCTGCCCGTCAGCGGCACCTATCCGCTGGCCGACACCGACCAGGTGCTGGCCATGCTGCTGGCCACCCTGCCGGTGCGCCTGCGCACGGCCACGCGCTACTGGGTGGTGGTCGAGCCGGCCTGATTTCCTGGCTCTTGTCGATCCTGGCTGATCGCTTTTCGCGTCTCGCGGGGCAATGGAGATGAAGCGCTTTTTTCTGCGTCCGCATTCCATTGCCAACCATCCAGGACCGAGGGACACGCACACCATGGGCCATCACCCGACTTTTCGCGCCACACGACTGGCATTTCAACTGCGGCAGGCCTTGCGCCCCGCCGTTCTGGCACTGCCGCTGGTGGCGGTGCTTGCCCCGGCGCAGGCCCACGCACAGGCACAGCCCCACGCCCAGGCAGTGCAGCGCTACGACATTCCTGCCGGGCCGCTGACCGCCACGCTCAATCGCTTTGGCGCCCAGGCGGGCATCCTGCTGTCCTTCTCCACCGCCCAGACCGCAGACAGGACCAGCCCCGGCGTGCAGGGTGATCGAACCGTGGACCAGGCCCTGTCCGCGCTGCTGGCCGGCACGGGCCTGCAGGCCCTGCCGCGCGAGGGCGGCGGCTTTGTGGTGCGACCGTCCCTGGCCGTGGGAACGCCCACCGGCGCGGCCACGCTGGCCGAGGTGCGCGTCACCGCCCAGGCCGAGCGCAGCGCCGTCACCGAGGGCACGCAGTCCTACGCCGCCAGCGAATCGCGGGCCGCCACGGGCCTGTCCCTGTCGCTGCGCGAGACGCCGCAGTCGGTCAGCGTGATCACGCGCCAGCGCATGGACGACCAGGGCATCGTGCTGCAGGAAGACATCGCCCGCCAGACCACGGGCCTGAGCTATGCGCAGTACGGCCCCACGGGCGGTGACACCAACCAGTTCTTCGCGCGGGGCTTTCAGATCAAGAACTTCCAGGTCGATGGCGTCAACCGCCTGTTCAGCGACTACCCGGCCATCTTCCAGACCAGCGACATGGCCATGTTCGACCGCGTCGAAGTCGTGCGCGGCGCCTCGGGGCTGATGAGCGGCGCGGGCACGCCCGGCGCCACCATCAACCTGGTGCGCAAGCTGCCCACGGCCGAGTTCCAGGGCAGCGCCAGGCTCACGGCAGGCTCCTGGGATTTCGCACGTGCCGAGGTGGATCTGTCATCTCCGCTCAACGCCTCCGGATCGGTGCGCGGGCGCATCGTGGCCGTGTCGCAGAACCGCCATTCCAAGGTCGACTACGAGCAGGACCGCAGCCGCTCGCTGTACGGCGTGGTGGAGGCTGACCTGTCGCCGTCCACGCTGGCCACCGTGGGCTTTTCCGCGCAGGACTACGACGCTTCTGGCGTAGGCCGTGGGGGCCGGCCTTTCTTCTACACGGATGGCACGCGCATCGATTGGAGCCGCTCCGCGTCCTCGGGCGCGCGCTGGGCCTCGGCACGGCGGGACTACCGCAGCGTCTTCGCCTCGCTCGAGCACCGCATGGCCAGCGACTGGCGCCTGAAGGCCATCTACACGCTCGACCGCAGCAGCTATGACGAGATTCCGGGCTGGACCAATGAACAGCCTGTGGACCGCACCACCGGCGCAGGTGCCGGCCTGTGGGCCGCCTGGTGGACGGGGCGGCCTCGGCAGGACACGCTGGACCTCACGGCTTCCGGTCCCTTCCAGCTGCTGGGACGCCAGCACCAGGCCGCCTTCGGCGCCAGTGTGGCGCGCACGCGCAACGACAGCGGCTCGCATGGCCGCTGGGCCTTCCCCAGCTGGGACAACACCATAGACAACCTCTTCACCTGGGATGGCCGCACGCCGGTGCAGCCCGACAACCCGGTACTAGGCCGCAGCGCGGCCGTGGAACGCAGCAGCAGTGCTTACGGATCGCTGCAGCTGCGCCCCACGGACCGGCTGTCCGTCATCGCGGGCGCACGCATCACGAACTGGAAGCGTCGCGACAGCTACACCGATTTCGCCAGCGGCGAGACCAGCGGCAGCGCCATGGCCGAAAACGGCAAGCTCACGCCCTTCGCCGGCCTGGTGCTGGACGTGGGCCGCGACTGGTCGGCCTATGCCAGCTATACCGATATTTTCCAGGCGCAGAGCAGCCTGGACATCCACGGCAAAAAGCTCGATCCCCTCCTGGGCCGCAGCTACGAGCTGGGCCTCAAGGGCGAGCTGCTGGACAAGCGCCTGCAGGTGGGCGCCGCCGTCTACCGCCTGCTGCAGGACAACGTGGCCCAGGCCATCACGGGCAGCTACGCGCCCAATGGCGAGCAGGCCTACCGTGCCGTCAAGGGCGCCGAAACGCGTGGCTTCGAGGTGGAGATGACCGGCGAAATCCGCCGCCACTGGAACGCCTCCGTCGGCTTTGCCCGCAACATCGCGCGCGACGCCGAGCGCAACCGCCTGAACCCCGAAATCCCGCGCAACACCCTCAAGCTGTTCACCACCTACCGCCTGCCTCACATAGGCCACGGCCTGACCGTGGGCGGCGGCGCGCGCTGGCAAAGCGGCACCTGGAGCGACCTCTCCTTCCTGGGCCTGCCCAACGTCAGCCGTGTCGAGCAGAAAAGCTATGCTGTGGCCGACCTGATGGTGCAATACGCCATCAATCCGAAGCTCACGGTCTCGGCCAACCTCTACAACGTCTTCGACCGCAAGTACCAAGGGGTTTCGACCTCGTCGTACTACGGGGAGGCGCGGAATATGCGCGTGGCGGTGTCTATGAAGTTCTGAAATGTTTTCAGCTGCGCCCCGTGTGAACGTCGTCAGCATCAGTGGATGTGCTGTCCGCCGTTGATGGCGATGTTTGCGAGGGTAGAGCTGTCAGGGTGTCATGGCGAGCCTGGCCGTCCATCCGTGTTTCGGGACTGCAAGTTTGAGTGGGGGTGAGACGATCACTGGCACGGGGCGAGCGCCCGGAGAATGTCCTAGCCTTCGAGTAGCCCCACCATTTGGGCCAGCGCTTGTCGCAGAGGCTAAGGACTGCTTGGCGCCATGCAGCGTGAGTTCGCCCGGCAGCGGGGGCGGCAGCTGCCGAGGCAAAGCCGACACCGACAGGCCAGCGACAAACGACTGCAACGGGTCGGTAGCTGCCACACAAGAGCCCATGGCAACCCGCGACGCCGCCGCACATCGGCCCTGAGCCCTTGCGCCTCGGCCGATAGCTCGCTCCTCAGCCTTGCTGGCCAAAAAAACTAAAGTGCAGTGGCGCGTTTTCCGTACAGACGAAAGTTCAGTGGCGCATCTCTCTAAAGATCGATGGCGCATGGCTTGCGAGGACGTGAGAAATCAACGAGTTATCTGCGTGACGCGCGGCGTGTTCAGTGGCGTTCCGCACGGAGCTTGCGCAATGGAGCCGCACGGCCGCCCTCATTTTTTTCAACAACAATTCAACAATAGTTGTATTATTGATGAATGCAAGAAACCCAAGTCATCCGATCGCTTTCGGCCCTGGCCCATGAAGCGCGCCTGCGCGTTTTCCGCGCCCTGGTAGTCGCCGGCCCTGCGGGGCTTACGCCCAGCGCCTTGGCCGAACAGTTGGGTATCGCACCCAACGCGCTGTCGTTCCACCTCAAGGAGCTGTCCCATGCCGAGCTGGTCAGCCAGGAGCGCCTGGGCCGCAATGTGCTGTACCGGGCGTCCTTTGCGGCGATGAACGACCTGCTCGCCTACCTTACCGAAAACTGCTGCCAGGGCGCCGCATGCGCCACGGTGGATGCCTTGCCCTGCAACTGCTGAACGGAGTCCACGATGAAACGCTTCCATGTCCATATGCACGTCGACGATCTGGCCAAGAACATCGCGTTCTATTCCCAGCTGTTTGGTGCCGAGCCCGCCCGCGTGGAAAGCGACTACGCGAAGTGGATGCTGGATGAGCCCCGGGTGAACTTCGCCATTTCGACGCGAGGCGAGAAAGCCGGCCTGGACCACCTGGGCTTCCAAGTGGATGAGGCCGAGGAGCTGGATGCGCTCAAGGCACGCGCCAGGGCCGCCGACCTGGCGATGCTCGACGAAGGCGCCACCACCTGCTGCTATGCACGCAGCGACAAGCACTGGATCACCGATCCCCAGGGGATTGCCTGGGAGCACTTTCATTCGCTGGAGAACATTCCCGTGTTTCACGAGGCCCCTGATGCAGCTGTCGGAGCCAGCGGCGCGTGCTGCGCGCCGACGGCCCCGCGCCAGGCGGCCGCATCTGCCTGCTGCGCCCCAGGCACCGTAGCTTCCTCTTCCTCCACGTCCTGCTGCTAAGCCACCATGTCTGATTCCATCACCCCCCTGAATGTCCTGTTCCTGTGCACTCACAACTCGGCGCGCAGCATCCTGGCCGAAGCTTTGCTCAACGACATGGGCAATGGGCGCTTCAAAGCGTATTCGGCCGGCAGCAGCCCCCGCGCGAATCAGCAGCCCAATCCCTTGAGCTTGCAGGTGCTGCAACGTGCCGGCGTATCTGTGCAGGGGCTGCGCCGCAGATGGACCTGATCATCACCGTCTGCGACAACGCAGCTGGCGAGGTCTGCCCGATCTGGCCCGGCCACCCCGCCACCGCCCACTGGGGATACGCCGATCCCTCGCAGGGAGACGCATCTGAAGAGGTCAAGCTGGAAGCATTCCGACAGACTCTGCACATGATGCGCCGTCGTCTGGAGCTGCTGGTCAATCTGCCCGACGACAAGCTGGAAAAGGCAAGGCTACAGGGCACCGCCCGCGAACTGGCCTCCCACTGACGCCCCCTTCGTCCACGAATGCGCGCCTTCTGAAACCCGAATCTCCCAGCACCATGCTCATGGCAGTCCTGATCTTCATCTCCACCCTTGTGCTGGTTATCTGGCAACCGCGCGGCCTGGGCATTGGCTGGAGCGCCTCGCTGGGCGCGGTCGTTGCCCTGCTGGCCGGCGTGGTGCATCTTTCCGACATTCCAGTGGTCTGGGGCATCGTGTGGAATGCGACCGCCACCTTTGTGGCCGTCATCATCATCAGCCTGCTGCTTGACGAGGCCGGCTTCTTCGAATGGGCCGCGCTGCACTTCGCACGCTGGGGCGGCGGCCGGGGCAGCAAGCTGTTCGCGTTCATCGTGCTGCTGGGTGCGGCTGTGTCCGCCTTGTTCGCCAATGACGGCGCCGCCCTGATCCTCACGCCCATCGTGATGGCCATGCTCGTGGCGCTGGGCTTTTCGCCCTCCGCCACGCTGGCATTCGTCATGGCAGCAGGCTTCATCGCCGACACGGCCAGCCTGCCGCTGATCGTCTCCAACCTGGTCAACATCGTCTCGGCCGACTTTTTCAACATCGGCTTCAACGAATACGCCTCGGTAATGGTGCCGGTCAATCTCGCCTCGGTGCTGGCCAGCCTCGCCATGCTGATGCTGTTCTTTCGGCGCGGCATTCCCGCAACCTATGACCTGGCCCAGCTCAGGCGCCCGGCCGATGCGATCCGCGATCCGGCGACCTTTCGCGCGGGCTGGGTGGTCCTGGTCCTGCTGTTGGTCGGCTTCTTCGGGCTGGAGCCGCTGGGCGTGCCTGTCAGCGCGGTCGCGGCCGCAGGTGCCGCCCTGCTGCTGGCCGTGGCGGCACGCGGCTGCGTCATCAGCACCCGCAAGGTACTGCATGGCGCGCCGTGGCAGATCGTGGTGTTCTCGCTGGGCATGTATCTGGTGGTCTACGGATTGCGCAATGCCGGGCTGATCACCTCTATCGCATCCGTTCTGGACCGCTTTGCCCAAGGCGGCGTCTGGGGCGCAGCCATTGGCACGGGGGTGCTCTCGGCCCTGCTGTCGTCTGTGATGAACAACATGCCCACCGTGCTGGTGGGTGCGCTGTCGATCGATGCCTCCAGTGCCACCGGCGTGGTCAGGGATGCCATGGTCTACGCCAACGTGATCGGCTGCGACCTGGGCCCGAAGATTACGCCCATCGGTAGCCTGGCCACGCTGCTGTGGCTGCATGTGCTGGCCAGCAAAGGCATGACCATCGGATGGGGCTACTACTTCAGGGTCGGTACGGTTTTGACGGCCCCCGTGCTGCTCATCACGCTTGCCGCCCTTGCGCTGCGCCTGAGCGTGGCTGCCTGAATTCCCTCACAGAACCCACCTGCCATGAGCACCATCACGATCTATCACAACCCCGCCTGCGGCACATCGCGCAACGTGCTGGCCCTGATCCGCAACAGCGGCGAGGAGCCCGCCGTCATCGAATACCTCAAGACACCGCCCGACCGGGCCACGCTGGAGCGGCTGCTGGCGGACCTGGCCCTGCCTGTGCGGGAGGTTCTGCGGCAAAAAGGTACGCCGTATGACGAGATGGGCCTGGGCGACCCGGAATGGACCGATGCCCAGCTGATCGACGCCATGCTCCGGCACCCTATCCTCATCAATCGCCCCATTGTGGTGACGCCACTGGGCACGCGCCTGTGCCGGCCATCCGAGGTGGTGCTGGACATACTGCCGCGTCCCCAGCAAGGGGCATTCTCCAAGGAGGACGGCGAAGCCGTCATCGACGCGGCAGGACAGCGTGTGGCAAAGCACTGACTTGCCAGATCCGGCCCCTGCGTGGCCAAAGGTGGCGAGGCAGCAACGACCTGCCGCTGTGGCGCGCCGAAGCCTCAGCGGCGCCCCGCTCCTGAGCCTGCTCACAACCCGGGGCGGCTCACGATCCCTTCGGCCGCTGCCTTGAAGTTCGCCATGACTTCATCGATCGGCTGACCCATCTGCGCATGGACGATGGCGCCGTCCGCCACCAGGGTGAGCGCAGCGCCCACGGACACGGGATGGCCACCGAACAGGCGATCCAGCACGGACGACATTTCCTGCTTGTGCCGCCGGACCGTTGCCAGGATCTCAGGGTCGGACGAGCCCAGTTCGGCAGCGGCATTGAGAAAGGCGCAGCCCCGAAAGTCGGGCTGGCCGAACCAGCTCCTGAGGGTGGTGGACAGGGCATCCAACGCTGACGAGCCCCCGGCGGCCTCCTGCGCCAGGCTGGCCTGGAACCAGGAAATCCACCGTTCATGGCGGTAGTCGAGGTACGCCCGGATCAGGTCGTCCTTGCTGGCGTACTGGCGGTAGAAGGTGACTTTGCTGACCGACGACCGCTCGATGATCCGGTCCACGCCCGTGGCCCGGATGCCCTCTGCGTAGAAAAGGCCATGGGCTGCCACCAGGATGCGCTCGCGGGGCGGCAATGACTCGAAGGATGGCTCGGGAGTTTTCATGAAGACATTGTAGACAGATCGTTCCACCTCCGTTAGAGTGGCGCATGTAGACAGATCGTTCTACATCTTTTCAAAGGTCACATCATGGAAACTCGCCCACCCCTGCCCCCGTTCTCTCTCGCAAGCGCCGTCCAAAAGGTCCGTCTGGCCGAGGATGGATGGAACACACGCGATGCGGCCAAGGTCGCGATGGCCTATACCCCCGACACGAAATGGCGCAACCGGGCGGAGTTCGCCAACAGCCGCGCCGAGGCCCAGGCCCTTCTTGAGAGGAAGTGGAAGAAGGAGCTGGACTACCGGCTGATCAAGGAGCTTTGGCTGTACGCGGAAAACCGGATCGCAGTCCGCTACGCCTATGAGTGGCACGACGATGCCGGGAACTGGTTCCGGTCGTACGGCAACGAGAACTGGGAATTCGAGGCCGACGGTCTCATGCGCCGGCGCTTCGCATGCATCAACGACATGCCCATCCAGGAATCGGAGCGCAAGTTCCACTGGCCGCTGGGGCGTCGCCCCGATGACCACCCCGGTCTGTCCGACCTGGGCCTGTAGGCAAAGCCCCGGGCCACGTCCCTGGGCAGCCAGCCGCTGCCGCGATGGCCTGGGCGGGAAGGAGCTCCGCCTTACCGACTCAGCGCCTTGCGGACCTCCGCCTGGAACGCCTCGCTGTTGCGAAGGCGCAGGTACTCCTGGTATGCGGCCCGATATTCCTGCGTTTCGACTCCGTAGGAGATCGATATCTCCGCATGGCGGTCCAATCCGGCGCGGCGCCAGAGTGCGAGATCGGCGATGACTTCGGCGCGGGAAAGCGCTGCGTCCGATGTGGCTGCCGAGGCGTCTTGCGGCTGCGAATGGGCTGCGAAGCAGGTCGAGAAGGCGATGGCCGCAAGCGCCGGCTTCAGGAGGCGTGCGGCTGCAGCAACGGTGGGGGAGGGGGTTGTGTTTGACATGGTTTGACAGATGGAGTGGGTGGAGCCGGGCCATGGCTTCGGCCGCCTGCTTGGGCAGGTCGCCTGGGCCGCATGTCCCGCAGGGGTGTTCGATTGCTTTGCTGTGTGTGGAAAGGGGGCTCCTTTCGGGAAGTGGCAGGTTCAGGGGGCAACGCTGGCGGGAAGACCGTGGCTGGCGGTTGCCAATGCCCTGGAAGGCAGGGGCTCCGGCGTCCAGCCGCCGCCCAGCGCCTTGAAGATCGCCACCGTCGAGCGCGCCGACTCCATCCGGGCCTGCGCCTGTGCATCCAGCACGCCCAGCAGGCTTTCATCCGCCTGCAGCACCTCGATCAGGCTGACCACGCCCTTGTCGTAGGCGGCGCCTGCGGCCTGCCGGGCCCGCGTGAGCGCATCCGCACCCCTGGCGAGCACGGCCATCAGCTCCTGCCGCTTGTCCAGCGAGACCAGGGCGTTCTCCACTTCTTCCGTGGCGCGCAGTACCGACTGCCGGTAGGCGGCAAGGCTTTCCGCCTCCTGTGCCTGCGCCTGGTGGATCTGGGCGTTGATGCGACCGAAGTCGAACAGCCGCCAGCGCAGGCCGCCCACAACGCTGGCCTGCGATGCGCCGGCGCTGAAGAGATTGCCCGCGGAGATGGAGGTGGCGCTGCCGATCAGGCCGCTGATCGACAGCTTCGGGTAGTACTCGGCGATCGCCACGCCGATGCGTGCGTTCGACGCTGCCAGGCGCCGCTCCGCCGCGATGAGGTCCGGGCGTCGCCGCAGCAGATCGCCGGGCGCCTCCGCCAGGGAAAGGGTTGGCAGCACGGGAACCGGGCGGGGATCGGCCAGCTCGGCCCGGTGCGTGCCGGGTGCCGTGGCCAGCATCACGTCCATGGCGTTGAGGGCGGCCTCGAGCGCGTTCTCCAGCGGCGGGATGGTTGCTTGCGCCCGCGCAAGTGCCCCCTCAACCTGGCGCAGCTGAAGCTCGGGTGCCAGGCCCTTGTTCCACCGCAGTTCGACGATGGAGCGAAGTTGCTGCTGGGTCCGCACCTGCGAGCGTGCCACTGCCAGCCGCGCCTGCAGGCCGCGAATCTGGATATAGATGTCCGCAGTCTGGGCGGCCACCGCGAGCCGCACGGCAGTGGCGCCGGCTTCCGATGCCTGGTACTCGGCCAGGGAGGCCTGCCGGGTCCTGCGCAGGCCGCCGAAGAGATCAAGCTCCCAACTGGCCCCGAGGTTGGCCTCCTGGGCGCTGCCGTAGCGATCGAACCCCGGCATGGAGTCGAGCACCCGGCCCAGCGGAGTCTCGACCGACTGATAGCTCCTGGCCGTTTGCGCCGAGACCTGGGCCGACGGCAGCAACGCAGCTGCCGCCGCGTCCAGCCCGGCGCGTGCCTGAAGCACGCGGCCAGCGGCCTGGGCAACATCCAGGTTCTGCTGCAGTGCCGCCGTGACGAGGCGCGCCATTTGCGCATCGCCAAAGGCTGCCCACCAGGCTGCAAGGTCCGTGGGGGAGTCCGGCGAGGGAGGCTTGCCCTCACCCAGAACGCGGCCCCCCATGTAGGCCTGGGGCAGGGCCGTGGCGGGCGGCTGGTAGTCAGGGCCTACCGCACACCCTGCACAAAGGCTGGCGAGCATCAGAAAGACGGGGGCGGCAAGACGCGGCATGTTCAACAGTCAGAAGCGTGACGACGCTGTGACTATATTCCAAAATGGTCACTTGCATAGTATTTTTTTGATGGAGTAAGCTAGGCCGCATGAGCACCACCAACGTCTATCCGACCTCTGCGCGCGGCCCGGTCGAACACGATGTCCGGCAACAGATCGTGACTGCGGCGAAAGAGCATTTCAGCCGCTACGGCTACGAGAAAACCACGGTGTCCGACCTTGCCAAGGCCATCGGCTTTTCCAAGGCCTACATCTACAAGTTCTTCGAGTCCAAGCAGGTCATCGGCGAGATGATCTGTTCCAACTGCCTGATGGAGATGGAGGCGGAGATCCGCCAGGCCGTCGCCAGCACGGATGCGCCTCCCGAGCAGCTGCGGCGCCTGTTCAAGGCGATCGTCGCTGCCACGCTGCGGCTTTTCTCCGAGGACCGCAAGCTGTACGAGATCGCCATTTCGGCGTCGGCCGAGCGCTGGCAGGCAGCGCAGGCCTATGAGGAACGCATGCATCAGCTGCTGCTGCAGGTGCTCGACGCCGGGCGCCAGCGGGGCGACTTCGAGCGCAAGACGCCGCTGGATGAAACCGGGCGCGCCATCTTCCTGGTCATGCTCCCCTATCTGAACCCGGTGATGCTGCAGCACAGCCTCGACCATGCGGACGAGGCGCCCGCACAACTGGCCGGATTGGTGCTGAGAAGCCTGTCGCCCTAAATCCTGCAGTTGTGACCATTGACATAAATGGTCACTAATCACAGAATCGGGTCCTGCTCATTGATCGGGACCCCCTCATGCTTCGGCACCGCCATCTGTCCATCGCCGCTGTCGGCGCACTGTCACTTGCACTCGCAGCCTGCGGCAAAAGCCCGCCGCCAGATTCGCGCACCCAGCCACCCCTCGTTCGCACCACCCTGGTAGCGCCAGGCCATTCTTCCGAGCGCGTCTTCACCGGCACCATCGCGGCCAGGGTGCAGGGCGATCTTGGATTTCGCGTGGCCGGCAAGGTGCTCGAGCGCCTGGTGGATACAGGCCAGACGGTCAGGCGCGGCCAGGCATTGCTGCGCCTCGACCCGGTGGACCTGAAGCTGGCCGCCCATGCCCAGCAGGAGGCCGTCGCAGCCGCCAGGGCACGGGCCCAGCAGGCCAGCGACGAGGAGCAGCGCTACCGGGACCTGCAGGGAACGGGTGCCGTTTCGGCCTTGGCCCATGAACAGATCAAGGCGGCCGCGGATGCCGCCCGCGCCCAGCTCAGGGCGGCCGAAGCGCAGGCCGCCGCAGCGCTGAACGCCAGCCGCTACGCCGAACTGCTGGCCGATGCCGATGGCATCGTGATGGAAACACTTGCCGAGCCTGGCCAGGTCGTCAGTGCCGGCCAGGTGGTCGTGCGCCTCGCCCATGCCGGCAGGCGCGAAGCGGTCGTCCAGTTGCCCGAGACACTGCGCCCCGCGCTGGGCTCGGCGGCCCAGGCCCGCCTGTTCGGCAGGGAGGAGGTGGTCATCCCCGCCAGACTGCGCCAGCTGTCCGATGTGGCCGACCGGGCCACCCGCACCTTTGAGGCCCGCTATGTGCTGGACGCCGGCGCGGCGGCCAGCGCCCCGCTGGGCAGCACGGTCACGCTCAGGATTGGCGGGACATCGACATCGACATCGACATCGACATCGACATCGACATCGACATCGACATCGACGGCCGGCAAGTCAACCCTGCAGGTCCCCATCGGCGCCATCCTCGATGAGGGCAAGGGCGCCGCTGTCTGGGTGGTGCAGGGCGATCAGGTCAGGCGCCAGCCCGTCACCGTGGTTCAGGTGCAGGACGGCAATGCCCAGGTGGTGGGTGCGCTCGACCAGGGGGAGCGGATCGTCGCGCTCGGCGCGCATTTGCTGAGCGAGGGTGCGCAGGTGCGGCTGGACAGCGAGGCGCCGGCGCCTTCAACGGCAACAACGGCAACAACGTCCACGGCGTCCTCCGTGTCCACGGGAGCGTCCCGTGAGTGAAGGCCGTTTCAACCTATCGGCGCTTGCCGTCCGTGAGCGCTCCATCACGCTCTTCCTGATCCTGCTGATTTCGCTGACGGGTGTCTTTGCCTTCCTGAAGCTGGGCCGGGCGGAAGATCCGGCCTTCACCGTCAAGGTCATGACCATCATCACGGCCTGGCCTGGCGCCACCCCGCAGGAAATGCAGGACCAGGTGGCAGAGAAGCTGGAAAAGCGCCTGCAGGAGCTGCGCTGGTATGACCGCACCGAAACCTTCGTCAGACCGGGGCTGGCCTTCACCACGCTGACCCTGCTCGACTCCACGCCCCCCGGCGAGGTGCAGGAGGAGTTCTACCAGGCACGCAAGAAGCTCGGTGACGAGGCCCGCAACCTGCCGGCGGGCGTGATCGGCCCGATGGTGAACGACGAGTACGCCGACGTGACCTTTGCGATCTACGCCCTCAAGGCGCGCGGCGAGGAGCCCCGGGCGCTGGTGCGCGATGCCGAAGCCTTGCGCCAGCGTCTTTTGCACGTGCCGGGCGTCAAGAAGGTCAACATCGTCGGCGAGCAATCCGAGCGGATCTACGTGGAGTTCTCGCACGAGCGCCTGGCCACGCTGGGCATCAGTCCGCAGGACGTCTTCGCGGCATTGAACAACCAGAACGTCCTCACGCCTGCCGGGTCGGTGGAGACCCAGGGACCCCAGGTGTTCATCCGCATCGACGGGGCGTTCGACGCGCTGCAGAAGATCCGCGACACGCCCATCGTGGCCCAGGGCCGCACGGTCAAGCTGTCCGACATCGCCACCGTCCAGTGCGGCTACGAAGACCCCTCGACCTTCATCATCCGCAACGGTGCGGAGCCTGCCTTGCTGCTGGGCGTCGTCATGCGCGACGGCTGGAACGGGCTGGACCTGGGCAAGGCGCTGGACCGGGAGGTGGGCGCCATCAACGCAGACATGCCGCTGGGCATGGGCCTGACCAAGGTGACGGACCAGGCCGTGAACATCAGCGCCTCCGTCGATGAGTTCATGCTCAAGTTCCTGGCCGCGCTGCTGGTCGTGCTGGTGGTGTGCTTCGCCAGCATGGGCTGGCGCGTTGGCGTGGTGGTGGCTGCGGCCGTGCCGCTGACGCTGGCGGCCGTGTTCATCATCATGGCCGCCACGGGAAAGAATTTCGACCGCATCACGCTCGGCTCGCTGATCCTTGCGCTGGGCCTGCTGGTGGACGACGCCATCATCGCCATCGAGATGATGGTGGTGAAGATGGAAGAGGGCTACGACCGCGTGGCCGCGTCCGCCTACGCCTGGAGCCATACCGCGGCGCCCATGCTGTCCGGAACGCTGGTGACGGCGGTGGGCTTCATGCCCAACGGATTCGCACGCTCCACGGCGGGCGAGTACACCAGCAACATGTTCTGGATCGTCGGCATCGCGCTCATCGTGTCCTGGGTGGTGGCCGTGGTGTTCACGCCCTATCTGGGCGTGAAGATGCTGCCCCCTCTCAAGAAGGTCGAAGGCGGACATGCGGCGATGTATGGCACGCCCCGCTACGAGCGCCTGCGGCGCGTGCTGGGCAAGGTGATCGCCCGAAAGGGCATGGTGGCCGCAGTCGTGGGCGGGCTCATGGTGGCTTCCGTGCTGGGCATGTCCATCGTGAAGAAGCAGTTCTTTCCCATCTCCGACCGGCCCGAGGTGATGGTCGAGGTGCAGATGCCCTACGGCACCTCCATCGGCCAGACGAGCGAGACCACCCGCACGGTGGAAGCCTGGCTGCTGCAGCAGCCCGAATCGGAGATCGTGACCGCCTATATCGGCCAGGGCGCACCGCGCTTTTTTCTGGCCATCTCGCCTGAGCTGCCCGACCCGTCGTTCGCCAAGATCGTCGTGCGCACCGCCAACCAGGCGCAGCGCGACGCACTCAAGCTCAGGTTGCGCGAGGCCATCTCCCAGGGACTGGCCCCGCAGGCGCAGGTGCGCGCATCGCAGATCGTGTTCGGGCCGTACTCCCCGTTCCCCGTGGCGTATCGCGTCTCCGGCCCCGACCCGCAGCGGCTGCGCGACATTGCCGGCCAGGTGCACCAGGTGCTGCACGACAGCCCGATGATGCGGACCGTGAACTCCGACTGGGGCGTGCGCACCCCCGTCATGCGCTTCACCCTGGACCAGGACCGGCTGCAGGCCATGGGCCTGACCTCCGCGGCAGTCGCGCAGCAGCTGCAATTCCTGCTCAGCGGCGTGCCCGTGACCACCGTGCGCGAGGACATCCGCACCGTGCAGGTGATGGCGCGTTCTGCGGGCGGCACCCGCCACGATGTGGCCAGGGTCGGCGACTTCACGCTCACCAACGCCACTGGCCAGCGCATACCGCTGTCGCAGCTGGGCGAGGTCACCGTGCAGATGGAGGAGCCCGTCATGCGCCGCCGCGACCGCATGCCCACCATCACGGTTCGCGGAGACATCGATGACAGCCTGCAGCCGCCCGATGTCTCTGCGGCCATCACCCGGCAGCTGGAGCCCATCAGGAAGGCGTTGCCTGCGGGCTACCGCATCGACGAGGCCGGCTCCATCGAGGAATCCGGCAAGGCCATGACGGCCATGCTGCCCCTGTTCCCGATCATGATCGCCATCACGCTGATCATCATCATCTTGCAGGTGCGGTCGATATCGGCCATGGTCATGGTGTTCCTGACCAGCCCCCTGGGATTGATCGGCGTGGTGCCGACGCTGATCGTCTTTCAGCAGCCCTTCGGCATCAATGCACTGGTGGGGCTGATCGCGCTGTCGGGCATCCTGATGCGCAACACGCTGATCCTGATCGGGCAGATCCAGCACAACGAGCAGGAGGGGCTTGCGCCGTTCCAGGCGGTGGTGGAGGCCACTGTCCAGCGCGCCCGGCCCGTGATCCTGACCGCGCTGGCGGCGATCCTGGCCTTCATCCCGCTGACCCAATCGGTGTTCTGGGGAACGCTGGCCTATACGCTGATCGGCGGCACGCTCGCCGGCACGGTGCTGACGCTGGTCTTCCTGCCCGCCATGTACTCGATCTGGTTCAGGATCAGGCCCGGCGAATCCCCGCGCTGATCCACGGCAAATGCGCCAGCGGCCCGGGCCGATTGGCCACAATGGCGCATCCCGTTCCAGGCTCAGGAGTCCATGCATGTCCGATATCCGCTGCGGCGATTCCACCCACCATCGCACCTCTTGGGGCCGCCGCTGCGCGCGCGCCGCCGCACCCGTGCTGGCGGCGCTGCTGCTGTCGCCGCTGGCCCAGGCAGCGCTCAAGGTGGGCGACACCGCGCCGCGCTTCACCACGCCGGCTGCGGTGGCGGGCAAGGCCTTCGATTTCGACATGGCCGCCACCCTCAGGAAGGGGCCGGTGGTGCTGTATTTCTTCCCCAAGGCCTTCACCCAGGGCTGCACCATGGAAGCCCACGCCTTTGCCGAGGCCACGCCGCGTTTCGCGGCCATGGGCGCCACGGTGGTGGGCATGTCGCATGACGACATCGATACGCTCAAGCGCTTTTCCACCGAGGCCTGCCGTGACCAGTTCGCCGTGGCATCGGACCCGCAGGCGCAGACCATCCGCGCCTACGACGCCTCGGCCGCCGCCAACCCCCAGCGCGCCGACCGCATCTCCTACGTGATCGGCCAGGACGGCAAGGTCCGCTTCGTGCACATGGGCTCGGACCCGGACGAGCATGTGCGCCAGACCGAGGCCGCGGTCAAGCGGCTGACCGGAAAGTAGCCCGCCGCGCGGCCCCTGTCAGGGGCCGTTGCCCTCGCTGGCCAGGATCTCGGCGTATTCCTCGTCCGTGAACAGCCTGGAGCGTGTGTGGAAGGCCTTGCCCGTGCTGCCCTCCAGCGAGAAGGTGCCGCCCTGGCCGTCGATCACGTCGAGGATGAGCTGGGTGTGCTTCCAGTATTCGTACTGCGACTTGCCGATGTAGAAGGGCGCGCCGCCCACCTGGCCCAGCAGCACGTCCTGGGCGCCTATCGTCAGCTCGCCGGGCAGGTAGCAGTTGGCGGCGCTGTTGTCGCAGCAGCCGCCGGACTGGTGGAAGAACACCGGCCCGTGCTGGGCCTGCAGGTCGGCGATCAGCGCCAGCGCGGCGTCGGTGGCAATCACTTTGTCAACCATGGGTTGGTCCTTTCCTGGGCGGCCGGCCGCGCTGCGCGCCGCCGGCCGCATTCACCTGGGAAGAACTTCAGAAGAAGCCCAGCTTGTTCTCGCTGTAGCTGACCAGCAGGTTCTTGGTCTGCTGGTAGTGGTCCAGCATCATCTTGTGGGTCTCGCGGCCGATGCCCGATTCCTTGTAGCCGCCGAAGGCCGCGTGCGCCGGGTAGGCGTGGTAGCAGTTGGTCCACACGCGCCCGGCCTTGATGGCGCGGCCCATGCGGTAGGCCACGTTGCCGTTGCGGCTCCACACGCCCGCGCCCAGGCCGTAGAGCGTGTCGTTGGCAATGGCCAGGGCCTCGGCCTCGTCCTTGAAGGTGGTCACGGCCAGCACGGGGCCGAAGATTTCCTCCTGGAAGATGCGCATCTTGTTGTGGCCTTTGAACAGCGTGGGCTGCACGTAGTAGCCGCCTTCCAGGTCGCCGCCCAGGTGGGCCTGGCCGCCGCCGGCCAGCACCTCGGCGCCCTCCTGCTTGCCCAGGTCCAGGTACGACAGGATCTTGGTGAGCTGCTCCTTGGACGCCTGCGCGCCCATCATGCTGTCGGTGTCCAGCGGGTTGGCATGCCGGATGGCGGCCACGCGCTGGAGCACGCGCTCCATGAAGCGGTCGTAGATGCTTTCGTGGATCAGCGCGCGGCTGGGGCAGGTGCAGACCTCGCCCTGGTTGAAGGCGAACAGCACCAGCCCTTCGACGGCCTTGTCGAGGAAGGCATCGTCCTTGTCCATCACATCGGCGAAGAAGATGTTGGGCGACTTGCCGCCCAGCTCCAGCGTGGCAGGGATCAGGTTGTTGGCGGCGGCCTGGGCGATCACGCGGCCCGTGGAGGTGGAACCCGTGAAGGCGATCTTGGCGATGCGCTTGCTGGTGGCCAGCGGCATGCCGGCCTCGCGGCCGAAGCCGTTGACGATGTTGAGCACGCCGGGCGGCAGCAGGTCGGCAATGAGCTCGGCCAGGATCAGGATGCTGATGGGCGTGGACTCGGCCGGCTTGAGCACCACGCAGTTGCCTGCGCCCAGCGCGGGCGCCAGCTTCCAGGCCGCCATGAGGATGGGGAAGTTCCAGGGAATGATCTGGCCCACCACGCCCAGCGGCTCCTGGATGTGATAGGCCACCGTGGTCTCGTCGATATGGCTGAGCGCGCCTTCCTGGGCGCGCACGCAGCCCGCGAAATAGCGGAAATGGTCCACGGTCAGCGGGATGTCGGCATTCAGCGTCTCGCGGATGGCCTTGCCGTTGTCCACGGTCTCGGCATAGGCGAGCAGCTCCAGGTTGGCCTCGATGCGGTCGGCGATCTTCAGCAGGACGTTCGCACGCTCGGCCGCGCTGGTGCGGCCCCAGGCGTCGCTGGCGGCATGGGCGGCATCCAGCGCCAGTTCGATGTCTTCGGCCGTGGAGCGCGCGGCGCGGGTGTAGACCTTGCCGCTGATGGGGGTGACCACGTCGAAGTACTGCTCCTTGACCGGAGGTACGAACCTGCCGCCGATGAAGTTGTCGTAGCGGGCCTTGTAGGCGATCTTGGCGCCAGCGGCGCCGGGTGCTGCGTAGACGGTCATGCTGCTTGTCTCCTGAGGATGCTTATGGGTCTGTTGTGATCGGGTGTGGATCGGGATATCCGGCCATGGCCGGACGGCAGACATGATTCAAAAGCCGTGCCAGCCCGCAGGCCGCAGGGCAGGTGCCCGCAAAGGCGCGCGGGACGTGGCTGCTGCGGGTATTCCCGTGCGCGTTCGCCCTGTGCCGTGACGTTGCGCAACAGGACAACTGTCCAGAAATGGAACAGTCGGGCGCCTGACCCGCCACTTGGCTTGCCCGGTGCCCGCCGGCCCCGCATACTGGCCCGCAACGCGGCGCAATGACGCCCGAGCAGGAGACAGCATGCAATCGAGAGCCTCCCTTGTGGCCTTGCGCCAGGCCCGTCACAGCCTGATGGAGTCGGGCCGCTGCCCCAGCGGCCTGGTGGACGAGCGCCTGGCGCGCTCGTGGCAGCGCTGCATCGAGCAGGGACTGCGTCCCACCGGGCGCCTGGGCGCCGCCGACAACCTGGAGCAGCATGCGCTGGGCGTGCTGCGCAGCCGCCACCATGCGCTGCTGGCGCATTCACGGCCCGTCATGGAATACCTGTCCGAGCAAGTGCGCGGCAGCCAGAGCGTGGTGGTGCTGGCCGGCCCCTGCGGCACCCTGGTGGATACCTGCGGCGACCCCTTCTTTCTGGGCAAGGCCGAGCGCGTGGCCCTGGCCAGCGGTGCGTCCTGGCATGAGGCGCAGCGCGGCACCAATGCCATCGGCACGGCACTGGCCGAGATGGACTCCATCGAAATCCAGGGCGGCGAGCATTTCCTGGAGCGCAACGGCTTTCTCACCTGCGCGGCCGCGCCCATCCTGTCGGGCACGGGCCAGCTGCTGGGCATCCTGGACATCTCCAGCGAACATGGCCGGGGCAGCCCGCACACGCTGGGCCTGGTCGGCACGGCGGCCCGCATGATCGAAAACCGCCTCATGGCCTGCGACGGCCAGCGCCACATCCGCCTGCACCTGCACGCGCGGCCCGAAGGCATTGGCACGGTGGGCGAAGGCATTGCGCTGATCTCGGGCGACGGCTGGGTGGTGGGTGCCAACCGCGCCGCGCTGGCCTTGCTGCGCCTGTCGCACGCGCAGCTGGGCAGCGTGGCGCTGGACCAGGTGCTGGACGCCAGCCTGCAGGAGCTGCTGTCACGCCAGCACCGCCAGCCCGATGCGGCCCAGCCGCTGCGGCGCCATGACGGCACGGCGCTGTTCGGCCAGCTGGTGCCGGATCGGCGCACCATCATGGCGGGGGCGGCGGCGCAGACAGTGCAGGAGGCGCTGGGAGCGCGGCAAGCGGGGGAAACACGGCAGGCCCCCCGCGATGCGCTGGCGCGGCTGGACACGGGCGATGCGCGCTGGCGTGCGGCGGCCGACAAGGCCCGGCGCGTGCTGGGCAAGCCGATTGCGCTGCTCATCCAGGGCGAGTCCGGCGTGGGCAAGGAATGGTTTGCGCGCGCGGCCCACGACAGCGGGCCACGCCGCGACGGCCCCTTCGTGGCCATCAACTGCGCGGCCATGCCCGAGTCGCTGATCGAGGCCGAGCTGTTCGGCTACCGCCAGGGCGCCTTCACGGGCGGGCGGCGCGAAGGACAGGCGGGCCTGCTGCGCCAGGCGCACGGCGGCACCCTGTTCCTGGACGAGATCGGCGACATGCCGCTGTCGCTGCAGACCCGGCTGCTGCGCGTGCTGCAGGAGCGGCAGGTGGTGCCGCTGGGCGGTGGCACGCCCGTTGCGGTCGATTTCGCGCTGGTCAGCGCCTCCAACCGCAGGCTGCGCGAGGATGCCGACCAGGGACGTTTTCGTGCCGACCTGTACTACCGCATCAACGGCCTGGCCGTGGAGCTGCCTCCGCTGCGCGAGCGCGGCGACTTCGAGGCGCTGGCCGCGCGCATGCTGGCCGACATCGAACCCGCGCGCCCGCTGCGCATGGCACCGGCCCTGCTGGCGCAGCTGGCCGGCCATGGCTGGCCCGGCAATCTGCGCCAGTGCGCCAGCGTGCTGAGAACGGCCTGCGCCATGCTCGACCCCCATGAGGACTGCCTGCAATGGCAGCACCTGCCCGACGACTTCCAGGCCGAGCTGGCGCAGACCGCCCGCAGCGGCCCCCGGCTCGACGCTGCGCCGCAGAGCCTGGATGAACTCTCGCGCTCGGCCGTGCGGCAGGCGCTGGAGAACTGCCGGGGCAATGTCACCCAGGCCGCGCGCATGCTGGGCATCAGCCGCCAGACGCTGTACCGCAAGCTGGCCCAGGACCGTGCGGCGGACGGCTTGCGGCTGCAGTGAGGCGCCTGCCGGTGCTCAGGCCTTGAAGGTGATCCAGGGCCTGAGCTTCACGGCGGCATGGATCAGGCCGGCCGCCTCCTGCGACTCGATGACCGGGCCGATGGGCTTGTAGGCTTCGGGCGCCTCCTCGATGCGGCGCTCCTCGCGCAGCGTCACGCATTGCCAGCCCTGTTCGCCCGAATGGCCTGCACGGGCTTCGGGCCGCAGCGCGCGCACGGCCTGGCGGCGCATGCGGCGCCCCGCGCCATGGCTGCAGGACCAGAGCCAGTCGGCCGCGCCCAGGCCCGTGACCAGGTAGGAGGCATCGCCCATGGACCCCGGGATCAGCGCGAAGTCGCCCTCGTTGGCCGGCGTGGCGCCCTTGCGGTGGATGTTCATGCCGCCTTGCTGCAGGACCACGTTGTGCGGCACATCGACCACCAGGCGCGAATCCGCTGCGCCCACGATCTGCTCCAGGTCCTTGCGCACCAGCTCGGCCAGCACCACGCGGTTGGCCCAGGCATAGCGCGCCGCCACGCCCATGGCCTGCAGGTACTCGCCGGCCAGCGGACCCGACAGGCCGTACAGGCCGCTGGCCGGGTGCTTCACGCCTTGCGGCCACTCGGCCCGGGCGCGGTCCATCCAGGCCTGGCCCACGTAAAAGCCCAGGTCGCGCGAGCCGCTGTGGATCATCACCACCACGTCGCCCGCGCGCAGGCCGGCGCGGTAGGCCGCGTGGCGGTCCAGCACCTCATCGACCACCTGCAGTTCCACGAAATGGTTGCCCGATCCCACCGTGCCCAGGCACGGGTCGCGGAACACGGCATGGCGCTCCTGCAGATAGGCATGGGGCGCGTGGCGGGCGCTGCCAGCGAAGCTGTCCAGGCCGATGCAGGCGGCCAGTTCGCGGTGCAGGCGGTCCCTGTCGACATGGCCCCACAGGCCCTGGCCGCTCAGCCGGTCCACAAAGGCGGCCGGCCCGTGGTCGAACAGCGCGCGGAAGGCGGCCGTGGTCACGGGCACGTCGCGCCCGCTGCCCAGCAGGCTGGCGCTCAGCAGTTCTACCAGCCGGCCCTTGTGCGGCGCCAGCTGGTCCAGCCGTGCGCCCGTGGTCAGCAGGCGCACGCTGCAGTTGATGTCCGTGCCGATGGCGGCCGGAATGACGAAGTCCGATGGCGTGGCCACCACGCTGCCCACGGGCGCCACCGTGCCCGGATGGAAGTCGGGCGTGGCGCAGGCGCGGCAGACGGCGCCGTGGCTGCCCTGGCCGTCAAGCCGGCGCACGGCCGCAAAGTCCAGCAGCTGGCGCACGGCCTTGTCCTCCAGGGGAAGGCTGTCGGGAAGAAGAATGTGGGCCTCGGCCTGGCCATCGCGCACGTGGTAGATGCCGTCGCGATAGTCGAGAGAGATGCCCGTGCGTGCAAAGGCACGCTGGAGTCGTTGAGGAGTGCTCATGGCTGCAGATCCGCGAGGCCTGGTTGGCGCTCGCCGCGTCCGATGGGTGTACGGACGATGAAAGACACCCGGGCGGCAAAGGCCCGGAAAACGTCTTTCCTGCAGCAGCTCGTTCAAGAAAGAAGGGGCGCAGTATAGCGGGATCCGCGCTGGACGGCAGGCGCTACGCGTTGCGCCGCTCGTACTGGGCGATGGCGTTGAGCAGCAGGGGCGAGAACTTCTTCGCGTAGTCGGCTCCACCCCACTGGCTTGACGATCCGCTCAGGTGCAGGGCGCCCAGCGGCACGCCGTCGGCATCGACCACGGCGGCGGCCAGCGCGACCTCGCCCATGATGAATTCATCCACCACCATGGCGTAGCCGCGCTCGCGCACCTTCTTCAGTTCCGCCTGGACGGCCTTGGCCGTGGTCAGCGTCCGGGGCGTGCTGGCCACCAGGCGGCCGGGGGCCAGCAACTGCTCCACCTGCGCCTCGTCCAGCCGGGCCATCACGGCGCGCCCGCCCGCCGTGCATTGCAGGGGCACGCGCCGGCCCACGAGCGAGGCGTGGTAGTGCTCGGTGCTGGTCTGGTGGCGCAGCACGTGCACCAGCCAGTCGCCGTCGCGCAGCGACAGGCTGATCTTCTGCTCCGTGTCCTTGGACAGCTGCAGCAGCAGGGGGTTGAGCGCCTCGGCCAGCGCATGGGTGCGCAGGAAGTGGAAGGTCAGGTCCAGCACGCCCGGGCCCAGCCGGTAGCGGCGGGTCTGGCTGTTTTGCTGCAGGTAGCCCTCGGCGCTGAGGGTGTAGGCGTAGCGCTGGGCGGCGCTCTTGTCCAGGCCGCTGCGCTCCATGATTTCCGTGAGGCTCAGGTCGCCCGCCGCGCCCTTGAAGCAGTCCAGCACGCGGAACGCCTTGCCCACGGAACCCACATACAACGCGTTTTCGATCATCGTTTTACCTGATTGTGAATCTGAAGTATTAAATAACAATACCAAGTATTGAAAAATACGGAGGCAGCGGATGCCACAGCAAGCCATTGTCAGTGCGGACCGGGCGGTCGGCGCGTCGGAGTGGATCAAGGGCCAGCGGGAGAACATGCTTTCGCTGCTGGCGGACATCGTCAACATCGACTCGGGCAGCTTCGACAAGCCTGGCGTGGCGCGCGTGTTCCGGCGCCTGGAGGCCTTTTTCCTGAGCCAGGGGCTGCAGGTCAGCCCGCATTTCGTCGATGGCGTGGAGGCGGCGATCTCGGTGACCGTGAACGCGGGCAGCACCGTGGGCAGGCCCGTGCTGCTGATGGGGCACTGCGACACGGTCTTCCCTGAAGGCGAGGCCGCGCGCAGGCCGTTTCGCATCGAAGGCGGCAGGGCCTACGGCCCGGGCGTGGCCGACATGAAGTCGGGCATCGTCATGAACGCCTTCCTGCTGGCTGCGCTGGCCCACAGCGCGGAGCCCGCGCCCGAGGTCACGGGCCTGTTCACCTGCGACGAGGAAATCGGCTCCCCCCTGAGCAAGTCCGTCATCGAGCCCTTTGCGCGCAAGGCGGGCTTTGTCTTCAATGCGGAGCCGGGCCGGCCTTCGGGCAACGTGGTCACGGGCCGCAAGGGCGGTGTGTTCTTCGGCGTGGAGATCGAGGGCAAGGCGGCGCACTCGGGCGCCAACTTCGCCGAGGGCATCAGCGCCATCTCGGAGCTGGCGCACAAGGTGGTGGCGCTGGACGCGCTTACCGACCTGGACAAGGGCGTCACGGTCAACGTGGGCCTGGTGTCGGGCGGCCTGTCGGTGAACACGTCGGCGCCGTCGGCCAAGGCGGCCATCGACCTGCGCATTTTCGATCTGGACCAGCGCGAGTCCCTGGTGGGCCGCATCCGCTGCATCTGCGACAAGTCCTTCATCCAGGGCACGCGCTCCACGCTGAACATCACCGGCGAGTTCCGCCCCTTCGTTCCCACGCCGCAGTCGCAGCAACTGTTCGAGCTGTACCAGGCCGAGCTGGGCGCGCTGGGCCACAAGGCCGAGGGCGAGTTCAGCGGCGGCTGCGCGGACTCGGGCGTGACCTCCAGCCTGGGCGCCATCACGCTGTGCGGCACCGGCCCCGTGGGCGGCAAGTTCCACACCACCGACGAGTACTGCGAGGTGGACACCATCGTCCCGCGCGGCCTGGCGGTGCTCCACACCATTGCGCGCCTGCCCCACGCCCGGTGGTAGGGCGCGCCTGATTCCCGCCTTCCCCCTCAAGCCACTGCTTGGTGCACTTTCATGAATCCACTTGCCTTGCCCACACGCCGCTCGCTCCTGAAAATCGCCGCCGGCCTGCCGCTGGCGCCCCTGCTGCTGCAGCCCGCCGCGGCCTCGGCGCCCGGCCCGGTCAGCCTGATGGTGCCCTACCCGGCAGGCGGGCCCAGTGACGTCAGCGCCCGCATCCTGAGCAAGCCCATAGGCGAGGGACTGGCGGCCAAGGTGATCGTGGAAAACCTGGGCGGCGCCACGGGCACGATTGCCGCATCCAAAGTGCTGGGCGCCAGGGCCGACGGCAGCATGTTCTTCCAGGGCACGCAGAACGAACTCATCCTGCCGCCGCTCACCAACAAGGCCGTGCGCTACCAGCCCGATGCGTTCGAGAACCTGCAGTACATCACCGTCACCCACCTGGTTCTGCTGGTGCGCTCGGGCCTGCCGGCCCGGAACATGCAAGAGTTCCTGGCGCTGGCGCGCTCGCGCAACGAAAGCAATTCGCTGACCTACGGCTCCGTGGGCGTGGGCTCGCTCTACCACCTGATCACCGAGTACATGGGCAAGGTGGTGAAGGTGCCGTTCACCCACGCGCCCTATGCGGGCACGGCGCCCGTGATCCAGGACCTGGCCGGCGGCCAGATCGACTTCAGCATCATGCCGTTCCAGGCGTCCATGCTGGAGATGATCCGCACCGGCCGCTTCCGGGCGCTGGCCGTGCTGTCGCGCAACCGGCCTGCGGTGCTGTCGGCCGTGCCCAGCATCACCGAAGTGCCGGCGCTGCGCGATTTCGAGTACGCCAGCCTGGCGGGCTACTTCGTCAAGCGCGGCACGCCGCAGGACGTCAAGCAGCGCCTGAACCAGGCCATCGGCCAGGCCCTGCTGGACCCGCAGGTCATCGCCAAACTGGAGGCCGACGGCCGTGACGTTGCCAAGCCCATGGGCCTGGACGACGCGGCGGCCGCCTATGCGCGCGAGATCGCCAAGTACCGCGAGATGATCCGCGTCACGGGATACGTGCAGGCGGATTGAGAACGAAGGCCGCAACCTAAGCGAGTGCACCCTCCAGCAGCTCGGCCATGCGCGGCAGGTCGGGATCGGCGCTGGTCACCAGCCAGATGGCGCGCTCATAGGCGGCGCCCGCAATGGGCAGCATGCGGCAGTCGCCCATGAAGCGCTCCAGGCCCGTCCAGTGCGGCACCAGGCCCACGCCCATGCCGTCGGCGGCCAGCATGGCAATGGCCTCCAGCGCGTCCAGGTCGCACAGCACCGCAGGCTCCAGCCCCTGGTCGGCCAGCCAGTCGGCCGCATGGCGGCCACCCCAGGCATCGGGGTCGTAGCGTATGTAGGGCAGGCTGCGCAGCAGCGCGGCAGGCCGGCCGCGCGCCTGGGGCGGTGCCAGCAGCACCAGCGGCTCGCGGCGCAGCTGCACGCTGCGCAGCGCCTTGGGCAGTTCAAAAGGGGGCGCCACGATGACGGCGGCATCGAGCTCGCCGGACTGAAGCATCTGGAACAGCGCGCGCGAGGTGCCCGGCACGATGACGGGCCGGCACTGTGGCGCCGCCTGCGTGAGCTTGCGCAGCGCGGCCGGCAGCATGCCGGTGAGCGCGGTCGAGATGGCGCCGATGCGCAGCGTGCCGGCCAGGCCATCGGCGCTGGCATCGCTGCCCAGCAGCGCGGCCTCGCGCACTAGGCGCCGCGCGCGCGGCAGCAGGGCCACGCAGGCCTGGGTGGGGCGGGCCGCATGGCCGCTGCGCGAAAGCAGGGCAAAGCCCAGCTCGCGCTCCAGCGCCTGCACGCGCTGGCCCACGGCGGTGGCGGTCAGGTGCTCGGCGCGCGCCGCATCGGCGATGGAGCCGCTGTCCACCACGGCGATCAGGCTCTTGAGATAGCGGGTCTCCAAAAGATTTCCTTGGGGATTGCAAAGAAATCAACGCTATCACTTTCGAAAAGCCTCTGCTAGGCTCGCGCCACCCACGGCAGGCCACGGCCTGCGAACCTGCCTGCACCACAAGCACAACCAAAGGATCAGCCATGCGCACCAGCTTCCACCTTGCCTACCATGTCCGCGATCTGGACGAAGCGCGCGCCTTCTACGGCACGCTGCTCGGCTGCCAGGAAGGCCGCAGCACCGAGACCTGGGTGGACTTCGACTTCTTCGGCCACCAGATCTCGCTGCACCTGGGCGAGCCCTTCCCGGTCACGAACACCGGCCGCGTGGGCGACCACATGGTGCCCATGCCCCACCTGGGCCTGGTGATGGCCATGGACGACTGGAAGGCCCTGGCCGCGCGGCTGTCGGGCGGCGTGGTGGATTTCGTGCTGCAGCCCGGCATCCGCTTCGAGGGCGAGCCCGGCGAGCAGGCCACCATGTTCTTCCGCGACCCCAGCGGCAATCCCATCGAGGTCAAGGGCTTCGCCGACCTGGACAAGGTCTTCGCCAAATGAGCGGTTCGCTGCCCCCGCTTCCTTTTGTCTGCGCACCCGGCTATCCGGCAGCCCAGGCCTGGCTGCAGGCCCTGCAGGCGGCCCTGCCCGAGGAGCGCGTGGTGGCGCTCGATACGCTGGATGCGGGCCAGCGCGCGGCCTGCGAGGTCGCCATCGTCGCCAACCCCCAGCCCGCCGACCTGCGCACGCTGCCGCGCCTGCAATGGGTGCACAGCGTCTGGGCCGGCGTGGAGCGCCTGGTGGCCGAACTGGGCGATACCGACCTGCGCATCGTCCGCCTGGTGGACCCGCAACTGGCCGACACCATGGCCGAGGCCGTGCTGGCCTGGACCCTGTACCTGCACCGCGACATGCCGCGCTATGCCCGCCAGCAGACCGCGCGCCAATGGCTGGCACATGACGGCGTGCGCGCGCAGGACAGGACGGTATCGCTGCTGGGCCTGGGCGCACTGGGCAAGGCCGCCGCGCAGCGGCTGCTGGCGGCAGGCTTCCAGGTGCGCGGCTGGAGCCGCACGCCCAGGCAGATGGACGGCGTGCAATGCCATGCGGGTGATGCCGAGCTGCCCGCCATGCTGGCGCAGACCGACATCCTCGTATGCCTGCTGCCGCTCACGCCGCAGACGCGCGGCATCGTCGGCGCGCAGGCGCTGGCCGCGCTGCCCGCCCATGCCTCGCTGATCAACTTTGCGCGCGGCCCCATCGTGGACGATGCCGCGCTGCGCGCCGCCCTGGACGGCGGCCGCCTGGCCCATGCCGTGCTGGACGTGTTCGAGCAGGAGCCCCTGCCAGAATCGTCCTGGCAATGGGCGCATCCCGCCGTGACCGTGCTGCCCCACATCTCGGCACCCACGGACCGCGCGACGGCATCGGCCATCGTGGCGGGCAACATCCGGCGCTGGCGCGCCAGCGGCGAGCTGCCGCAGGCGGTGGACGCGGCGCGGGGCTATTGAGGGCGGCTGCGGTACGGCTATGGCACGGCCATGGACTGGCTTCTGAGCCAGTCCATGACGGCGCGCACATGGGGGCCCGGCTCCCGTTGCTCGCCCACGGCCAGATGGTAGGTATGGCCGGTGATCGAGGGGCCGAAGGGCTGCAGCAGGTGGCCGGCCGCAATGTCCTCGGCCACCAGGGCCAGGCTCACCAGGGCAATGCCATGACCGGCAATGGCCGCCTGGATGGCATGGCCCTCGTCGGAAAAGCGCAGTTGCCCCGCCGGTGAATTCCAGGCCAGGCCTGCCTCGTCAAACCAGCGCTCCCAGGTGGGATTGCTGGCGTGCGCCGTCTTCCAGTCAAAGCGGATCAGCGGCAGGCGGGCCAGGTCGGCCGGACCCAGCACGCCCAGCCGGGGATTGGCCACGGGCGCAAAGCGGTCGCTGAACAGGGGCTCGGCCACCAGGCCCGGATAGGGGCCGCGCCCGTAGCGCACGGCGATATCGACGGCATGGGAGCGCAGGTCCACCACATCGTCCGAGGCCTGCAGTTGCAGGTCCACCTCCGGGTGCATCGCGCGGAAGCTGGCCATGCGCGGCACCAGCCATTTCACGGTGAACGCATTGGTGGCCGAGATGCTGACCTGGGCGCGCAGGCGCTTTTGCAGCAGGCGCTCCAGCGTGGCGGCAAAGGCGTCGAAACCGTCGCGCAGCACCGGATAGAGCTGGGCGCCGGCCTCGGTCAGCACCACCTTGCGTACCTGGCGATCGAACAGCGCCAGGCCCAGCTGTTCCTCCAGCGCGCGGATCTGGTGGCTGATGGCCGTGGGTGTCACGGCCAGGTCGTCGGCGGCCTGCTTGAAGCTGCCCAGGCGGGCGGCGGCCTCGAAGGCGCGCAGTGCGGAAAGCGGCAGCTGGTTGCGTTGCATGAGGGCTGGAGGACGCAAGGGGCGGGTGAGGAATGGGGTGAGGAATGGGGTGAGGAAAACTCATCTTATGCCTGACAAATGAACCTTTGTCGCAATCATCCGGCTTCCCTATCGTCCACCCATACCCCAAGCGCGATCCTGCCGGGGATGGATGAAGGAAATGAAACCATGCTGCACCGTGTCACCACGCAACCCGACCCCTACGAGCCGTTTTTGCTGTCGCAAGGCATTCGCTTTGGCGAGCTGCTGTTCATCTCCGGCCAGGCCGGCGCCGGAGACGATGGCCGCATCGTGCCGGGCGGCTTCCTGGCCCAGGGCCGGCAGGCGTTTGCCAATCTGCGCCGCGCGCTGGAGGCGGGCGGCTCCAGCCTGAAGGACGTGATCAAGGTCACCATCTTCGTCACCGACATGGGCCACTTCGACGAGGTGGTCGCCCTGCGCCGCGAGTTCTTCGGCGCCCCCTATCCGGCCGACACGATTGCCCAGATCCAGGCGCTGTACGACCCGGCGGCCATGATCGAGATCGAGGCCATTGCAGCCGTGCGTGATGGCCAGGCCCGCTGACATGGTTGCGGCCGTTCTGTTCCGATGGCCTGGCCACGGCGTGCATGGCCGACGACTGGAGCCGATGGGGCCGATATCTGATCCCTTCAACCGCCGAGCAGTCCCGAGGTGCTCAGCGGCCCCGGCGACAGCTGCTGTCCCCAGGCCTGCGTCAAGGCCTCGATGGCATCGCCCACCACGCGGCAGGCCTGGGTGAGCTTGCCGTGCCGGGGCAGGGCCAGCGTCACATGGCGCACCAGGCCGGGGTTGACCAGGCGGCTGGCCTGCAGCCGGCCCTGGCGCAGTTCGGCATCGATGGAATACGGGCCGATCACCGAGTAGAGGCCGGGCGCGTGGGCCACGAGTTCCTTTTGCACGGTCAGCGAGTCGGCCTCGGCCGCCGCCGCGAGCCGAAAGCCGTGGCTGTGCGCGGCCTCATCGAGCGCGTCGCGCCAATGGCTGGGGCGGCGCGGCAGCACCAGCTGCAGGCCGTCGAGCGCGGCGAACTCCGTGGTGGGCGCCAGGGTCAAGGGGTCGCCAGGGCGCGACACCAGATAGCTGTGCGCGGTGCTCAGCAGCCGCTCGTCGCCGCCGGCCGGGCGTGCGAAGCGAAAGAGGATGGCCAGGTCCACGGCACCGCTGTCCAGCAGCGCATCGAGCTCCGTTCCCTGGGCCTCGGTGATGTTCAGGCGTATGCCGGGGTGCTCGCGCTGCAGCCAGTCGAACACATGCGTCATCAGCGGGTGCGCGGCCGAGGGCACGATGCCCAGCCGCACCTCTCCCCATAGCTGGCCTGCGTCCGCACGCAGTGTTTCCTGCAATTGCTCGGTTTCCTGCAGCCAGCTGCGCAGCCGCAGCGCGGCCCGCGCGCCCAGCGGCGTCAGCGTGACGCCCCGGCCCGTGCGCCGCAGCAAGGGGCCGCCCAGAGACGCTTCGAATTCGCTGATCTGCCGGCTGATGTGCGACTGAACGGTGTGCCGCCGTGCCGCGACCTTGCTGATGCTGCCGGCTTCGGAGACCTCGAGGAAGAGCTTGACGCTGGGCAGGTGCATGGTGGTTACCCGGTTGAGGTATGCCTGATGAGGCAATTCTGAAAGCCTGAAATTCTATCTATCCAGATATCAAACGGATTTCTACAGTGCAGTCATGCCTTGCCAGCGGCCTTGCCGTGGCAGGTTTTCCAGACACCGAACCTAAGGAAAATCCGTTGAAACTCGCCAGCTTCATCCATGCCGGACAGCCCCGCTACGGGCAGGTTCTGGCCGAGCGCTTCCTGCTGCCGCCCGCCGACTTTCTCGCCCGCCATCCCGACCTGCTGTCTGTGCTGCGCGCACAGGCGCTGGGCGAGCTGGAGCAGGCCCTGCAGGCCGGCGCCGTGTCCGTCGATGCGGCGCAGACCCAGGCGCTGCCCGTCATCCCCAACCCCGGCAAGCTCATCTGCGTGGGCCTGAACTACAAGACCCATGTGGCCGAGACGCGGCGCGCCGACAGTGAGCACCCGTCGCTGTTCCTGCGCTTCAACGACAGCCTGGCCGCCGATGGCGACGAGCTGCTGCGCCCGGCCTTTTCGGAGCGTTTCGACTGGGAGGGCGAGCTGGCCTTCGTCATCGGCCGGGGCGGGCGCCACATTGCAAAGGAAGATGCCTTCGACCACATCGCCGGCTATGCCTGCTTCAACGATGTGAGCGTGCGCGACTGGCAGCGCCATACGCACCAGTTCACGCCCGGCAAGAACTTTCCCGTCACGGCGCCCTTCGGCCCCTGGCTGGTCACGCGCGACGAGGTGGCCGACGTGCGCAGCCTGGCGCTGCAGACCCGCCTGAACGGCAGCGTGATGCAGCAGGCCAGCCTGGGCGACCTGATCTTCGACATCCCCACCATCGTGGCCTATGTGTCGCGCTTCACGCCGCTGTCGCCCGGCGACGTGATCGCCACGGGCACGCCGGGCGGCGTGGGCGACCGCCGCGAGCCGCCTCTGTACATGAAGCATGGCGATGTGGTCGAGGTCGAGATCACGGGCCTGGGCGTGCTGCGCAACCGTATCGGCACTGATAGCGCTGCCGTCTGACTCCGGAGAAATTCATGGATAACCAACAAGCGATTTCGCAGCGGCCCCGGCTGCGCATTGCCGTCGATATCGGCGGCACCTTCACCGACATGGCGGCGTTTGACGAGGCCAGCGGCCAGCTGCTGTTCGGCAAGGCCCTGTCCACGCATGGCGAGCTGGTCAACGGCATCCAGGCCACGATAGACAGCGCGGGCATCGACTGGCGCGACGGCCATCTGTTCCTGCACGGCTCCACCATTGCCATCAACACGCTGCTGGAGCGCAATGGCGCCCACACCGCGCTGCTGATCACCGAGGGCTTTCGCGACATCTACGAGATCGGCCGCGTGAACCGGCCCGATGCCTACAACCTGTTCTTCAACAAGCACCAGCCGCTGGTGCGGCGCTCGCTGCGCCATGAGGTGTCCGAGCGCCTGCGCGCCGACGGCAGCCTGCACAAGCCGCTGGACGAGGCGGCCGTGCGCGAGCTGGCCCGCGAGCTGGCAGGGCAGGGCGTGGAGGCCGTGGCCGTGCTGCTGCTGCATTCCTACCGCAATCCGGCGCACGAGCAGCGCGTCAAGCAGATCCTGCAGGAAGAGATGCCGGGCGCCTTTGTCTGCGCCTCGCACGAGCTGTCGCAGGAGTACCGCGAGTTCGAGCGCGTGTCCACCGCCGTGGCCAATGCCTATGTGGGGCCGCGCGTGTCGCAGTACCTGGGCCAGCTGGAGAACCACCTGGGCGGCAAGGGCTTCGAGGGCGACTTCTACATCGTGCAGTCCACGGGCGGCCTGTTCCCCGTCGAGCATGCCAAGGTGGGCTGCGTGCGCATGCTCGAATCGGGTCCGGCGGCCGGCGTGATCGGCGCCCAGGCCATCTGTGCACAACTGGGCATGGGCGACGCCATCGCCTTCGACATGGGCGGCACCACGGCCAAGGCCGGCGTGATCAGCGAGGGCCGGCCGCTGACCACGGGCTCGGCGCTGATCGGCGGCTACGAGCAGGCCCTGCCGATACAGATCCCGATGATGGACATCCACGAAGTGGGCACGGGCGGCGGCTCCATCGCCCGCGTGGAGACGGGCAACGCGCTGCGCGTGGGCCCGCAGAGCGCCGGCTCCATCCCCGGTCCCGTGGCCTATGGCCGTGGCGGGCTGGAGCCCACGGTGACCGACGCCAACCTGGTGCTGGGCCGGCTGGACGCGGAGCATTTCCTGGGCGGCGAGCTGCAGCTGGACATGGACGCCTGCCAGCGCCAGATGGCCGAGCGCGTGGCGACCCCGCTGGGCCTGGAGCCCACCGAGGCGGCCGACGGCATCCTGCGCATCGCCGTGACGCAGATGTCGCATGCCGTCAAGGCCGTGACCACCGAGCGCGGCCTGGACGCGGGCAGCTTCACCATGGTCGTCTACGGCGGCGCGGGGCCGCTGCACGCCTCGGCCATTGCGCGCGAGATCGGCATCCGCAAGGTGCTGATCCCCTATGCGCCCGGCTATTTCTCGGCCTACGGAATGCTGTTCTCCGACCTGCGCTACGACTATGTGCGCTCGGTATTCCGCAAGCTGGGCGAGGTGTCCTTCGAGGAGATCGAGGCCGCCTACCAGAGCATGGAGGACGAGGGCCGCGCCGCGCTGGCGCAGTCCGGCATCGCGCCGGACGGCATCGTGATCGAGCGCGCCGCCGACATGCGCTACGTGGGCCAGGAGCATGCGGTGACCGTGGACCTGCCCATGGCCTTCTTCGAGGGCAGGGACCGCTCGGCCATCAAGCGCCAGTTCGACGAGCTGCACAAGGTGCGCTACGGTACCTCGGCCCCGCAGGAGCCGGCCGACCTCGTGAGCCTGCGCGTCACCGTGCTGGGCACCATGAAGAAACCGCCCAGGCACAGCGTGGAACGCGGCAGCGCCGAGCCCAGCCGTGCCTCCGTGCGCACGGTCAAGCCCGTCTATTTCCGCTCCAGCGGCTGGGTGGACACGCCGGTGCATCTGCGCGAGCGCCTGCTGGCGGGCAACGAGATCGCGGGGCCCGCGCTGATCGAGGAACACGCATCCACCACCGTCGTGCAGCCCGGCGACCGGCTGCGCGTGGACGAACTGGGCAATCTGCAAATCGACATCGGGAGCGACCGCACATGAACCACCCCACTGACTCCAGGCCCGTCGATCCGGTCACCGTCGAGATCATCCGCAACGGCCTGTACGCCGTCACGGAGGAGATGAAGACCAACCTGACGCGCACGGCCTACAACCTCATCATCTACGAGGCGCTGGACTTCACGGTCGGCCTGTTCACGCGCGAGGGCGACACGGTGTCCATCGGCCTGGGCCTGCCCATGTTCATCCGCGGCATGTCGGAGACGGTCAAGGCCAAGATCCGCCATTTCGGCTACGAGAACATCCTGCCCGGCGACATCCTGGTCACCAACGATGCCTACACCACCGGCAGCCACCTGAACCACTTCACGTTCACCATGCCGGTGTTCCATGAGGGCCGGCTCGAAGGCTTCACCTGCTGCATGGCCCACTGGCTGGACGTGGGCGGCACGCTGGGCAACGTCACCACGGACATCTTCAGCGAGGGGATACAGATCCCCATCATGAAGTACCAGCGCCAGGGCGAGGTCAACCAGGACCTGATCGACATCATCGCGATGAACGTGCGCCTGGCCGAGCGGGCCCTGGGCGATCTGCGCGCGCAGATCACGGCCATCACCACGGGCGAGCGCCGCTATGTGGAACTGCTGCAGCGCTATGGCGTGGATGCGGTCAACGGCGCCATCGCGCAAATCATGGATTCCAGCGAGGCCGTGGCGCGCAAGAACACGCTGTCGATTCCCGATGGCGTGTACGAGGCCGAGTCCTTCATGGACGACGACGGGCTGGACATCGGCAAGCGCATTCCCATCCGCGTCAAGGTCACGGTGCAGGGCGACGAGATGACGGTGGACCTGTCGGATGTCTCCAAGCAGGTGCGCGGCTTCTACAACTCGGGCTTCACCACGGGCATCGCCTGCGCGCAGGTGGCCTACAAATGCCTCACCACGCCGACCGACTACCCGGTCAACGACGGGAGCTTCCGGCCGCTCAAGGTGATCATGCCCATGGGCACGGTGATCAGCGCCGAGAGGCCGTATCCCATGCGCGTGTGGATGACCTTCCCCATGACGGTGATCGACACCATCTTCAAGGCCCTGGCGCCGGCGATTCCCGACCGCTCCATCGCAGGCCACCATGCGGACCTGGTGTTTCCCAACATCCATGGCATCTCGCCCGAGGACGGGCGGCTGTTCATCGTCGGCATCGGCCCGCTGGGCGGCGGCTGGGGCGCCAAGAGCCGCGAGGACGGCGTGTCCGTCACCGTCTGCATCAATGACGGCGACACCCACAACAGCCCCACCGAGCAGCTCGAGGCCAAGTACCCGGTGCTGGTGGAGAAGTACGAGATCCGCCAGGACTCGGCCGGCGCGGGCCAGTACCGGGGCGGCCTGGGCGCGGAGATGGTGGTGCAGGCGCTGTCGCCCTTCACCGTCACCACGCGCATCGACCGCGTGCACTGCAAGCCCTGGGGCCTGGAGGGCGGCGGCGATGCCATGGGCAACGGCCTGGCCGTGCGCCACAAGGGCGAGTGGAAGACCGACCACGCCAACGCCAAGATCTTCAACGTGCGCCTGGAACGCGGCGATGCCTACCGCATGCTGTCGGGCGGCGGCGGGGGCTTTGGCGACCCGCTGGCGCGCGAACTGGACAAGGTGGCCGAGGACGTGCGCGAAGGCTATGTGAGCGCCCAGGTGGCCCGCGAGGTCTACCGCGTGGCGCTGGACAGCCAGGGGCAGGTGGACCACGAGGGCACGCAGGCGCTGCGCAGCGGCAGGTCTCCGTCCGCCGCAACGGCAACCTCGGCCGTGGCCTGGGACGGGCAGTGAGCACGGCCATGGCCTCCGACCACGCCCTGCAGGCCGGCCGGCTCTGGGACCTGTGGTGCGCCCTGGCGCTGCGCCATGTCGCGCTGGGCGGTGCCTGCGCCTGCGGGGCGGGCGGCATCAGCCTGCGGCTGGAGGACTTCGAGCTGGACATCGTGGACTACCTGCAGGACGGGGGCGAGCGCTGCGAGCAGCCCGAGGTGGCGGCCTGGTTCCGTGCCCGGCCCGCACCCGGGCAGGGCGCGCAGCCGCTGCGCGGCCTGCTCGATGCGCTGGGCTCGGACGAGGTGCCGCAGGCCGTGGCGCAGTGGGCGCTGGCGCGGCTGGAGCGCACGCTGCGCTCGTTCGCCGAGGTGCATGGTGGGGCACAGGGCGGGGTACAGGGCGGGGTGGCGTCATGAGCGGGCATTTCTCCAGCCTGCTGGCCCTGCCCGAAGCGGCGGGCCAGCGCATTCCGGTCACCGTGCTCACGGGCTTTCTGGGCAGCGGCAAGACCACGCTGCTCAACCGGCTGCTGGCGCTGCCGGACCTGCACGGGACGGCCGTCATCGTCAACGAGTTCGGTGCGGTCGGCATCGACCAGGACCTGACCAGCCTGGCCTGCGAGGACACGGTGCTGCTGGCCAATGGCTGCCTGTGCTGCAGCGTGCGCGGCGATCTGGTGGAGGCGCTGGAGCGCCTGGCCCTGCGCGAACAGGGCGCGCCGCGCCGCGTGCTGATCGAAACCAGCGGCCTGGCGGACCCGGGGCCGATACTGCGCTCCTTCCTGGGCGAGCCCGCCGTGCGGGCGCGCTATGCGCTGGCCGGCGTGGCCTGCACGGTCGATGCCGTGCTGGGCAGCGCCACGCTGGCAGGCTATCCCGAAGCCGTGCGGCAGCTGGCTGTGGCTGACCTGGTGCTGCTGACCAAGACAGACTTGCTGGGCGGCGCACAGCCCGCTGCGCAACTGCTGGCCCAGGTGCAGGCCATCAACGGCGAGGCGCCGCAAGGCATGGACCCCGCCCACCATGTGGCGCTGCTGCAGCGGCTGATGTCGGAAGGCGCGACGGGGCAGGAAGACGCCGCTGCGGGCATGCTCCAGGCACCCGGCTACCGGGCCATGGCTCCGGTGACAGCTCCGGTGACAGCGCCGGCAGGCGCGCACCGCGACGGCATCTCGTCCTTTGTGCTGCAGCGCGACGAGCCCCTGCCCGCGCAGGCGTTCGGCGAATGGATGGACTGGGTCACGGCCATGCGCGGCGATGACCTGCTGCGCGTCAAAGGCATCGTGCACCTGCAGGAGCACCCGCACCAGCCCCTGGTCATCCATGGCGTGCAGCACCTGTTCGCCCCGCCGCAGACGCTGCCCCGCTGGCCGGGTGCCGACCGGCGCACGCGCATCGTCTTCATCACGCGGGGGCTGGATGCCCAGGCCCTGGACGACACGCTGAGCGTGCTGGTGCGCAGGCACAGGCGGCGCGCGCCGAATCAGGACCCGGGCTGAGCCACGCAACGGCCGGCCCATTTTCAAAAGAAACAGGAGACAAAGCATGAAAACTCTGACACGGCTGAAGGGGCCGGTGCTGGGCGCCTTACTGGGTGCGCTGGCTGCCTTGCCCATCGCCAGCATGGCCTCGTCCAGTGCGCCCGCCGCCTTTCCCGAGCCGGGCAAGATGGTCAAGGTCATCGTCCCCTTCGTGGCGGGCGGCGGCGTGGACAGCGCGGCGCGCCTGTTCGCCGAGCAGTTGCGCAAGCAACTGGGCACGACGGTCATCGTCGAGAACCGCGTGGGCGGCAGCGGCGTGGTGGGCGGCCGTGCGGTGCTGGCGGCAGCCCCCGATGGCTACACCCTGCTGTTCTCGGCCGCCACGCATGTGCTGGCCAAGCAGGTATTGGCCCATCCGCCCTATGACCCGCAGACCGACTTTGTCCCCGTGGCGCGCGTGGGCGAGGCGCCGCTGATGCTGGTGATCTCGCCACAGCTGCCCCACAGCAAGCTGGGCGAGGTGCTGGCCGCAGGCGCCAAGAGCACGTGGACGGCGGCCATTCCCGCCGTGGGCGCACCCAGCCACCTGGCCACGCTGCTGCTGGCCCAGCAGGGCCGCATGCGCCTCGAGTACGTGCCCTACAAGGGCACGCAGCCCGCGCTGGTGGATGTGGGCGGCGGCCATGTGGACCTGCTGCTCGACTCCATGGTCTCCGTGCTGCCGCTGGCCAAGGCCGGCAAGGTGCGGCCGATTGCCATCACCTCCGGCAAGCGCAGCCCGCTGGCGCCCGAGGTGCCCACCATGCAGGAAAGCGGCCTGCCGCGGTTTGCCTACACCTCCTGGTACGGACTGTGGGCGCCCAAGGACACGCCTGCCGACCGGGTGCAGCGGCTGAACCAGGCCTCCAACGCGGCGGTGGCCGAGCTGGCCAGGTCCGGCGCCTTCGCGAGCCTGGGCATCGACACGGTTTCGGAGAGCACCGAGCAGTTCAAGCGCTTCATCGCCGCCGATGTGGCGCAGAGCGCCGCGCTGCTCAAGGGCGCGGGCTTCAAGCCCGAGTAGCCGGGCAGACACCGGCACACGCCCGAGAAAGAGCAAAAGCAAAGCAAAGCAAAGCAAAGCAAAAAACCACAAGGAGACAACATGCAGGTATTCATACGCCAGGCCCTGGCCGCCTCGCTGGGGCTGGCCGCCGCGCATGCGGGCGCGCAGTCCTCGGTATCGATCTCGGGCACCGTCGATGTGAGCGTCAGGCAGGTGCGCAACCAGGGCCTGGGCACGGTCACCTCGCAGGCCAGCGGCGCCAACTCCACCAGCAAGCTGGTATTGCGGGGGCAGGAGGACCTGGGCGACGGCCTGAGCGCGGGCTTCTACCTGGACGGCAGCCTGCTGGCCGACACCGGCGCCATGGGCGCCAGCGGCCCGTTCTGGGACCGGCGCTCCACGGTCAGCCTGGCCTCGCGCCAATGGGGCGAGCTGCGGCTGGGGCGGGACTGGGTGCCCACGCACCTGGTGTGGAGCGGCTTCGATCCGTTTGCCACGCTGGGCATCGGCAGCGCCAATGGCTTTCGCTCATTCACGGCTTCCCGCGCGCTGGGCCAGGCCTTCGGCACGGCGCCGGAGTCGCAGGCGGCCAATCCCACGCTGCGCGTGAGCAATGCGGTGGAGTATTTCCTGCCGGCCGGCCTGGGCGGGCTGCAGGGCGTGTCCGGCAGCCTGATCGCCACCCTGGGCGAGAAGGGCGCCACCGCGGCAGGCCAGACGCGCGGCAACGGCTTTCGGCTGGGCTGGGCGGGCGCGGGCTGGAACGTGGCGGGCGCGCAGTTCACCACGCGCAACACCCTGAGCGGCATCCATTTCAAGGACCAGAGCTACGGCGTCTCCTACGACTTCGGCTGGCTCAAGGCCAGCCTGGCCCAGCGTCGCTGGGTGCATGGCGTGGACCGCACGGTCAACACCCTGGTGGGCATGAGCGTTCCCGTGGGCAGCGGCGTGGTCAAGCTCAGCTACGTCAAGGCCGACCAGACGGGCGCAACGGCGGCGCAAAGCGCCAGCGATGCCGACCTGTGGGCGCTGGGCTATGTGCACTCGCTGTCGCGGCGCACGGCGCTGTACGCGCATGCGGCCCGCATGTCCAACCGCAATGGGGCGGCCTTCGCCATTGCCGGGGGTGCGGCTGTCAGCGGCAATCCGGCCGCGGCCAATTACTTTGGCGGGCGCGCCTCCACGGCCTTCGAGCTGGGCATCCGGCACGACTTCTGACGGGCAGCGTGGGCGGCGTGCGCGCTGGTTCGTGGTCATTGCTGCACCCCATGCAGCAGTGAACTGCACGCCGGCTTATTGCTGCCCTCAATCGCTTCTTCTACGCTGCACCCATTTCACGGAGCAGCGAGATGAACCCATTGATCAAGGTCCGCATGGACGCCGCAGGCACCCCCGACGCCATGCGCCTGGAGCCGGTCGAGGTGCAGGCGCCCGGCCCCGGCCAGGTCTGGCTGGAGCAGACGGCCATCGGCGTGAACCCGCTGGACGTGAGCCAGCGCAAGGGCGCTGTCGCCATCGACTTTCCCTCGGGCCTGGGGCTGGAGGGCGCGGGGCGGGTGGCCGCCGTGGGCGAGGGCGTGACGAATGTGGCCGTGGGCGAGCGCGTGGGCTACGCCACGGGGCCGCTGGGCGCCTATGCCAGCGCCCGCCTGTATCCGGCCGAGCGCCTGGTGAAGCTGCCCGATGCGCTGCCTGACGACGCGGCGGCGGCCGTGCTGTTCAAGGGCATCACGGCGCAGTACCTGCTCAAGACCACCCATGCCGTGGGCCCCGGCAGCCGCATCGTGATCTATGGCGCCGCCGGTGCGCTGGGCCAGTTGATGTGCGCCTGGGCCAGGCACCTGGGCGCCCTGGTGATCGGCGTGGTGTCCAAGGCAGCCAGCGTGGAGCGCGCGCGGGCGGCCGGCTGCGACGAGGTCTTCGTGTTCGATGCGGCCACGCTGCCGGCTCAGGTGCTGCAGGCCACCGGGGGCCTGAAGGCCGACGTGGTCTACGACCCCATCGGCCGCACGACGCTGGGCGCCTCGCTGGACTGCCTGCGCCCGCGCGGCCTGCTGGTGTCCTTCGGCGCGACCTCCGGCCTGCCCGATCCCATCTCGGTGGCCACGCTCAATGCCAAGGGCTCGCTGTTCCTCACGCGCCCCTCGCTGGCCGCGCACACTGCCACGGCGGCCGAGTACCAGGAGCGCGCACGGGACGTGCTGGCCGCCGTGGCGGCCGGCATCATCGTGCCCGGCGTCTGGCGCCGGTATGCGCTGGCGGAGGTGGCGCAGGCGCATGGCGATCTGGAGCAGGGACGCTCCCAAGGTGCGATCATCCTGACCCCATGAACCTTCTGGACAGCCAGCACGCCGATGAACTGGCGGCCCTGGTGGCGCTGCATGAACAAGGCTCCTTCGCTGCGGCGGGGCGGGCCTTGCTGCGCCATCCGTCCGTGCTGTCCAAACGCCTGAACGCGCTGGAGACCCGGCTGGGCGTGCGGCTGGTGGAGCGCAGCACACGCCATCTGCACCTGACCGACGAGGGCCTGCGCCTGGTGGACAAGGTGCGCCAGGCGGCCGGCCTGATCGCCGATGCCCAGAAGGAGGCCGCCCAGGGCGCCTCGCAGGCGCGGGGCAGGCTGCGGCTGTCGCTGCCGGCCGCCATGGGACGGCGCTGGCTCAGCCCGCTGCTGGCCGAGTTTGCGCTGGCCCATCCGCAGATCGTGCTGGAGGTGGAGTATGCGGACCGCTTCGTGGACATCGTGGGCGAGCGCTTCGACGCGGCGGTGCGCATAGGCCGGCTGGCGGACAGCCGGCTGGTGGCGCTGCGGCTGGGCGGGCACCAGCGCATCCTGGGCGCATCGCCCGCCTACCTGCAGGCCCACGGCACGCCCGCGCACCCCGAGGACCTGGCGGCGCACCGCTGCCTGGGCTTCACGGGGCTGCAATCGTTTCCGCAATGGGAGCTGGTGCACGGTGGCGCATCGGGCGATGTGCCTCAGGGCCAGACCCGGCACACGGTGCTGGTGCGCGGCCCCATGGTCAGCAATGACAGCGAGGCCCTGCTCACGGCGGCCGTTATGGGGGTGGGCATTCTGGCCGGCGGCGACTGGCTGATGAGCGAGCACATGGCCGCAGGCCGGCTGGTGCGGGTGCTGCCGCAATGGCGCCTGGATGGCGCCTCGGGCATCTACTTCGTGCGGCCCTCGGCGGCGTTCAGCAGCGCGGCCATGACGGCGCTGCGCGACTGCCTGGTGCGGTGGTTTGCCACGCGCAGCCCCTGGCGCACGGGGCATGACACACTGGCGCCGCCCCTATCGTCTTGCGCATCCGCTACATGACCCAAAGACCCTCGCCGCCCGCCTTGGCGGCCGCCTTGCTTCCCTGGCTGTTCGTGCTGCTGTGGAGCACGGGCTTCATCGGCGCCAAGTTCGGCCTGCCCTATGTGGAGCCGCTGACCTTTCTGACGCTGCGCTATGCCATCGTCCTGGTGCTGATGGCGGCGGTGGCCCTGGTGCTGCGCGCGCCCTGGCCACGGTCGGCACGCCAGTGGCTGCACATTGGCGTGTCAGGGCTGTTCGTGCATGGCGTGTACCTGGCCGGGGTGTTCACGGCCATCGCCCACGGCCTGCCTTCGGGCGTGACGGCCCTGGTGGTGGGGCTGCAGCCGCTGATCACGGCCCTGGTGGCCGGCACCTTGCTGGGCGAGTCCGTGCGGCCCCGGCAGTGGGCCGGGCTGGCGCTGGGCTTCACGGGCGTGGCCCTGGTGGTGGCGGGCAAGATCGCCTCGGTGCCGGTCCATGCCCTGCTGGCCATGCTGGTGCCGGCCGTGGTGGCGCTGGCCGGCATCACGGCCGGCACGCTGTACCAGAAGCGGTTCTGCCCCTCGTTTGATCTGCGCACGGGCTCGGTCATCCAGTACCTGCCCTGCCTGGTGGCGACGGGGGCGCTGGCCCTGGCCACCGAAACCATGCAGGTGCGCTGGAGCGGCGAATTCCTGTTCGCGCTGGGCTGGCTGGTGCTGGTGCTGTCCGTGGGCGCGGTCAGCCTGCTCAACCTGCTGATACGCCGCGGCGGCGCCGTGCACGTGGCCAGCCTGTTCTACCTGACGCCGCCGGCCACGGCCCTGATCGCCTGGGCCATGTTCGGCGAGACGCTGGGCGGCCTGGCGCTGGCGGGCATGGCCTTGACGGCAGCCGGCGTGTGGCTGGCGCGCCAGGGGCGCTAGCTTGTCCCGCAAGCCGCGGGCAGGGCATGCGCAAAGGCGGGATACTGCGGCACTGTCAGCCCACGAATACCGGATTTCCGCAACATGCCCATCAATGAACTGCGCGCCATCGCCACCTTTGCCAAGGCGGTCGAGCTGGGCAGCCTGCGCCAGGCGGCGCTGTCCCAGGGCGTGAGCCCCCAGGCCGCCAGCCAGGCGGTGGCCCATCTGGAGCAGCACCTGGGCGTGCGCCTGCTGCACCGGACCACGCGCAGCCTGGCGCTGACCGAGGAGGGCCAGCGTTTCCTGCAGGACACCCAGCCGGCGCTGGCCGCGCTGGACCGCGCACTGAACCTGGCACGCGACAGCCGCGAGGGCATTGCGGGGCCGTTGCGCATCGTGGGCCCCAAGTCCTGCTTTGCGCCCGTGCTGATGCCGCTGCTCGATGAGTTCTGCCGCCTGCACCCGGGCATCGTCCCCGATGTGCGGCTGGACGACGGCATAGGCAACTGGGTGCTGGACCGGGTCGATGCGGGGTTTCGCATCGGCGCCTCGCCCGATGAAAGCGTGATCGGGCGGCGGCTGTTTCCCGTGCAGCTCATCGTCTGCGCGGCGCCGCAGTACCTGCAGCGCCATGGCGTGCCCCGGTCGCTGGACGAGCTGGCCGCGCACCGCTGCAGCATGTTCCGCCATGCGGCCACGGACACGGTGATGCCCTGGTACCTGCCGGTCGATGGCGAGCTCACGCACCGCTACCTGCAGCCGGCCCTGTCCACCAACGATGCCGAGCTGGAGCTGCATGCCGTGCTGGCCGGCCAGGTGCTGGGCCAGCTGTCCAACATCTGCGCGGCCGCGCACATCCGCGCGGGGCGCCTGGTGCCCGTGCTGCTGGAGCATGTCAGCGAGCACATCGGCCTGCATGTCTACTACGGCAGCCGCGACGCGCTGCCCCGGCGCGTGCGTGCCTTCATCGACCTGGCCGTGCAGCGGCTGCAGGACTGCCCGGACTATCTGCTGACCATGGAAGAACTGGAAAGGGCGGCGGCCGCAGGTGCCGCCGCCCTTTCCGGGGGCTGACCGGGATCAGGTCCGGTCGTTCAGGCCAGATCGATCACGCCAGCGCGATCACGCCAGATCGATCACGCCAGGTCGAACGGCAGCTTGCGCACGGGCTTGTCCGTGAGCTGCGCCACGGCGTTGGCGAAGGCCGGGGCCAGCGGCGGCAGGCCGGGCTCGCCCATGCCCGTCGGCGGCTCGGCGCTGGGCACGACGTGGACGGCGATCTCGGGCATGTCGGTGATGCGCGGCACGGCGAAGTCGCCGAAGTTGCTCTGCTCCACCACGCCGTCCTTGAGCGTGATCGCCGCGCCGGGCAGGCACATGGACAGGCCCATCAGCGCTGCGCCCTGCACCTGCGCCTCGATGGTGCGCGGGTTCACGGCCAGGTTGCAGTGCACGCCGGCCGTGGCCTTGTGCAGCACCGGGCGGCCGTCCTTGACCGAGGCCTCCACCACATAGGCCACCACCGTGTCGAAGGACTCGTGCACGGCCACGCCCCAGGCACGGCCCGCGCGCAGCTGGCGCTTGCCGTAGCCGCTCTTGTCCACGGCCAGCTGCAGCGCCAGACGATGGCGCGGGTGCTTGTCGCCGAACATCTGCATGCGGTAGGCCACGGGGTCCTGGCGGCTGCTGCGCGCGATCTCGTCGATCAGCGTTTCCATGACGAAGGCCGTGTGGGTCGATCCCACGCTGCGCCACCACAGCACGGGCACGTTGACCTTGGGGTGGTGCACGGTCAGGCGCATGGGCAGCGGATAGGGCTCGCGCATGCCCTCCACGGCCGTGGCGTCGATGCCGTTCTTGATCATGCCGCCCTCGAACATGGTGCCCGCCGTGATGGACTGGCCCACGATGGCGTGGTCCCAGGCCAGCACCTTGCCGCGTTCGTCGAAGCCGATCTTCGCGCGGTGCAGGTGCATGGGGCGGTAGTAGCCGCCCTTGATGTCGTCCTCGCGGCTCCAGACCATGCGCACGGGAGCGTTCAGGCCGGCGCGGCGCGCGGCCAGCGCCACCTGGCAGGCTTCGACCACATAGTCGCTGGTGCCCACGCCCCGGCGGCCAAAGCCGCCGCCGGCCATCTGCACGTGCACGCGCACCTGCTCGGGCTTGAGGCCCAGCACGCGCGCGGCGGCCATGCCGTCCACGCCCGCGAACTGCGTGCCCAGGTAGAGGTCGGCACCCGCCTCGCCGGTCTCGCCCATCTGCACCGTGCAGTTGAGCGGCTCCATGGGCGCATGGGCCAGGTAGGGGAAGCTGAACTCGGCCTCGATATGGCGCGGCGCCTTGTCCAGCGCCGAGATATCGGCGTCGAAGTGGCGCGCGCCGGGCTGCGCGGCCAGCTCGCGGTACTGGGCCAGCTGGCGTTCGCTGTCCACCTTCTCCACGGCGTCGGTGTTCCATTGCGCCTTCAGCGCTTCGCGGCCCTTGCGCGCAGGCCAGTAGCCGGTGGCGATCACGGCCACGCCTTCGCCGCCGCCGTCCACGGGCACGCGCAGCACGGCCTTGACGCCGGGCACGGCACGCGCCGCAGCGTCGTCCAGCGAGGCCAGCTGTGCCTTGAACACGGGCGGGTGTGCAATCACCGCCGTCAGCTGGCCCGGCAGGTGCATGTCGATGCCGAAGCTCTGCTGGCCGCTGCTCTTGGCCCGGGCGTCGATGCGGCCCGTGGGCTTGCCGATCAGGCGGAAGTCCTTGGGATTCTTCAGCACGACGGTGGCCGGCACGGGCTGGGCCATGGCGGCCTGGGCCAGCTCGCCATACGACAGCTTCTTGCCGTTGGGGCCGAGCACGAAGCCCTCGCGCGTGCGCAGCGTGGCGGCGTCCACCTTCCACTGCGCGGCGGCGGCGGCCACCAGCATGGCGCGCGCACGGGCGCCCAGCTCGCGGTACTGGGTGTAGCTGTGCTTGAGGGCGGTGGAGCCGCCCGTCATCTGGATGCCGTAGCGCGGATCGGCATAGGCCGCATCGTTGCCGCCCAGGCGGGCGCGGACCTTGCTCCAGTCGGCGTCCAACTCCTCGGCCAGCACCAGGGGCAGGGCGGTGTGCACGCCCTGGCCGAACTCCAGGCGGTTGATGGCCACGGTGACTTCGCCGCTGGGCGAGATCTCCACGAAGGAGGCGGGCTGCTCGGTGGGCTTGAGGCCGGCGGCCTCGCCCTTGCCCGGCGCCTGCGCCATGGCGGGAAACACGCCCAGGGCCAGCGAACCGGCCCCGGCGATCTTGAGGAAGCTGCGGCGGGGGATCTGTGCAAGGGTGGGCGCGTCGGCGATGGCGGCAGCGGCCTCGTCACGGTCCAGGATGTGCTGCAGTGCGCGCGGCAGTTCGGCGGGGTTGAAGGTGGTCAGCATGCGGCGTTCTCCGTTCAGCCCAGGGTGCGCGCGGCATCGGCCACGGCCGCGCGGATGCGTGCATAGGTTCCACAGCGGCAGATGTTGCCGGCCATGGCCGCGTCTATCTCCTCGCCGCTGGGCTTCTTGCCCTTGGGCAGCGACTTGAGGAAGGCCGTGGCGCTCATGATCTGCCCGCTCTGGCAGTAGCCGCACTGGGCCACGTCGTGGCGCACCCAGGCATCGCGCACGGCGGTGCCCACGCGGTCGGAGCCCGAGGTCATGGCCTCGATGGTGGTGATCTTCTGGCCCGCGGCCGCCGAGATCGGCGTCACGCAGGAACGTATGGCCTGGCCATTCATGTGCACCGTGCAGGCGCCGCACAGCGCCGCGCCGCAGCCGAACTTGGTGCCGGTCATCTCCAGCGTGTCGCGCAGGGCCCACAGAATGGGCGTCTCGGGGTCCAGGTCCATGGAAACGGTCTTGCCGTTGATGGTGAGATCGGTCATCGCAGTCTCTCCTTGTTGTGGGTCAGTCAGGCAGGGGTGGGGTCCCCGCAGTAGTGTCGTGCGCAGCTGCGGCCCATGGAAGCCGGGCGCCGTCGAGGCGCGAATATAGAAAGAGGCCTTGCTTGCAACTAGTCCTGATTTGATTGATGCATTGGCAAGTGCAAGTTGCGAATGGGGCGGAGCGGTTGAGTTTCTGGAGTGTTTGGTACTGACGTTGTATATACTTTGTTGGTATCTTCACAGGAGTGGATCATGCCCAAGGAAGCCGTTTTCACCATGAAACTGGAAGCCGAGCTGCGCGAAGACTTCATGGCCGAAGCCGCAGGCGAGGACCGGCCCGCATCTCAGGTCATGCGGGAGTTGATGCGCGGCTACATTGAGCAGCGCCGCAAGGCCCGCGAATATGACGGCTATCTTCAGCGCAAGGTCGAGGAGGGACGTGCCTCCATGCGCGCTGGACTTGGCCGCTCGAATGAGGAAGTCGAGGCCGAGTTCGCTGCCCGGCGCCGTCAGGTTGCGGCAGACCGTGCGTGAAAGTCATCTGGACGCCGCAGGCGCAGCAGGATCGCGCCGATATCTGGGACTACATCGCAGCTGACAATCCTCGCGCAGCCTTGCGCATGGACCTGCTTTTCAGCGACGCAGCGGCCCGGTTGGCCGCGTATCCCAAGATGGGCAAAACGGGCAGGATTGCCGGCACGCGCGAGCTGATCCCCCATGAAAGCTATCGCCTTGTCTATGAGATAGAAGGCACGACGGTCTGGGTGCTGTCCCTGGTGCACACCGCGCGCCAGTGGCCGCCAGCGCGGTGACGATAACTGCATGCCAGGCCGGGATGGCCCTGATCAATGCACAACTCAATGCACAAACCCACCCTTGATGAACCGCACGGGCTCGGCGTCCATGCGTGCAATCAGCGCGCCCAGGCCGTCGGCCACGGCGCCAGCGCCAGCGCCAGCGCCGGAGGTGGTCTTGGCCGCCGTGTCCGTGCGGCAGACCAGGTCGTCCTCCGACCAGCCCTGGGCGCCCGGACGCGATAGCGCGCGCAGCCAGCCGCTGCGGTCGCCCAGCCATTGCATGCCCTGCAGCTGCTCCGAGCCGCTGAGCAGGGCCATGGCCTGCCAGGCGCGCGGGTCGTTGACGGTGCAGTCCAGGGCGCTGGCGGCGCGGTTGCCGCCATCGTGCGATAGCTGCAGGCTGACCAGGCGCGGGTCTTCCTGCACCGGGTCGCTGCCTGCCACCACCCTCAGCCGCTGCTGGCGGCTTTGCCAGGTGCTCAGGCGGCGTGCGGGCTGGCCTGCGCACTGCACGGCCATGTCGGGAAGGCCCACGGGATAGGGCCAGTTGCCGGCGATCTGCAGCATCTGGCCTGCGGCGCGGGCCTTCATGAAGTCGATCAGGGCCCAGGCGTCGTCGCTGGACAGCCGGTCGGCCTGGCCGTGTGCCCGTGCGCCGTCGCGAGACTCCACGGGGCGGCGGTCATGAAGAATGGCCCAGAGCAATTCCCCATCGGCGCGGCGCCACAACAGCGGGCTGGTGAAGTTGGGGGGCCAGACCGGCTGGCTGGCGGCCAGCGGGCCGTGGCCCCGGCCATCGGCACCGTGGCAGGCCGTGCAGTGCTGGGCATAGACGGCGCCGCCGCGCGCAATGCTCTCCACGCTGAAGCCCGTGGGCGCGGCATGGAAGCTGGTGGCATGCGCGGGCACCAGGATCAGGTCGGCACGCGGCCAGGGGGCCAGCAGCAGGGCGAGCGCGGCCAGCGCGGTCAGCACCAGGGCCGGCAGGCGGATGCGGCGCAGAACCAGGGCCAGCGCCAGGGCCAGCAACAGCAAAACGATGGCGGTGGCCACGGCCGCCAGCGACCACAGCAGGCCCCGGGCCTGGCCCAGGTCGATCAGCAGGTTTTCGCCGGACAGGCGCAGGGCCCAGGGCCAGGCGGGCTGCCCATCCACCGTGCCGGCCAGGCCCAGGCCATGCAGCAGCTGCAGCAGGCCGACCTGGGCCTGCTGCATGGCGCCGATCAAGGGGTTGAGCCAGTCGGGGGAGTCGCTGCGTTGCATCGGAGGCCGGCGCTACCAGGTCTGGTCCAGGCCCAGGTGGCGCAGGGCCTCGTGGCGCAGCTCGGACAGGCGGGCATGGCCGCGCTGGCGCGGGTAGGGCAGGTCCACATCGATCTCGGCCACGATGCGGGCGGGCCGCTGGCTGAAGACCAGCACGCGGTGGGCCAGGAAGAGGGCCTCTTCCACATCGTGGGTGACCAGCAGCACGGAAAAGCCTGCGCGCTGCCAGATCTTGAGAATCTCGCTTTGCATGGCCAGCCGCGTCAGCGAGTCGAGCTTGCCCAGCGGCTCGTCCAGGATCAGCAGGCGCGGGTCGTTGACCAGGGCGCGCGCCAGGGCCGCGCGCTGGGCCATGCCGCCCGACAGCTGGTGGGGATGGCTGTCCGCAAAATCCTCCAGTCCCACCAGGCGCAGGGCCTCGTCGATGCGGTGGGACTGGCTGTCCAGCAGGCCGCGTGCCTGCAGGCCCAGGGCCACGTTGCCGCGCACCGTGCGCCAGGGAAACAGCGTGGGGTCCTGGAAGACGACGATGCGCGAGGGATCGGGCTCGGTGATGGCCGTGCCGTCCTGCGCGACGGCGCCGGCCGTGGGCGCGTCCAGCCCGGCCACCAGGCGCAGCAGCGTGGACTTGCCGCAGCCGCTGGGGCCCAGCAGGGCGACGAACTCGCCGGGCCGCACCTGCAGGCTGACCTCGTCGAGCACCTGCAGCGCGCCCTGCCCCTGGCCGAACCAGTGGCTGACGGCCTGCACATCGATGGCCGCGCCGGCTAGGGCCGCCCCGGCTAGGGCCGCCCCGGCGATGGCGGGCGTGGCTGCGGCGTTGGCGGCGTGTTCTGCGGCAATCACCATTTGACGGTTCCCTTCTGCCACGACAGCGTGCGGTCGCGCACGGTGAACAGCAGCGTGATCAGGCCCGAGCACAGCACGGCCATGACCAGCAGCGCCGTGTACATGTTGGCGTAGGCTGCCCAGCCCTGGGCCCACTGCAGATACCAGCCCAGGCCGGCCTTCACGCCCATCATCTCGGCCGTGATCAGCACCGAGAACGAGGCGCCCAGCCCCATGAACAGGCCCACGAAGACCTGGGGCAGGGCGGCCGGGATGGCCACGCGCAGCACCAGGAACCAGGGCGATGCGCCCAGCGTGCGCGCCACGTCGTAGTAGCTCTTGCTGACCGAGGCCACGCCCGACCAGGTCAGCACGGCCACCGGAAAGAACGTGGCCAGCGCCACCAGGAACACGGCTGCCGAGTAGCTCGACGGCGCGAAGAAAAAGGCCAGCGGCAGCAGGGCCGAGGCCGGCACCGGCCCCAGGAAGCGCAGCAGCGGATGCACCCAGTAGCCCGCGATGCGCGACCAGCCTATCCACACGCCCGTGAGAAAGCCGATCACCGCGCCGAACACGATGCCGTTGAGCAGCAGCCGCAGCGAATACAGCGTGGACAGGCCCAGGCGCTGCCAGTCCTCGTGCACCACGTCGATCAGGCTTTGCGGTGGTGCGAAGAACGGCGGCGGCAGCGCGCCGAGCTTGGCCGTCAGCGTCTCCCACAGCGCCAGCAGCAGCGGCGCGGCCACCAGCCAGGCACCGGCCGGGCGCAGCCAGCGGTCGATGCGCTGTGCTGCCCGTACGGGTCGCACAGGCAGCGCGGACGAGGCCAGCAGCAAAAGGGCCACGACCAGGGCGGCAATGCCGAATTCCTGCGTGAATGCCCATTCGCTGAAGCCGATCTCCTTGTTGGGCCACAGCAGGGTCAGCATGCCCAGGCCGGCCCAGGCGGCGGCGGCCAGCAGGCCGGTGCGCCAGGGGCCTGCCTTGCGCGTGCCCTGCGCCTGTTCCCGCTCCAGGCCGGGTGCGGCATCCGTGGCGCCCAGGCGCCAGCGTGGTCTTGCGGTGCTCATGCGAGGACGTCCAGCGTGATGTGGCTGGCAAAGCGGCCAGGGTCGGTCTGCTTCTTGAGCACGCCGGCCGTGCGGAAGTCGGCCGCAAAGGCCTGGACCTCGTCGCGCAGCGGCTTGCCGTGCGGATGGTGCTTGAAGGTCAGCTCGGCCAGCAGGCGCTGCAGGTCCTCGACGGGCACCTTGGGCGAGTACCTGGCAAAGATCTTCGCCGTTTCGTTGGGGTTCTCGGCGATGTAGTCAGAGGCCTGGGTGAGCGCGCGCACCACGCTGGCCGCTGCGGGCTTGTTGGCCCGGGCGAACTTTGCGCCTGCGCCGATCACGCAGCAAATGCTTTCGGCGTACTCGTTCTTGGCGCTGTTGCCCAGTTCGAGGAAGGTGCCGGGGTTGCGCTTTTCGATCAGGTAGAGATTCGGGTCGCCGTCGGCAATGGCCTGGATCTCGCCCTTCTTGGCGGCCACATCCAGCAGGTCGGCCGGGTAGACGCGCCATTCGATGTCCTTGTCCACATCCAGGCCGCGCTTGGCCAGGTGGATGGAATAGAACTGCTTGGCCGGGCTGTTGAGATCGGCCACGCCGATGGTCTTGCCCTTGAGCGTGCTGGGGTCCAGCGTGACGCCGGCCGACTTCAGGCCGACCAGGCGCAGGCAGCCGCCGTGCACGCTGCCGATGAGCTTGACATCCAGCCCCGCCTCCAGCGGCTTGATCCAGCGGTGGATCAGGCCCGCGCCCGCATCGGCCTTGCCCGTGGCCAGCGCCTCCAGCAACTGGTCGGCCGAGCCGCCCCAGTTCAGCAGCTCCACGTCCAGGCCGTTGCGCTCGAAGAAGCCGCGCTCCAGCGCCACGGGAATGGGCGAATGGCAGAAGCTGGCCTGGCTCCAGGCAAAGGTGATCTTCTGGCGCGGCTGCGCCCCGGCGCGGCCGCTGAACCAGGCGGCCGATCCCAGCGCGCCGGCTGCGGCGCCGGCGCGGATCAGGGTGCGGCGCGAGAGCGAGGGCTCGGTCGCCTCGGGAGCATCGAGCGCCCCGAAAGCACCGCAATCGGCGCCATGGGCGCAGCGGCTGTCCTGGGTCCTGTCGATCTCGGTCTGGGTCTTGCGGGTCATGGAACTCCCTCCAAAGCAGTTTCGGGACTGCCGATGCTGTCCGCTGAGTGCCGTGTTTCCAACGACGCAAAACGCGCATCCATATGTGCGTGGCAACTAGGAAGGGCGCGGCCCGGCGACATGCGCAAACCGAATAAGCGAACGCGTTTTTCTTCGTAGTGCGCAGGGCGCGGGCTTCGAATAATGGGCTGCATCGACCACTCATACGGAGTCCATGCATGACCTCAGCGACCGGCACCGAGTCCGCCCCGCACGACGCAGCCAGCGATGCGCTGTGGCAGCAGGACACCCAGGCCCTGCACGCCGGCTACCGGGGGCGAGAGCAGCAGCGCAGCGCGGCCGTGCCCATCTACCAGAGCACCTCCTTCGTGTTCGACAGCGCCCAGCACGGCGCCAACCTGTTCGGCCTGGTGGAGGAGGGCGATGTGTACTCGCGCACTGCCAACCCCACGCTGGCGGTGCTGGAGCAGCGCATTGCGGCACTCGAAGGCGGCGTGGCCGCGCTGGCCCTGGCCTCGGGCATGGCCGCCATCGACGTGGCGCTGGCCACGCTGGCCAGTGCGGGCGACCATGTGGTCGTGGCCTCGCAGCTGTATGGCGGCACGCACAACTTCATCGCCCATGTGCTGGCCTCGCGCGGCGTGCAGAGCACGGCCGTGGCCAAGGATGATTTCCAGGCGTTGCGCCGGGCGATAGGGCCGCGCACCAAGGCCGTGTTCGTGGAGTCCGTGGGCAATCCATCGGGCGGCATTGCCGACCTGCGCCAGCTGGCCGATATCAGCCATGCGGCCGGCGTGGCCCTGGTGGTGGACAACACCGTGGCTTCGCCGCTGCTGCTGCGGCCCTTCGACTGGGGCGCCGACATCGTCGTGCATTCGGCCACCAAGGCCATTGGCGGACACGGCAATGTGCTGGGCGGGCTGATTGTGGACAGCGGCCGCTTCGACTGGGTGGCGCACGCGGGGCGCTACCCGCAGTTCAGCGCGCCCGAGCCGGCCTACCAGGGCTTTGTCTTCACCGAGAAATTTCCCGACCGCGCCTTCATCGCGCGGGCCCGTGCCGTGCTGCTGCGCAACTGCGGCGCGGCGCTGGCGCCGCACAGCGCCTTCCTGCTGCTGCAGGGCCTGGAGACACTGGGCCTGCGCCAGGAGCGCGCCAGCCGCAACACGCTGGCCGTGATCGATTTCCTGCAGCGCCATCCGCTGGTGGAGCGCATACACCACGCCAGCCAGAGCGGCCACGCCGACCACGCGCTGGCCCTGCGCCAGCTGCGCGGCGGGCATGTGCCGGCGCTGCTGGGCTTCGAGCTGCGCGGCGGCCGGCCGGCGGCGCGCGCCTTCTATGACGCGCTGCGCCTGTTCCTGCGCCTGGTCAACATCGGCGACAGCAAGTCGCTGGCCGCCATTCCTGCCGAGACCACGCACAGCCTGCTCAGCGACGAGGAGCTGGCGCGCGTGGGCATTGCGCCCGGGCTGGTGCGCCTGTCCATCGGCATAGAGCACCCGCAGGACCTGCTGGCCGACCTGGAGCAGGCGCTGGAGCAGGCGCAGGGCCATGCGGTGTTGGCTGCCGAACGCGGACAAGACCGCGAACAAGACCACGAGCAAGACCGCGATCAGCGCCTGGCGGCCTGAGCGCCCCTTCCTTCCCACTTCCCTGGCAGCACAGCATGAGCACCTTGACAGCATCCACCCTCGAAGCGCCCGCCGCCACGGCGGCAACCCCGGCCCTGCCCGTCATCGACCTGCAGGCCCTGCGCGACCCGGCCACGCAGGCCCAGGCGCTGCGCCAGCTGGCGCGCACGGCACGCGACACCGGCTTCTTCTACCTGGAAGGGCACGGCATAGGCCGGGACGCATGGCAGGGCATACAGCGGCGCGCGCGCGAATTCTTTGCGCTGCCGCTGGCGGACAAGCAGGCGCTGGCCATTGCCAACACGCGGCACTTCCGGGGCTATACGGCCGTGGGCATGGAGATCACGCGCCAGCGGCCCGACCAGCGCGAGCAGATCGACCTGGGCGAGGAGTCGCCCGAGATTCCCGCAGGCCCCGGCGTGCCGGACTGGAAGGGGCTGCAAGGCCCCAACCAGTGGCCGCAGGCCCTGCCCGGGTTCCGCGAGGAGGTGCTGGCCTGGCAGGCGGCAGCGCATGGCGTGGCGCTGGAGCTGCTGCGCCACTTCGTGGCCGCGCTGCAGCTGCCCGAGGGCGCGTTGGACGCCCTGGTCAGCGGCCTGCCTGCGCACCGCATCAAGATCATCCACTACCCGGGCAGCGAGCTGGGCGCAGCAGGCCAGGGCGTGGGCGCACACAAGGACGGCGGCCTGCTGACCCTGCTGCTGCAGGACGAGGTGGGCGGGCTGCAGGTGGAGACGCCGGCTGGCTGGGTCGATGTGCCGCCGCGCGACGGGGCCTTCGTCATCAACATCGGCGAGATGCTGGAGCTGGCCACCAACGGCTATCTGCGCGCCAACGTGCATCGCGTGCTGGTGCCGCGCGCGGGCGTGCAGCGCTACTCCATCGCCTACTTCCTGGCGCCGCGCCTGGACCTGGGCCAGGTGCCGCTGCTGACCCTGCCGCCCGAGCTGGCCGTGCTGGCCACGGGGCCGCAGAGCGACCCGGACAACCCGCTGTTCAGCCATGTGGGCGAGAACGCGCTCAAGGGCCGCGTGCGCTCCCACCTGGATGTGGCCCAGCGCTTCTATCCCGAGCATTTCGCCCGCCTGCAGGCCCAGGCCCGCGCGGCCGGCCGTGAGCTGCACCCTGGTGCCTATTGATTCTTGAAAGGACTGTGCGATGGACAAGCGAGTATTTCTGCGGGGACTGGCGGCGGGGGCCTCGGTGGCGGCGATGTCAGGCGCCATCCGGGCCGCGCAGGCCGGCCCGCTGCGCGTGGGCGTGCGCGGCGGCGTGGACGAGGAAATCTGGGAAGTGGTGACCCGCGTGGCACGCGAGCAGGGTCTGCAGGTCAAGCCCGTGGTCATCAGCGGCGCGGCCAGCCCCAACGAGGCGCTGAACAACGGCGACATCGAGGCCAACTCCTTCCAGCATGTGCCGTTCCTGCGCGACCAGAACCAGCAGCGCGGCTACCGGCTGGTGGCGGCGGGCGACACCTACATCTCGCCCATCGCCTTCTATTCGAAAAAGCACAAACGCCTGGCCGACCTGCCCGCTGGCGCGCGCCTGGGCATTCCCAACGATCCCAGCAACCAGACGCGCGCGCTGGTGGTGCTGCAGGACCAGGGCATCCTGAAGCTGCGCGAGGGCTTCGACCCCTTCAAGGGCACGGCGGGCCTGGCCGACATCGCCAGCTACCAGAAGAAGGTGCAGCTGGTGGAGGCGGCCTCGGTGGTGCTGGCGCGCTCGCTGGACGATCTCGATGCCTCGGCCATCGTCAACAGCTTTGCCTACCAGGCGGGGCTGATCGCCACGCGCGATGGCATTGCCGTCGAAAGGCGCGAGCGCAATCCCTACGTGAACATCATTGCCGTGCACGAGCGCGACCGCGCTGCACCCTGGGTCGCGGCCCTGCTGCGCGCCTACCAGTCCGAGCCCGTGCGCCAGTTCATCGTGAGCAGGTACCAGGGCTCGGTGCTGCCGGCCTTCTGAGGCGTGTAAGGCAATGAAGGTGGAACAGGCGGCGGCCGGCGAGCCCCATGCAATCGATGCGCTGCAGCGGCCGCACATCGTCTTCGAGGGCGTGCGCAAGCACTACCCGGGAACGGGCAGGGGCGCGGGAAGGAGCGCGGGCGAGCCCGTGCACGCACTGCAGGCGCTGAGCTTCGAGGTGGCGCGTGCCGAGGTGTTCGGCATCATCGGCCGCAGCGGCGCCGGCAAATCCACGCTGCTGCGCACCATCAATGCGCTGGAGCGGCCCAGCAGCGGCCGCGTGCTGGTGGACGGCACCGATGTCGCCACGCTGGACGAGGACGCGCTGGTGGCGCTGCGCCGGCGCATCGGCATGATCTTCCAGCACTTCAACCTCCTGTCCTCGCGCACGGTGTACGAGAACGTGGCCCTGCCGCTGCAGGCCGCAGGCTGGCGGCCCGCGCTCGTGCGCGCACGGGTGGACGAGCTGCTGGCCCTGGTGGGGCTGGCGGACAAGAGCGGCGCCTATCCGGCCCAGCTCTCGGGCGGGCAAAAGCAGCGCGTGGGCATTGCGCGCGCGCTGGTGCACGAGCCCGAAATCCTGCTGTGCGACGAGGCCACCTCGGCCCTGGACCCCGAGACCACGCAGTCCATCCTGGAGCTGCTGCGCGAGATCAACCGCAAGCTGCGGCTGACCATCGTGCTCATCACGCACGACATGGCCGTGATCCGCGAGGTCTGCGACCGCGTGCTGGTGCTGGACCAGGGCCGGCTGCAGGAGATCGGCGAGGTCTGGCAGCTGTTTGCGGCACCGCGCTCGGAAGCAGCGCGTGCGCTGCTGCGGCCGCTGCGGCAGGCCTTGGCGGCGGACCTGGAACTGGTGGCAGCGGCCGATGGCCCGGAGGCCGTCGCCGTGCTGGCCATCGGATGGGCCGACGGCGGCAGCCAGCAGGGCCTGCCGCTGGCGCAGCTTCAGGTGCTGGGCCCGCGTGCCCGCTTGCTGCAGGGTGGGCTGGACTGCATGCGCGGGCGTTCGCAGGGCCGCCTGCTGGTGGGCGTGCCGGTGCAGGATCTGCCCTCGTCGCTCTCCCCGCTCTCGCCGGACGCGCTGACTTCCCTTCAACAGGCGCTGGGCGCCGATTCACTGCAACTGCTTGGCCATGTCCCTGCCCCCGCTCGATAAATACCTGCAGGCCTTTCTGGAAACCCTGCTGATGGCGGGCGCGTCCTCGCTGATCGCCATCGTTGCCGGGCTGGCGCTGGCCATCGTGCTGCACACCACGGCGCCGGGCGGGCTCTATGCCAGGCCGCGGCTGTACCGGGGGCTGTCGGCGGCGGTGAACATCGGCCGGGCCATTCCCTTCATCATCCTGCTGGTGGCCCTGCTGCCGGTGACGCGCGCCATCGTGGGCACCACGCTGGGCACCTGGGCGGCGGTGGTGCCGCTGTCGGCCAACCTGATCCCGTTCTTTGCGCGCATCGCCCAGGTCAGCCTGGGCGAAGTGGACGGCGGCCTGGTGGAGGCGGCGCGCGCCATGGGCCTGCGCCGCCCGCAGATCGTGCGCCAGGTGCTGCTGCCCGAGGCGCTGCCGGGCCTGATCGGCGGGATGACCGTGAGCGTGATCGCCATGGTCAATGCCTCGGCCATGGCGGGCGCCGTGGGGGCGGGCGGCCTGGGCGACCTGGCCATCCGCTACGGCTACGAGCGCTATGAGACGCGCGTGATGTTCGAGGTCATCGTCATCCTGGTGGCCCTGGTGTCGGTGCTGCAGTTCGGCGGCGAATGGCTGGCACGCCGAGCCGACCACCGGCGTTCGATCTCTTGAGATGATTTGGAAATAACAGACTGAATTTTTATTATTTTTGGTTTTTTCGACTTGTCTCGACAATGGCCTGCAGCAGCATTCGGGCTGCTGATTCTTTTCCGAGACGCTTCGATGACCCACACCACACGCCCCGCCTGGCCTTCCCCTCTTGCCGGCCGCACTGCCATGAAGCCGGGCGTGGCCATCGTCTGTGGCGTCCACCATGTCCAGCTGTCCTTCCCGGCGCGCGCCCAGGCGGCCATGGAGCGCTTTTATGGCGAAGTGCTGGGCCTGTCTGCCCTGACCGTTGCCGGGCGTCCGGGCCTGAGCTTTCTGGCCGGCGGTCAGCGCATCGATCTGGTGCCCTACAAGGGGCAGTCCGGCGGCACCGAGCGCGCGGCGGGCAACCTGGTGCACCTGGCGCTGACGGTCAGCGACGTGGATGCGCTGCGCCAGCAGTTGCTGGTGCACGGCGGCCTGGCGCTGGAGGTGGCGCCCGTGAGCGAGGGCCGGCGCTGCTATGCGCGCGACCCCGCAGGCAATCTGATCGAGCTGCTGGAGCTGCCCCGCGAGGCAGCGGCCGATGCCCCGGACGAGCCGGCCGTGGCCTGTTCGGCCTGAAAGCCTCTCGCCGTCCCCTCTCTCTTTCCTTCCTGCTTTTGCCTTCCACAGGCCCGGGCCGCACCGGCCCCGGGCGGAGCCTTGCCCATGAACTTCCAGCAACTGCGCTATGTGCGCGAAACCGTGCGCCGCGGCTACAGCCTGACCGAGGTGGCCCACACGCTGCACACCTCCCAGCCCGGCGTGAGCCGTCAGATCCGCGAACTGGAGGAAGAGCTGGGCGTGGAGATCTTCATCCGCGCAGGCAAGCGGCTGACCGGGCTGACGCCGCCCGGCGAGGCGCTGCTACCCATCGTCGAGCGCCTGATGCTGGAGGCCGACAACCTGCGCCGCGTGGGCGCCGACTTCAGCGCCAGCGAGCAGGGCCGGCTGTCGATTGCCGCCACCCACTCCCAGGCCCGCTATGCGCTGCCCCATGTGGTGCGCGACTTCCGCCAGCGCTATCCGCAGGTGCGCCTTCACCTGCACCAGGGCTCGCCCGAGCAGGTGGCGCAGATGCTGCGCAGCGGCGAGGCCGACATCGGCGTGGCCACCGAGGCGCTGGCCGGCTATGAAGGCCTGGTGGCGCTGCCCTGCTACCGCTGGACGCACGGCGTGGTCGTGCCGCCGGGCCACCCGCTGCTGCAGTCGCAGCAGGCGCTGACGCTGGAGGCGCTGTCGCGCTTTCCCATCATCACCTACGAGCAGGGCTATACGGGCCGCGCCCACATCGACGAGGCCTTTGCGCGCGAGGGCCTGGAGCCCGACGTGGTGCTCACGGCCATGGACGCCGACGTGATCAAGACCTATGTGGAGCTGGACATGGGCGTGGGCATCGTCGCCTCGGTGGCGCTGGATGCCGAGCGCGACCAGGGCCTGCGCACGCTGGACGCCGGCCACCTGTTCGAGGTCAACACCACGCGGCTGGGCCTGCGCAAGGGCGCCTGGCTGCGCGGCTATGCCTATGCCTTCATCGAGACCTTCGTGCCCACGCTGACGCGCGAGGTGGTCGAGCAGGCCGTGCGCCAGGGCGTGGAGCCCGAGTAGGCAGACGAAGGGGGCCGGCCTCAGCCCGGCTCGCGCGCCATCTCCAGCAGGGTGTCGCCGGTCACGCGATAGCGGATCCACTCGGTCTGGGGCAGGGCGCCCAGGCGGTCGTAGAACTCGATGGAGGGCAGGTTCCAGTCGAGCACGCTCCACTCGAAGCGGCCGCAGTCCTTCTCGACGGCGATCTGCGCCAGGCGGCGCAGCAGCGCCGTGCCAGCGCCCAGACCGCGCGCCTCGGGCGTGACGTAGAGGTCTTCGAGGTACAGGCCGTGACGGCCCTGCCAGGTCGAGTAATTGAAGAAGTAGACCGCAAAGCCCACGGGCTGGTCGCCATGCAGGCAGATCAGGCCGAAGACGGCGGGGTTGTCGGCAAACAGGGTGCGCTTCACATGCTCTGGTGTGGCCAGGACTTCATGCTCGGCTTTTTCATAGACGGCGAGTTCGCGCACGAAGCGGACGATGAGCTCGGCGTCATCGGGGGTGGCGGGTCGGATCTGTAGGGTGGTAGTCATTCAAACGCGGGGGAACACGGGAAACACGGTATTGCGGCGCAAGATGGCGCCGCAATCTCCGGTTTTAGCCGATTTTCGCGCCCGTGTCCGCCAGGGGCTGTTGCACCGGAAGGGGCAGGAACTGGCGCAGGATCTGGAAGTGGTCCTCGAAGAACGCGCTTTCCATGGCGGGCAGGTCGCAGACGGCCACCCAGCGCGCCAGTGCCGCATCGTCGCCGCCCTGCACGGGCGGCAGCGAGGGCAGCACGCCCAGGTCCAGATAGTGCACATGGGTGATGGTGCGCCCGCGCAGGCTGCGGTCGGGATGGTCGAAGACCTGCACGGACTGCAGGGCCGCCTGCAGGTCGGCCTCGCTGAGCGTGGAGCAGGTCTCCTCGCGCAACTCGCGCAGGCAGGACTGCCACAGCGTGTCGCGCGGCTCCAGGAAGCCGCCCGGCAGCGCCCACAGGCCCAGGCCCGGGGCATGGCCGCGGCGTATCAGCAGGATGTGGTCCTGTTGCGCGCCTTCGTGCGGCACGCGGCAGCGCAGCAGTGCGTCCACGGTCACGAAGACGGGCGGGTAGGGCGCCGCAGCCCAGGCCTGGCGGTACCGGGCCAGCATGCGCCATTCTTCGCACATCTGCGCATGGACGGGCGTGGTGGCCCATTGGCGCAGGAACTGCAGGGTGGCGGGCGGCACCTGGGCGGCCAGGGCCTCGAAGTCCACGCCGGATTCGCCGAAGTAGATGTCGCGCAGCGGCGTGGCGTCGAACTGGCCCAGGCGCGGCAGGCTGATCAGCTGCCAGCGCGGAAAGCGCGCCAGGTAGCCGCTGGTCGCATCCTTGAAATGGCCGACCAGGGCCACGCTGGCGCCTTCGGGCACGCAGGACTGCACGGCCTGCTGCACGGCCTGTACCCACAGCGGCTCGTTGTAGTAGTCGCGCACGGGCACGCAGTGCAGGCGGGCCGCGTCCGCGGGCGGCAGCGCCTCGCGCAGCATCTGCGCGCGTTCCTGCCAGCTGAAGGGGTTCTTGGGATTGGGCGCCTGCCAGGCGCTGCCCAGCACGACGACGATCTGCTCGGCACGCTCCAGCGCCGCGCGCAGCAGGGCCATGTGGCCGTTGTGCAGCGGCTGGAAGCGCCCGATCAGCACGGCGGTGTGCACGCGCTCGCTGGTGGCCGGGGTTTCGGTGGGGGCGTCCATGGCGGCAGTCTCTTGCATAAACAGGCTCGGTGGCTTCACTCTGGCTTCATTCGTAGTGGGCGGCAATGGGCATCTGGCGCCCGGTACCGAAGGCGCGCGGGCGCACGCGCAGTATGGGCGGGGCCTGGCGGCGCTTGTACTCGCTGCGGAAGATCATGCGCTTGACGCGGTCAACCAGCTCGGCCCCGCCGGGCTGGCCCAGCAGCTGGGTCACAAAACGCTCGGCCGTGCCGTACTCGGCGGTGGACAGGTGCCGGCCCTCGATGGCGTATTTGAGGATTTCGTCCAGCACCGCATAGGGCGGCAGGCTGTCCTCGTCCTTCTGGTCGGGCGCCAGCTCGGCCGAGGGCGGCTTGTCGATGATGGCCTGGGGAATCAGCTCGCGGCCCGCACTGTGGTTGATGTGGCGCGACAGCTCGAAGACCTCGGTCTTGTACAGATCGCCCAGCAGGCCCAGGCCGCCGTTGGTGTCGCCATACAGCGTGCAGTAGCCCACCGAGATCTCGGACTTGTTGCCCGTGGTCAGCAGCAGGTGGCCGAAGGCGTTGGAGTACTCCATCAGCGTGGTGCCGCGGATGCGTGCCTGCAGGTTCTCCAACGGCAGGCCCTGCAGCGGCTGGCCGAAGCTGGACTCGAACTGGCGCGCATAGCCGTCGACCAGCTCGCGGATCGGGTGCTCGTGCAGCGTGATGCCCAGGTTGCGGCACAGGATCACCGAGTCATCGACCGAGCCGCTCGACGAAAAGCGCGAGGGCATGGTGACGGCCACCACGTTGTCCGCGCCCAGGGCCTCGGCCGCCAGGGCCAGGGTCAGCGCGCTGTCTATGCCGCCCGAGCTGCCGACGACGGCGCGCGTGAAGCCGCAGCGGCGCGCATAGTCGCGCAGGCCCAGCACGATCTGGCGGCGGTAGAACTCCATGGTGGGCAGGCCTGCGGCCGGCACGCTCATGCAGGGCTGGCCGGCCGCGTCGAGGAAGCGTCCGTCGCCGAACTGCAGCGTGCGCAGGTCCTCCACGAAGCGCTCGGCCTCGAAGACCACGCCGCGCCCGGGCTCCACCGCGAAGGAGGCGCCGTCGAACACGATCTGGTCCTGCCCGCCGATCTGGTTCACGTAGAGGATGGGCAGGCCGTGGCGCGTGGCCGCCTGGCCGAAGATCTCGTGGCGCTGCTCGCGCTTGCCCAGGTGGCTGGGGCTGGCGTTGATGCTGACCACCAGGTCGGGCGCGGCGTCGGCCATGCGCGCGAAGGGGTTGGTGGCGTAGTCGGCACCGGCGTCGTTCCAGCCGTCCTCGCACACCAGAAAGCCCACCTGGGCCTGGCCTATGCGCAGCACCTTGGCCGCGTCGGGGCCGGGCTCGAAGTGGCGGCGTTCGTCGAAGATGTTGTAGGTCGGCAGCAGCTGCTTGTCGTAGCGCAGGCGCACCGCGCCGTCCTTGAGCACCAGCAGGCTGTTGTGCAGCGGCTTGCCCGGCCCGCTGGCGCGCGTGGGCGCGCCGATGACCCAGTGCAATTGCGGCCACTGGCGCGTGGCCTGCAGCAGCTGCTGCAAGCCTTGCTCCAGGCGCTCGCGAAAGGCGGGCTCGTCCAGCAGGTCGCCAGGGTAGTAGCCGCACAGCGACAGCTCGGGAAAGACCAGCAGGTCGGCCTGCGCGTGCGCGGCGCGGGCAGCGGCCTCGGCCATGCGGGCCACGTTGCCGGCGATGTCGCCGACGGTGGGGTTGAGTTGGGCGATGGTGATGCGCAGCATGAATGGAGCCTTGGCGGTGTCAGGCGGTGTCGGGCGGTGTCAGACGGCGACAGGCTGGGCCAGGCCGAAGACCTGGCGCAGATAGGCCAGATAGGTTTCGTCGTTGCACAGCGTTTTGCCCGGCGAGTCCGAGATCTTGGCCACGGGCTGGCCGTTGGCGTGGGTGAGCTTCATCACGATGTTGATGGTCTCCAGCCCCATGTCGTTGGTCAGCCGCGTGCCGATGCCGAAGCCCAGCTGTATGCGGTCGGCAAAGCGCTGGTACAGGGCCAGGGCCGTGTCCAGGTCCAGGCCGTCGGAGAACACCAGGCGCTTGGCCTGGGGGTCTATGCGCAGCTTCTGGTAGTGGGCGATGGCCTTCTCGCCCCAGGCATACGGGTCGCCCGAGTCGTGCCGCAGCCCGTCGAAGAGCTTGGCGAAATACATGTCGAAATCGGCCAGGAAGGCATCCATGCCCACGGTGTCGGTCAGGGCCACGCCCAGGTCGCCCCGGTACTCCTGCACCCAGTCCTCCAGCGCGGCGATCTGGAAGTCGCGCAGGCGCACGCCCTGGGCCTGGTAGCTCTGCAGGTACTCATGGGCCATGGTGCCTATGGGCACGATGCCGAAGTCGCGCGCCAGCAGCACGTTGGACGTTCCCTTGAACCACTGCGCCGTCTGCGTGGCAAAGGCCTGGACCACCTCGCGCTGCCAGGCGCCCGAGAAGCGCCGGCGCACGCCGAAGTCGAACAGCTCGAAGGGATTGCGCAGCCTGGCCTCGCAGGCCAGGTGGCGCAGGCGCTCGATCTTGCCGGCCAGGCGCCTGCGGCCTTCGGCCAGCGCCGCCTCGGCGTCGAAGCGCCGGAAATACAGCTCGTTGACGATGGCCAGCACATAGATCTCGAAGCCCATCACATGGACCTGGGGGCCCTTGGCCTCGATGTGCAGGGTGTCGCCATCGGCCCAGGCACGGATGAAGGCGCGCTGGAACTGGAAGATGCGCAGAAAGTCGATGAAGTCGCTCTTCATGAAGCGCAGCCCGCCCAGGTAGGCCAGGTCTTCGGGCGTGAAGCGCAGCGCGCACAGGGCGTCCAGCTCGCGCTCCACCTCGGGCAGCAGCTCGGCCAGCGGGAAGGCCGTCTTCGTGCGGCAGACGAATTCGTACTCGGCCTCGGTCTGGGGATTGCGGTGCAGCATGGCCTGCCACATCGTGAATTTGTAGAGATCGGTGTCGAGCAGGCTGGTGATGATGGGAGCCATGGTGCGATGCTGGGGAAACAGGAAAGGGGGCTGCGCGCGTGAAGGCGGTCCGCCCCTACAGGTGGAGTTCTTGGCTGGAGGCCAGCCGCAATCCGCGGGCCTGCATGGCTGCAAGGAAATCATGGTGCGCGGACTCGAAGCCCGGCACCGGGCTCATGGCGTCGTGCATCAGCACGATGCGCTCAGGATGGGGAAGGTGCTCGACCAGATGCTCGACCGTGGAGCGCACGCAGTGACTGCTCGCCTCGCCCGCGACCACCAGCATGTCTGCCTGGGCCAGCCGCTCCAGCAAGGCCGTATTCAGCAAGGTCGCCGGATCGGCCGGGTCGGGGACCTCGGCCAGCAGCGCGCTGTAGTGCTCGGTCCAGGGATTGAGCCCCTTGAAAACGTTGTACACGGCGCGCTGGCACTGCTGCTGCCAGTCGCCGCAGGCCGCCAGCACATCGGCATGGATACCATGGCCCCAGCTGCCCACTTCGCAGTGCACGGGCCAGACCATCAGCGTGTAGCGGCTGTTGGCTTCGAGTGCATCCAGATATTCCAGGCTGCGCTGCAGCGCCTCGGCGTTGCGTGGCCGGAACACCCCCGCCCGCACCTGCGCCGCCGTGATCGCGGTGAACGGCGCCACATCGCCGCTGTCGTCGCCATTGCCCTGTTGCCAGAAAGCCGGATGGGCGATGTCGTAGCGCTGGTGCGAGTCCAGCGTCACCGTGATGGCGTCCACCTTCGCCCCCTCGCGCCGTATCCAACCGGCAAGCCGCTGCATGTCGGCATGGGCGCCCGCCACGGGAAGGCTGGGACGTTGCCGGGCAGGACACCAGTCCTCAGGCAGATCGCAGAAGTCGTTCTGGGGGTCTATGACCAGGAGCTGGGTGGTGGAAGATGGCATATATGAGGGTGCACGCAAGCAACAGTGCGTGGTCGGTGCATCAGGTCAATGCTTCAGTGTAGTGCTGCAGGAGCGTCGCCTGTCACCAAGGCTTGATCCTTCCGCTTCTGCAGGGGCTGTGAAATACGGTGCCACATCCCTGTCAAGGCCAGGGCGAAACGAGAGGGGGAAGCGACTTCGGAACATGAAGCGGAACCTACAATGGGAGGTTTTACGTATTCCCTGGGTGGTTTGGACCGTTTCATACGGCAATAGCGCTGGTTCCGGCCGTGCCCTGCATCAACCGAATGCTTTCATTCGGTAGCTTTTGATTATCAATATGGCTTCCCTTCAGGTAACAACGACTTTCATGGGCATAGGGTTGGCCGCGCTGATCCTGTACCTGATCCGGCGCGACCATCTCTACCTCATGCACGGCCTGTTCTGGGTGGTCGTTGCCGTTGCCGCCGTCGTGCTGGGCGTCTGGCCCGGGATGATCAACCGCCTGGCAGCGGTGCTGGGCATCAGCTATCCGCCGGCCATGCTGCTGCTGCTGGCCAGCATCGTCCTGCTCATCAAGGCCTTGCATGCCGACATGGTCAACACCCGCATCGAGCGCGATGTGCGGCGGTTGAATCAGCGGTTGGCGATGCTGGAGGCGGATGCTGAGGATTTGCGTCTGCCTCTTTCTAACAAGACCCCGTCATGAGCACCCCCTTGCTTCCCGTCATCTTTTGCGGCGGCTCTGGAACCCGCCTGTGGCCGCTTTCCCGTGAGAGCTACCCAAAGCAATTTTTGGCGCTTCACGGGGACGGTATCTCTATGTTGCAGAAAACTGTCGAGCGCTTAGACGGTATGGCCGAACATATACCGAAGGCTGCTCCCGTCGTGATCTGCAATAACGAGCACCGTTTTTTGGCCGCGCAACAACTGCAGGAGACTGGAATAGAGGGCGCCAGGCTGGTGTTGGAGCCTGTTGGTCGAAACACGGCTCCGGCTTTGACCCTGGCGGCCCTGATTGCAGAGCCCGGCACCGTCATGCTGGCCATGCCTGCAGATCATGTCATGACCAAGCTTTCGGACTTTCACGATGCCGTGTCTGTGGCTTGGCAACTTGCAAAGGAAGGCTCTATGGTGACGTTTGGCATTGTGCCCAGCCGTCCCGAGACTGGTTTTGGCTACATAGAGAAGGCTGAAGCTATCGATTGCGGTGCATTCGCGATAAGCAGCTTTACTGAGAAGCCGAGTCAGGAACTGGCAGAACGCTATGTGAGAAGCGGCAATTATCTCTGGAATAGCGGTCTTTTCATGGTGCGAGCAGACGTGTGGCTTAAGGCTGTCGCAGAGCTGCAACCGCAGATTCTGCACGCTTGTCGAGCCTCGATAATTCAAAGCAGCCAAGATATGGACTTCATCCGTCCCCATGGCGAGCTCTTCGCTGGATGCCCTTCAAACTCGATCGATTACGCAGTAATGGAGCATTTGCCAGGTAACAAAGATCTGGGAATACCTGCATCGGTGGTGCCGCTGGACGCGGGCTGGTCGGACCTGGGGGCCTGGGACTCTCTGTGGGACGTGTTGCCACGTGATTCATGTGGCAACGCCCACGTGGGCCACACGCTGGCTATTGACACTCAAAACAGCCTTCTCTTCTCGGAGAGTTGCCTAGTGACTACCGTTGGAGTGGATAACCTAATCATCGTGGAAACTCCAGATGCCGTCCTAGTGGCTGACAAGAGCAGGAGTCAGGATGTAAAAAAGATCGTCACCGAATTGAAGGCGCAAAATCGGCAGTTGGCAGCCTCGCATCGTAAGGTACATCGCCCCTGGGGTTGGTACGACAGCATAGACCGCGGTGACCGCTTCCAAGTCAAGCGTATCGTTGTCAATCCTGGATCCAAGCTTAGTCTTCAGATGCATTATCACCGGGCTGAGCATTGGATCGTAGTGAAAGGAACTGCAGAAGTGACTAATGGCGATAGAACTTTCCTGCTTGGGGAAAACGAGTCCACTTTCATACCTGTCGGACATATTCACCTTTTATCAAATCCAGGAAAACTACCGCTTGAAATTATCGAAGTACAGTCGGGCGCGTACTTGGGCGAAGACGATATTGTTCGCATTCAGAGCGAATACTAGTTTGTTAAGAAAAATCAATTCATCACTATATGGTTTTAGACAGTGTAAATATATTCACTCCTATAAGAGTATTTTTTAAATACAAAGGGCTTATTGCGGATTTGGCTAAGCGAGAAATTGTAAGCCGTTATAAAGGGTCGATTGCTGGATTGCTTTGGTCTTTTTTAAATCCATTGTTGATGCTGGCTGTTTATACCTTTGTGTTTAGTATAATATTTCAATCTAAATGGTCGGGTGGTAATGGGTCGAGAACAGAGTTTGCATTGGTTTTATTTGCTGGATTGATAATATTTGGATTATTTTCGGAAGTGATCAGTCGTGCACCAGTACTAATTATTGGTAATATTAACTATGTTAAGAAAATAATTTTTCCCATTGAGATATTGCCGTATATTGCGTTGGCTTCGGCCTTTTTTCAATTTATGGTGAGCACTTTTGTTTGGATAATATTTTATATTATTTTCTTTGGCGTTCCGCATGCAAGTATTTTTTTGTTGCCAATTACTCTTTTGCCATTGATATTGCTCACTTTGGGGATCTCGTGGATTCTTGCATCATTAGGTGTTTACATTCGAGATACGCCGCAGTTTGTTGCAATAATAATCACAATACTTATGTTTCTATCTCCTATTTTCTATTCGACGACTTCAATTCCCGTTGAGTACAGAAAATTGCTAGAGATTAATCCGCTGACCTTTTCAATAGAAACTGCTCGCGACGTGATGCTGTGGGGGAAGTCTATTAATTGGAAGGCATGGTTTCAGCAAGCTGTCGTGTCAGCATCCGTCTTTTGGATAGGGTTTGCTTGGTTTCAAAAAACCAAGGGAGGGTTCTCTGATGTCCTTTAAATCTATCATTGAAGTCGAAAATATAAGTAAGTGCTACGAGATTTACAAAAAACCGCTTGACCGTCTGAAGCAATATGCCACTCAGGGAGTGGGGGCTATTAGTCAAAGCTCGAAAAAAAAATATTATCGTGAGTTCTGGGCATTGAGAGATGTTTCTTTTAAGATTGGCAAAGGGGAAACGGTTGGTATTATTGGGCAAAATGGCAGTGGTAAATCTACGTTATTACAACTTATTTGCGGCACATTAAAGCCAACCAGTGGTCGCGTCAAAGTTAATGGCCGTATTGCTGCGCTGTTAGAATTGGGTGCTGGATTTAATCCTGAATTCACTGGACGCGAGAATGCATATCTCAATGCGGCAATTTTAGGTATTCCTCGTGAGGCTATGCATTCACGAATGCAAGATGTTCTGGAATTTTCCGAACTAGGGGATTTCCTTGAGCAACCAGTTAAAACCTATTCCAGCGGCATGTACGCACGCTTAGCGTTCGCTGTTGCTATCCATGTGGATCCGGAAATCTTGATTGTTGACGAGGCATTGGCTGTCGGGGATGCTCGCTTCATTGCTAAATGTATGCGTCGGATAAAGGATATACAAGCACAAGGTGCATCTATCTTATTCGTAAGCCACGATGTTGGATCTGTTCGAACCTTGTGTCAGCGAGCTATTTGGATTAATCAAGGTAAACTGATTGATGATGGAGATGTTTTTCCCGTTACTGGCCAATATATGGCGTATATGTTTCGCGATGAGGTGGTTGAAGAACAAAAAAGAATGCAGGATGAAGATGTTTCTACGAGTATGCCTGCCTTGTCGGATCGAATAGATTGTCCAGCATTGGAAAATACTAAAGATGATTTTCTCAAGCCAATCAACCATTGGGGTTCTGAGGTTGGTATTGTTAAAGTCGCAGAGCTTTTGGATGCCAGTCAAGTCAGGAAAAATGTATATGCTTGGGGCGAGTCACTTAAAGTTGTTATAGAAGTGGCACTGCCTTCTCATTTGCCTAAAGAGAATATCAGCTTGGCATTTTCTATCAAGGATCTGAAAGGAACAGATCTTATCGTGTCGACTACGCATGATTTCACCAAACTTGATTTCTCAAAGGGAGAGTGCTTTAAAGTATCTTTTGACTTTACTAACTATCTTACAGCGGGAAAATATCTTTTGGTTGTAGCTGTGGAGAATAGAGAAAATAAAGATATCCACTACTATGAATATATAGAGGGAGTTCAGTATTTTGCCTCCGAATCGGAGCATCGCCTGTTTGGCGTATTCCAGCCTTCTGTCACACAATCATCCATTCAGCTAGTGCCATGACTACCGATAAAAAAATCAATTCTCAACCCTACTGGGATATGCGCTTTGTCACTGACTGGGAAAAAATGAGTGGTCCTGCTCAATCAAGAGAATTTTCTTGGCTTGCTGTGAATCAATTACCTGAGTGGATTTTTCAAGCCCTGCAGCGAGATGCTCTGACATTAGTGGATTGGGGTTGCGCGCAAGGAGATGGTACGGATGTGTGGGCTAGTCAAATGCCAGTCGCAAATATTTGCGGGGTGGATTTTTCTGCTCCCGCGATAGAACAGGCATCTAAGAGATATCCTGCCATAAATTTCAAATGCCAGAATTGGCTCAACCCGAGTCAAGATACTTTAGATGAGTATGATATCGTGTTTTCATCGAACACACTGGAGCATTTTTCTAATCCATATGAAGTATTGCGACGCATAACTGAGCATGCTAGAAAAGCCATAGTGCTGCTACTGCCTTACCAAGAGTTCCAGAGGATTGATGAGCACGAGTTTACTTTTCTTGCGAAAAATATTCCTACTAAATTGGCTAACGGTTTTTCTTTAGTGTGGAGTAAGGTTTCTGGACCACATAAATTTTGGGCAGGGGAGCAAATACTCTTAATTTATGGCAAAGATCAATGGATTTCTGAGCAGAAACTGACGTTAAACGATGTTTTTATAGATAAAAATAATATAAATAGCCAGAGCCATGAATTGCATCGCCAACATGAGGAAATTGCTGAACTGAACCAGCGCCTAAAAGGTCTTAAGGACAATAGCCAAAGCGCACAAGCTGAATTTGAAAAGCGGTTAGCTGATGTCATCCACACAAGTCAAGAAGCACAAGCTGGATTGGAGAAACGGTTAGCTGATGTCATCAACACCAGGCAAGGGGCAGAAGCTGAACTTGAGCGGCGGTTAACGGATGCGATCCATGCCAGTAAAAGCGCACAAGCTAAGGTCGAAATACTTGAAAAATCCATTGCTGAACATTCAAGACGATCTGAAAGAAATCTGAAAAAAATCGAGAATCATGAGATTGAGCTAAACTCTGCTGCCTTGGTTGCAGAGGAGATGCATCAAGCCAATGCTGAATTGCAAAACATCCTTGTTTCGCGTAATGCAGAAATTGAAAAACTGCAAAAAGAACTACAGAATTTCAGGACATCTGCCTCTTGGCGGATCACCCGGCCGTTGCGCGCTACTTATTCACACATAAGTAGACTAGGAACGCCTGTTTTTCTTAAGCTACCGCCACACATCAGGCGCAATATATTGCATAAGATCAATCCAACAATACATCCGATTGATCTACAGCAGGTGTCCTTGCCAACGGTGACTCATCCAGTTCTTTCGGAATATCCGAATCAGCGCCATAAAGGTATATATATAGCAGATCAAGCTCTTTTGGATGACGATCTAGTTATCATTGCCGGGGTGCCTTTTGATGATATCGGTGGCGGGCAGCGCTCTGCACAACTGGCTCGCTGCGCTTTGAAAACTGGGCGGCGAGTTACCTATATACATATCTATAAGAAGTTTGATTTTGAAGTCAATGATTATGTTGACTCTAATGTCTCCCTCTATGGATTGAATCATGTGCATATAGACTCCATTTCTCCGGACGCACTGCTTAAAAATATTTCCAGTAATGCAACTCTGTTAGTAGAGTTGCCTCACCGAGCTGCGTTGGAGTATCTGAATAAATTCAGCATTTGCGGTATGCGTACCGTATTTGAATTGATAGATGATTGGGAAACAAGTCTTGGCGGCGATTGGTTTAATCGGGATGTTTATTGCGAAATTGTAAAAAAATCTCAAATTGTGGTTGGTACAGCAAAGCTTCTAGTTCATCGCCTTAATAATTTGGGTCGTGACGATGCTTTATATCTACCTAATGCTGCGAATGAGTATATTTTCGATAAGTATAAAAGTTATACACGCCCTGATGATCTCCCGAGAAATGGAGGGATCGGCCTGTATTTCGGTTCGCTTTATGGTGAGTGGTTTGCTTGGGATTTCCTTGAAGAGGCGGCACGCAAAAACCCTAGTATTAACTTCGTGCTGATCGGTGATCGCCCGCAAAGAGAGAATCTTCCAAAAAATATTTATCTTTTGGGTTCTAAGCGCATTGAGGATTTGCCCGCCTACTTGGCGTACTCGGATTTCTGCTTGCTTCCATTTTCCCCGGGGAAGATCTCTGATGCTGTATCTCCCATTAAGGTCTTTGAATATTTGTTTGCCGGTAAACCTGTCGTCTCCACTGACTTGCCAGAAATAAATGGATACCCTGGCTTGATGATTGAGAAAAATCCAGAAGATTTTGCCCTGGCTTGCGCTAGGGTCATACATAGAGATAACAGTAGCATCAAGGAATATGGTGATCAGTTTATTTGGGAGAATTCATGGTTTTCTCGGCTTGATGTCATCACTGCAAAACCGGAAGTAACAAATTTTCGAAATTCAGTTAGTGTTGTAATTCTTATACATAACAATCGAAAAATCATTGAGCGGACGCTAGCCTCTTTGTTGCATCATTGCTCCGTATATATAAAAGAATTGATTGTTGTAGATAATTGCAGTACTGACAATGGTGCTGAATTTGTCCAAGAAAATTTCCCCTCGGCACAAGTGATTAAGAACCCCGTGAATGGTTGCGCATCCGGGCGTAATTTAGGGATCGCAGCTGCTACTGGAAAATATATCTCTTTCTTTGATTCCGACCAATGGTTTACTTCGTCAAGCTGTTTTGAAGAGGCTCTCTCTATTCTGAGTCGTGATGCCAATGTGGGTGCTGTTGGATGGGCTGCAGGTTGGTTCGATGCTGGTCGAACGGATTTTGGTGGAATGATCACGGACTATTGTCCTAATCGTGCCATGAATGCAAAGGCCATTCGTGAAGGCTATCGATCAGATATCGCATATTTGGGTACTGGTGGTTTTTTCACGCGAACGGCAGTGATCAATTCTACTCAGGGATTTGATACCGCTTATGACCCGACTTGCTTTGAAGATACAGATATTTCACTTCAGATAAAACAATTGGGTCTGGATATCTGTTATCGCGACTTGACGGGTATTCGCCATCAACCACATCAAACTACTAATGCCAGTGCTAGCTCTGATTCTTATGCAAATCTTTTTAAAAGAAATGCTGACTATTTCAGAGAGAAATGGAAGCATCGCAGCGATTTTTTTATTGATTACACTGAGTGAAAATGTCTAATATTCATACTTCAAAAAAGAATATTCTTTGTGTTGTAGGAACTCGCCCGGAAGCTATTAAGATGGCTCCGGTTATCATTGCTCTTAAAAAAGAGCCATGGGCACGGGTCCGCGTATTAGCTACGGCACAGCATCGCCAGATGCTGGATCAGGTATTGGATTTTTTCGGAGTGAAGCCTGATATCGATTTGAACATAATGCGGCCAAATCAAGCACTGACAGAGCTTACGGGACGTTTGCTCTTGGAGTTGGATGCGGTGCTTAAAGAAGAGAAGCCAGACGTTGTATTAGTTCAAGGGGATACCACTACGGTAATGACTGTAGCTTTGGCTTGTTTTTATCATAGGGTTCCGATTGGTCATGTTGAAGCTGGTTTGCGTACATGGGATATGCAGAACCCCTTCCCAGAGGAAGCAAATCGTGTAATTGCTGGAAAACTTGCTCGTTGGCATTTCGCTCCAACAGAAGAATCAAGAAAGAATCTTCTTAGGGATGGGATTGTGGATAAGGATATTATCGTGACCGGCAATACGGTCATAGATGCACTGTTAGCAACTGCTGAAAAGAAATTTGAGCTAGATTTGCCTTTAGATCCTGAAAAACGTCTTGTGCTTGTTACTTCACACCGTAGAGAAAATTTTGGTGAACCATTTAGGAGTATTTGTCGTGCGTTGAAGGAACTGGCTCGGAAGAATCCTGAGATTCAATTTCTTTATCCTGTTCACCCAAATCCAAATGTAAAGAATGTGGCTTATGAGTTTTTGAGTCAAGAACCCAACTTCCTTCTTTGCGAGCCTTTGGATTACGTGTCGCATCCCGTACGATCATATGGTCGCTTGTGAAACAGGTGCGGGTGGGTCTGGTACCAATCTTTCATGGCCTGCATCGGCGTACTGCTCTTGAGCGCTGACTGCGGCAACTGGTGGTTGTACAA